>Ga0208161_1000290_pt1 | contig 28306 bp, 52 predicted proteins | sample CB_VirMetaG_3_FD_184538 | JGI IMG/M metagenome (GOLD analysis project Ga0208161, IMG submission 184538) | Freshwater to marine saline gradient viral communities from Chesapeake Bay - CB_1508_1S Viral MetaG (SPAdes) (version 4) | ecosystem: Environmental > Aquatic > Marine > Coastal | place: USA... | reverse complement strand
TGCAATCTGTACGATTGTGTCGCAGAGATAGCATCTTCAAGGGCACACTCCATCTGATTCAGAGCATCCCTTGCGTCATCCACAGTTAGAAATGTCTCGGTGCAATAGTGTGCTCCGTATTCATCAATTTGAGTAAGTTCGATCATTAGAACATGCCTCGTGATTCGATGTGAGCTTGAATGTCAGCGTCGGAAGGTTCCCAACCTTCGATGTATTCGAGGGCAGGGATAATTTCATCCTCAATCTTCTCAATAATGTCGGCGGGGATTGTGTTGTCGCTGTAGATAACTTGCTTAAACCGTGCGAGAGCGTGATACGAAAGGCTGTGGTAATCCAAACGGTAGAGATCGTAAGGCATGTGATTCATGAAAGACATTTGAATGATTTGTGAGCTGAATTCATGTTAGCTAGTTCGTTCAATCCTCCCATTCAATAGTGGGGCGCTCGATCACAGGCTTCCCTGTGTCTGCTACCTGTGAGGTTATCACGATTCTGCCACACAGTGCGTTGTATGCAGCAGGACACTCGCGCATCAGATGCTGTCGCATCTCCGATTGCATGTAGTTACTGATCGTTGCGAGTAGTTGATCTTTGTGAAAGCTTGAGATGGTGTTGGGGTTGTACATCAGGGTTCACACTCAGAGAGTTGTTCTAGTTGGTGTTCGATTGCGTTCTGGTAAGTCTCTGCAATCTTCATCAGATCGGTGAGACGTTGATACATACGCGGATGCAAATACTCGTTGTTGATAACAAGTTGTTCAGCATCATGTAGCAGTGTCCATAGGTCAATTGTGCGTGATAATTCGCGCAGTAAGTTACTTGACTGTTTCATACTTAAACGGAAAGCGCAAAGATCTGGAAAGAATCAAGCAAGTTAGTGAAGTCTTCCTGCTCCATAGGATCAACCTGGCCAGACTCAGCCATTAGTTGTAGTGAAGCGAGGATGTAGTCAATCTCCCTGCGATTAACGAAGTTGAAAGAAGGGATAGGTTTGAGTGGTTGATTGCGTGTTCTGAGTGTCATGATCAGATAACTTCAGGAAGGTCAATGTGGTTGCGAACATTTAAGTTACGAGCAACTCGTACAGCTAAGTTGTACAAGTAGCGGCTCTCATCTTCAGTTAATTCTTCACCGAGAATCTCACCGCTGTAGTGATACAAGCTGAAGACACGATCTACAACTTCCCAGCGAAGTTCTTGGGCGCGTTTGTGGTGCATGATCAAGTGAAAGCGAGTTCTGAATAAGGGCGAAAGTAACGATCTTGAAGGAACTCAATCTCCTCGTGAGTAAGGTTCTTTGAAGCGGAAGACATTACATGAACACAGCGCTTACAATGTGCAAACGTGTCGCTGTATTCTTGGGGCCACTGTTCGCTGTTAGCTTGTACATGTACTTCAGTACAAGTAGGGCGAAACGCAACGTGGACATTAACGCAACGTCCTGTAGGTAGCTGCACGTATTCAGTGCTGCCACGGTGTAGATCAAAGACAGTTAGTTTCATGATTAGTTAGCAGAGTCTCCGAACAGTTGATCAAAAGAAGTTACCTAGACGAAACTCAGAAACGAACGCGTGGGCAATAGATTCAGCGGCCACAAGTCTTTCGGGCTTGGGGAACATTTGGTTCCACGATGTAGACATAGAGCCACAGAGCAGCTTGTAGTCTTTAGCTGCAGGAACTAACAGATAGCGTTCGATGTATGCAATAGCACGGTCAATATTGAACGTACCTTGCTTGTAGAACTTAGATAGAGTTTTGCCCACTGTGTTGTAGTGATAGCCTGAGAAGGTGACAGCGTACAGTTCTAGTTCGCGAACTGCATCTGTGTCGATTGTGTGTGCCATGGTGTTGTTGTGTTGGTGTTAGTTACGGATCTTGGCGAGAGGGTAACGATCGCGAGCAATTTCTACCGCTTCATCTCTACAAGATGCTCGGTAATAATCGCTCCAAATACCTTCCTCATCTTGTGCAAAGTAGAGAGGCTCACCGATACCGAAATAGATTCCGTCGTCGGTATAACCTCCGCTATTTAACCGTTGCTTCTGTACATAAACTCTGCCGGTGAATTGTGCACAGAGTGTGCGAGTTTCAGATGGTGACATAATCAGATTGCGATGGTGTTAGTTACAGTCAGACAGTCCAGTTAGGACGTGCTACGCGAGAGACGTAGAAGTAAGCTCTACCATGCTCTCCGAATTGGTACTCTTTGCACATACGATCTGCTTCGGAACGTGATGCAAACTCATCGACAGTTTCGTGATAACCATCAGCTTGACGGTTGATGTAGTAAATCATGATCAGGCAGAGAATGAACAGAAGTTAAAAGAAACGACCGGTAACATGTTCGCGAAGGTGTGCATAACCTGGCACATCGTGCGCCCATTCAGGTGAAGGAAGTGTACGCAATAGTCTGCGATACTTAGCAACACTGCAGTTAATGCGGGGCGCATTATAGGCAGCATCGCGCCAGATACCCGGCACAGCGTGATGACCTAGGTAGCCTTCATCCCACACAGCCACGGGTTGATCATCGAGATCAGTTAACACATAACAACGTTGAGGGTTACCATTGACGTCGTTATTTGCACAATGGTGAGTGATGTTTGCCATGATGTTTGTACGATGTGATTGTGTTAGTTAAGCTCAGGAACAATAACGGCCAACGATGACATAATTGCCGCGCAGTTTGATTAACACTCCGCTGAAATAGGAGTCGCTGCTGATAGCGTGCCAACCCTTAAACATACCGTCAGGGTTAGTGTTGGTCAGGAAGTCATCGAAGTGATAATACCTACCGCCATACTTGAAAAAGGTATGGTCAGAGTAGAACTCATCGTCACTCATCCAATCAAACTGTTTGCGGAGTTTGGTACGTTCAGCACCAGAAAACTCACAAGCAGATAACAGCCGGCGTGGCTGATTGTTGGTCTTAATTGTCAATTCAGTCATACGATGTACCTGTAATGAACAAAGTGAGGGTGAGTCCCTCAGTGTGCTGATAAAAGCACAGGGAGAGAATCAGTGAGCTGATCACGAATGATCATGCACAAATGAGAAACAAACACTACCGGCCACGGTGTAGTTAATACCTGCGACCGGTAGGGAAAGTTTCAGGAAAGTGTGCCCCAAATAAAAGGGCAGAATAGTGCACACAGAGCGCACAAAGTGTTATTAAGTTGTGAAACTTAGGCGATTCGGGCAGGGAAATGGTGATAGGAGCCGAGCTCCTGCTGTCTGTCCAGCGTACCTGTGTAAGGGACAGATACTCTGGACACAGCATCCCTGCAGGTCTAGAGATGTAAGTGTGGGACGGTGAGCCTGCCAATGCTCGCGTTAATTTCAGTCCGGCCGCCGCCGTCTGGCAACTGCGCACACCGTCGGCGCAGTCCGCATCAGGGCCGTGCATGGTGCGGCGCTAGTTCGCCATCCCTCACCACGTCGGTGCCTGTCCCACTTATTCAGTTGTCAAGGTTCCTCCCCCTGATACCTCATACCTAGCCTGCCCGTTTCCGGCCCATCACCGACCCTGGCGCCCCTACGTTTCGGCACACTGTGCCTACCATCAGAGCAAGGTCTGGCTGTGACACGTTATGCCACAAGCTAGGTCTTCAGTTATCAAGGTGCGGGCCGTGATGGCCATGCCCAGATCCTACAGCATGGGGGCCAGCTTGTCGGAACACTTGCGGCAGGAATGAAACAATCGGAAACAATGGCGGGACCGCGTAGGGTCGCAAGGCGCATTGATCCAGTCTCACACCGCAGGCCCTGGTGGGCTGGCGTGGTGGCTGCAGGTTGTCTAGGTGCGGGGCCTCTCGGGCTGAGCTCGATTGGCTTGACGCCAGTATGGACACAAGGCCGCCCCATTCGCTACCGACCTTGTGCCGCTATGTCGACCGTCACACTAGGTGCGCTCTGTGAGCACTGCGCAAACAGGAAGACGAAACGCACACGCGCACACGCGCGAGGGTAGCACACGGGCGGCAGTTTGTATAAAGAATAAAGAATTAAGTACCGATGACAGGAATAAGAATTAAACAAGAGTTTGTATAAAGAATAACACAGTGAGTTTGTATCAACAACTGTGTGCCCGTTATGTATCAACAATGTGCCCGCAATCCTGCCCGCAATTCGGCCTTTTTTTTATATACGCGCGTTACCCGACGACGAGGGCGAGAAGGGTCTGGGTATCAACGGGGTATTTTGAGGTCAAAAGGTCCGATACCAGTATACTGGCAGCGCTGGGGGTCTAGCTATCTGGTGAAAGCGGTCGACTCATAATCGATTTCAGGCGAGTTCGATCCTCGCGACCCCCATCAAAAAAAATTTTTCGCCACGTGGGCACTATGTAAAACCTTTTTTCGCACTTAAGCTTGTATATACGTTCGTGCAGTCGAATGCTTTCCCCGAGTGTGCGGCAAAAAGTCGAATTTATCTGCCAGAGGATCGCTAAAGGAGAGGAAGTTCAGTTCAAGGAGATGGAATGGGTCCAAAAATGGGCCAAATCGAACCATTCTGTCGACGCCATGCTCAGAAAAGCACGTCGTGAGGCTGTAAGTGGCGGGTTTGAAGAAGGAAGTCTCGATGACTTCATGCAAAAAATGGATTTAGGTGACCCTGACCCGTCAAATCATCTGCAAGGCCCTCAAGATCCACTGACTTTGGCCGAGTGGTTCTCTGAAAAACGGAAGTGGTTTAGGGGGATTGCGGACTAGCCGTAGCTGATTTAAACTGGTTTTACTGGTTTTTGACGTAAATGGGCGAATCTAATATTTATGACTCCCGCGCATTTTTTGGGGATGTAGCTAGAGACTGGAGAGATAGACTCAGAGCTATAAATTCTTACAGCCCTATTGTTTCCTCAGCTGGCTTAAATCTACCTGGACGTAGTTTGGTAGGTGATCTTTACGGAAAAGCTATATCCGATTGGCGTGGTCTTTCAGCGGAAGATACACCAGAGGCTCGTTCGTTCTATGAAGAGTACAGCAAGTACCAGGACTCATTAAAGTCTGCTCTTCAAAATTTAGGTGCCGTTCCTATTCGAGAACGTTTTAGGAGGTTTGCTCAAGATACTGGTTTAGGGGATTATGAACCAGCGGCTGAATACAATAATCCTGGAGCATTTAACGCAGCTCAACACGAGATATACGCTCACCAAATTCCTTTTGAGGAAGGCTTTGCTCCTGACTACAGGGATTTTTATGCAGGTAGAAACCGTCAAGGGAACCCTGTAATAATCAGAGCTAACACTGCGTTTCCTCTAAACGAAAATCTTGCAGAGACTGGTGAAACAGATTTAGGGCTTGCATTTAGAAATCAGCCTTTAGGTGATCCTTCTAAATACACAAACATACTGTCTGGTCACAATACAGATAGTTTCAGATTAGCTGCGTTAGGTTATCAAGGTAATTTTCTGGATCCGCCGTCGAGAGGTCTTTTAGATACTCGCGTTGAGCTAGCGTACCCTGTTGAGTATCGGGATTCTCAAGGACAACGCGTACCTGCTGCTGAAGCAGTTGACCCAAACATAAAAACTTATTTGACTGAAGCAGGGCGTCTGTTTCAAGACAAGTATGTGCGCCCCGCAGCAGAACAAATGCGCGGTCTTATTGTTTCTCAATTTCCTGGTCTTGACTCACCTTCCGCTGCTTCCAAGTTAGGTAAAGGTGTCGATATTCTGCCTAATCGTTATATTCGTTTTCTTCAAGAATTAGATAAAAAGTATAAAGGCAGTGTAGGGGATATAGGTAATTTCTTTTATGGAGTAGATCCTCTTACTTTTGCTGCAGCTGCTATCCCAGACGTGCTTGGGAGTATAAAGCGAGTACCGTCTTCTCTTTTACCTGGCGCAGCTGATTTAATCCCCAGTCCCGAAGCAATCCGCACAGGATATGCTCAAGGCCCCGTGGAGATGGGAAAACAAATGGCTCAAGAATTTGCACAGAGTTTACCTACTGCTGCAGGAGCTGCGATGCTGCTATCCACGCCTGCTTTAGCTCCTCTTGCACCGGGTATCGGTGCTGGGATGGTTGGGACTGCGGGTGCAAAAGCACTAAATGAGGTTGTTCGGCAGGAAACTGGTGAGGGTATTGTGCCAAAGGTGCGTCAATTCCTCGGAACTGCACCTCGAACCGGTGTTTCTGCACCCCAAGCACGTGGTGAAAAGCCTCTAACTGCTCAAATTCGGCCCCTTACGCAAGATCAAAGGCAAAAAATGAATCAGCAGGCGATTCAAAGCGAGATGCAGCGCCGAATGGAACTTGCGAAACAGCGATTTAACCCTCGTAAAGGTGAGTTTGGTTTGTCTGAGTTACTTTTTGGGCGGTAGTTCTCGTTTCGATCCTTGCGGCTCCCATTTGAAATATAATAAATAAAGCTATGAGTACTTTTGTCGGTGTCTTATTACTCTCCTGACGTTTTCGGACACACCGATGCCCCGCGTGGGTACGGCGTATCTCCGGATTATTCAGGTGAAATCGACCCTCGTTCGTTTTTAGAAGATTATTTAAAAAGCGGACTTAAGGTTCCGTCTCCATTAGGCGACCCTCGGGAGCAACAAATTTTTGAAAATATGATCAATCAGCCTCGTCCGGAGGGTGTTTTTTACGTAGATCCTAATTTGCTGGACTTACGGGAGTACCGCACACCGGGGCCTGCATATCCTGGTGAGTTTTTAGATCGAGATCGTTTCCTGTTAACGGATCCTCGCAGCCCTTTGGCTCAGCTGTCTCCTCGTATGGTTCGAAATGTGTATACAGGGTATAAAGGTGATCGTTATGTTATGACGCCCCAAGATAAACTTAATATGATGATGGATTATCGTGATGTCTTAGATCACGATAAAGAAACGCTCAGGGATGTGTTTGGCCCGCTCCAGGCTCCTTAATGTTGTTAATCGACTCAACCTCAAGGATTAAATCTTTTACGTAGCTGACGTATTGCCTCAGGTAGTGCGCAGCTACAAGATGTTTATAGTTATTTGTTCGTAGGTAGTGGTCGTTATGGCGATCTACCGCATCCAGTGATGCTTTAATCATGCCGTTCCACGGAGCGCGGACAGGCGTATTCCACTCCCTTGCCACGGGAGGACTGCAGGGTACAACTAAAGTCTAGAGCTTTTGTCAGGATTTAAATAATAATGTGTGTTCTGTATAGCAGTAATACAGTATCAACCGCTACCAATCCCTACAATAGGGGTAGTTACAGACTCCCCATGACTGTTTTAACGTATCGCGGCAAACAGTATGACACTGTTGAGCACCAGAAGGAAATGCTCGAGTGGCAAAAAACGACCCGTGAGGCAAGCCACCGGTGTGTTTACCGTGGGGTAGAGGTTGATCCTCGTTACTCGCGCGAGAACACCACGCTGCGTTGAGTGAAGAATCTGAGGTATTGCCTGGCTTGAGTTTTTTAGCAATACCTCAGATCCCTTGGTATGACTGGGTTTTGCGCGGTTGTGCCAGCTAATATAATCTTTTTTATGTTATCCGGGTCGGTAGTCCATTGGTAAGGACAGGCGGACAACGCACGTAGAAAGTCGGTTCGATTCCGGCACGACCCTCGACCTCTTTTGTCTTCGTACGACTGACTTATAATTAATAGTCAGAGATAGTTACTCTAAAAACTGTGTACGAAGCTGTTTCCTACGCTGAGCCCCTTGATAACGGTTTGGCCCTTGGGTTTTTAGAGCGGTATATCTCCGGAAATATTGTGCCCGAAGTCGGCGGTCGAATCGATATTGCAGGTTCTCCTGGTTATTTCGATTCCCGTGAGAATATCCAGGACATGATCGATACCCGTATGGATCAGATCAATCCTCTTCCGAAGCCTGCTGGTTACGACGCGCTTATGGAGCGGGTTCGTCAACGCGCTCGTCAGTCTCCTTTTTACGGACGCTTAGGAGGCGCTTGATCTGATTTTCGATATAAAGCATCACAGTACCTAGTGCCCAGAAAGCACAGATAACAACAATTGTTCTCTTGTACCCCTTTGACATCGGTGTGGTTGCTGTTTGAGGCTTTAGTTCTAAACTTAGGGCAGTAAGCCACATCCGTTGTGACCTTGCCTTACGACGATAGTTTCTTGAAGGATTACCGCGATCGGATGGACTCCCATCTAACGGAAGCCATTAATGAGTACATCGATGACGAGGAGCCAGGGTCGCTGGAGCGTATGCAACTTGTTATTCGGTTGGCGCTTCTTGAGGAGTACCATCACGTGTCGATTAAGGCACAGCGCATTTCAGATGCGTTGAATTCTTTGTTCCCCGATGATTGTTGCGATGATTAGTTGTTAAAGTTAAATAGACGATATTTTAGAGTCCCGTGTTTCGTTTACCTCCCGCTTACGGCGGTGATTCCGAAGGTCTGAGCGCTCGGGATTTCCGTCCCCCCACTCGTTTTGGCGGGGGTCCTAAGGGACGGTTCGGCGGTGGTCGTGGTGACGAGGCACGTATGTTTGGCGGTTCTTCCAATCTGGAAGCAGCCACTGGTGACGCTATGGCACCTGGTGTTGGTGCTCCTGGTACAAATATGGGTATCGGGGCTGATGTAACCGGTCGCTTGTTTGCTCAACAGCTTGAGGCGATTAAGGGTCGTTTGATGGATCGTCAAGCGGCATTCGATACTCGTGAGGAAGCTCGTCGTGAAGCGTTTGAGGCTCGTGCGGCGGGTATGCCTAATTATGAGAATCGCCTGGCTCGTTATGAGAATCGGGCTGATCAACGGGCTGAGCGTTTTGAAGGTCGGATGGAGGATGAGCGCCAACGTCGTGAGGCGATGCGTGAAAATGCAGGTGAACGTCGTCGTTCCGCCCGAGATTTATCCCGTCGTTTTATGGCCCGTCGTGGTGGGTCCAACGCTCCTGGTGTGACTGGCGCGTCTGACGGTGAGATGGCTCCGACTGCTTGATTCTGTTAAAAAGCTTTAGTTTCGGTTTGGCGTCTGTTTCGGTCCCCGCAGGCACCTAAACTAAGCTAGCTTTTAACTTCGCAATGGGGATCCCGGATCTCGAGGTTGGCGAGCCTCGCCCCGACATCGTTGATGAGGTTGGGAAGCTGATTGCCTTATCCGGGCAAGGGCGTATTACGAATCACAACATCAAGCCCGAACGCCCTAGCCATATTCCATTGGCCGCCTATCTTACGTGGAACGCCAATGGCGAACTGGTTGTTGATTAGAGCTAAACTCAACCCAGCTTGAATAAAAAAGCCCAGTGGGCAAGCGCTCGAAACTCTTTCATGTATGGGCAAAAGCGCTGGGAGAAAAAGCGTCAGACCGCAAGCTGGAAGCGGATATAGTTGCGTGGATCCGCACGGTTATCTTCGCGACATACTTACTTACTAATTGCTTTATTGTTGCTGGAGTCATAAGACATTGGAATCGTTGATAATGATTCCCACGCTCAAACCGGAATTGGTAGGTTTTCTGCCGACTTACTTCCAGCACGATCCCTTAGGACTATTCTTAGTTATCAGTGGATCAGCAGCTTTGCTGGCGTTGCTGTCCATCTTCATCCTGAGCAAAATCCTGCCATGACCGAAGCTGAAAAGGCGTCAATTGACAATGAAGTGCTGGACGCCTTCGAAGTTACTTCGAACCCAGACTCGAGCATCACGATCACTGCGCCCTGGGGTGTGAAGAGCACAGTGAGTTCGTGGCACCTCGTCGATGAGCGCAAGCTGCAGATGTATATGAGGGTGGACCGCGAAACCGCTCTCGCTCATACGAAAGCGATTAAATCCACAGACCCTCTGTTGCCTAGTTCGTAAACAATCCCAGGGGACCATTCTTCCGTGGCCCCCTTCGTTGTTTTAACAATATAAAAGCGCTGAATCGCCCCAGCAGCGTTCTTTTTCTCACCGTGACCTACTACGACTCCTTCTTTATTAGGGAGGTGTAGGGTCGCGGAGACTTTTTTACGACCTACTTTGGTTCCGATGGGGAACCGGAGGCCTTTGTGTTCATACTTGGGCTTTGCCACTGACTTTGCAAGCGAGTTGCCAACCTGTAAATACGGCTAATTCCATCGATGCGAATGCGTTCAGGGCGCAATCGACACCGCGTTTGACATCGGGGTGACCATAGTCATCAAAAAGAACGATGCCGCCGGGCTTAACCATAGGTACATAAAGGATAGTGTCGCGTGCAACCGAGGTCGGATCGTGGGCTCCATCGATATAGAGGAGATCGATCCAAGGCTCAGGGCCAAAACGACGGTTCAACTCAGGAAAAATGTCCCAGCTGAGTCCTTTAATGAGTTCAATCTTAGCTGCGTTGTCGGATTTGGCGATATTTCCACGAGCTGTCAGCTCGATATTGGCCAATTCCGGGTAGTTTTCAGGTTTTTCGTGATGTTCCGAGCTACCTGTGAACGGATCGATCGAAATTAAACGAGATTCAGGGTGGAGGAGGTAAAAATCCGACCAGAAACAGGTCGAAGCCCCCTCGTAAACCCCAATTTCGACGATCTGACGCTTTGTATCCTGCTCGAACCGGAGGGCTCGGGCTTGAGGATCGTTCTGCAGCACCATATCGGTGTTAAGCAGAGCGTCATACCACGTTTGATTAAACGTGTAGCGATCGTCTAGCTTCCGTTTACCTTCGACAACCACCCTGGCTTCAGAAGTCTCTTCCTTCATTTGGTTCATAAGATCCTTAAAGGAAGGCTTTGTGGCAGTCATAGGTATCGGGCAGCGGCATCATGGTAACAGGATTTTTGGGGTTGACAACCCTACTCGTATGGTCTATGCTTACTGTGTAATCACAAGAACACCATGACTGATACCAAAGTTCGTTTGGACAGCAGAGATCTTCTCGGAGCAGCCGTTATCTGGCAGACCCCTGCTGTGCTCCGTATTGTTTTTATTCCTTTAGTTCTCATTTGGTTAGGCTCTATGTTCGTTCCTTTCTTTCATAAGAATATGGAGCGAGATAACGCCAGAAAACAAGCTTATAACTCTTTGGTTGCTCAGTGTACTTCTATGTACTTAGTTAAGTATGGTGAGCCTGATACAAATGCGCTTATCTTCTGTAAGAAGTGGGCCAATACGAAAGTGCGTCTTTACGAGAATATCTAGTCTCTTGAGACTCAGCTAATTTTGTGACACGCCCCTTGCACTCTCAAGTTAGGCACGGGATACTACGCCTGTAGTTAGGTCACCCGCATGACCCGGCCTGTTTTGTTTTGTGTTTGTCCTGAGTGTGGTACACCCTTCGAACTGAAGGGTCAACGTTTAAAAGATTGGAAAAAGAGGCAACGAAACCGCGAGGTGGTTGTTGACCCTTTCTGTTCTTATGTATGCTCCAGTTCCTCCAATGCCAAGAGAGCTAACTCCGCCCGGCGGCTTAGACTCCAGAAAGAACGAGAGGAGAAGAACAGTGAAACAATCTGACGAGATCCAAGACCCACGTAACGACGAGGACTACGACACCTTCGAGTACGGGACGGAACCGTTGCCCCACGATGAGACTTGGGCTCACTGCGGTAAGTGCGGTGACTGCCGCTATAGTGCTACTGCCTCTGGTTGAGGCACAAAGCTGCAGTGCCGGAATTGGTCTACGGATCGCACTTAAAATGCGTCGGGAGTTTCCTCCCTTGCGGGTTCGAGTCCCGCCTGCAGCATTAAGAATCTTATGGCAGCTCAAAAAAAAGCTCACACCCCAAATCAACTTATTGGACTGAGTAGAAAGCATCCCTGCTCTGCCTGCAAAAAACAACTTTCTTCTGTTATCGAATCTCGTAAGACGACAGACGCTACCCGCCGCCGTTTCCGTTGCGAAGGCTGTGGCCATAGGGAAACTAGATACGAGATAAATGAAGAGGCATACAAAGAATACAAAAAGTTAAAAGAATGTTTTACTGCTTTTGAGAACATACTAAGTAAGTCTGAGAGAGCAGAAACTGTTAAAACTGTTCCCTGCTTAAATTGTGTTCATTATGTGAATAGTGGTTGTTCCTTTGGTTTTCCGGAAGAAGGAACTTACGCAGCTATCGACTGTTCGATGCTCGAAGTTGTTTGAATCTGTTATTATGCTGCCATAAGGTTTTTGGGTATGTCTTCTTCCATCCCTGTTATCGGCACAGCAATCGTCAATAATCCCTATTGGCTACATAGGCTCTTTATGAGCATCGACTTCCCTGTCGATAATTTTGTTGTATTTAATAACAACGGTAGGGGTCAGATTACGAGTGCGGTAGAAAATGTTCACAATTTATCGAATCCATTTGTAAAGAAAGTGCATGTTACGCACATGCCTTCTAATATCGGTTGTTCTGGTGCTTGGAATTTAATAATTAAATCTTTTATGAAAGCCCCTTACTGGGTGATCAGTAATCACGACGTTATGTATGAGCCAGGTTTTTTAGAGGAGATGCACGAAAAAGCACAGGACCCCGAAGTGGGCACGGTTCATGGTGCAGGTGGCGGTTGGGATATTTTTCTTTTGAAGGACTGGATGGTTCAGCGATACGGTCTGTTTGATGAAAACCTATATCCCGGCTACTGCGAGGACATGGATTACGGTATGCGTTTTATCCATGACAACATCAAACGGGTGTTAGACCTTGAGCATGGTTATTACCACGGGGCTAAAAAGAACGACTATTCAGATGGAAGCCAGACATGGCGTTCTGAAACCACTATTGCTGAAGCTATCCACGTTGCGCACGAGTTAAATAAGCGCTACTTACATCACAAATGGAGCCCAGCGTGGCAGGCTCATATCGAGGGAGAGACTTATAAAACACCCTTTGATAACCCTGAGTTTCCTATTGACTTCACTACTTACGACCTTGAGTTCGTTCGTCGCAAGCACTTGGGTTTTTAGGCTGACGGTTTTTTCTAAAAGTTTTATTATTGCGCTAATACGGAAGTTTGCTATGCCTTTTTACTCTTCATACACCGCAGAGGGCAGGCTTTTTAATAACCTCAAGCAACTGCTGGATGACAAACGTATTTCCTCGTTTGCTTTGAGCAAGCTCGCTTCCTTATCGCCTACAACAACTAGAAAGATATATTCAGATACATCGTATATACCTTCTCCTGATGTCCTTGAAAAGTTGTGTCTGACTTTATCTTGTGACCCCGGCGATTTACTTGGCATTAACAGTACAATGGAATCAACAGTAACGGTGTGCTCCGGTGTTTAGTAAGGCTGACTATGAGCTAGCCGCTCGAGTTTTAGGGCTTCCTGTTCCGGAAACCCCTGCCGAGATGGCTGCTGCTACTCCTGCAACTGCTGCAGTTCTTCGCCGGTTTGGCACTGCCCTTCCTCCTATGCCGGGGCAGGAAGCCGATGGTATTTACACAGGGGCTACCCGTTCTTTGAACGTAATGCCTGATGTAACTCAGCCTATGGAAAAGGCTCGGTTAGCGTCTCGTTTACAGACTGAGCCCGTTGATCCTGAAGAGGATATGTACCTCCAGGAACTGCTCATGATCCTTGAGCAGGATCCGGAGATGGCTGAGTACATCCTCATGCTTTTACAGCAACAAGAAGAACAAGGTGAAATGCAAGCTGATCAGCTTTCATCTCAACGGCCTCTCGAGTACGACACTCCCAATTTGGGAGGTAACTATTCGGTGCTTAATGCGCCTTGCTCTAGCCACATTCCCCCCTCCGTGGCCTATCAAAACTTAGGTTGATATGACCCCGCGCGAAAATCAGCTTCGAGAACGAGATGTCCGCAGGCTCTCCCCTGAGTTAAACGCTCAGGGATTCCTGCAGATGTATCTTGCATCTAATTTTCCGCAAACAGCTGCTATGCCTTCGGCTGAGCAAAAAGGGGGTTTAATTATTGATAATCAGGGTGACGATACCCTAAAATCAATTAAGAAGCCTCCTAGCGGCACACGTTATGACAATCCCGGAGGTTCCTAATGTCCTTATATAGGTATATCCCAAACCCGAACGCAGCTACTAGCTCGATTACGGGACCTCGTACAAATCTTGTCCAAGTTCCTTCGGATTACGCTGACGTGGCCTTACCTGCTCTTGCTGCTCCTGTTGCCGCCGCTGCTGCTCCTGCCGCAGGTCAGTTTGGCCGCGCTTTGTTGATGAATTTACTGGCTGAAGGAGGTACTAATTTACTTGGGTCTCTTCTCGCTCCTGGCGGTGTTACTCCTTCGGAGCCTCAGGGGAGTTCGAGCTCAAAATTCATGATTACCCTACAAGACGAAAAGGAGATTCGTCGCTATGTCAGCGAGGAAAACTATCGCCGTTCCCTCTTGAATGCTGCCGGCGGCAATTACGACTACTTAGATGCTGACTCAATTATCCGTAATCGTGAGAATGAGTTACGTGAATCCGCTGCCCAAGCGGGCCAGCGTGAGCTTCAAAGAGCACGTCTTGCAGTAGAAGAAGCAACTCGCCCTGAGATTGCTCGTGCTATGGGTACTTATGGAACTGCAGCTGCTCAAGGTTTAGGGAGTATCGCTCAGAATATCGCTTATACTCCTAGCTATGAGAATGTTCTTGCTGAAGCTATAAAAACTTACTAATCATGACCTACACTCCTTCTCCTCTCTTTTCCTTTGATCGGCAAGGCGATCCTTTTGGCGGAGCTTTAAGCGCCGTCCCTGGAGTGCCTGCGGTTAAGAGTCCGTTTGCTCTAAGCACGGAAGAAGAGCTTGTAAAAGCTTTGGATGCATTTCGTGCATCTCAAAATCAAAGTGCTGGGGGTTCTCCTCAACCTAACTGGGCTTCTTCTTTACCTCCTGAGCCGCCTCCGGGCGCTTTTGACCCCCAGCCCACGAACACACCGGGTGGCAGTGCGGATGCAGGAGCACAATCGGATGCTCAGCAAGCAGCTCTAGAAGATCTGGTTCGTCTTCAAGAACGTATCTCTTCTATTCCTTACTTAAAGGAAAAGATCGATCTGGAGACTCAGGCAGCTATCACTCGCGTTGACGCGTTCACTAAAAACGCTCTCCAAAAACAACAGGAGGTTAGTCGTCGAGAGATCGAGAAGCAGAAGATCGCAGCGTGGCAAAACATTACCACTGCTCAGATTAACCAGGAGACCGCTGTAGCAACCTCCTTGGCTCAGCTCGCTTACTTGTCTAATCAGCCTAATGCTGGTGTGCTGTCAGCAATGGCACCTTACTCAGCAGCTGCTTCCAACGCTTTCGGTAAGATTACCGTCGTTTAACTATGGCTTTCGCTGGAATCGGGACTGCAATCGGATCCGCCTTTGGTGGCGTCGGGGGACCTGTTGGGGGTCTTATCGGAGGTGGTCTCGATGCTCTGACTGGAGCGGCTAGTAGCAGTAGCCAACAACAGCAGCCTAATACAGCGTATGCTATGGGGCTTGCCACGCTCTATGGTTCTCTTGGAGGCGCTTTAGGGAACTACGGCAATTTACTCACCTCTTCTCAGCTCTCCTCGTTAGGAGAGGTTTTAAATCGTTCTAAAACAGCTACCAACGTTCAAGCTCAAGAAATTCTTGGGCAGATTCAGGCAGGTACCGATCTTTACAAGCAGTTAGGTCAAGCAAAGCTGGCGACCGAGCTTCTCGGACCTCAATTCCTGAATTTCGCGGGTCAAGAAAAGCTAAAAGGTGAGAACCAATTAGCGCTTGATCTCGGTATGACGAATACCGATCTGAAAGCGCTTCAGGGTGCGACTCGTATTGGCGTGGCCGAAAAAGCTGCTAACACCTTGGCCGATGCTTTTAGCATGAGAGCCAAAACCGAAGGTGCTTTAGCTCTTGGGGCTCAGCAACTTTCTAATAACCTGAAGCTAACTCAAGCGTCTGCCTTTGCAGATGCCTATCGCACTAAAGCACGCACAGAGGCTGATTTAGCTCTCCGCCGCGATGGACGCTCTGCTACTTTGGCAGCTACACGATACTTTGCATGATTAAAGCTCAAATCGGTGATTCCACGACGGTCGCATCGTGGCTCGCCGCTCTCGATAAGGCCCAGAAGGATGCCTTTATCTATTACGCCCGTAATAGCGTTAGTGATATTGAAGCTTTTTTATATGCTCGGTTTTTAAATCCTGGCTATCAAGGATCGATTTCTGACCTGACTGCTTGGATTCAAGAGAAGTACCCAAAAGAAGACTTACGTAAGATTCTTCTTATTGAGATTGATTCTTTAAAAACTGATATCGATAACGTTCGTCAAATGACTTTGACGGGCATGTTAGATCACGCCACGGCTGCTACAAAGATTTCCGTTTTACAGAAGGAACTCCGCAGCCACATTCAGGCAGTTCGTCAGCTTACTGACGGTGTTGATCGCCGTGGCCTCCTATTAGCAGGAGCTGATCGATGCCTTCGAGAACTATTTAACACTTTTGAGGACGCCCCTACTGTTTTATCTCTACTCGAGGATTCCTCTATTGTTATCTGGTCGACAATCGAGCGAGAGGAGAAGAGCTGACTCTGGTTACTCATCCGTGTCTACGTAGTAGTCCAGAGCTGTGTTTTCTTCGATAAACATACCTAAATTTTTTAATGCGTCCTTAAGGAGCTGTTTCTCCTCTTCTGTAATCGTGTCGCTTTGATCCTCGTCAGCCATCTCTCTTACTTTATTTAAATAATCCTGTCTATCTTCAAAAGTCATTCCAATAAAAAAGCCCTAGATCGATGCTAGGGCCTTTGTATTGATTCTGGTAAAACCTACTTAAGGCTTATCCATCAAGGTGGTTATCTCAAACAACTGTGTCCTGAATATACCCATAAACGAGTCATTGATTCCTAAGGACATTACAAGCTCATCGTCATCTACGACACATCCAAAGGGAAGGATGCACGCTGGTTGATTGGAGATCGCGTTGCCCACGGCGTCAGTCCACGTAATTAGGTCATCGTTAGTTGAGCCTGAGAAAAGGGGCTCTTTTACCATACGTGTGATGCGCGTAAGTTTCTCATCTAAGCAGTATGCGCCCAGGTGATAACAAAGATGTGGTCGGCTTACAGCGGTCTCCATAGCCATGTACTTCCAATGGAAGAAGACAAGCCACTCATCATCGATTTTGATGGGAGCCGTGGAGTTAAAGGTTGCGTGAGGACCAGTAACTTTTGTCAGGCAGCTTGAATCGATTACTCGATCCGGTTCTCCTGGACTCTTAAGCACAAGAGGAATTGTTGAGTAAAGAAGACGCAGCTGCTCGTTATCACTAAAGAAACACCAGTTTTTCTCGGGCTTATCTGGAGTTAGGTTCTCACCGATGGCTGGGTATAGACAGTTTGTTACTTCTCCAAACTCGTTTACATCACCCACGCAGACTTTAGGAGCACGCACCATAGTATGCTTGGATGCGTCCCATGTAGTTGCATAAGAACTGGTGACGAACTGACACTGTAAAGTGCCATCAGGGGCTACGAATAGTCGCGGATCTTCGTAGCTAAGCCTGTGAGGTGTGGAACGGATTTTCCTCGCCCCAAAAATCGAATCGTCACCAATCAGTTGGCCGATGTAGACATCTGTTGGTGTATTTTTGTAATAGAAGTACTTCATATCTGCTCGGAAGCAGAATGGCTCTGGCTGAGATCGCCAAGCCAATAAGTACGCGTCCTTATCTTTAATCAGACTTGGGCTGAAGTTAGCAACTGACCCCTCTGGGAGTCCGTTCAGAATCCGTGTGAAGGAACCACCGAGATCCTGTGCCTGACGGTATACAGAGGGAAAACCAGTTGACGGGATTACGGAAACTGGGTGTAATACCCGTCGACGCAGATTGCTGTATCGATGGAATTGATTTGTCACTTCAAGAGCTCCTTGATTGCGCTATTGAAACCTTCCGCGATACGGTCCCAGCGATAGGTGGGATCCTGCGTTACAGCAAAACAGTCTTCTGCCACTTTGTTGTAGAAAGTTTTGTCTTCGTAGAGCTGTGTGAGAAGCTCAGCAGCGTGGTTCACATCAACGATGCCTCGCTCCACGGACAGATCGCGATCCACGATCCAAGCTGCGATGTCGATCATCAGAGCTTTGTCCTTCCAAATGTCCCTACAGGACGTGTGGTTTGGTAAGACCTGAGGTTTTTTGCAGGAAGCGTGTTCAAAAGGAACGAGACCCCAACCTTCCCCGTTAGCTGTGTTCAAACCAACGTCACAGGCGTTATATACCTGATTAAGTAAACTGTCCGGAGGAGCGTTGATGTAATCAATATTGCTGGAAGTCATGATTAAACGCATCTGTGACTCCGCGCCCCTTCTCTTCATTTCAGTCTCGAAGAGGTCTTTCACATCCCAACCCATATCCTTCTCGCTCATATGTAGATAGAGCATGGTGTCGGGTTTGTCCTTTGCAAACTCTGCAAAAGCCTTAATCGTGAGATCGATGTTTTTGCGAGGCTGATTCCGGTTTCCGTTCAGCACAATGAACTTATCTTCGGGTAAGCCCAGAGCCTTCCGAGCCTCAGCCTTATCGATCTGGTAGAACTTACCCGCATCGATACCGTGGGGAATAACGCCCATCAGCTTTGGCTTGACACCCTGACGGGTTATCCGTTCTGCCTGTTCAATCGTGAAAGTAATCGCAAAATCCCAGTCTTTAATAAAGCGGAGCATCCCATCCGAATACCATTCAGAGTCGATGGGGAAGTAGGGGATAAATTTAAATTTGAGTTGGGGTTGGAGGAAGTGGATACGCTCCCAAACCTGATTGACGATCCAGATGTCGTTTAAACAGATAAAGATATCTGGTTTTTCTTGCTCGACAATTTGAGGTAAACGCCCGATCCCGAAGCGATCTTGTGGGTTTTGCGCTCCCGCTGGGTAGACCTTAAAAGGCAGGTTGTGAGGGTCACCCCAGTAGTTAATACCGTACGCAACGATTTCATGGTGTTTACTGAGATGTTCTAGAACACTATGTGTGACTCTTGCGAATCCTGTGTTCGACAGAATATCTCCATACCAAAGAACTTTTGCCATAAACCTGTAGAATTTCGCTACCAGTATAGAGGCAGTCTTAGAAGTTATGCCAAGCCGCGAAAGTTTTGCCTATAGACGTGCTCTTAAGTTAAAAGCCGTACGAGCTTTAGAAGAAGACTCAGCGATAATCGATAATGTGTTCACTAGAGCGCAGGATGACTTTTTAACGTTCTGTACTCTTCTGGATAAGGCGCCTGCCCGACATATGCTCGAGTGGCACAAACACTTAATTACAGGAGAAAGCAACAGGTACCTAATAGATATTGCAGGGCCAAACCTAGATATTCTCGCTCCTCGGGGTAGCGCTAAGAGCACAGTGCTAAACCTTTTTACCGCGTGGATTATTGGCAGACATACGACGAAAGGGCTTCCTCTGCAGATTATTTACTGTTCTTACAACATCGCTACGGCAATCCCTAAGAGTCGGATTATCAAGCAGATTATCGACTCAAGCACATTTAAAAAAGTCTTTCCGAAAGTTCAGCTTCGGGCAGGTATGCAATCCGATATTGGCTGGAGTATCGACTTTGACTACGCAGGTATTAGCCGATTAGGTGACGAAGAATTTACTCTAAGGGCTGCAGGACTTAGAGGTTCGATTACTTCTAAACGTGCTCATCTAGTTATCGTAGATGACCCTATTAAAAGCTCTACCGACATTAAAAACCCTTCGATTAGGGAGGAGATGAACGGTAACTGGTCCTCCGTTATCGCTCCGATTATCTTTGAGGGTGGCCGCGCCATTTGCCTAGGAACTCGGTTCCATCCCCTAGATATTCATAAGACCATGTTCGTTCCACAGAAGGGGTGGAAGCAGGTTCAGCAAGAAGCGCTTACATACAATCGCGACGGTGAGCCGGAAAGTTACTGGCCAGAGCAGTGGAGCGTGGACTACCTCCTCGGCCAGAAAGAATTAGACCCTGTTGCGTTTGCTTTCCAGTATCAACAACAGCCTGTAATGACCTCAGACCTGGTTTTGTCGCCAGATCTGATCATAAAAGGCGAAGTTGTCACGGAATTCGATTCACTGGCGGTGGGCATTGACCTTTCCGCGAGTAAAAACGAAACCTCCGACTACACAGCTTTTGTTATGGGAGGCCGTTTACAAGATAAATACTATATTATTGACGCACATCAGGTGCGTTCTATCGGAAATCTAGAGAAAATTGACCTTCTGTGCGATATGTTAGTGGAGTGGGGTATCCTACGACTGCAAAATGACGAATATTTTCCCACTTACTCCACGGTTACGCTCGTTGTTGAGTCCGTTGCATACCAAGCTTCCCTTGCGGCTGACTTACGCAGGGTACTTTTAAACGAACGTGGGCTCAGTAACCTGCATATTCATGAAGTCAAAGGATTTCGAGGCGACAAAATCGCAAGATTCCGGGGTACTCTCGGTCTCCTTGAAAATAAAAAGGTTATTTTTAACCGGTATCGCAAATTTGATGCTCTTGTTGACCAGTTAATCAACATTGGAGCCACTTCCCACGACGATCTTTTGGATGCTTACACATGGTTAATGACATTTCTGCAAAAAAGGGGCAACTTCTCAGTGGAGTACTAGATTCTCCTTCGTTTTTGATTATTCTTACTGCTCACAAGCCTCTCAAGCGTATAAATACGCTTCTAAACAGCTTGATGAGCTACGATTCGCTTCCTGGATCGAAGGATGTTTATATTTTCATTGATTTTGAGAGTAAGGAAGATCTCAGCATTCTCGAGGAGACCTTAAACCCTAATTTTGAGACGTTAAACATAAATTATGTTGTAGCTCCTGCTGAGTACACAGGATACTCGCTAACATGGGCGCATAAACCCTTCCTTAAGGAGCTTTCTGGTTCCTCTGCATACGATACGTATATTTATGCTGAGGATGACATGCTGTTTACCAAGGATAACTATCGATATTGGGTAACTTATAAACCAATACTGAAAACTTTGGGTCTTGAGCCCGGTTTTTGCCGTTACGAAGTCCTTAATGAGAAGAAAGTGCCTTTTGATAACTACAGAGTATGGCGTTTAAACGGACTAACTCCTTCTGTTTGGGGCTCTCGACCTTATAAAGTCGAATCTTTTAATTATCTGGGCTCTGACTCTTTAATAGGTTTCGCTTCCTTGGGAAATCCTTACGCTGGTCTGATGATTCTCGATAGGAGTGATTTGCAAGAGTATATAGATTCGGACAGCTTTGATCCTGTGAAGTCCTATGCCCTAACCGGACACCGTAACTGGCCTATAGCGGACCGTTCTTCGATGGGGTTAGCCTTTGAGAATTTAAACGGAGACCGAGAACACCGCCGTGTAGTGCCTTTGGAGGTGAAAGAAGGCCACGTGGTTCCCCATAGTTGGGGTTTAGTCAAACACCAAGACACTAAATATAGTGAGGCTCTTTCTAAAGAAGAGAAGCAGCTAATAACGACTGATAGTATGTTTAACCTGGTTTAACTTTAACTCTCCTTAAGACCATGCCTGATTCACATCGTCCTGATAATGTTAATAGTCCTTCCCACTACACTCAGGGTAGTATTGAGTGTATAGATGCTATGGAAGCGGCTTTAGGCGTTGAGGGTCTAAAAGCGTATTGCCGAGGTGCTTGTCTGAAATACCTCTGGCGTACAGAACATAAAAATGGCCTAGAGGATCTTAAGAAGTGTGAGTGGTATATCAAAAAACTGATCGAAATTTCAGAGCGTTAGGGTTAGACTTACGAAAAATACACCTTTAAATGGATATCCGCGCTTTCGGGTCGATCTATTCGCAGACTGGAACTCTTCCTTTTGGAAGCGGCTTCCGGTGGCGACCTGCAGATGGCCAGAAGAATTTTGCTCAGTGTCGTGCAGTCTATATTGAAGATAACGCCACGGGGACTAAGGGCACTCTGAGTGTTCAGCTAGCCGATGCTCCGGGCCAATACGCGACCACTGAATACTTCAGCGGCAATACACTTATTCCTATTGCTTGTACCGCCTTTATTAGCGGCACTGTTCAAGGTGTTTGGGCTCTGTATTGATGAACCCCTACTTACAAAACGCGCAACTATTCTCTGACGCTTATCAAGCGCAGATGCAGGCGTCTAACGCCATGGCTCGGGTTACTGCTCCTGCCGAGCAAGAGGCTGGTTATGTAGCAAATACCAGTTCTTCTCAGCCTTATGGGTCTCCACAGCCCGCTCGCCCACAGAATCCGTTAACCACTCTCGATCAGTTCGACACGGATTTAGACACCCGTGTCGCCTTGGTTCGTGAGGAGCTGCTTAATCGAGCCAAGAAAGAAGTCGAGGATTCGCGAAAGCGTTTCTCCTTTTGATATAAGCGGTAGTATGCTGCTATCAAGCGGCTGGGCTTTTTTGTGCTGATCGATTGCTTTCCGTACTTTAACGAAAAGGAGCTCTTAGAGCTGCGCATCAAAACCCTCTATGATCATGTAGATGGTTTTCTTATTACAGACGCTAACAAGACGCATAGAGGTGTAGACAAGGAATTCTCCGCCGTGGAGACCCTGCGCGAACTCGGTATCAACGAGGAGAAAGTACAGGTTCTACACGTCGAGCTTCCTTCCTTTGAAGAAGCACCAGACCCTTGGATTCGGGAGCGAGGTCAGCGGGATGCACTCGGCGTGGGCCTGCATATGCTCCCGGATGACACTTATTTCATTTGCTCTGATTGCGATGAAATCGTAAACCCCGCGAAAATCCCAGATATCTTAAAAGCAGTAGATGAACATAAGGATAAAATCGTTCGTCTAAGCATGTCTATGCACTATGGGCGTGCTGATCGGCAGCTCGTATCTCCAGAGGGAGAGCTGTTTGACTGGCGTTGCGGCGTGGTATGCACTGTTAAACAACTGAAAGATCTAGGCACACTGTCCTCTATCCGCGCTAGTCAAGATAATTATTACTTTGGTAACCGTGATGCCGGGTGGCATTTGAGCTGGATGGGAGACAGTGATAAGCGTCGACTCAAATTAAGCTCTATCGCTGAGTACTACATTTGGGATAAGCCAGAAGTACAAAAACTCTGTGATGAGTTCGTTCCAGAAGAGGGCTCTACTGATATGCTTGGCCGTCAGGATCACCTAATTACTTCTTATCCCATCGAAGATTTGCCGGAAGGAGCGGTTAAACTGGAAAGAGTACGTAGTTATCTTTTACCTGATGGCTAGTAAGATGCCAGCCGAGGTGCTTGAAAGATTCAAGCAAGCTCGAGAAAAGGAAAGTGCTCCTAGTGGCGAAGAAGCCAAGAAAGCCGTCTACAAGCGTGCTAAGGAGAAAGCTCAAAAAGCCAAGGCTTTTTCGAAGAAAGACCGTTGAGTTCCCTAGTTTTTTGAGTAAATGAGCGTCGCTAATTCTGAAACCAGAACCCGTTTTGCTGAGATCTTAGAAGCGGCGCGGACTCAAGACCGTGGGCACTCTGCTGCCACGATGGTTGTACTCAGCCATCTTCAGCAGATGACCCTTCTGATGATTAAGAAGGGTCTGACTTTTTATTGTGATCAGGACACGTTCAAGAGCCGTGGACGTTTTCTTGATGACGTTATCGCTCTTAATAAGTTAGATATTCGCTTTCCAGCGATTATTCGTAACTTTTTAATTGACGGTTGCGGTCTGTTCTACTTCCGCCCGGATCCAAAGCTTAAGTACCAAATTTACTTCTTTAACAAAGATCAGTATCGGGTCTATCACGACATCAACGGAAACGTTGAAGAAGTCATCATTCTCTATAGCTACAAAGTTAAGAACTCTAATTTAGGTTTACCCAGCAACAGCTACGGACAGAATAAGCGTTATGTCCGACTGGCTATTACTGCCGAAGAAATCAGCGAAGTAGAAACAGATACTGAGCTCAGCTTCGATCTAGAGCCTGGTGCTGTTTTAACTCCTGCCAAAAAGAGGCCAAATACACTTGGTTTTGTTCCTGCTGTTGAGGTTCTTAATAAACCCAACGCAAGTGGTACGGAAGGAGAGGGTGAATTCGATCCCTTTATGGAGCAGATCGTTTTACACGATCAGCTGACTCGAAATATTTCAAAAAATATCGAATTCTTTGGTAACCCCACGCTGATCAGCTCGCGTCCCCGGAGTGATCTGGTGGAGGCTTCCGATGCCGGCTCGAGCTTCCGTCCGACTATTAGTAGTCAAAGCGGTTTTGCTGGCGTTGACACTCCTTCGACCCGTGTTAGCGAGCCATTCGGAGCTGCGATGGGCGGTGGCCTACGCGTACCGAGGATTATCGCAAACGTCGAGCCTTCGGATCGTGTCGGTTATATGACTCCGGACCCCGTTAACGGGGATATGAACCGGTACGTTCTCCTGCTTCGAGAGGAAATTCGTACCGCTTTAGGCGGAGTTGACGAGATCTCTATCTCTGCGGGCGCTACTGCAACAGAAATTAAAGGTCTGATGGGTCGGGCTCAGGCCACGGCTCTTCGTAAGAACAAAAGTTTCCTTACCTATGGTTTCTGTCGTCTCCTGGAGATGATGATTTATCACCAGGAAACTATCTTCCGGGAGTCCTTCATCGCTACCTCTGGTTTAAAGCCGCCTAAAGAACCTACCGAAGTAAGCGTTGAGGCTCTTGAAAAGTACCAAGTAGCTCTAGCCAAGTTCAATCAAAAAGTCGACGTTCAGATTCAGACAGCAATCCAGAACAACGCAGTCCCCCGTGGCGTTATTGGTTTGCCTGAGGATGGTGATCGGGAAGTTGCCTACAGATTCCAGGGCGATGTTTATGAGGACACCGCGTACGATGTAAACCAAAAATCTATCGTTGTCCGGAACTTACAGGAACTGGGCGTCGATAGTATCGAGGCTCTGAAGTTTCTTTTTCCTGAAAAGACTGACTCTGAGCGTGCAGAAATGCTGAAAGGTTTTCCTTTCCGTATGGTGCAACAAACTCAAGCAGCGATGCAACAATTTCTGATATTATTACAGCAGATGTTGCAGTCGCCGCATCCACTTGCGCCTAATCAGCCACTTGCGGCTGACCCTAGACTGAATATCACTCCGCTCCTTTACAGGACATTCGACCACCTCGCGGAAGAACTAACTTACTCGGGTAGCTATGAGCCAGCAGATCCAAGCTTCGATCCCGAGCCCGGTCTCCCCGGCGGTAGCCCCGGCGGTATCCTCGGACCAGGGCTCAACCGCCTACCCGCAATGGGTGGCGCAAACAGCTACCCCGGCGGTAGCTTCGGTACCTACAGCCCAACCGCCGTCGCAGGTACAACCGGCTTCGGCCCCTTCTATCAATCCCCAGTTCAACCCGTCAACGTCTCAATCCTCCCCCAGCAATCCCTGGGAGGCGGCTATGGGGACCTTGGAGCGGGTGCTGGCGCAAACGAACTTACAGCAACCGTCCCCCAGCCAGGTTCAACAGTCGCCTTACCTGGCGACTCAACCTCAGGCTATTCAACAGCCCAATCCGACTTTACAGGCCCAGCCATGGGCTTACCAGGAACAGCAGGTAGCGCCGACCTCGTATACCAACGCCTCACAGACCCAAACTTCCTCGCCGGCTTCTACGGCCAGCAGCAATCAAGCCCTAAGCAACGTAAGCGCCGAGGTAGTTGAGCACTTCGGTATCGAAGCCCCTGGCATTCTCAATCAGTATGCCTGTGCTCTCGAAGATCTGTTGATCGATCAAGCTCAGCGTATGGATGCCTTAGCTTCCCGTTCGGGTGCTATGGAAACTATCCTGACTAACCCCGACCAGCTTGCTGAGTACACTGATCGCTTCTTCACCGAAGTGGTCCCCGTGGACATTGATGAGCCCGTTGCCCAGGGTCAGCCCCAGGCTTATCAGCCCTCCTATGACATGCCTGCTCCCCCTGCAAACGCAGGCGGCAGCGTCCAAGGTGTTAATCCCCAAAATCAGTGGGAAGCTTTCTCGGAAGTGATGAACCGCTCTCCGGAAAACGCTTGGCGTTATCTTCAGGGCATGGGTCCTGATGCTCTGCGTAGCAAACTGCTCTTTATGGAAGGCGCCTGATCTTTCGCCTATAAAAAGAAACCCCCTAGAAATAGGGGGTTTTTTATTGGTAAGCTGTAGTTAACCGTTTAAAACTCATGCGATCTGTTGGCTTTTACAGAGGTAAAGAGGAGAAAACAAATAAGCGTGCTCAGAAGCAACCCTCTACCAAAACTACTGAAGTGACTTCAGAGGTTCAGGAATCGTCGCCGGTTTTCGAGGAATCCGTGGTAATTGACTGAAGCGCGTTCTTAGCTATATAGATCCGGCGTTCAAGCTCCTTGTCGATTGCTTTTTCGCCTATGTTGATTATTTTTAGTCCAGCAAATCCCGTTATAAAGGAAATAGCGAGTGTTTCTTTTTGACTTAGCTTTAGCTTTTCCGCTATAGCGGGGTTCACAAACTTAGCTAACAGGAAACCGACGATAAGTGCTTTCATCAGGTAAGGAAGCACTAATTTCAGCTTCCTCGGGTGCGCAAGAGATTCCGTTACGGAACCTGAGATGGCGGCAGCAGTTGTTTCTGGGTTTTCCAGGAACAAGGAAATAAACCGATACCCAGAAGACATCTGCCTTTAATATTTTATTTGATTCTAAACGGGCCGTTTAAAATAATTTAAGAGCAACTCCTTAAGTAATGACATATTTCTCCGAGACCAATTGGAAGTACGACAAAAATCTCTACCACTCAATTCAATCTGGTCCACAGCAGACAGCTGATGACCTGAATTTAACTGATACCTATACAACTGTCTCTAGTGGCTATGTATACCCCTCGGGAACTCAGCAAACCTGGTATGGCGTCGAGGATTACGGAGCAGATTTTGGTGTTATTGCACTCGGTCCGCCAAATTATGCCGTAGAGCCGGAACAGATTGTTGAGACGCACTATGTAACAGTAAACAGCTATTACTATGAAGTCTGGACCGCGAGCGGTATCCTGAGTGGATGCACAAACTCAGGGTATGACAATCTTCCTTCAGGTTGTTATAGCGTCACTGCTGACGCTGCTTGTAGTATTACTTACCCTGTGGGTGTTAGTGGCGAGCTACCTAGTGGGTGTTCTGTAGTTTATGTAAGCGGCTTGTTAGCGAGCGGCATTCAAGATGAATACATAATCGACGGCATAACAAAACCCTCCCTAGAGATTCGTCGAGGAGCGATCTATATATTCGATCAGTCTGCTGCTAGTAACGTCGGTAACGGGGTTTTATTCTCTACTTCCCCTGATGGCTATCACACTATTACTGATTCAAGTTACTGGGTTGCCAGTGGAATTTTAAGTGGATGTACTAATTCTGGTTACGACAACCTACCTTCCGGTTGTTACAGCGGGACACCGAATACTGGATGTTTAATTACTTATCCTGTTGGGCCTAGTGGAGAGCTTCCAAGCGGTTGCTCTGTGGTCTACCCCAGCGGACTAATAACTGTTCTAACTAGCGGAACTGTTTACTCGAGTGGTGTCGTTGTTAGCGGTACGGCAGGTTCAGCTAACTCTCAAGTTGTTTTTACTGTACCTTTCTCAGCCCCTGATAACCTCTACTACTTCGGGACTACTTCTACCTTGATGGGTGGTGCCTTCAGGGTTGTAACGCCTTTAGAAACACGTCCCTGGTATTTTTCTACAGATTGGCGTGCTGTAACTAGGAGTATTTCTGGTTACTGGACTGATTATGACGATAAGGCTCCACGGGCATCGGGTCTCCTAACTGTTTACGACGGCTACAGGCGGCAGGGTTTACTCTCGGTTGCAAATGCCACGGTGCAGACGGCTATTGGCCCTCAGCCTGGTCTGCGAGATAAAGGCTCCTATACCTGGTTTGGGCCTAATGTCCCTGATAACCAATCATATGATCCTTTTAAAACACCTGAAGCTAATACAGGAGGTCAAGGAAGCACAGGGGGTCCTGGTATTTATCCTCGGGTTCGCTTCCCTGCATTAACAAACCCCACTAACGACACCTCTGGTTCGCGGGCAGCGTGGGTTTATCACTACCCAAGCTATTGCGAGTCTTATGTCGAGGCAGTGCGATCCGATCTACCCGGACAGATGAGCACAGTAATCAGGAATATGTATAGGGGACACTCTTCTCGCTACGTAAGTAACTATGGTTCGATCTATGGTGTCGGTGGCGAGGGTATCCGTAACATCATCCGTACGTTTAGCCCTGGTGCTTAACCGCTATGAATGCGACAAAGACTGTTTAATAGTATTCACGAGGAGTTAAGATTTATTTGTAGTTTCTTCTGAGTCTTATCGATGTTTATCGATAATGATTTTCCGAAGATTCTTGGTGCTGAACTGTACCGTCCTCACCCCGCATACATCGTTGAGATGGCTGCGGAGCCTGTGGTTGTTCACGACTTCTCGAAGCAACCCGGCCAGACTGTGCAGCTTGATCGTTACCGTTTCTTCGGTAACCCCGGCTCCAAAGAATCTCGCGAACGTACTGCT
>Ga0208161_1000289_pt1 | contig 28410 bp, 27 predicted proteins | sample CB_VirMetaG_3_FD_184538 | JGI IMG/M metagenome (GOLD analysis project Ga0208161, IMG submission 184538) | Freshwater to marine saline gradient viral communities from Chesapeake Bay - CB_1508_1S Viral MetaG (SPAdes) (version 4) | ecosystem: Environmental > Aquatic > Marine > Coastal | place: USA... | reverse complement strand
CCATTGTTTCGCAATAGATTTTGAGATCGTCCATGTTTTATTTGAATGAATAGGAGTGGTGGGATTCGAACCCACACTGGATCGATTTTAAGTCGATTTTCTCTGCCTGTTGGAATACACTCCCGTGATATGAGACCATTATAACTCAAAGAGTGTTAATGGTCAATGCAGGTTGAGGGAATTGAACCCACCTTAGCCGCTTTATGAGAACGGAGCATTCAACCAGATTGCTAAACCTGCTTATTAAAGAACTCTTTCCACCCATCAGCGTTGTGGAGTTCTTGATGACAATTATGACATAGAAGGTCGCATTTGTCAACTTCTTCTAGGAGTAATTTAAGATTTGTATTACTAAATCTTCTAGAATCTAGTCTAATTTTTTTCTCTGATGGGTTTCTGTGGTGAAAGCATAGCATTGCGGGTCTACTTTCACCACATTGTTGACACTTTCCACCTTTTGATTGTATTGCTGACCACTTTCTCTCATAGGCAACTCTCTTTTGCCTATCATAGGTATTTCTTTGTTGTTGACTTGTTTTGTATTTTGGATCGTTTTGATAACGCCATTGATGTCTACATTTATCGCTACACCAAGTTTTGAGGCGCCCCTTAGTTTCTCTCTCATTAATAATTTCACATCCACAACCCTTACAAGTTGAAATTAGTTTAAACATAATGGTGTTATGAATATTTACATAACTATTTAGAAAAGTTATGAGTTAATAGGAATACTGGGAGTTGAACCCAGACTAACCCGTTATAAGCAGGCCGCTCTAACCATTAAGCTATATTCCCATTGGGTTCAGGTCAATTATAGCAGACCTGAGATGCTGTTGTCAAGACCCTTCGTTATGTTCTGTGTATATTCGTATAAGTTCGTCGTCTGCTGGTATCATGACTGCTATGTTATCTCCGTTTGAGATCCCTATTTGCTCTCCACCTTCAACTCTGGAGATCAGTTCGTCCCAATGTTCTTGCCAGTGATCCACAGTGTAGATTTTCATCGTTGAGTTTATTTAGGTTAAGTATATCACACCTTTTGGCAAATTGCAAGGTCTGCATATTCGATCTGATCTTCTTCCAAATTGGCAGTTACAACTTCGAGGACATTCATAAATTGATCGACAGTATCGCACTCTACGAACTTCTCATCTCCTTCGCTGCTGAGCAGAAGGAAAGAGCGAGAGCAAATGTCGATCACAATGCCTTTGACGTACTCGTTCATGCTGTTCCGTTGATTACCCCCATATTATAGGGCATCTGGACCGGGTGGTCAAGGGGTGTGTGCCAGTCGGGTGAGTGTCCTAGACCTTCTCAGTTGATAGGTTTCCATCATCGTCAACAACGAAACGATACTTAACTCCGTTTTTAGAAGTTATGATATTTCTATCTTCAGAAAGTTCCTTGATTGCCTCAATTAGGAGAGGAATTACTTTATAATAATCAACCGCAAGATACCCATTATCTCTTTCAGTAACAGCTTCTGGCAGAATTTCTTTTATTTCTTGTGCAATAACACCAACATCATGACCAGACTTATTGGAATTTTGATTCCAATCGAATGTGTTACCACTAATTGATATTACCTTTGCCAAAGGATCATCAATTGGAGTGATATTATCCTTTAATCTTTCATCAGAAGTATAGAATGCAGTAATATCACCAGTTACATTGAGATCTCCGGTAATTAAAACACCAGTATCTGTTGCCGTAATTGCATCTCTGGCAACTGTTGTTTGATCGAAGACATAAACGACACCGGCAGCACTAGTACCTCCAATCTCATCATTGAGAGCAGAAGCAATAACAGACTTACCATCTGCACTACATGCCACTGCGTATCCAAATTTATCAGCAAGATTAGTAGCATAAGAACCGGTTATAATACCTACTTTATTAAAGTTATTTCCCTGACGATTAAAAACATGAACAATGCCAGTAGTAAAAGTAGATGAATATTCATCATTGGGAGCACCAACAAAAATAGTCTTACCATCGGCACTACATGCAACTGACCATCCAAAATAATCATGATTATCAGCATATTCAGTTCCTGCTGTTAGAATACCTACTTCATTAAAATCATTTCCAACACGATCAAAGACATGAACAGTGCCTTTAGTAGGATCACCGGTCCCAGACTCATAATAAGCACTACCAATAATAGTCTTACCATCGGCACTGATTGCTACTTCGCGTCCAAAGTCATAGCGCACGGTATCGTAAGATGCTGTTAGAATACCTACTTGATTAAAATCATTTCCAACACGATCAAAGACATAAATTGCACCTACATCAGTTACTGTTACGCCACTTTCATCACCATACGCACCAACAGCAATAGTCTTACCATCGGCACTGGTTGCTACAGAATATCCAAAATAATCAAAAACAAATGCACCACTTGATACTGTTAGAATACCTACTTCATTAAAATCATTTCCAACACGATCAAAGACATAAACTACACCTCCGCCATCAACACTATCAACACCCTTCTCATCCAGAAGAGCACCAACAACAATAGTCTTACCATCGGCACTGGTTGCTACTGACGATCCAAAATTATCACTATTTTGAGAAGCATAAGAACCGGTTAAGATACCGACTTCATTAAAATCATTTCCAACACGATCAAAGACATAAACAAGTCCACTATTCGACTCCGATCCTGGTAATTCACTATATTGGTTGCCAACAACTATGGTTTTACCATCGGCACTACATGCAATTTCTTGTCCAAAATAATCGCTGCTACTGGTAGCATAAGAACCAGTAAAGAAACCTACTTGACTATAAGTATTTCCTTCACGATCAAAGACATAAACTGCACCTACATTTGATAATGAATTAGTATCATGATCGGGAGCACCAACGATAATGGTCTTACCATCAGCACTGGTTGCTACTGTGTGTCCAAATTCATCGTTAGAGTTAGGATTATCAAGTTCTATAGCACCTACTTCAATATAAGTTGATCCAATACCTACAAGATTATAAGATCCATTTGATGTTTCACTATGACTTGCATAATCGGAATAGGAAGAGAAAATACTTCTATCGGCATTATCTGCAGTTCCTTTAATATCACCCGTTACTGTTAAATTAGATTCTATAATTATATTTTTTTCATCTATAGTCCTTAAAAGTGATTTTGTATTTACATTTTGATCGAAAACATAAACAAGACCTTGTTCACTATTAATCTCATCATTGTAAGCACCAACGATAATGGTCTTACCATCGGCACTGGTTGCTACAGAATGTCCAAAATAATCACCAGTATTAGAAGCATAAGATCCGGTGAGAATTCCTACTTCATTAAAGTTGTTTCCCTGACGATTAAAAACATAAACGAGACCAGAACCATTGCCAGAACCAGGATACTCATCACTTTGAGCTCCTACAATAATCGTCTTACCATCGGCACTACATGCCACAGAGATCCCAAATTGATCATCATCATCGGCATAAAAACCTGTTAAAATTCCTACTTGATTAAAGTCATTTTCAACACGATCATAAACATAAACAGCACCAGGTTGATTAGCAGAAATAGAACTTCTACCAACAAAAATAGTTTTGCCATCAGCACTAGTTGCTACTTCATTTCCAAAAAAGTAGTAATTATTACTGTCAAATGCTGTTAAAATTCCTACTTCATTAAAATCATCTCCAACACGATCAAAGACATAAACTGCGCCTGAAGATGTATGTCCCGAAAGATCGTCATGACCACCAGCACCAACAACAATAGTCTTACCATCAACACTACATGCAACATCCTGTCCAAAAGAATCACCTGCACCTTGATCAGATGCTGTTAAAATTGCTACTTCATTAAAGTCATTTCCAACACGATCATAAACATAAACAAGACCATGACCAGTAGTGCCAGAAGTTTCATCACCATAAGCACCAACAATAATAGTATTACCATCGGCACTGGTTGCTACTGACCATCCAAAGTAATCAAAAGATTCGGTGGCATAAGAACCAGTTAAAATTGCTACTTCATTAAAGTCATTTCCAACACGATCATAAACATAAACAAGACCATAACCAGTAGTGCCAGAAGTTTCATCATCAAAAGCACCAACAACAATGGTCTTACCATCGGCACTGGTTGCTACTGCTTGTCCAAAATTATCATAATTATCGGTAGAATAAGAACCTGTCAAGACACCTACTTGACTATAGGTATTTCCTTCACGATCAAAGACATAAACTGCGCCTGAATCTGTTGCATTACCATCACCAAAGCGATCTCCAACAACAATAGTCTTGCCATCAGCACTGGTTGCTACTGACCATCCAAAACTATCTGCAGAAGATGAATTTGCAGTAAGTATTCCTACTTCATTGTAAGAAGTGTTTGCAATACCTACAATACCGTATGCATAATTTGATGTTTCACTATGACTTGCATAATCAGAATAATGAGAGAAAACACTTCTATCCGTTGCTGTTGGAGTTACTGTCGCAACACCACTTGAAGTAGAAAGTAATACATTAAATCCTCCACTAAAATTAATTGTTGCTGCAGCTCCAACCGAAGTTCCATTTGATTGAAGTTCAACGCCAGTGCCTACACCAATAACACCAGTCAGTAAAGATCCATCACCCTCAAAACTAGCAGATTGCAATTTTCCAGTACTTGAATCATAAGTTAAGTTGGCATTAGTTTTTGGTGGAAGAATTCCATTAGATGCGGTTACAAAAACTATATTACACTCGGCATCAGTACTTTCTTCGGTAACATTAATATTAGTTGCTGTTATATCACCAACAATATCACTACTATTAACTGTGCCAATAAATCCACCAGTTGCTGTTATAATTCCGGTGACGGCAATACCTCCATTAGATGGAGTAATGGTCACACCAGTGCCTACAGATGTGATACCAGATATGAATGTATCTCCACTTGATGAAATCGTTACAGCCGCACCAACTTTTATAGTTTCACTGACTGATGCAATTCCAGTAACTTGTAAATTACCACGAACATCTAATTTTGCTTCGGCACTTGTAGTGCCTATTCCAACAGAACCGGTTTGTCCAATAGCAATAACAGCACTATCATTTCTTATACCAAAAGTAATAGGAACATTAGTTTGTGCTACAGTATTAGTTGCATAAGTATCAACAATAATTGTATTTCCAACAATATTTGAAATCTTCGTGCCAACTGTATGGAATCCAGATTTTACTTCTTGTCCCAATACAATACCAGATCCAGATATTGTGATTCCAGTAATTTCATTGGTACCCAAACCACCAACAGGAGCAGCAAGATCTCCAGTATTTGTATTTACAACTGGTATAAATTCGTTCCGTGATCCTATTTGAAGTCTATCAACAGGAGTTCTTGTTGCAATACCAACTTTAACGGGGTCAATAGTATCCACGATATCAGGATCATTACATAATATCAAATCACTTCTGATATGAACACCACCAGCAACAATTAAAGCACCATCATTATTACCAGTGGTTGGTTCAGTACTATTAATTTGCAGTTCGCTATCAGTAACAATTGTATTAGAACCACCTTGAGCATTAATAATTAAATTTCCAGAAGTTGTATCTATTGTATTAGAAAGATTTCCACCAAGACCACCAATCTTAATATTAGAAATAGTTGATGCAGAAGAAACATTTAATGTATCGGTTTCTACATGACCCGTTACATCAATACCATTTTCCGTTACTTCTAATTTTTCAACTCCATTATAGTATAGATTTACATAAGTATTATAATTATCTCCACTATTAACATGTGTCACTCTCATGGCAGTGCTTATGCCAAGATTATTATCAAAAGAAACGAAGTCTAATGTCTTACCACCACTAGAATCTAACCCAACATATGTTTTGGTGAGTGTAGAATCATGGTAAATTCGTAGGTCGGCAGTTGTCCCTACACGAAATTCTGCATTATCATAAGCATATAAAGAGTTTTCACTCACATCAAAGTAAATATCACGACCAGCAGTATTTCCATCAAATATTACATCTCCATGAAACTCTGATGTGCTGTGATCAACATATAATCTACCATCTATACGAAAACCACTGATATCTGTATATGCTTTTCTACTATTATTATAATAAAGATCTATGCCAGCATCATCGTTACAAATAATACTATTTTCTCCACTTCTTGCCTGAATATAAATGTTTGAATTAATATTTGACCCAGCATTTCTAATATATAAATGTCCAGTCTTATTATCAATATATCCAGTAGTGCCATTATGATATATTTCTAAATCAGAGTCAGTGCCTGCAGCAAACTTGGCATTATCATCAAGTATTAAACTATAAGCACTCTTGTCCCAGTGAAGATCATAGTTATTATCACCTTTAAATAAAACATCACCGACAACATCTAAATTAACTGTCGTAGAATCTCTCTTTGTCCTTGGATTTACTGTGCCAATACCAACATCACCAGTGCTAGTAACTACAAAGACATCATCTCCCTCGTAGGTAGTTTCTGGTATGGTGGCATCATTTGCAACAGAAGTTATATACCTGCCAGTAGCTAAAAGAGTGTTATTAAAGTATATTCTATACCCATTACCAGTAAAAGAACTCCATTGAGTTCCTTTTGTTTCGTAATTACTATTTCTAACCGTTAGTGCTGTTCCGGCAGAAGGCACATCATATACAAGAGTTCCAAATATATCCTGCAGTCCAAATGGAGAAGCTGCCGTTCTCAATTGAACTAAATCTCCTGCACTATAATTATCACCTATAGCACTATCTAAAGTTAATTTCTTTGTTGTATATCTTTTTCCATCTACTCCAACTTGAAACTTCTGTGCCGGATCATTAGTACCAATACCAATAAACTCATTATAAGGATTGAAATTTAATTCATTATCACCCTGAACCAATCCAGTAGTGCCATGAAACTGAATATTACCAATTGTTCCACCAGCACCAGTAATAATAGATTCCAAACGAACCCAATCTATTGTCCCAGGATTTCCTGCTCCCTTCGCAAGAATTTGCCCGTCAGTTCCTGGATCACCATCACTATCATAGATAGTTGCTCCAACTTTAATGCTACCACTTACATCAATATCTCCTGTAACATCTAAAGTATGTGCAGGATCACTACTATTAATACCTAATCGTGTATTAGACTTATCCCAATAAACACTAGCACCATTAAATTCCCCATTATCATTAAATATTAATTCTTTATTTTCAGAAAAGAATTGTGGAGAAACAGTTATGTCTGCTTTAACTCCAGTCTCAATAATCGAAGATAAAGAATCTACGGTTAATCCAGTGGTTACTCCATCCTCATAAATTTCATCACTTGCATTTTGAGCAAACGATCCCTCAACATTAGTGACAGTAACATATCCAACTGTTGTTGTAGAATATTTTACAAAACCAGTAACATTATTGTTACCCTGTGTAATACCTAAACCAACAGAAAAACTATGATTGCCACTTAAAGTTAATGTTGTTTCTTTAAATGAATCTGATGTTGCAGTTATAGCAGCACCAATAAAATTGAGTTGAGTTATACTACTAATATTACCAACAAGTTTAGTAGATTCATCATAGACAGTAATAGATCCTGGAATGATTCCACCCTCAACAGGAATCCAATATCTTTCTCCAGGATATCCTTCAACGGAAACTATTTGATATCTTGTACCAGCAGGTGGAGTGTCTTGAAATGTCCCGGAAAGAGGATCACCTAAATTTGGTTCAGTTTCATTAAGTCCAAGATAACGGTAGCGATCCGTAGAAATTGCTACTTTGGATTGTTCTTTTCTTTTTACTCTTCCGCTTAAATATTTTGCCATTGTTATGCAAGACTATTTTCAAGAATACTAAGGGTTAATTCCAATCTTAAGGGTGCTACTTTTCCTGTTCCACTAACATGATTGTGAGCAATGCCAACACTCTTACCAGAATTTACTTCAAAAGTTGTTGGAGTATTTGATACATCTACAGTAAAACTTCTCTGTGGTGAGGGGAAAAACGTTGTGGTTATTCCGTATCCATCTCCCGTACAAGTGAATTGAATATCTGCCATAGTAATCTCATCACCAACTTGGAATCCATGAGGAGTTGTGGTAGTTACAGTAGTTACCCCATTAGGAGCATGATATTCAACACCCTGAATATCTCTGACACCATGCTGATCACTAATAATAGTCAATGAATCCGATACAGCAGCAGTTCTTTCTAAGACTAATCTTCCATCAATAAGAAACAATGTATCATTCGGTAGCACCTCAATATCTTTTACAATTCTCGTATCTCTGGTATTACCAAATGTTCTTGTTCCCGTGGATTTTCTTTGGTGCGTAAACGTTACTGTTGGATATGAAGTAGTCGTTCCTAAACCAACATTTGAAACTCCGGCATATAATACAATAGCACTTACACCAACAGGAGTTGTATATACAGTATTAATTCCAGGTGCAACCGGTACTGCTACAGTTATAAATTTATTTAATGGTGCTACTGCCATATTAATTTAATGCAAGTATTAATGGTGTAATTTCTGCCTGAACTGCTCTACTAAAATCTCTACCTCTAATTGTTGACGTTGTTTGGTCGATTTGTATCCCCTCTCCTATATCAAAATTTCCTTTTTGGTCGGTGCTAGTAAACGGAATTTGTGCTCCATCTCTGGCATCAACTTCATTAGCTTTGATTGGAACTGCACCCTCAAAGGGTAACGCACTATTTATAGTGGTCCCAGTACCAATGTATTCAAATGAATGTGAAGATGTAAGAATACGACTTATTCTTGCAAAATAAATTGGATCTCCTTCAAATAATTCATATGGTATAAATTCATTAAAGGTTATAGTCGTCATACCCACAGAATTGAAATCGCCCGCTTCAGAAACTGTATAGTAGATAGGTTTCATGATAGCAGTCGCAATTCCAGTATTTCCATTAATACTAACAACTATATTTTGAGTTGGAAGATAATTTCTACCATTACTAATTAAATTAATTTGGGTAATGGATCCTCCTGCACTTACAGTTGCAGTTGCTTGAGCAGCAATAGATTGAGGACCTTTAGGTTCAACTAAAGTATCATCAAAATCTTCTATAATCACATTAGGAGGAGAAGCAGCACTAAATCCAGAGTTACCAGTAGCATTAGGTATTAAATCAATTCTCTCAACTTCTCTCATAGGAGATGGAAGTATTGTGCTTCCACTTGGTGGAGTTGCATCTGGATAGTTTGCAAGATCAATCGCAAACCAAACTGCCTGCCCATCAAAAGGTCTTTGATATACATTGGATCTGTCGGTAACAGCAGTGCCAACTATAATATCGGTGTTATTAAAATCATAAGCAACTCCAGCAGTATTAGAAGTAACAAAACCAGTGTATTGAGTTGCTCCCAATCCAACTGCAACCAATCCATAATTTCCAAAGGAAGAATTAGAATTAGTCAAATCACACTGAGCACCAGTATCAGCATAAATTCCTATATCATTATTAATTGTAAATATAGAAACTAATTGGGCATATGCTTCATTGGTAAGTGATACTCCAATACCTGCTTCATTGTATTGAGTAAATGAATCACAAACCATTGATTTCAAATTAGCACCATCACTTGATGCTGTGGCATGATTACCATCAATCTTCATGCCAATACTTTTGGTCATGAAGTTTGTGCAATTTCTAATATATGGACTTCTCCATCTTCCCGTAGGACCTTCTGTTGCTGGTCCAACATCAGTAAATCCACTTACCGCTTGATATGCAGTCCCGGCATCAATGTCTGTTTGTGTTGGAGGAAATGCAACTGCTCCTCCTCCAGTATTTGCAACACTTACTCCATTGTCATTTGGATCTCCATCATTATTTTTACAGGCAAAATTCAAATTCTCAATGAGACATCCTCTTCTTACATGAAAAATATCACGCATCAAATTTTGAGGTCTGATTGTAACCAATCTCAAATCTTGACCTGTAACAGATACGTCAGTTCTTAATCCAATTGGATTGTTTTCATCATATGTTCCGGGTCTTATAACAATTGTATCACTCGCTTCTGCTATTGCTGCTGCACCACCAACTGTTCTTTTTGCATCACCCTCAAGTAATCCACTATTGGCATCGTTACCACTCTCCGAAACCCAAATAGTTCTCTTTGTTTGAACACCAGAAGGTCTCCAAGAAACACCACTTCCAACTGCAGCAAGACGATAATCTTTATCGCCACCAGTAGAATCATTAACATCCTGTATAAAAGAATTTAGTATTAGAGTGCCATCAATATCAACTTCATCCTCAAAATATGCAGTACTTCCAACACCAACTGTATTAGCAATACTTACATTATCTACGGTTAATCTTTTTGCAATTCCTACACCACCATCAACAACTAATGCGCCTGTTGTTTTACTGGTTGAATCCTTCGTAGAATTTATGCTTATAATGCCCGTAGCATCATTCTTACCTATCTCAATAGAAGTTGCAGCACCACCAAGATTTAATGTGGTTACAGTGGTGTTTAATAAGTTAAATGTGGATTGATTAGTTTTTATATCTCCACCAAAAACAGATAAATCATCTTTAACAAATAATTCACCACCTACAGTAGCAGCACCTCCTATAGTAGCAGCACCTCCTACAGAAAGACCATTATCAACAAATAAGTCTCCACCGGTTGTTGTAATACCTCCATCAGATGCAAGAGTTGTTACACCACTAATAGAGACACCGCCATAAACATCCAAAGGAAATCTTGGATTTGTAGTTCCTATTCCAAGATTACCCTCCGATGTAATGGCAACCACACCAGAAGTATTTTTACCAATCTGTAGTGCAACTAATGGATTATTGGTAAAAATACCAACATTGGTCATTCTATAAATGTTATTATCGGCAACTGCCTTGTCACCACCTATTGCATTTCCCCAATAATCATTGGAAAATATAGTGGCAAGTCCTAAAATTCCGGAAGATGTAATTCCCAGAGTCTCGGTCAAAATACCAAGACTGTTTCTCTCCACGAAATTAATATTTGTGAAAGAAACCCCTTGTCCTACTTCAACACCTTCTTCTTGTAAAAAGACACCTTCCTGAACTTCTGTACTTAATTCTTTCCAGAAAATTCCATTTGCATCAACAGAAAGAACGTTTGTATTATTACCTCTTTTATCAAATTGATCATAAATGTATTTTGTGATCTTTATACTTCCACCAACTTCAAGAACTCTATTGCCTGTTGGATCAATATAATCAGAATTAATACCTACCCTACCACCATTAATATCAACCGTTCCTCCTATTCCAACATTACCAATCGCAACAATTGATCTATCAGGATTTAATGTGTTAATTCCAATTCTTTTAGTATTATCATTAACATTTAAAAGTTTTTCCTTAGTACCTACACTAAAATATTTTCTTACTCGTAAAACATCAAGATTAACATCACCAGTAAAAATTGTGTTATCTACAACAATTTCATTCGCATAAAGTTTATCGTAAATATATACGGTTTCAAATATCGAATTACCTAATTGAGAAAAATCTGGATTTATTCTTGGTATTCCCATTTTTTATGCTTTTAATTTTGGATTTCCAGAAGCTAATGACCCTTTAAAAGATGCAACTGTGCTTGAAGACATTAGTGCTTCTTTCAATTCAAATTTTTTTATTTTTCCATTCTCTACAGGAATCAAATTTTGTGCATGAAGTTCAATTTTATTTGTTTGCCCTTCATTATTTCCAATTCTAATTGAAGGAGCATCTATTACAATTTCATCTGTTGCCTTTAAAGTAATTGTTTCTGCACCTACAACGAATGATCCACTATCAGCATTAAAATGAATATTGCCATTATGTGCAATTAAAGTAAAATCTGGTTGTCCATCTCTATTTTTATCTCCACACTCTATTTCAAACCGTCCTTCTGTTCCTTGATGAAACATCCCATTTTCATACAATCCTTGTGAGCAACGAATACCAGACTCGTTTTCACTTTTAATAGAAAAGGCACATTTACCGGCAGTAGTTTGCTCTTCAGAATTCGACTCAATAACTAATTTTGGACTACAAACCTCTCGATATAAACTATCAGAATTTGCCATATGTTACCTCACACAATCTATAACTTGAATAACTTCTCTCTGTGGCGGAACAACTGCCATTATTGGTCTTAGCACAGCTCCAAACCCAGTGTTACTGTTGATATTTAGGTCAGGCAATCCATTGTATCCTAAGTTTTCAATTTCAGTGTCAACAATTTGACCATCACGAATTGTTAATTTAATCCCTTGAGCAGAATCACCTTCAGAGTATCCAGATCCGGGATTTTCAATTACAATATCTTCAATGTATAATGGATCTTCAATAAGACCTTCCGTTGGGTAATTTTCTCCTTTACTAATAATACTTATAGAAGTAACTTGACCATAAGTTGGAGAACTAGGATTTGTATCTATGTTTGCTCTGCCATATGCACCATATCCCTTATCACATGCATCAGTAAAAGATACAATTGGTGGAGTTGTATATCCACTTCCGGGATCTTGAATTTCTACACCAACAATACTTGCAGTCCTTTGTGCAGAATCAATTACACCTTCACTATCAACTTCATTAATAATATTGCCAAGTATTACTCTTCCAAATGCTCCTGCACCATCACCACCAAAAAATTCTACATTTGGTGTGCCACAACTGACAACATTTCCAGTATAACAACCCGAATTTGGATCAGCATTTTCTAGGGTCTCGCCAAATATAGACCATGATCCATATTGATTTTCAAAATCATTTGCAAGATTTGCAGCACCTCTTGACAGTGCTCCTTTTGCAAATATTCTATCAAAGGCGTCTTTCTGCTCTCCTTCTCCCCTATCTCTCAACAATCCTTGATTGATTTTATATTTTGTAGATGGAGGACACTTTTTCTTCTCATTACAATTTAAAAGATTTTCAACCTTTCTCAATGTTTTCACTACACCAACAAGAAAATCTCTTACATCAAAAACAAATTCTAATGCATTCTTAATCGGTTCCAATATTGGTGAAACGGTGCTCTCAATGATATCTATCATCTTATTAGTAAATGCACCCAATATTTGCTCAACTGCACAAATAGGGACATTCAATACATTTTTTACTGCTTGTGATAGCAAATCAGTGAATATTTTTTCTGCGGCATCCGTAACCTTATTTGCCAAACAAGCAAGTGCCTTAAACAGATTATCAACTGGATCAATTTGAGCGCCTTGTTTTTTTGCTAATTCATCAAGAGCTTTGAATAATTCATTTCCTTTATATGAAGATCTAACTGCATTTTCCAGTCCTGCAAGTCCACCTTTTATTCTTTCAATCAATTCATCTTGAAATCTTCCCACAACAGAATTTACAAAACCTTTCATACCAATAGAAAGAAGTTTCACGGTTTTTTTCAATTCTTGATCTAAACTTGAGGATGAATCAAGTGGTTTTGTTACCAAAGCAAAAAAGTTTTCCAGATATGCTTCTGCCTTCGCAAAGGTATTATCTTTACAAGGATCTGGAAGAATTACTACATGACCAGATGTATTACTGATAGGATCTGCACAAACTGACATATATTTTTTGAATTATTTATGGAGATGTTCTACCTTGTTTCCCATTCCCAGGTATTAGTCTTGGCGTGCATATTCCTTTTTGTTCACATGTTTCTTGATTTTTTGTTAATGATGTCTTTTTTCTACTTCCAACAAATCCAGTTTTTGGATCAAATCTACCAGATCCATATCCATATTGTATATCAGACGTTCTACATAAAACATGCAATATAATTGGCAATTGTTTATTATCACCATCTAAAAATTTACCCAAAACAACATCTCCTTGAGTCAATTTAGATGTTTTATAACACGATCCACCGCCGCCGCCATCAGCAGGTGAGAATCCAGTTATGGCATAAGTAATTTCTTCATCAGTTATACTATTATCAAGTGGATGATAACCCATAATAGCCACTCGATAACGAAAACCAAATCCTTTCTTTCCCGTAGATTGATCTTTTTGGGATTCAAAGGGCAATATCATACCTATCCACTCATTTGTCCCCAAACCATAAAAATTAAATTGTGCCGAATTTAGTCCTTCCATTATTTGCTCTTACTAAAATGTAATCCATAAGAATCGCGAATAAGTTTTAATCCAGTAGTAGATACTTTAGGAGTAAAATGATGCCTTATTCCCCTAATTATATATTTACCACTTTTAACTTGATCAACACCTTGCACCTTATCATTAGATATACTTTCAATATTTAAAATAATCGAATCTCCAGCTTCAAGTAAAATATTTGATGGAATTGTTACATTATGAATTTGAGAAAATAATGCATTATATCTAGTAGTTCCTGCTGCATAGTAAAGTTCTGGATTATTATTTTGAGTTTTTTCTTCTGTATTACTTCCTATATCTAGGATAGCAGACTGAACTCGATGATATTTTTTCCCCTCATTGAAATCTTGATCTAAAATTCTTGGAAGTTTTTGTTTTTTACCCAATGAAGAAAACTTTGAATTTGTTATCACAGATATGTCAATTTCGGTAAATTTAAAAGTTAGTGGATTGAAAAATAAATTTTTTGTAGCATACATTCCAGATCTAATTTGCATCAACAAATCTTGATCTTTTTCTGTCGAAAATGTTGCTACCTTAAAATCAGCACTGTCATCTTTAGTTTCAAAAGATGATATATTTTTGCCATTATATTCATAAGGAATTTTAAATTCCTCTCGATTTATCAAAGTATCAATAGAAACATAATTAAATCCACTCTTTGTTTCATAACAAAAATAACCAGGATTTACTGTATTGGGGGGTATAGATTGTTTTAATAAAAGTCCTATTAATAAATCAAATGGTCTCTTTCTCATTCCAGTAAATGTGAGACTATTGATTGCTTCTTCAATAAAAATTTTATTAGATTTTATACCCAATTCTTTTGTTAATATAGATTCTACAGATTTGGTAATTTTTCCATTAAATGATCGTGTAATTCTGGTAGTTTCATTTAACCATCCAATTTTAGATGTAAACTTTATAGATATTGTTTCTGAATTAGAATCTTGGATTAGAGGAACAACCTTTGTCACATATAAAACTTTATAATCATCTCCAGAAAAATTCAATACTCCATTTTTTGTGCGTATTTTTGTCGATATTATTGATCCTGCACGAAGAGGTAAATGCGATAATATACTTCCTACTCTATTTTGGGGATCTTCCCTCGATACAGCAGCATCAGATCCACTAGAAATTATAATTGTGCCAGTAATGCACGGTGATAATATAGATTCAAAGTAATCAAAACTAATAATTCTTATCTGACCATCATAAAGATTTACAGAATTACTTCCGTCATCAGATGTAATTATAAATTCTTCAAATATACTTGCTTGTGCTGCATTCATTATTGAGGTCCTCTCGTTTGCCAGGGATTTAAAGGTCGTCCACCATAATCTTTTCCTCCACCAGGTCTATAGACCTTTGTAGAATTGCCAGTAACTGGAACTGGAGTTTCAATAGGCACTAACTTTTCTACAGGAACTATAATAATTTGTTTCTTAATTTCGTCACTTAAAGGAATTATTTGTCTAGATGTTATACTATTATTTAACTGCCCACCTTCACCATCTTTAGATTTCTCTGGTCCACTGGATAAGTGAGCAATTAAATAATAATTTCCATATTTATCCACAATAACTATATTATTTCCATATCCACTTGGATCTCTAACCGTATCATAATCAACAAGTTTCAATCCCCCTTTAAGAGTAATTGGTGTCCCCTTCGGAATACCATAATCCAATCCACGGTGCCCTCTACCATCACCAATTGTTGAAGTTTGAGGCCAATCAGACAATGGTTTACCACCAACAATAATATTACTCAAAACTGATGAAGGAATCTCTCCTCCCGCTCCTCCTTCCCCCCTTCCAGTTTCAATGTGAATGTGAGAACCCTCTGGACCTTCTGGGATCGTATACCCACTATGCCCAACTCTTCCAACAATTTGTCCGGTAATTTTACCATCACTAATTACAACTTTATTATCAGTTGCCGGTTTATTATCATTAGTAGTAATAGATTTTTTCCTTTCTGATGATTTTAATAATTTTGCAATTTCTTCTAATTTATCATTATTTTTTTCAAATAGATTTACATTTTCGCTGTTTTGCTCTGTTACCTTTCCAAATAACCTTAAAGGATTTGTTTTTGCATTTTCATAATTATTTCTTCTTGGTGGAAGATTCGCATTTTGTCTTTTGTTTACTAAACCACCAGTATTTCTTTTTTGTATTTCCGGTTTTACTTGAGTTTGTTGTTGAATGACAGGCGTAGAAGGATCCGTATAATTATTTACTTCTTGAGTTTGAGTTGTCTCAGATTCAGTATTATCATTATCTTTTGACAATTCAAAACCTTCATCTAAATCCTTATCAATTAATTTGAGTGTATCTTCTGCAGTTTTAATATTATTTCGTGCTTCATTTTCATTAAAAAATAATGGCGCAACAGAATTATACAAAAATCCTATTCCATTTATCACAAATCCCAATCCTTTCATAAAACCTTCATATATTGGTTTCATAGTTTCAAAAATAGGAGTCAACTCTGCAATTATTTTTGGCAAATTATTAACTACAAATCCAAGTAATATAGCACTGAAAAATCCCATTATTCTATCAAATACTCCCATAACAGGACTTGCAATTTTTCTTACAATTCCTTTGGCAAGTTCGGATCCAGGAATTCTAGGGGTCTCTATTTTTTTCTCTCTTTCAAATCTTTTTTCGCCTTGTATTTGTTTCCTTAATATACTTGTCTTTTTAATTTGTAACTGTTTCAAATTTTTATTTGATGTAGTCAATACACTTTTTATATTACTAACATTAAGTTTTAAATTCTCGACGCTTTCCATTTATTACACTCCCAATCCAAGAGAAGATGCAGTGTAGTATGAAACATAAAAATTATCATTATCCTCTGCATCAAGTGCAATTATCGAATCTCCACCAGAGGGTGTTGAATTTACTTTAGAAGCAGATAAATTAGTGGCAGCACTTATCGGAGGCAACATTGTAATCGATGGAGACCTATTCATAGATCTCATTGACATGTTTGAAGTATTTTTCTTCACAGGATTCAAAGATTTATTTGCCATTGAATCTCGTGGTCCTCCAATGGCACCATATAATTTATTATATAAGTTGGGATCAAGCGCTTTTAATGTTTCTTTTTTAAAGTACTTGGAAAGCACTTCTATAGATTCTTCAAATTTTTCATTCGCTTCTTTAAATATATTATTATTATATTCTTGTTTTCTCAATGAGAGAAACATTTTCTCAAATAATTCTCCACCATTACTAATAATATCAGATAAAAATCCCGAAAATCTTGCTGTTTCTTTTTTAGGGACAACAGCCTCTCCAGGAGTAGCAAGTATTGGCACAATGTCCTTATTAATATTGGGTCCAGGAACAATACCACCTCTATTCATTTTTAAAGGATCTTCCTGTTTTTCTCCAACAATTGCATCGTAAATTTTACCACCAACAAAGTCACCAAGTAAACCCCCAGCAAATGTTCCAACACCAGGAATTGGAATTAATGTTCCTAAAGCACTACCAAGCAACATACCAACCGACTTTGCTGCTGCCCTACCTATTGGCTCTCCAAGAGCAAGAGACACGGCAAAATCAATTAGTGCTCCAAATACAGGTACTCTTTTAAATACTGGTCTCAAAAATTTCATGAGACCTTTTGCACCAAGTGCTTTTACTACCTTTTTACCAGCTAACTTTGATAATACTTCTGCTTTTTGAACTGCCTTTGCTACTGGATTTTTAGTTCTCTTATATACATCTACTCTCTCATGAAGTAGTCCACCAGAACCAGGTTTTGCTCTGGTAATTCTTTCCATCTCAACATTAACACCTCTTCTACCACCGGCAGCATTTCTAATTAAACCACCTCTCCTTATAGCATCACCAGCACCAGCACCAGCACCACGTCTACCAATACCAATAAGTCTCAGTGCTCCACGGATAAGTTTATATAATCGATAAATTTTTAATACAACATTAGTTAAAAGAAAACCGCCAATAACAGCAAGAATTGGTTTCCAATGTTTCCCAATAAAAGTAAATATCCCCGCTATTTTTTCAGCATTACCTGGTTTTGTTAACCAATCAATCGCCTTATTAACTACAAATCCAGTAATAATGGCACCAAAAAAGTCAAGTATTTTTTGAAAAAATCCTTTTACAGGAGTAGTAACTTTATCAACTTGATTTTTAACAAAACCACCAATTTTTTTTACACTTTCTACACCTGCTTCTGCCCTACTCTTTTTTTCCTTATCAGATGTAATTTTTATTTTTTGTATATCTTCTTTCTCTTTTGCAATCCTATAAGCAAAATCAGTTGCTAACTGATTTTGTATTTCTATAAGAATATTGTTTGTTTCTACTAATGTTTGTTCAATTGGCGTGCTTTCTTCTTTTCTTAAATAACTTGGATCAACATAAGACTTACTTGCCCCTATTTGCATTCCTTTAGGAATTTTGATAGTAGTCGATTTTCCAATAGATTTAAAGGCACCACGAAAAACTGAAGAAGAAATCATTTTCTTCCCCAACTTTGGTTTTTTATCTAAAGTAGGTGCCGTAAAACTTTGACTACTAAATACCACTCTGTTTTTGCTGTTTTAAATTTTCTTCCTCAATATATTGTTGCAAAAGAGAAACATATATTTCTCTTTCCCAAGGTATCATATTTTCTAGTTCCGTCAATGAATATTTATGGTGCTGAATCAAGGCAAAGTTTGTTTTGTAATAATTTTCCAAACTCTCATGAGCCAGCGCTAACTGAAAAAACTTGCTAACCCTTCCAATACAACTTCTGACTCCACACCTGTCTTTGGATTCTTCACATTAATTGTATGTGATAATTTTGGCATCGTGTTAAAGAATTCTTCAATTTTCTTAAATTGTTTGGTATTCATTTGCTCGATGAAATCATTCAATTCTTTCTTACTACAATCAGAAGCATCCCAAGATTCTTCATCAGTAAATACTTGACCAATGCAAGATGCTATCACTTGAATAGACTTATCAACTTGTTCATTTTTATTATCAACTTCAAAATTACTTTCAACAAATTGATTTAAAGATGGATATTTCATTTTAACCGAAAGATTATCATCCAATTTAATAATATTACTATGATTAGGATTCTTTTGAACCTTAATTAAATCAATATCAATTTCAACTTGTAATTGTGTTTCTCCATCATCTGGACATGTTACACTTACTTCTACAGATTCTCCTACGGATTTTGCACGAACATTTAAAAACAAATATTCAATATCAAAAGTTGATAACTGATCTACTTTAATTCCTCTTGTAATAATACAATCTGATATAACAGTTTTAATTGCATTTGAAATTTGTTTAAGATCTTCACTCTCCAGTGCCATGATAAGAATTTTTTCTTCTTTTACAAGAAATGGACGATATTTAATTAATTTTCCATTTGAAGGCAATTCCAACTCATATGTCGGTGTCGAAATCTTGGGTAAAGGCATACTGTTTGATACAATTCAGGTATGATTATTTATTACCCCACGCCAGGAGGAAGACCTACTTGATCATCCCCATCAATGTTCAATCCTGTTTTATTAGTAGGATAATCATGAAAAGGACCTTTATTCCATCCTCTATATTGCTCAACAATATACCTATCATAAGCAAAAGAAACTGTAACTCTTAAAACTTCTGCACTTCCATAAGAAACTGGAATAGAAGTAATTGCTTTAGGAAAAGCATGAAAAAATCTATAGGATATAATTGGTCTCTCTCTTTCGTTTGAATCTTTTTCACCCTTTGTTATATACAGTCCATCCAATTTATACCCATCAATGGGATCTAAAGGATAATTGAATCTTTTATAATATCCATCATGTGCTACCGAAACTTGACCACCTTGCTTATTCACTGGATAATTATTTTCACCGGCAACATAATCTATCCAACCCTCAAAAAATTTCAAAACTCGATAATCCCCATCAAGATAAAAAGTAAAATCACTATCGGTATATAATCTCGTATGAGCATATTGCTCATTAATACCATGAAAATTATCTTTTACCTCTGCTGTGGCAAGAGAACTAGTGGGAAGTGTTGCCTCAGAACACATCAATCCAAGATTATTGCTCAACCAATCCACCTTTAATCCATATTTTTTAAGAAATTTCATAAGACCACTTCCTTCCGAAAGTCCAGTCATATGAACTTGATAATAATTCGATAATGATACATTGGTAATTTGACTTCTTTCGATAGCACCTACTTTTAAGTCATTTATCCTTGGCATCCTAAATACCTTATACGAATCCTACATTATTAAGTATTTAGATGGCATATAAAGGAAAATACCAACCATCCTTTCCTAAAAAATATAAAGGTAATCCATCAAATATAGTATATCGTTCTCTATGGGAGCGAAAGTTTATGGTTTATTGTGATAAGAATGAAAATATTTTAGAATGGGCAAGTGAAGAAATTGCACTCCCTTATCGTTCACCATTGGATAATAGAATTCATCGTTACTATCCTGACTTCTACATCAAAGTAAAAGAATCTAATGGTGCAATTAAAAAAATGCTAATTGAGGTAAAACCCAAAAAGCAGTGTGTTGAACCAATAAGACCAAAAAGAAAGACTAAAGGATATATTTACGAAGTCAAAGAGTATGTAAGAAATCAGGCAAAGTGGAGAGCAGCAAAAGATTTCTGTGAAGATCGTCAATGGGAATTTAAAGTAATCACCGAAGACGAATTGGGAATTCATAAATGAGATATCCAACAGACATTAATAGCAATCGCATTCGTGGAGTGGTTGATAATCTAATTGGCACAGAAGATGCCGATGATATCATGATGGAATTAATGAATGCTCTTAGTAGTGACTCTACGCTTGTTCCAGATGTTGGAAAGTATTATGTATTTGTTTATAGACCGAAAACTCCTCTAATACAATACGATCAAAATCCTTTGGTGGCAGTTACTGATATATTTCGTTGGGGATTTCGTGGAATCAATTATCACTGGAGACAATATCGTCAATATTCTTGGGAAGAAGTTGTTGGATCATTATACCAAATATATCCAGATGAGCTTGCAGATGCAAGAGAGCTTCCAATTCAAAAATTCATTCTAAATAGTTAGAAAAAACGATAATGACATACACAGGAGCAAGTAGAACAAGATATAGTGGAGGAAGACCCAGACCTACTCCTAATAATACTCCTAATAATACTCCTAATAATGCTGGCAACCCCCAATACTATGAAGTGCTTGGAAATGTTTATGGTCCTGATGGTCGTAGAGAGGGAATAACAGAAGACCATGCTGATTACAATAAAGATCCCAAAATAGAAAAATTGGGTGCTGGACGTAATATAAAAAAATTAGAATCAAATTTAAGATATCCCATAGCAAGTATTAATCTTGATCAAGATCATATAAAATTTGATATTATTAAGTATGAAAGAAAAAAATCAGAAGGTATTAGTTATACATCAGGAGAGCAAGTAAAGGTATTTGAAAAGAATAAAGATGGAACCGATTATATTGAAAAGGGAACTACAATAATTAATGTAAGAAACCAGAATGCTTTTGATAACCCATTTGTTGGAGGTGCTCGTAATCCTACTGCAGAAAATCGGTTGGGATCAATAATATTACCAATTCCTGGACAAGTATCTGATACTAATGCAACAAATTTTGGCGAAAGTAATTTAAACAATTTTTATGCTGCTGCTATTGGCACTGCTCTAAAGGGAATATCTTCTGGTAGTCCAGAAGAATTAGCAACATCATTAGCATCAAGTACAATTGATGCTGCAAAAATAGCGCAAGATCGAAAAGTACAAGCTGCGTTGCGGTTATTTTTTGCTTCACAGGCAGTTTCTAGTCTAGGAGCAAACGTAAGCACAGATCAATTATTTGCAAGAGCAACTGGATCAATAATAAATCCAAATATGGAATTATTATTTAGTGGTCCAACTTTAAGACAATTTAATTTCGAATTTAAATTCACTCCAAGATATCAAAAAGAAGCAGTGATGGTTAAAGATATCATGAGGGTTTTTAAACAAAACATGAGTCCAATATCATCTCCAGGAGATAAGTTTATGCAAACTCCGAATATTTTTAAATTATCATATATTGGTAAGGGAAGTAATTATTTAAATAGGTTTAAACTTTGTGCTCTCACAAATATGAGCATTAATTATACTGGTGAAGGAAATTATGCTACTTATGCTGATGGTGCTCCAGTTTCGAGTACGATGCAATTAGCATTTCAAGAGTTATCACCAGTATATTATAGTGATCACGATGACGTAGGCGGAACAGGATACTAAAATGGGATATTTCAGAGAACTACCAAATTTACTTTATCAATCACCACTGACAAATAGAAATACTTCTGATCAATACGTTGCGGTAAAAAATCTTTTTAGAAGAAACAAACTTCGTGATGACCTCCAAAATGTTTTTACTTTGTTTAATAAGTATGAAATTGTAGAAGGTGCAAGACCAGACACGATTGCCGAAGAATTATATGGAAGTGCAGAACTAGATTGGGTTGTTATAATGACTGCAGGTATTGTTAACATAAGAGATGAATGGCCTCTATCAAATTATCATCTATATGAATACGCTAATAATAAGTATGATGACATCAATGCAATTCACCACTATGAAACAACTGAAGTAAAAGATAATAATGGTCGATTAATTTTACCAAAAGGAAAAGAAGTTAATAGCGATTTTAAAATTCCTAATCCAGATGATTATACTGCACAAAAATTAAATCCAGTCAGAGGAATTACAAATTATGAATACGAAGTTAGAAAAAATCAAGAAAAATCTAATATATATCTTTTAAAACCAAGATACTTACAACAATTCTTGAATGACATGAGACAAATCATGACTTATCAAACTTCTTCTCAATACATTGATGAAAGATTAATTATAACAGAGAATACTAGAAATACCATACCACCTGCATAAAAAAGGGGGAGGTTTCCCTCCCCAACTCTATCAATCTTCGGCAAGACGGGCAAAGTAGGACATTGCATCATCGTCCTCATCTTCAGTCATTTTAGAAGAACTCAGACTATCAAGTTCATCTTTGAGTGATTGGGGAACAGAAGGTGCTACATCTCCACGATTCTGCTGACGAAACTCTTCTTCTTCCTCGATTGTTTCTTGATCTTGGAAACGAGGAGTGCCCTTATTACCGAGCACATAATCCATACGCTTCTTCAAGTCATCATAAGACTTGAATTGATCGGGAGCAACAAAGTCTTGAAGAGAATATTCTTTCTTCCAAATCGCTTCCATTGCATCGTCATCATCAAGCAGTGCTTCTTGGCGGGCAAACTCTGAAGAGTCATAGTTACGATAACCAGCAACGTTCTTTGCCTTCAGTTTGAAGTTGGCACCTTGCCAGAAGTCAAAGGGATCGATTGCTTCTTCATCTTCAAACTCAGGTTGCATTGCGGCAGTGATCTTGTCAAAGATCTTCTTACCGAACTTATACAGGAAGACTTTACCTTCGTTCTCGGGGTTGGCAGGATCTTTCACCACATAGATATTGCTAATGTAGGTGAGTTTACGCTTCTGCTTACGTGCCTGATCTTTGCCAGCATCGGTGCCATTGTTCCACAGCATCGTGTTGTATTCAGACACAGGATCTTTTTGATTCATGGTGGTGAGAGAGTTCTCAATATACCAACCACCAGGACCTTGGAATGCGTGTGAATAGAGTTTCACAAACGGCAGATCTTCGCCGTTAGGAGCAGGAAGGAAACGGATTACGGCATAACCATTACCGCTCTTATCGCATTCGAGTTTCCACAGACGCTCATCACCTGAAGCGTTTGCATTACTCATTTTTTCGACTTCTTTGACCAGTTTGGCGGTCAAAGATCCCAGTTTGGATTGCTTTTTAAGATCAGCAAAAGACATTTGGATTACCTCGGATTTTTTTGGATTTGTCGGGTTTGTCGGGTTTGTTGGATCGACTTGGATAGTATAACAGCGTTGCCCTCAGGTGTCAAGACTTTCTCTGAGAGAATCAATAGTCGCACCAAAAGTATTAAACAGATAGTTCATGTCAGTGTCTGGGGAAAATCCCATAAGTGTCATGGATTTTTGAAGATTTTTCTTCATCTCCACTGCTTTTGGATCGTCTGATAATGACAGACGGGCATACATAACTTTTTGTTTTTCTAATAATGTAGATAGTTTATCAACATGTTCCACTTGTTCAGTTTTACTCATATGAGGAAATTTCATAATATTGAGATAGATTTCCTCTTGAAGTTTATTAATCTCACGGAGTTCTTCCATGACGATTTCTGACTCGAAAAAATCACTCATCTACAATCTGCCTCAAAATCTTTTTATAACGGAACATATCAATATTTATGAATTGTTCTTTAACCTTTGTTTTCTTTCTCTTGCCCGTTTTTTACGGGTTTCCCTATCTTTTTTATTTTCCCAATACCGCTTCTTTTCTCTATCTCGTCTAGCTAAAATTTGTTCTTCGGTTAATCCTTTTGCCCATCTTTTCTTTTCATAATCTGGATTTTTTTCTCTCCATTTTTGACGAGATTGTTCTTTTTGAACTTCTCTAGATGGAAATTTTTCAGAATCTGTAATTGATATGTCTTCTATAAAATTAGGTCCGTCAATATTAAGGGCACTGTTAATACCTGATACATTTAACATATTCTTTTAGTAGGGGTAATATTATTTATATTGTAAAGGCGGGACTTACGCAAGTCAAATACCCCTACCCGACTTTGCTGCCCGCCAATTATAAAATTATTTCTTTGAGTATTTTTTTATATTTAAAAATATCTACTTGAAGAAACGGTGAATATTTTTTAATCTTTAAGGAAACACACTCCCACACAGGGTCCAGAAGTTTTTTATTAAACCTTTCTCTAAAACAAAATATCTTCTCACAGATTAATAAGGTCTCAATGGATATTTCTCCACCAAGGAACTTTTTGAGTATTAGTGGATGTCCTTTGGAACAATTGAAGGCATCCTCTAATTTGTTTTCCGAGAAGAATTCTTGCATTTGTTCTTTGTACAAGTAACTCAAACTCTGCTGTCGTTTCATCCACTCGGCGTAGTTTCTTTCGCCAGAATTGATAATTTCTCCAATCCATAAGTTTTCTGGGTTAGTAGATGCAACAAAATTAGATACTAAAAAATCTACGATTTCTTTATCAGAATACTTACGAGAAGTCTTCTCAAACCAGTATTTGTCGCGTCGTTTGTTAAATGACGCCACACTTGCCCTAGTTTTTGCTCCGTATTTAAAGAAATCGTATTTTGGATTTGTAAAATGATTTTTGAGTGACAAATAATGTTGATAAGTTTCAAATGGTGTCACGATCATAGAGGAAGTTTTGCCCTTGAAGTTTTTTTCATAAAATTAAGTTGAGTCGCATCCCACTTCAATTTTTCTTTGAGTGGTTTTGATACTAACTTAGTAACCGATTCTACCTCAATCTGATTGATTTCGCAATAGTGACAAATAGCATCAATATAATTGAGTTTTTCTTCGGCAACGATTTTTTCAATCTCTAGGGCAAACCTAGACGGCGTTAGAAACTTCTTCTCTATCGCTTGTTCCAGTTCCTTGTTTGGTTCCATATTGTTCCAGTTTATCTCCAACAAACTTTCTAATATATTTGTCGAGAAGTTTGATGTACTTTGCTTTGTCTCTTTGTTCATAAACGACGCATTCTCCATTTTCACATGCCATGATGATCACAAGTTTTTTGACCATAATACCGGTCATTTCGTAAAGCATACAACCATATGCCATACATTGAACGAAATAGTGTTCGATCCAGTCTTCTGGTTTTGGTTTCGCAGATGTCTTAAAGTCGATTATCGCTAACTCACCGTTATATTCGGCAATACAATCAACAGTCCCAGCAATACCAAGTTCCTTACTATATAGGGAACTTTCTAAAGCATGAATATTATTTATATTGTTAAGTGTTGATTTGGAGATTTTAAAAAGAAAATCTGAAATCGGTTGAACTTTTGGTAAATCCTCATTTTTAAGATGATGCTCAACAAGAGTGTGCATATCAGTACCACGACTTGTAGCAGCCTTGGTAATCCGATTTGCCTCTTCTTCACCAACTTTTTTGCGCCACTTTACAAAGATTTCCTTATTAAAATGACTGGTCACCGAAGTAATGGAGACCAGTCGAATAAGATCTTCTTGATTTGGTACTTTATAATAACGAACTCCATCAATAGTTTCTCTGTCGAGAGATGGAAGATTCAAATCAATATGATTAAACATTAAAAACCTGCATCAATTTTTGCTGTAAGATATTCTTTGACAAGACCGGAACGAACAATATCTTCGATTCCAAATTCAATTATATCAAATGATGTCATTTTACGCAAGATATTCATAAAGTCAATAATACCGTTTTTATCATTGGTCTTTGTCAAATCAGACTGTCTTGCATCTCCACAAAAACAAATTTTAGTATTTTCGCCGACACGAGTAATAATAGAATCTAATTCATGAAAATTAAGATTCTGAAACTCATCAACAATTACAATAGCATTATCAAGTGTGGTGCCACGAAGGAATGATGTACTCCAGAATTTAATAGTTTCTTGAGATTTAAGATTGCCATACAGCATCTCGAAGTCAGCATCGGATGGCATTTGAAACATATACTTTACCATATTCTTATAAGGAATTTGGTAAATATCTGCCTTATCTTCATGGTCGCCAGGGAGAAACCCAATTTCTCTGGTAGCAACAAGAGATCTTACAAGATAAATTTTTTCATATGGAGTATTCTCTGAAAGAACATCCATCAGTGCATTGTAAAGTGTGATGAAAGTTTTACCTGTGCCCGCGCAACCATAAGCAACTAAATGTTTTCCTTTCTTGTAAGACTCAAATAAAACTTTTTGATTTTCTGTAAGTGGTCCAATATCAACTAGATATTCTTGGCTAAGAGGTTTCTTCCTCTTCATCTGCTTTGTGGTGAGTCCAACCCCAATTGGTTGCTCTGCAGACGCTCTTTTTCTTCTTGTCATGTTAACCTAATTTTTTTACATTTGCGCCTGGCATTTTAGATGCTTTATGAAGAACATCATTCCACCCAGGATACTTCGTTTTAAGTTTATTTCTCCAATCACCAACTTCAGTTGCCATTGGTGCAGTAGATGGATCAGACCAATCTCGTGTCCAATCCGGGTTATCTTCTTTCCATTGATCCCAAACAGTGTAACTCATAGTCACTTCTTTTTGTTCACCAGTTTTTTTATTTACTATAGGATATGTGGGCATTGTTAAGAATTCAATACAAAAATATTTAGACCCACTCTAAAGATCTTTTAGAGAGTTTTTTTATGTGTTCAGAAAATTTATTTAGAGATAAATCCATTTTCATAGTATTACATATGTGGCAACAAGATACCGAATTGTTAGAAGTATACCCAACACTGTTATCTTGTCTGTCTATCCCCCAATGTGAGAATGGAATACCAACATTACTTTCTCTTAAAATTGGAGGTTCTCCACAATAATAACAGGATTTTGTAATAATGTCAAAATGTTCTTTTTTTGTTAAAGACCACTCCTTTCCTCTGTGTTTAGCAGATCTTTTACAATCACCATAAATTTTATTGTGGTAAGATTCTATTGTTTTTTGTTTTCTTCCAGTTTCCTTAGCTCTATCAGATCTAAGACAACCACAACTTTTACTTGTTCCTCTTGTTAGATAATCACCTCTAACTAATTTTTCTACTCCACATTCACATTTACATAGAAAACATCTAACAGGACGATTACTTGTTCCAAAATATTGAATTGTGGGGGAAGAACTTATAACTTCCCACCTATTAAATTTTTGTCCCTCATTAAGTGTTATTGCTTTCATAGATATAACATACACTATATCTATTTATACATTCACTACATTACAATACCCAATCTACATCTAAACCTCCAAGTGCTTCGGCACAAGTTGGGAAATGCTCTACAAAAATTCTTTTACAATCTTTAGCAAGTTTCATGTGCTCTTTTTGTGTTCCATTTTTTTCACGAAGAGCAATATATGTAATCCATGAACGACATGATCCTGTCATGTAGATTTTGGTAGGCGTTGCCAGAGGAAGCACCATACGAGCACATTCCTTTGCCACGCCAAGATCAAGCATTTGACCATAGAGTGCCATGGCAGAATCAAATAATGTCTTTGTCTGACGCTCCAGTTTATCCACAGTTACTGGATCGA
>Ga0208161_1000288_pt1 | contig 28415 bp, 30 predicted proteins | sample CB_VirMetaG_3_FD_184538 | JGI IMG/M metagenome (GOLD analysis project Ga0208161, IMG submission 184538) | Freshwater to marine saline gradient viral communities from Chesapeake Bay - CB_1508_1S Viral MetaG (SPAdes) (version 4) | ecosystem: Environmental > Aquatic > Marine > Coastal | place: USA... | reverse complement strand
ACAGAACAGATAGCAAACAGAACTTGCATCCCAGGATTATTACTCTTTCTGGCTCGTAGAACAGTTGTCCGTTGTAATTTTGCTTTTCTACCTATTTCTGCATAGGTCATGCCAGACCTTTTCATCGCTTGATCTAGTTCATCCCTCCAGTGCATTTTGCTTCTCCTGTTCCTCTTGGAATATTGCATGTGAATAGAACTCCAACCACTTGTTAAACTCATCTGGATACAATGCTTTGATTAATGGATATAACTTGGCTACACTTGGTGTGCGTTCACCACTTTTATAGAACATGATGGCTGCTCTACTTATCCCAGTTTGTCTTGACAGTTCGGACTGGTTCGATGTGTGTTCATTGATTCGGTCTTTGAGTTTCTGTCTCCATAGTGATGGTGGTGGTGTCATTGTTTGTCTCCTGATAGTTTGATTATTTCGTTGAATGATTGTTTGACGTATATCCAGTTCTTTGTGGTCAGTTGAATCCCCGACCATCCATCGTCTGATATTTCGATACACACGATGTGTGCTGTGTTCACTACGATGTCAATGTCATCCAGTCCTGTAAGTCTAATTAGTTTCATTGTTGTCCTCTTTGTTTGGGAACTCTTGGCTCCAGTTGTTATTGATTTTTGTGGCAAGTGCGCCAAGGTGCTTACACTTGCTGCCCCGATACTGGTGATCAGGACAGGTACAAGTGTAACCGTTTTCATCTATTATGCAAGTCCATTTTGGGTAGTGGCCTATCATTTCACCACGATGACCCATAGTCAACTTACATTGCTCCAGTGCCTGTTGGAGTAGTGCTTCCTTGTCAGGGAATACACTACGCAACCTCCATAGGTCAACCAGTTCCTCTATTGTCTCTTGGATGGTCATAGCCACCCCTTGTGTCGTAAGTACTTACGACCATTCTCGATAAGGTCATACACATCCCTTGGAGATTCTAAAGGTGATATATCCATGTTTGGATTTTTAGTATCTTGATACCACATCTTTGCAGTTTTTCCTTTACCTGTGTATATCGTCAAGTCATAATAGTACACACCATTGACATCACTGATATGTAGTGCATGGTAGCATTCAGGTTGATAGGGCCATTGTGGATTCTTGAACGATGGTATCCCATTAAAGTTCAAGTCTCCTGCTTGACTCGTCCATCCCATGTCCGTAAGACGTTCAATCATTACGTCTGGTGGCCCATCCAGTAGTGCCATGACACGTTTGGTATCGTGATGATCCATGATACTATTAAGTGCGTCATGGCCTAGTTGGATGGCCAGTACATTGAAGGCAACGTGTGCCTTTTCAAACGTACTTTTCATGGCAGGGTCTGTGGCTAGGTCAATCATGCGTAGAAAGTCATGATTGAGTTCGTTAAGTTTATGGTTAGTAGGCATTGTATTGTCCTCTTAGTGGTTGCGCCAGAACTCTTCGTCTGACATGGTTGTTTTGGGTTGTTGGGGTTGTTGTAGTGGTGGTGGTGGTTTGGTGACGTTGGGTCTAACTGTTGGCTGTTCTGGTGGTACATATACTTCACCTACCACATTACCATTATCATCCAGTGTCAGGCCTGCTGTTTTCACCATCCGTTGAACTGCCCATAGGTATGGGTTGAACAGTTTGCCTTTGTCCTCCTCAAGTCGCTCCAGTACCTTGGCATGGTACTCAGGGTTGCGGATTGATTCGGGCATGGTTGGCATATCTCTACTGGTACGATAAAAGTGCAGTAAGTTTATTTGTCCTGTCCTGTGCATGAGTTGTCCTTGTTCCTCAAGTTCGCTCCATGACATCATGTTGGGATACTTGGCTGTAGCACCCTCGCATATACACCTAGTTGACGTTGGCTTACGATACTCTTCACCACCCTTGACGTATACTGACACCACCTTCACGATTCCAGATTGATACTGGCAATCAGGACAGTAGTGGTAGGTGTTTCCTCTTAGGCCAGTACCACCATTCTCTTTTACAAGTGCTTCTACCTCTTGGAGATAGTTGCTCAGGTTTACTGAGTTTGGATACTCGAAGAACTTGCAACATAAGTTGTCCATTGCGTCAATCAGTGTTTTATCTTTGAGTTCATCTTTGAGCAACACTGCTGCCCAACTTCGCTCCATCACACCTTGCCATTCCTTACTCTTAGAAAAGTGTTGTGCAAATGTACCCATAACTATTTGTATCGCTTTTAAACTACTCATATCAAGTTACCCTCATTGTCATATTGTGGTAGTGCGCTTGGTCTACCTGTGGTTGTTGTTGTTGTGGTTTGTTCCTCAAGACTAAATGCCCAGTTTTGCTCCAGTCTTTTAAGACTTACAGCAGGGTCAAAAAAGCCTTGGTCACGGAAGTACTTGGCTCGTCTGTGTGAACTGGTAAAGTGCCATGTTAGTACTTGTGTGGCCTTGTCTGCTTGTTTACGACAGGCGAATATTACACTCATAGAGGTTGCATTGACGTATGGTGGATATCTATCATGATAGTCATGATACAACTTTAGCCACCTTGCCAAGATTGCACGACAGTTGTCACTTTCCATTACACCCTGTGCCACATCCATCGTACATTCAGGGTCAATGGTTAGTTCATATCCATCTATAGTAATGGACATGTCGGTCTTACCACCACCACCACTATTGGTAACTGGCTCCAGTGCCTGAGTAGGTGTGGGTACTGTGGCCTGTTGGATACCAAGTTGCTCCAGTGTCTCTTGGTATCCGTTCACAAGGTGGATTCTCTCATTTTGACTGTGTACCATTGTACCCCCACCATGAGGGTACACGATACACCAAGGTGTGATGGTAATTGGGCTATTACCCTTGGCGGTTCTCAACATGGTTGCCCCCAAGTATCTGTTGGTATGTTTGAACAAGTCGTCTGATACTGTCACGACTCATAAGCATCCTGACTTCTTTACCATCGTGGCAGACCTTATACTCAATGTCTACCCTGAGATAGTTCTCACCCAATCCAATGGTTAGTGCAGGGTAGAACCGTGGGACAACTTCTAGTCCAGAACTATTCGACCAACTGTGACTCAGGTCACATGGCTCTAGTCCTAACTCCTGCAATGCACGTTCAACATGTTCATTCTTTTGCTCAAAACTAAAGTCGTCTAGGGGTGCGTTGTTGTACTCATAGACGTTGTTTCTAAGATTAAGTTCTGTTTGTTTCATTGGTTCTGTCCTCTATTTCTGATTAATGTTTCGATATCTTGTTTGCTGTAATGTTTTTTTGTATGCCAGTCATACAATGTTTGATTATTACGGAACCTATGTCCATAATACTTTTGTAGGTCTGCAACTGCTTTGTCGTTGTCGTTATCGTTATCTTGGTGTAAAACCTGATATAGGTGTAACCTTGTCAGGAGGAGGTTCACTTGTTGTGCAGTCATTATCCTCTGGCTCCATAAAATAGGTTTACGACGTATCTTAAGATGACACACGTCAACCGTGTTTTAGGCTGACCATCTAGTTGGTCTAGTATCTCAAACAGGTTGGTCAGGTGTTCACGTTCTGTAAACGTTAGAGTAAGGCCATCTGTTAACAGGTCAATATTTTCCTGTATTTGCTCAGGTGTAGTCATAGTATCCTCATTGGTTGTTGGTTGGTTGGTTATTATCTTCCTCTATATTGTCGATGAATTTAAAGATGGCATGCATAAGTTTCCATCTTGTCGCCTTATTTATCTTCATATCTGGCAGATATTTGGCTGCCTGTAACAGGTCATATATCATCTGTCGTTGTGTAGGTGTTAGTGTCACACCTTGAGTTAATTCTTCTAATTTACTTTGTATTTGCTCATGCTCAGTAAGTCTCATGGTATCCTCTTGGTTGTTGGTTGTTTTATTTTGAAACTTTATCGAATTCTGATTTTATGGTGTCGTAGTCATTACAACAACATAAAATCTCTCTGTCTGACAGAGAGATTACTGCATACCAAACTCGGCATGCTGCGATAAAAGTAAATAGTTGATATTTATTATTTGTTTCGAGTATTGTCATATTATCCTCATTGGTTGTTGATTGTTCATACCCTATTGGGTATATACTAATCTTAATTCATTGTTACAGGTGTGTCAAGTATTATTTGAAAAAACACTAAAAATAATTTGGAATATTATACACCACCACCACTACTATTCCCACTATTACTATACTATAACACTATTACACTATTGGAGATTTTTCTATAGTGGTGGTGGTGGTGATATAAGATAAAAAATCTCTTACTATAATTATACTATACTATTACACTATATAGCAAGAATCATGCCAAACTGAAAAGGCCTTGCTTCAAGAATCGTGCCAAACTGATTTTGCTCCAGTGCCATTTTGCTCCAGTGCCAAGTTAAGACTCCCCGCCACGGGTGGCGGGTGGGGGTGGTGTCTCATCGTAGCCTTGGCCTTTGGTGGGTAATTACAGAAAAATCCCAACTACAAAAAAAGATGAAATAAATAAAAAAACTTTGCTCTTTTACTTGACATCTGTTTTTTTATGTGTTACAATAGTAACAGATAGAGAAACTATCTAACTAACAACCAAATGAGGAAAAACCATGTATACAAATATCACATATACAAAATTAAAGGACGGGCGTTTTGAGGTTCGATTCACTCAACAAAATACAATACCCAATTACAGGGTTACTATATGGTGTGAGTATTATAATTCACTATCTGAATTGAAATTCAAATATCCAACTGCACAACCAAAATAACAACCAAATTACAAAATGAGGATAAAAAAATGATTAACCCAAATGATTATATTATAGAAGAAAATATCGAGAAATTCCGTAACTTCATGGTATCTGATAAGACCATTGCAACCGCTTTATATGGTGATTATTCCGATGATATGGGATATGAGAAACTTATGTGTACAAGTACGGGAACGCCTAGACAAATCTTGTCTGTACCTTCAAACAAATTCGATATAGAAAACGGTTATGTGTCAATCGTTCAATATCTAGCACCGTCAACACTGGTCACAGGTCTGAATACCTGTAGATTCGCCGGGGACTGTTCTAAAGTTTGTCTAGCCTTTCAAGGGCGTTTACAGTTGCATGTTAGAGAATCGTACACCAAAAAAACAATAGCTTTGTACAAATATACAGAGAGATATTTGAGACAATTGATATCTGAGTTTTATGTACTTGCTGTTAAATATGCGATGCAGAACAAATTTGTATTTTTGAGGTTCGACGGACTGTCAAATCTTCCTTTTTGGATGGTTATAGATATTCCTAAATTACGTCAGGACGTTAAAAACTTTCTTGGTGGATACGACTATACAAAAAAACCCGTTAATGATTCTTTTGTGGGTTATGATATAACATACTCATGGAATGAAAAAAGCGATTTACAAATTGCTAGCCGCTTTGACTCTGTCGCCTACGTACTTAATAAGAAAGACGTAAAAAGATTATTATCTGAATATCCTGAAACGTTTGTTAACGGGGATAAAACCGATATTAGGCCATTAGACGATAAAAAACACGTGTTACTATCCTTTAAGGGTAAAAAAACCGATAATGACTTTGTTATGTCCTATGATGGCCTTGTATCCCTTCTAGGTTTGGAAGGTGTCACATGTTGAAAAAGATTAAAGACTTTGCAGATATGGCCTTTTTGCCCGTTGTAATGTGTTTCACTGTTACATGTGGCCTATTGTTCTTTCGGTTCCTTGCATGGGTTGCGATATGGTTAAATTAAAATTCTACTGTATTGTGTTCATACTTTTCAACATGGTTCACAGCTGCTCATAAAAATAAATTAAAAAAACATTGTATCCTATGTTGACAACTGTAACAATATAGGATACAATATATATATATCCAATGAAGGATATAACAACCAAAGAGGATAACATGAAACAAATAACCTTTTCACAAATCGTATTCTACTTGATGAAAAAACACGGTATCGGTGCATACAGGGTAGAAGAAACAAATACTACTTTTGAAATCACAAAAAACGGTATGTTTGACGATATCGCTGTAAGTATTGAAATGGGTACATATCTTAATGAAGATACTGTTAAAACTGAGATTGACTTGGCCATTATTGAGTTAGAAAAGTTGTTAGATGCTGAACAGGATAGACTGACTAAAAAATTAATGGACTCTTTGAATATGGAAGATATCACAATTAGAATTAATGGAATGTCAGATATAGATGATTCAGTACTGAGATAAATATTGCAATAGCAACATATCAACCCCTTGTCACTAGGCAGGGGGTTTTTTGCTTTTTCAGCATATTGCAAACACAGCAAAATAAATACTGCACTTGCAACACCACCACCACTATTGTATTATGCTACTATTACAGCATAGGATACAAATTGTTGTAAATGCAGCACACCGAACCCACAAAAACTCATAAGGTAAGGGGTATAAATGAAAGGTACAAAATCCGCAAGGCTAGAAGCCCCAAAAACTCTAATATCTAGGAGTATTCGAAATAGGAATATTAACGGGTTACTTTGGGGGTTTATTACCCTAGCACATGAAGAAATTAAGGTATCGGGCCAAATAGAGACTTTTTCGGGGTCGGATATACGGGACTTTGTAAAACTATTGCATGCTAGAGAGATTGAGAGCAAACTCCAAGATGACACAAACGCAGCAATATCCACGCGGCAATTGCAGCAATGGATTGATGCAAGTACAGCAAATGACACAAACGCAGCAAAGGAAACCAATGTTGCAAAGACAGCATCAAAGGCCACGAAATCCAAATAACGCGCCTGCAGCATCAGAGGGGCACCGGTGTTGCAAGCGCAGCACTCCAAACCTCCGAGGGCCACATGTTGCATCATCAGCAATATCTAGGCAGGGTGAGGGAGGGTTATTCGGATGGTAACTAAATACAAGAATCGAATTGCTGTCAAAGTAGCAATATCCAGTGTAGGGATCGGTCGGGTTGCTACGTCTACAGCATGAACCCTTTCATGCTATAGTAGCAACACCCGACAAGATCCTGAAACGGATATTGCGTTTACAGCATCTTGGTTTTTGATATTGCATATACAGCAAAGTGGAGTAACCGATATGTAACCGTATGGTTATGTATCGGTTATGAAAACGACATAAACAAAGGATTCAACTAAATGATAGAACAAGTAAATACAATATTCTCAGACCCTTTCCAGTTTATTAGCAGATTGAATATAGTCGATAAGAATGGTAGAGTAGTCCCCTTAAGACTCAATGCAGAACAAATAGACATTATCAACGGTTTACAAGAGGGTGATGATACTTTAATCCTTAAACCTCGACAAATAGGCAGTAGCACGGTCGTATGTGCTTATATGTTTTGGAAGGCCTACACAGCAACCACACCATTAACCTGTGTGATACTTTCATATAAGATTGCATCTAGTAAACATCTATTGCATATACATAAACGTTTTTATCAGTATCTCCCAGAGGTTCTTAAAAGGCCCTTAGACGTTGACAATACAACAGAACTAGCCTTCAAGGGGGGTGGTAGGATTGTAGCCGCAGCAGCAACACAGGCAGGTGGTTTACGGTCTTATACGTGTTCTATGCTTCATATATCTGAATATGCTTTTGCTGAAAATCCAGAGGAGTTAAAGGCCACAGCGATTAGTGCATTGAATGATGGACAGTTAGTTATAGAGTCTACAGCGAACTACTACAATGATGCATTATGGAAGGAGATACACAAGTATCATACAGGTGAAGCACATTGGAAATATCTATTCTTTCCTTGGTATATGCATAGCGAGTATAGCATGGAGGATATAGGGCTAGAGTTAACAGATGAGGAGACTAAACTACAGTATCAGTATGGTCTAACCCTTGGACAAATAGCATGGAGACGTGAGAAGATAAGCAAACTAGGATGGGAAAAGTTTGTACGTGAGTATCCGTTAACATTGGATGAGGCCTATAGGATTAGTGGGAATACATACTTTACAGCACAGGACTTTGACCATGTGAATGTAATACAGGTACAGCCTAGTGAATGGACAACATTTGAGAATCCTAATCCAGATGATTCTTATGCTGTAGGTGTAGATGTTAGTGGTGGTGTTGGTAGGGATTATGCAGTAGTCTTTTGTGTATCTAGGATGACCTTACAACCAGTATGTATATATCGTAGTAATACTGTAAGCCCTGTACAGTTGGCCGATTATATCTATGATATGAGTGTTACATACAATAATGCACTGGTATTGGTAGAGAGTAATAACTATGGGTTGGCTACTATACAGGAGTTAAAGCATCAGGGATTCCATCGGTTTTGGTTAGACCCACATACAGGTAAGGACTTTTTGACCACTGGTAGAACTAAGCCATTGTTGTTTGAGAACTTAAAGAAGGGGATACAGACTGGTAGTATTCATATGATAGATAATATTACTGTAACTGAGTTGCGTAGTATTACGGTAGATGAGAAGGGTATCTTGCGGTTTGGTGATGATATGGATACACACTGTGATAGTGCGATGGCGATGTCATTGGCCTATTGGTGTTTAAATAGTGTTAAGTTAAAACAGAATGCATATTTGCCAGATTGGATTATTGCACAGAAGGCGGATAGAGTACAACAGGCAGGTGGTGTAAGTCCACAGTTGCATAGGAGATATTGATGGCATTTTGTCCTGAGTGTGGTGAAAACCCGTGTAAGTGTGGAAGCATACCATGTCAAAAGATTGGTGATTTGGATTTGGTAAGACTAGAGTATATGGTAAACAATAAAGTATTCCGAATAGTAGTACCGTTAGATTTAGTAAATCAATATGAAGAGTTGTATAGTAGTATACGGTTAATGGATGCCAAAGGTAACATTATTGAGTATAGTAGTGTTAGTAATAGTGGTGTTGGTGGTAAGGAGAAAAGTAATGGCACGAACCAGTAAAGAGATTGTACATTTGATTCGTACAGTGTTGGATGAGCATAATGATTTTTATGACCAACAACGAGCAGAACTGAAGCGATATCGTGATGTATATGAGAACAGGTTTTGGCAGTCAGAGTACATGGATGATACAATGGTTCGAGTTGAGACTGCTGACTGTTTTGGTTACGTTGAAGGTTTTATTGCCAGTTTGTTTAGTCGTAATCCTGCAGTTGTGGTAGCCAAAGATACATCTATTATTGAGGGAAATGCATTGATGGCCCAAGAGGTTGTTAATAGATTCTTGTTTGACAAACGTGAGCAGTTAGAGATTGCTAGTAGACTTGCCTTGATTTATCCTTCATCGTTCCTCAAACTGTCCCCCACAAGTAGCACGGATATGCTTGAAAAGGTGTCTATCCGTGCTATTCCTTGTTGGGAGATTATACGTGACTTGGATGCCAGTAGTTGGGATGAGCAGCGATATGTAGCCCATGCGTACTACTTGAGTGTACCAGAAGCAAATGAAAAGTTTGGTAAGAAGAAATGGACTGCTATACCTAAGGTGGATTACTTTACACCACAGGAAAAGTATACTGGTGTTAGTGAGGATTTACCAGATGATTACTTGTATATACAGGTAGTGGAGTTCTATGACATGGCTTATGACATGTTGTATTTTTGGACACCGAATCATGGTGATGGTGAGTCGTTATTGGAAAAGTCACAGATACCCATCCGTACTTATGATGACAAGCCATTGAGTCCTATTTGTCCGTTGTACTATGCACGTAGACCAGAGAAGCCTATGTTGGGTATGAGTGCTGTTAGTCGTGTGTATGACCAGTTCTATGAAAAGAATATATTAAGAACATACTGGGCCAACTCAGTACGTCGAGATTCTCGGCAGTATCTGTACAAGGAAGGCTCGTTAGATGAAGAAGCATTGGCAAAGATTACAGCAGGTATTGATGGTGCAATGATTCCTGTTGATGAACCTGTCCTCGATGGTATCATCCGTGCTGTGGGTGTAGAACCGTTGAGTGGTAACTTTGACCGATACTTGAACTATATTGAGCAAGACATTAATCGTGGTAGTATTTTGGCCCCATTTAGTCGGGGGGAAGCGACTAAGGCTACTGCTACTGAGGTTACTGCACTTGCTCAATATTCTGCTAGTGAGATTGGTAAGTTGGCCCGTGAACGTGACAATGCTATTGAACGATTGTCATTGGTGTATTTGCGTACGATTAGTTTATTGGCTGAGGATAATGAGCAGGCTGTGATTGAGATTAACAAGTTGCCTAAGGTGATTACTGTACAGGACTTGGATGCTAAGTTCCGTATTGTTGCGCTTGACCAGTCAAGTACTCCATTATCTGAAGCATTAAAACGTAGTAACTTGGTTCAGTTGCTTCCAGTGCTTACACAGTTGGGTGTGTCTCCAGAGAAGATTAAAGAGGAGATTGTACGTCTTTATGACTTACCAGAATCCTTTATGGAAACACCACCACCACTACCCCAACAACCGCAAGCAGGATTGGGTGGCGCACCAGAGGAAACAGCCATGAATACCTTAGCAGGTGACATTGGAGCACAAGGTGAGGTTCCAACACAACAACTTGCACAGATGCTTGGTGGAGGTATCTAATGCCACGATACACTTACGGTTGTCGATTGTGTGATCTTGAACACACTATGATAGTTAAGTTCACCGACCCAGATCCACAGGTTTGCGGTATGGACACTCCCAATAGTGGTTGTGGTGGTGAGTTATATAGAATGTTACGTGCGCCTAGGGCGCATAGTAGTTGGAATACTACTGGCCGATATGGTGTCAATGGTTATTATAGCAAGGCCCTTGGAAGGCACATTGAGTCTCCACAGAAGGAGAAGAAGATAATGGAGTCACGGGGTTTTGTTTGTGAAGCGGATCTCCCTAAAGACCGATGGGATAGTGCTGTAGAGACTCAGAAGCGACGTGTAGCCGAACAGGATAAAAGCATAGAAACCTACACAGAAGCCTTAAAAAGTGGTAAAACAAAAGAAGAAGCCGTTTGTGCTGCATTTACAGCAAGTGATGCAGTCAGTGGTAAACTAGATGAAACATGGGGTAAAAAATGAAAGAAGAAATGATGAACCAAGGCCAACCATCGATGGAAATGGAAATTGAGATTCAAGGTGCTGAACAAGAAGATGAGTCTATGTTTGGTGAAATGGCACCCAAGGGTCGATTCACTGCTAAGGCTTTAAACAACTTGGTAAAAGCAACAAACCGTTTGCTGCCATTGTTTGACCAAACACCTGACTATCCATCGTTTGACCAGAATATTACTGAGTTTCCAACGGACTTTGTTCGTGTATTGGCTATGTTTAATGGTGCTGTTAGTGGTGCTATTGAAGAAAACTTGATTGATGAAGAACTAGACTTTGACATGTCAGAGATTACTGGCGATGAGAATGTCAATATGTTGGCAGGCAAGTTAAACCGTTTAGTGAATGACCGTTCATTTAAAAAGTATCTTAAAGGCATGTCAGATGATAAAGGTGAATCTATGGAAGAAGAAGAACCTGAATCAGAACAAGGCATGCAAGAAGAAGATGTAGATGCTTTGTTTATGGAGCGGATGTAATGCCTATACATAAAACCAAAGGTGGATACAAGATTAAGAACGTTAAAGGCACATCGCCAACCAAAGCGGCTGCCAAGAAACGATTAAAGGCTGTAAAAACAAGTCAGGCGGCCAAGAAGAAAGGTTGTTCCTGTCATAAACCCAAACGGAGATAACATGCAAAACACTACCTCTAATGAGACTGTTGAAGCACCAGAAACCACAGAAGCAGTTGAAACTACCGAAACAGTAGACCCAAATGCAGATACTGTATCTATGACACTTGAAGAACTGTTGTCGATTGATGACCTTATGGACATTGATGAAGAACAGTTTGAAGAGTTTACAGACGATGCCAACCACAAAGGCATGAAACCACTACATGAGTGGATGCAACATATTCCAGAAGATGTACGCAAACATGTAGCCAATATTCGTTCATCGTATACACGCAAGACACAAGAACTTGCTCAAATGCGCAAAGAACTAGAATCAGAACGACAAGCATTAATGGCCCAAGAAGAACTGGCTGTGAATAATCCATACTTGCGCCAAGCAGAACAAGTATTGGCCAATGAAGAAGAGTATGACTTGTATACTCCAGAAGGCATGCAAGCAGAGATTAAACGTCAAGCGGCACAAATGCTTCAAGAAATGATGAAACCTGCACAACAAGAAATGCAGATGAAACAACGCAAGATGCAACTAGAGCAGTTTAAAAGTGATAATCCAGAGTTAATGGATGATGCTTACCGTCTTCCTGTTGCACAGATGCTTCAAGAACGACCAGAACTAAAATTGGAAGATGCATTCTACATTGTAAAAGCCAAGGTAGATGCTGAACGATTAAAGTCTGAACGTGCGCAAGTAGCACAACAACGGTCTGAACGTCGTGAAACATTGCGTAAAACATCTACTGGTAAGTCTGTAAGTCCATCTGGAACTCCCAAGTTTCGTGATGCATGGGAAGCATATCAGTACCATAAAAGTCAAAACGCAAAGAAATAGGTGATATATGCCCAAAGGAAAACGTGATGTATCGAAGATTATTGTACACCATACAGCGTCTCCAAGATCGACGACGGTTGACCAGATTCGTGACTGGCACGTCAATGGCAATGGGTGGAGTGATATTGGGTATCACCTCATTGTGTTGGGTGATGGTTCACTCGCCAAAGGTCGATCAATGAATAAAACTGGAGCGCATTGTAAAGGCCACAACCAACGGTCTATTGGTATCTGTGTGACTGGTAATACATCACAAGAACCACCTACAACTGCTCAGGTGGAAACCTTATTGGGCACTTTAAATAGACTTATTGAAGAGTATGGATTGACTCGTCAAGATGTCTATGGTCACCGAGATTTCGGAACTACAGAATGTCCCGGGAATTGGCTTTATGCAATTTTAGGACAATACAAACAAGGATTGTCTTGACAATCCAATAACCCAAATGTATGATACTATTGTTCGATGGACTTTTAAAGCACCCTGACAACAGACATTCCGAATGGAACACGTTTAGACTCATACAAAGATAATAAACTTTAATAGGTGATAAAATGGCTATTTCTAATGATTTGCTATCGTCAACCTTGTTCTCCATTCGTGATGGCGAAGTTGACGAACTCTTTCAAAAAGTCGCATTCCTTGATAATGCGAAACGATTCAACGGTATTGAATATGAAGATGGTGGTATCAAAATCCAACGTCCTCTCAGTATCGCTGAACACTCACAAATTACAAACCTTCCTACTGGATACGAAGCAGTTAACTTGGCTGTAAAAGACGTATTGCAACCTGCTATCTATGAGTGGGCTGACTTTACTGCTCCTATCGTAATTACCAAGAAAGAAGAACTTGAGAACAAAGGCGAAAAGGCTATTGTTAAGATTGTTGAAGCACGTATGCGTTCTGTAATGGGTATGTTGCGTCGTGAACTTAACAAGCAGATTCTTGCAGGTTCATCTAGTATCTTGACATCTGTGAATACACTTAACGGTAACGTAAGTGGTGGATTCTTCGAAGCAGCAGCAGTTGGTTCTCAAACCAATACTGTTGGTGGTGTTTCAAAGTCTACTTACCAATCTACTACTGGTTGGCAAAATCAGTTTCAAGATGTTGCTTCTAAGTTTGGTGATGATGGTATTCGTTTGATGCAACAGTTGGCTATTCAAGCAGACACTGTAACTCACATGGGTCAAACTCAATGTGTATTGATGTCTGAAGCATGTATGGCAAACTATCGTCGTGCTTTGTTTGCACAAGAACGATACATCAATGAAAAGACTCTTGATGGTGGTCGTATGCAACTTGCCTTTGGTGGTGCTGTTGTTGAACAAGACCTTGAACTTGGTTTTGCTTACGGAGTCAATACAGTATCTGCATATTTCTTGAACTTTGATGGTGTCAAGTTGTGTATGCATAAAGATGCTGACTTTGCTGTATCTCCATTTGAGCATATCTCAGGAACTACTGCACGAGCAGCACAATTGTATGTTAAGATGCAATTAATCGCTGACCATCTTGGTTCTTGTGGTATCCTGACTAACGCAGAAACTTACTAAGGAGGTTTATCATGGCTACACAAAATATCATTCAATATCTTGAAACTACTCAATACTATGCAGATCAACGTGAGGGTTCTACTGTTGCTGTTGGCCCTGCTGCTATGAATCGTCGTCAAGTTGAAACCTACATTGCTTCTGAAGCCATTGCTGTTGGTGAAGCGGTATCTTTGGACTTGTCCAAGACTGCTGAAGGCGACATCATGATTCATGTAAAAGTTGCTGACAATGCTACTGCTTCTGCAGTTGCTTTTGCAGGATTTGCTTTAACTGCTGCAACTGCAGCAGGTGAAACCTTAGATGTTTGCATTGCAGGTGTCTGTGAAGGTCTATTGGCCAATGGTGTTGCTGCAGGTGACTGTTTGCGTCTTGATACAGCAGGTTCTGTAGATGTTTATGGTAATACTGATGTATTTCCTATTGTCGCTTATGCTGTAGATGCTAACAGTAGCGGTTCTGCTGCTAATGGAACTGTAGTAGTTATCAAACAGATGTAAACTTAGTTTCAATCCTTGTTGTTTATGGAGGGTGGGTGTGTACGCATCCACCCTTTTTATTTGGAGACGTTATGGCCAACTTAAAAGCATTGCGTGAAAAGGTAAAGAATATTACTGACTATTCGCCTGAACTACAACAGTTCAATGACCAGTTGGATGAGTTAATCAACGATGCGTACTATTGTATCTGGACTATGAAACGGTGGAACTTTGCCACTAAGTTAGATACGTTGCGTTTCCATGTTGATATTACAGCGACAACAGACTTGGAGAATACTGCGTTGTCTGCTGTAAATATGAACATTACTACAGGAGAACGCAAGGCTACATTGAGTGCGCCTATTGACCGATTGCACAACCCAGATATTTGGGAAGGTCAACCTATTGAGATTGATACTATGGAGTACACTATTTCCAAAGTAATATCTCGTACAGAAATATTATTAGACAGAGCATACGAAGGTACAAGTTACAGTGACTACACAGGTTGGAAGATTAAGAAGCGATGGTATGACCTTCCAGAAGATTGTTTAGAACTCTTGTATTTAGGCCATCGTGACTACCCGTATGTGTCTGTAACTGGTTCACAAAACCCTTATGGTAAGTCTACTGCCATCCTTCCTCGACGTGAAGAAGACTTAGACTTGCGTGTAGACTATGATAGTTCTTATGCAGAAGGATATATTACCAGTCCATCATTATCTATTGCACCTGCTGAAAAGATTAAACTTGCACCTGCTGAAACATCAGGAAACTTTACTGGTGGTAAGTCGTATGAGTTCTGTTGGGCATTTATAAAAGATGGTAAAGTTGGGGCTTTATCGGAATCAGAGATTATTACATTAAATGATGCAGATACAAGCATTAATGTAAAGTTTGTATCGTGGGATGATGAGGTAATCCAAGCAGATTCTTATAATAACAAAGACCAAGTAGCATCCCAATGGGAAGGTTACCGTAAAGTAATCTTGTGGAATAAGAACTTTAATAAGGCAACTGGAGAACGTATTGGTCTTCCATGTTGGCTCTATGTTACTGTTGGTGGTAGTAATAGAAATGAACTAGACTACCTAGATATTTTGATTGCCAAAGATATTGATAGTAACATTGATATCTTGAATACAAACCAATTAGACAATGGTTCACGTCGATATATTGAGATTGATGGATTACACCAACAGATACGACCATATCCACGAGTCAATGGATATGACTTTGAGGTAGACCAAGTATTAGATGGTGCTGAGATTGTAACGTACCATGACTATGTGCGTGAAGGTGTGATTCGATATCTTGAGAAACCTAAAGACTTGTTGCTGTCAACTGATGTGCCAAAGATGCCTTTTGAGTTTCATCAGTTAATTGTTTACAAGGCCCTTGAGGACATCTACTTAAAGTTGGGTCAACAAGGACTGGCAGCAACATATGAAAAGAAATACATGAAAGAGGTAAACAACCTTGCCAAACGGTATGTCGATAAGATTGACCAAAGAATGGTGAGGGGTCGATTTCACATGGCTTACGGTAGACCCACGTATGATGGTTCTACGTTAAGGAGATTATCGTGAAACCACAACGTCTACGTTCTTTTGTTTCTTGTAATGGTATCAACCAAGTATTGACACCACAGTTAGGAGATGCCAACAAGATTCTAAACTGTCGGTATTCTCCAGAAGGTGGATGGGTTGGTGACATTGGTTTTGAATCTTGGTGGAAAGCCCCATCTAGTTGGACAGTTAGTACAACTATCTTACAGGACTATTTTGCTGCTAAGGTGGATTCATGCTACCAATGGAAAAGACAAGGCACAAATGATGTTTATACGTTTGTGGAACAAGGTGGGAAACTTTATTACGTACTTGGAAACAAAGGTCAAGGTTCCACTTACACTGGATCATTTTACGATAATGATCTTGTGGTTGTTGATAGTAATCGTTATGTTCCTAAATTGGGTGACATTGGCAGCCAGTATATTAACCTTGGAACCCAGTTACTTATTATCAACGGAAGGGATAGGGCCATTCTTTTCAGCGGAGATAAAGTTTGGCGTGATTTTGGTTATGTTATCTTTACTGGTACTCTTGATCCACAAGATGTAGATACAGGCTATCAAGATAATGATATTCTTACTGCACCTGCTATATGGTTTACAAAGAATAGTGTTCAAGGCCTTGGAGACGTTACAGAAGAGGTAACGTATGAATACCAGTATAAAGTGTCGTATATTAGTGACCTAGGTGCTGAATCGCCACTGAGCGACTTACAGACTGTAGATTGGGAACTGCCTAAGAATAGTCCTGATTATAGATATGGTGTGGCTATAGATTTACCAGTAGGCCCAGAAGGTACTGTTGCACGTCGAATCTATCGCACCAAAGATGTAAACAATGTTGGTGCTACATTCTACTATGTGACCCAGATTAACGAAAACTCAAGTAGATTCTACATTGATGCCTTACCAGATAGATACTTAGTTGACACAGCACCACCACTAACTGAAAGTGCGCCCATCAATACAGATTACAAATATGGTGAGGTCTGGGATAATAGACTGTGGTTAGCCAAAGGTGACAAACTAATCTACAGTAAGTCTGGTATCTTTGAACAGTTTGGACTGGTAGATTACTTTATTGTGCCAAGTGCGTTTGGGGGTGATATTACTCAAGTGCAGGCATTTTATAATAACTTGATTGTATTTAGAGAATCTGCAATCAATATTGTGTCGTTTGGCGATAATCAATACTACATGTCTACCATTACCAGTACTATTGGAACTACTGCACCTAATAGTGTAGTGGTTATTCCACAGTTAGGTGTTGTGTTCATGAATGAACAAGGTATCTACATGCTTACTGGAGGATTGAACGGTGGTTCGAGTTTGGACGTTCAAAAAATTAGTGGTGGTGTTGATAAAGAACTCAAACGACGTAATATGCCTTTATTGCATAAAACTGTAGCGGCATACAGTGCAAAAGAACGTGAGGTTTGGATGCACTATCCTACTGATGATAGTACTATACCAGATAGTGGTGTAGTACTACACTTGACTCCACAAGTTCCTATGTGGTCATTTAGAACCAATACAGAAACTCCAGAAGCAGGGTACTGGTCAGCAATAACAACTACTGTTGATGGTTACTTTCTGTTGGGTACAGCACCTGAATGGACTATCGCAACAGACCAAACTACTAATAAGTTTGGCCCATTACAAGTAATGTCTAATAGTAATACGTGGGGTCAAAAAGCAGAGATTACATCTAGTGGTGATGTAACGTCTACACTTACTGTATCTGATGTGCCTAACTGCGGACATACATGGGAATCTGAATGGTATGGCTACAACGATAACTCAGTAAAGATTCGATACTTCAGTGTTGAACTACGTATTATGTCTTATGGCGACAATGGATTCAACTTTTACTACTCTACTGATTATGCTTTTGAAGAAGAACCTACGTCGATACAAAAGCAAGCCAAATCAGAAACAGTGTTCACGTCAAAGGAAGATGCAGTATTTGGTGAGGTGGATGCATCCATAACCAAAGTTCCATTTACCGTCGATGAGAGTATATTACGGGTAGGAAGATTGATTACTTTAAGATATGACGTGAACACGCAACTAATAGACCAGTTCAAGTTTGGTATTCGGACAACAAACGAGCAACAATTTCATTTAGTTTCATTTAACTTGTTGTCAGATGCTGTTGGTATGCCATCATTGAATCAGTCTACACGAGTACAAAAGGGGCAGTCACGATGAAAGTATATACTCAACATGGTCAAAAGCGGTTTGATCAAGTTAAGCCTGAAAGCATTAATGACAATACCAAAGAGACTATTGGTGTGTACAATGGTCGTTTGGATGGCCAGAATATACCTGTGGCTAGTATTGACAATACTAAGTTTATTCCATGCGATGTAACAGACAACAGCACATCGGACTTGTATGCGTTTGCTTGGTCTGGTCAAACTCAAGATTATTATTTTATTCGACGTTGGCAAGACCTTGAAGAAACTATTGATGGTATCCACAAACCATTAGTGTATTTTGATTTGCAAAATGACAGTTGGTCTAGTGGTTGGAATAACTTAACAGAGGTAGATACAACATTTGAAGAGTTTATCTTAAACTTTAATAGTCAATCTGGTACACTTAATGGTTGTTTTGATATTAACTTTCGACATGGTGTAGATATTCGTCAAGGACTTGCTGATGTCGTTACTATTGGTATGAATTGGTGGACTCGATGGGGATTGTTTTGCAATGACGTATTGATTGCTGAGTCTGGCCGAGTATATCCACGTTTGGAAAGTTTAAGTATTCCATTTAGTATTTCAGTAGGCACACAACCAATTAAACTAGAGTTAAAGTGGCAAACTGTTAATATTCCGCCAGATCCATCGTTTGGAATAACTGGTACAATATTTAGTAAGTTAGAAATATATGGTGCTTCTATATGGGCCTGTAATACTAAGAGGTAGTTATGTCGTTAATTGGTAATCAATACTTTGAAGATGGCAGTAAACCAACAGCAACACAGTTGAATACTGTATATGATAGTGTTGTTGGTGATAATGTAGAAGATGCTAATACTCAGGTAGATTGGGCAAACCGTACACATTTTAGCACGTCTAATCGTATTGTAAAACTAGATACGTTTGATTATGATGGTCAAGTAGATTGGACTACATCTAGCACCACCTACACCACTATTGAAAATGTGGCAGCAAGTCCAAGTGAGGTTGCGCCATCATATACTACTCATGGCAAAGCATTGGTACGTGTGCATGCAAGTGGTTTGATTAGTGAACCAGAACTTGGTGATGATGATGGACAGGGTTTGAATGCTAAGATTGAATGGAATACCTATGCCTTTCGATTATTAATGACTTTAAATAGCGGTGCTTCTACAGTAACATTGGCTAACTGTACATATAGTTTTACTGCCCGTGCTGCTAGAACTTCTGGTTCTCAAGTAAGAAGCATGAATAATATTGGTATAACTTGGAGGAGTTTTGCTTTTAGTGGTTTGTATCCATTAGCAGCAGGCGATGTTATAGACAAGATTGAGTTGCAAGCATGTGTTGGATATAACCAGAATGTTTTAAAAATACGTCATAATCACATTCAGATGATTGTAGTGGAGAACTAATGGGATACACAAAGAGTTATACGTATGTAGCAGGTTCTGTTTTAAGTGCTACTGATCAAGCATCGAATGAAGATGGTCTACGTGAATATGTTAATCAAGAGATATTGGCCAGTGATATTGGTGCAGATACTTTAAGTGGTGAGGTTATTGCATTACCACGTATTATCTCTACTGTGTATACAACGGACTTTGTGACTAAGACATTACAAGGTCAATCTAAGTTACGTGTAAAGCAACAGTATGCTTGGTTTACAAGTACAACTAAAGGCATTAATCAAGTATCTACTACTGTACAGGATTTTCAAAGTATGTATGATACTGGTGCAGAGGTATACATTCCAAAGGACAATACAACAGTAATGATTACAGTGTACATGAAAGCCTTTGGACAAGAAAACAGTACAGTAACAGAAGGTGAGGGAAATGGTCGTTGGAGTAACCAATTTAAGTTACAGTATGAAAAACTGGGTTTGTATCAAAGATATGATGGAACACGACAATATGTGTTTGAGAATACTACTGCTGCTGATAGTGCATCAGAACCAATCAAAACAGGATTAGATGGTGGTGAAAGTGGTGTACCTGCAGGACATAGAAGCATAATGGTTACACGTATGCTAACATTAAATGCAGGTAGATATCGGTTTACAATGGTAGTAAACTCTAAGGTAGAGAAAGGTAACATTAACTCTCAGTCATTTACGATTGAGACTTTTCATGTGTAGGTAAGTATGGAACCAATAACTATGGCACTTATTGCAGCAGGTGCAACAGCAGGAAAAGCAGGATTACAGGCTATTCCAACTAAGTTTGAACGTGAACAAAAGAAACGACTAGCAGAGTTACAACGCAAGCAAGAACTAGGTCTGTTGGGTTTAACGGAAGCAGAACGGGCACAGATTGAGTCTCAGTTACGTGCGCCTAGAGAACAAGCACAAAGACGTAGCGATGCAGAGATTGCACGTTTAAGCACTCCTACAGCACAATCTGGACAACAACTATTGGCAGCACAGTTGGGTGCAGAGGGTCGACAACGTATGGAAGCAGACTTAGCCAGTCAGTTGCTTGGTATGGACATCCAACGTCAACGTGAACAGGAAGCAGATATTGCGGCATTAGAAGCAGGTAAAGGATTGCAACAAGCAGAACTGCGTTCTAATCTTGCTGCTATTCCAATGGCAGGTGCTGAAGCATATATGGGCCAGATGGCTTTGGATAGAATGCTTAATGCTCCACAAGCAACTACTCCACAAGCAACTGCTGCTCAATCTCAAGTTAGAGATAAAGTATTGCGTATGAATCCATTGCAACTTGGTCAATACTTTAGAAATCTAGGATTACAAGGTGCAGAATCAGAGTTGCTTAAACTTGAAGGTCAAGAGTTAGATGTTAATATGTCAACACTACCAAGTGATCAAGAAGCGGCACGGTTTATGGCTGAACGTCAAGGAAACTTACAAGCAGCACAAGGAGCGGCCGCCTACAGAGCAATGCCAACGTATGAACAACAGGCTTTTGAACAAGAAATGATACGTGCTGCAGAACAACAGCCAAGGATTGAAGCACAACCTGTATCTCAAGAGTTGCCAATATCTCAAAACGATATTGAGATTATGGCACGACATAATATTAATAGACGTGAACTTGAAGAAGCATATCGTATTATGAATATGTTGAATGAACGTAGTGCTTTGAATGTAACTATTGATGAGGCTATACGTATTTACAAAAATATGCCAATGTACAATCAAAACTTGAATATACCTAGCGACCAAGTGTCTCAGATTAATAACGCTACGTGGAATGCATTAAGTGGTGATCGTATGAATGTAATTGATACAAGTGGAAAGGAGATTTGATATGCCTATTCAACAGATTGGTGGCCGCAACGTATACATTATTACAGGCACAAACACAGACCCAAGTAAGACCAGTACAGGACAGTCATGGGCCAACTTGGTTACGCAACAAAAGTATCAGATATTTAAGGATGTTCAAGAAGAAGCATTGCGACAGTTTCAGCAACAGGCAACTGATTATCAATCACAAGTAGAGTTTGCTGAATCACAACGAGAAAAATTGCGTAAAGAGATTGCAGCCACACGCAAAGCAATCGAATCTGTTAAAGACAAAGAACGTGTTGAGAATGCACGTCGAGAAAGAGAAACTGTTAGAGAACAGAATCGTCGTGGTCGTGGTGAAAGCATCCGTATTACTACACCAACGGAGAGTACAAGTAGTGGTGATGGTGGTGGTGACTTTTATGGTCGTCAAGAAGCATTGGGTTTGTACGATAGACAAATTGAACGAACGCAAAATCAATCTAGTAGTTTGTTAACCACTGCAGGAAAATTAAGTCAAACGTATGATGAAGATGCTTTGTTGCCAGATAGTATTAAAAGTAATCCTAAATTGCAAACAATGGAAACTTATGGCGAATATATAGATTACTTAAATCAAGAAGGTATTCGTCAACAAAATCTTGCACAAGAACTAACTACAAAACGAAACAATGTAAGTGCAAAACAAGATGCTGCGTTTCAACAACAAGTGGTTGCAGATTTTGGCCCTAAACGTGGTGGTTCTGGTGGTCGTAGTGGTTCAGTAAGTCGTACAGTTACAAAAGGCGAACAACCAATACAAGTAGCAGAACCAGTTACTTATGATGTTACTCCCGATGAAGAAAGACTTAAAAGACTTGAAGCAGAACTATTGGGTATCCAAGACCCTACAGCACCTACAGACAGTGTTATTGACTTGCGTAGACAGATATACCAAGACAAGTATTTAGGACAACCACAAGCAATACAACAACCAGTACAAGAACCTGTTGTACAAGATGTTAACAGACGTGTTGAAAGTCAAGTATTGGGTGAGCCTACACAACAAGAGTTAGAAGAGATACAGTTTCAACCATCAACTGTAGAAATAGTAGAACCTGTTGTTGAAGTAATACAACCTGCTGTACAACAACCTGTACCAGATACTTTAAAATCACCTGTACAAAACCTAATTGATCGTGGTGATGCTTTAATGCCTACAGTGTTTCAAGAAGATGAAACTATAGACCCTGCTGATGTAGCACTGGGAGAAGGTAGAATTAGTGTTCTAGAAGTAGCACCTGCACCTATGCCTATGCCAGCTGCACCAAGTGATTTTGCTTCACGGTTTTCTCGTATTGGTCGCCAGATGAATCTAAGAGATTTATTAAATATGGGGCCTACTACACCAACACCACCAACACTATCCGATAGATTTTCGGATGTGTCTAATTTATCGAATGATGCAAAACGTATTCGTGCAATGGAACTATTAGAAGAAGCCAAAGCACAATACGGTGTAACAAGTCCAGAGTTTCAAAAATCAAAAACAAAGATACTTGCAGAATTACAAAAACAGATTGATCCAACAAAAGCACGTAGACTTAAAAAAGTTCGAAAAAATCAAGAAGAAGCACCTGCTAACTATTACAACTTAGGTACTATGGTTAATGGTGTTAACGATGAAACTCGACGTTTAGTTAGTTCATTGTTTCCTGTAACTGATGATACTAGAGTAGATGAGATTGAATCTTTGTACAAGAATGCACAACAACAGATTCGACTTGCTGTTAAAAATAAATCTCAAAAAATTAAAGCATTAGAACTATTGGACTTACAGTATCTGGCAGTTCTTGAGGACAAACGATGAAACTAACTGATGCGGATATTAAAAAGTATTTTGGTGTTGATGTTACTCCACAACAAGTAGAATATTTAAAGTTACAAGCAGAGTTATATCCACAGAAGTATGAAACATTAAAAGCACAAGCCATTGAACTTGGTTTAAGTCAAGATGGTAAAGTAACTGAAGAACAGTTTCAAGAACTTGAACGTAACCTTGAAGAACAGATTAGTGTTGGTACTCCACAAGGATATCGAGAACAACCAGTTAAAGCAGCACCACCTATGGAAACTGGCATCAGTAGCCAACAAAGTGCCTACAGTCCGTTTGAACGTGTTCAGACCACTGGTGGTCAAAGATTAATCAAAGAGTATGCGTATGATGTACGTGTGCCTTTGGAAACAATGTTGCGTACAGAGTTAAACAAAAGTAATCTACAGCAGCAAGACATTGACAATCAGGTTGATAGTATCTTGTATACCTATGACCAGATAGCTAGACGTTACAAAGATAAGTCTCCAGAAGAACATCTACAGATATTGCAAGAAGCATTGACTGGTATGGACAGTGTTGGTACAATCAAAGACCAACTAGAGACACTTCAAGTAGATAAAGAAGGTTCAGAACGTCAGTTTATTAATGCATTCAAGAAGCAAACAGAACTTGGTGAGATACCTGCATATTCTCCAGAACAGATTGATTTACTTGGATATAATCAAAAGAAACTGTTGGATCAATACTATGAGACTGCTAAGAGTAAAGTTTGGAATAAAGACTATGACATAGTAGAATTGTCAGGGTATCTTGTGCCTAAAGAAGTAGCAGAATACCTTGGTAATAATGTTGGTGGTGTTGTATATAATAATGCTCGTGACAAAGAAATACGTGAAGCATACATGGCCGCCAATGGTAATGTTCCTATATTCAAAAGTATTACATTGTCACCTGACCAACGTAGTGACCGTAGTGTACAACAAGCCGCAGATGCTTTGGCAAAAGTGCAAGCATATCAAAGACTTGGAGAATATGATTGGACATTAGACCCTGAACGTAGAGACTTTGTATTATCTAACTTAGACTCGTACAAGACTGACAATTGGTTCTTTGATAATCGTACTGCATTGGGTGGTACTGCTGAGACTGATGCGTCATATATGGCTAGACTTGCGTTTGCTCCTATGAATGCCATTACTGCATTGGGTTACAGTGCAGGTGAAATTGGTGTAAGTGCTGCATTGCAAGCAGGTATGGAAGGTGCAGAAGCAGTAGGTTTGCTTCCAGAAGCAGATTACTTTGACCCTACAGCCTTATACAGAGCAAGGCAAAAAGAACGTAAAGAGAATGCACCATTATATGAAGATGGAAGCATACTAGCAACTGTATATGATAATATTGCTCGTAATAAAGGTGTTGCAGGTGAAGTAGAAGGTTTGGCCAAAGCCTTAAATATTGATGAACTAGAGAATCAAAACTATTACAGAACAATGATGGCAGGTGGTTTTGCTGCTGACTTATTAAATCCAGACCTTGATATTATAGTAGGTGCTGCTAAAGCACCTTCTAAGTTTGTAAAGGTTGCACAGGCACACAACAAAGTACATGATTCAGGTAGTTTGTCAGAAGGTTTTAAAGCAGCACAACAAGTTTTTGCTAGCAATGTGTTTGATGACTTTAATTTAATTGGAGCAACTACTAAGTTATTGTCTCCAGAAACTCAAAAAGCATTAACAAACTTAGAAGCAGGTGATGTGCGTTTGTACATGGGTCAAAACGTTGCAAGGAACCTTGAAGCAGAACGCATAGCAAACGCAAGCCAAGACCCATTACAGGCCCTGCAGGATGCCAACCTGTTGAATACAGAGTATGGTCGTATATTACAAAGTGATGGATTCGATGCTGCTAATCGAAATATGCGCAAGTTAAAGAGTCATCCAAATGCTACAGAACTGTATGCTGAATATCGTGTGACGCAACAAGTTGTAGATGACATGCGTACTATGGGTGTAGAAACAGCCATAAATAAAGCAAAGAAAGAAGGTGTGGTAGTAGATGGTCGTCAAACAGACGTTAAACCAAACTTTGATAGATTACAAGATGTTATTGATCACCCATATACAAGCAGTGTAGATGACATTGCACGTGGTCTTGATACTTTGTATGGTCGCTCCATGTTGTTTGAGGTAACACCAAACATTGGTTCATTGGATGACTTGATTGCAGTTACACCCAATACATGGGCTACTAGAAAAGGTAGAGCAAAGATTATTGCTGCTGCTGCTCAAAGTGACGTTGGTAAACTACTCCACAAAGTATCGTTTGAACCATTAGAACGTGTAATAGATAGAGGTAGAAAAGTTGAAGCACCATTGTTTGGTGCGGACATTATTGAAGAGGGTGTTGAAACATCAATATACAGGTTAAACAATTTACTTGAATCTGACATTCAAAACTTATTAGAAATTGTTGAACGTTCGAATATTGATGCAACTACAAAGGCACGGATTCAATCTGATATACGTGGTGGATTCTTATTAAAAAGTGACCACATTGCATTAAACAATAACAATATAGAACGATTGGCCAAACTAGACTTTTCTGTAGCCACACTTGAAGATATTAATCGTTTGCCACCTGCAGAACAAAAAATATTAAGTGAAGGGTTTGGCACTGCTGAACGTGCTGCTAAATCTTTTTGGTCGTCACTGGTTCAACTTCCAGAAGTCTTTACTCGAACCAATATAAAGTTAACCAAAGAGCAGTTGTTAGAACCTACTGTTCGCAACCGTTTGTCTTACAGTGCGCAAGAACAACGCATTCTTGATAGTATTGACCGTGAGATTGGTCAGTTAGAGTTGTTTGCTAGACGTGAGTTGGATGCATTAATAGCAAAAGGCTACACCCCACAGGAAGCAATGGGTCGCATGATTGTAGGGTTGGGTCAAGATGATGTGGGTATAGTTGCTCAACAACAACGTATCTATACTGTAATGGACTTTTTGTTTAACCAAGTGTTCTATACAGTAAAGGGTCAACGTGTATCAAGTGTTGCACCTGCTGATATATTGACTGGATTAAATTTTATTTATGCCAATGATATATATAGTGGTTTTGGTTTAAAATATAAAGAACATTTATTGAATACTATTACTGAGCAGTCTATTCGTAATCCAAGTAGATTCTGGGATTATCTACAAAGTGGATATGAAGAAATGAATAGAGCATTGCGGTCTAGTGAGTTCACGTATGAAATTGTAGATGATGTTGGTGAGGTAACCGAAGTAACTGGCAAGATTCGTGCAACGCATGTTCCTGCAGATGCTATACAACAGTTTGACCCTAAGGATATGAACAACATTGTATTGTCGTCATATATGGCAGGTGAAGTAGATAAGATTACCAAACGTGCTATTGTGCGAACGTTTGAAAAAGACTTTGAAGCATTTACTGTAGGCAACTTGTTTCCAAACATTGATATTGACCAAGACTTGTACAACCGTGTATTAAAATATAGTACAGGTGATTTATACAATAGTCGTATGCCATATATAGACCAAGTGCGTACTATTGAAGATATTATTGATACAGAAGGTAGAATGCACAATGTGCGTACAGCAGAGTACAGTGAAAACTTTAACCCCAATAATCTTATGGGTGAAATTAATAAGGTTTTAAAAAGTTCACGTAAAGATATTTTGGATTCAGTTGAACAACGATTAAACGAAATTAAAGTTAATGGTAAACCTTTAACTCTTAAACAAAAGCAGCGATTCTATAATGAAGCCAAGGGTCGTTTAGATGGTTGGTATACAAGTCTTGAGGACAAAGGCCCTATAGAGTTATTGAATGAACTAGAGCAAACACCAATACCGTTTGTATCTAAAGGTAGAATGCAAAGTCGTAAAGGCCAGATGACGTTCTTAGACTTGAATGAGGATCTCCGTAAGGCTTTGGAAGCGCATCGCAAAGAACCGTTTACACCAGATGAAGCAAACGAGATAGCACAAAAGGTGTTTGACCAGAAGCGATTGATTCAACGCAACAATGGTTTATTGAATGATGATTCAATCAGTGGTGCTGAGTTTATTGCTGAACTGGACAAACTGTTTGGTGAAGGCAATCAAGATGCTGCACGTGCAATATTGGGTAATGACGTATATGAAAACTTACGCAAAGAAATATATGAACGTGGATATGGATACATTCAAAAGAATATTCAACAAGTATTGCGTAACGATGGGATGTCTAAAGAAGCCATAGAATATATATTGCGTGCTACTTCTAGTTTTGCATACACAACTATTTTGACGTTTAGACCTGCATATTATGTAGTTAATATTTTAAGTGCACCATTTATTATGTATCAAACTGTTGGTCGTAGTGGTCTTATTAATGCACTTGCTAGAACTCGTGTAAGTGATGTTCCAAAGGCATTGTTAAATATTGGAACAACTTTGCCTAAACGTGCAATGGATGTTGTATTTCAAGGAAGATCAAAAGGCAGTAAAAAGTTTGATGAGGTTGCTGTAAGGAGTCCTACTGGCAAAACATACACGTTTGGTGAAGTGTATCAAATGCTTGAAAGTGCAGGTATTAAGTCTGAGTATACGTATATTACTTCTGCGTTGACTGATGGTACTTTGCTTCGAATGATACAAGATAATACTACTGGGACGAGTAAAACTTTTAAAAATATAATGATTCAGTTTTTAAAAAATGAACGTGATGGTTTTAAAAGAGTTGTAGACAAAGCAAACTACTTGGCTACTGGTTCTGATATGGCCTTTAGAGCATCAGTGTTTATTGAATCAATAGAAGCAGGTGCAGATGCAAGTGAAGCATTGGCTTTGGCTCGACGTTCATTGTTTGATTATAATGATACTTGGTTAAATCAGTTACCTTATGCTCGTTCTGCTTTTATCTTTGCAAGTTTCTTTTATGCCAACAATGTAAACTTATTAAAGGCTTATACAGACCCTGCAGTCTTAGCAAGATATGCAAGATTACTACGTATGACCAACACCACTAATACACTAAATAGAGCATTAAACGATG
>Ga0208161_1000286_pt1 | contig 28488 bp, 26 predicted proteins | sample CB_VirMetaG_3_FD_184538 | JGI IMG/M metagenome (GOLD analysis project Ga0208161, IMG submission 184538) | Freshwater to marine saline gradient viral communities from Chesapeake Bay - CB_1508_1S Viral MetaG (SPAdes) (version 4) | ecosystem: Environmental > Aquatic > Marine > Coastal | place: USA... | reverse complement strand
GAACAGCAAGCTAAGATCGAAGCACTTGAAACCCGCATTGCGGCACTTGAATCCAACTAAGGAGTAACAAATGGAAACCGTATGGTCAGTCGCCCAGTTAGAGCGTAATACTTCAGATGGCTTTGTGGTAACGGTTCACTACAGAATTAACGCAGTAGATGGCGACTACTCTGCCTCTACCTATGGCACTGTGGGCTACACCCAGAGCGAAGAATCCTTCACGCCTTTTGATGAACTCACCGAAGAAACCGTGATCGGTTGGGTGAAGAACTCATTGGACAAGGATGAAATCGAAGCCAATCTTGCTTCACAGATCGAAGCAGCAAAAGCCCCGGCTACCGTTGCTGGCTTGCCTTGGGCTGCGTAAGGAAATGCAATGAACACCTCCAGCACCACCGAACGAGAAATCGACAAGCGTGTGGGGGATGATTAGATGGCTAAAGATTCTAAACTTACTCGCGCTGGCGTTAGTGGCTATAACAAACCTAAGAGAACCCCAAGCCACCCAACGAAGTCCCATGTAGTCGTTGCTAAGGAAGGCGACAAAACTAAGACCATCCGTTTTGGTCAGCAGGGTGTTAAAGGAGCGGGTAAAAACCCGAAAACGGCAGCTGAGAAAGCTCGTCGTTCTTCGTTTAAAGCGCGACACGCGAAAAACATCGCCAAGGGCAAGATGTCTGCGGCATACTGGGCGGATAAAGTAAAATGGTAGTACAACCGAAAGCTGTAAAACCCTGGCAATTAACTAAAGCGATTAACATCGGTGATGTTATATCGGTGGTGGTTGCGCTTGTCATCAGTATCACTTATATCAATAACATCGACAAAAAAGTCGATACGCAAGAAGTTAAAATCGAAAATTTACAGCAGCAGATTCAATTACAACGAGAAGATACCCGTTTAATGCTGATCGAAGTTAAGGATTCCATGCGCCGTATTGATGAAAAATTGGATCGTCTAATCGAACGTCGTGGGGGCTAAAAGATGGCCTTAGTGAAACTGGACTTTCAACCCGGTATTAATAAAGAAAATACGCCGTATTCTACTGAAGGCAGTTGGGAAGACGCGGATAAAATTCGTTTCCGCTCTGGTAAACCCGAAAAATTAGCCGGTTGGATAAAAATGTATAGCACGCCCATGAAGGGTGTGCCCCGTGCCACTCACACATGGCGCGTTCTTGACGGGAATCAATACACCGCTTACAGTACCAGCAGCAAGTTTTACATAGACACCGGCGGTGTTCTCACTGATGTTACTCCACTTCGCACAACTGCAAGTCTAACGAACCCATTTACCACAACGTTAGCCTCTACGACTATTACAGTAGCCCATTCGGCGCACGGTGCGCAGCTAGGGGCGTTTGTAACGTATAGTGGTGTAGCCGCTGCTATTGATGGTATTCCCGCCGCGGAATTTAATACGGAACACGAAATTACCCGTATTGTTAACGCTAACGTATATGAAATAACCGTAACCACTCCTGCCAGTGTTGGGGGTGTAACGGCAGGCGGTACCGTAACAGCTGAGTATCAGATTAACCCGGGCGCGGTTAATGGTATCTTCAGCTATGGTTTTGGCTCGGGGGCTTGGGGTGCTAGTACGTGGGGCACTCCTCGAACGGCCGCCTACACCAGTTTGTATCCACGTGTGTGGTCAATTGACAATTGGGGTGAAGATCTTGTTACTTGCCCTCGTGAAGGTCCCGTCTATTTGTGGGATGCTTCAAACCCGACAGCCAGAATGACGATCATTTCCCAAGCGCCTCAAAAGAATAATCGTGTCATGGTTACTAATGATAGACATTTAGTTTGTCTTGGATGTAACCAGCCGGGGGCACCGGCTTCAGATCTGGACAACTTACAAATCCGTTGGTCTTCACAAGAAGATTATACGGACTGGACTCCTACCGTAACCAATACCGCCGGTGATTATCTTATCGATAATGGAACAGAAATTCTTTCTTCAGCAGTTCTTGAAAGCCAGTGTATTATCTGGACCGATGAAGATGTGCATTCAATGCAATTTATTGGTCCGCCCTATACCTTCGGATTCCAAAAAGTGGGCGTAGCCTCTGGTATTGGTGGGCCTAATGCATGGGTTGCTCATGGCGCCGAAGTTTATTGGATGGGCAAAAAGTCGTTTTACGCTTATAGTGGCGGCGTTTTGCCGATGAAGAGCACTGTGCAAAAGTTTGTGTTTGATAATATTAATATGCAGCAGCAAAGAAATATCTTTGTGGCTCTAAATAAAGAATACAACGAGATTACTTGGTTCTACCCGACTGTTACTATTGAAGATACCGAACTTAATGGAGCTATAACAGCATCTGACACGACCATCAGGGTCAATACCACGGCAGGCTATAGGTTCTCCGGAGAAATTTTAATTGATAATGAGTATATCAGTTATACTGGCAAAACCGATAGCACGTTTACCGGGTGTGTGCGCGGTATTCGTGGATCAACAGCAGTGGCTCATGATGATGATGCTGTTGTTTCAGAACCGAATGGTCTTGACGCTCTCGAATCGTGCAGGTATGTGTCGTATAGTTTAGCTGAAAATTCATGGTGGACTGGCCGTTTAGAACGAACAGCATGGGAAAACCGCGGATCTTTACGTTATCCGATTGCAACCAGTCGCGATGGTTACATTTATTTACATGAGTATGGCGTGGATGCGGATGGCCTACCAATGGCCTCTTTTATCCAGTCTTCTGAATTTGATATAGGCGAAGGCGATAGCCAAATGCTAGTTAGTCGCGTGATTCCCGATTTCTTCTTAAATGGTGATTTAAAATTAAAAATGCGTACCAGAGATTACCCGTTGGGCGCTCAGACCAGAGAAACAATTGGGACCGTTAGCAGTGGTACCACTAAAATTAATACTCGTATCCGTGGCCGTCAAATGGCTCTGCGTATTGAAAGCGATGGTATTGGCGATGACTGGCGCTACGGTGCCACACGTATTGATCAACGCCCGGATGGACGCAGATGAGTAAAATCGTCAATCTTCCGATACCGCCAACAACGTTGGCACCAACTTATGATAATCGTAAGTTTAACCAAGTGGTGGAATCAATCCGCCTGCTCGTAAATCAGCTAAATACCACGTACACCCCGCAGGCTACGGAAAATAATCAGTCCAGTCTCGACTGGTTTACCGGTGCGATGGGCATGGCGAACCGTGGCGTGCTGGAGGACTACGGTGATTTTGCCTACGGCGCGTTTCTGGATTTCAATACGCAGGCACAAACGGTAGTCGACACTGCTAAAGCGATTACATGGGGTACAACGGCTTACTCAAAACATATTTCCATCGGCTCGCCGACCAGCCGGATTGTGTTTGCCAAGGCTGGGAAGTACTACATTCACTTCACCGCACAGCTTAACTCGCAATCAGCCAACGCAAAGACATTCTGGTTCTGGCCGCGAATCAATGGCACAGACATCGCGGGGTCAACGATGCGGATCACCCTGCACGACAATGACGAAGCCAAGACTGTCGCTCGTGCCGCAATTTTTGAGGTTGACAAGGGCGATTATTTAGAAGCGATGTGGGCGGCGGATAGTTTGAATACTTCACTTGAAGCCTATGCTGCTGAGTCCTTCTGTCCCGGTACACCGTCTGTAACTCTGATGATCCAAGGGATCGAACATGGCTAATAAGTACTTCCGCGAACACCTGATCCCTGATGCGTCAACCGAGACTGACTTGTATACCGTCCCGGCGGCAAATACAGCGATCATGCGTTCTTTGCGCGTGACCAATGCCAACGCCAGTGCCGCAGAAGTCACGGTGTCCCAATACGAGGGCGCCACGCAGACTTATCTACTCAAGGATTACCCCATTTCCCCCGATGGCACGGTTGACGTGTTCAACGGCGTCCCCTGCATCATGGAAGCGGCGGACAAAATTACTGTAGAATCAAGCCAATCTACGGTACATTTCTATTTGTCTTACCTAGAGCTTGACCGCAATTAAGGATTTTCTTATGGAAGGTATTCAGAATATCGCAGCAAAAGGCCGCTACGGCGATAATCACCTGCTGCACGTGTCGGACGCTGAGCTGCAAGGCTTGAACGCTTTGGCCCATGAAAAGTTCGGACGTGGGTTGACCACCAACCCGGATACTGGCCTTCCAGAAGCGTTTTTATTCGCTCCGTTGCTGGCTCCGATGCTGGCTCCAGCTTTGGCTGGCACGATTGGCTCAACCGCCCTAGCCACTGGCCTAACTGCTGGCGCTCTAGGTACTGCTGAAGCTGCGGCTCGCGGTATGGACGATCCGCTCCAGCAAGGTCTGATGGCGGGCCTTACAGCTGGTGCTGGCTCCGCTCTTGGTGAAGGGCTTTCTGCTGCGGCAGATCCGGCTACTCAAGCAGCTAGTGGCTTGGGGGACGCGGCTAAAGCGCTTGGCCCGCAGGAATTGGCCATATTGGAGCAGTCTGGAAACATAGTTACGCCAGCCGCTACGACTGCCCCCGGTGCAATGTCTAGCCCGATGCTTAATATGCCAACCTCAACTCCTCCGGGGCTTCCTCCGGGAGGGACTGGTATGTATAGCCCAGCTCCAACGTATAACGCTCCGGGGTCCATTGGGCCACAGTCCAGCTCCCCGCTAGGGCTTACTCCGGGGCCAACATCTCCGGTAGATGTTAACGCTCAAATGCTGGCGCAAGAAAACATGCTACAGGCGGGAGACGACGTGCTTCAAGGGTATCGAGTGCCGCCGGAACCGTCTGCATTTGGTCAGTACGCTCAAGCCCCGAAAATGTGGGAAGGGGCTAAAAACGTCATGTCCTCAACTGAGAATTTTGGCAATTTTATTGGACAGCAGAAGACCCCACTGGCACTGGGTGCCGTAGGTGTGGGAGGCCAGATGGCGCTGACTGAACAGCAAAAAATGCGTGAGGACTCTGAACGCAGCCAAGAAGCTCGTGACGCTAAGAAAGCCGCGACGCTTAAAGAGCACCAAGATTTGATTCGAGCGAATTACGCGCGGGCTGGGCGGGCACTGCCTACCAACCCTTACACCGGCGCTCCAATTTTCCAAGCTGGCGGTATCGTTGGCTTGATGGGGGGTGGCCGCCCTTTTGATTCAGCCCCCGTTCAAAAGTACGCGAGCGGGGGTGTTGCGTATCCGGCGGCGGGTTCTGGCTATACCACTAACATCTACGGGCAGCGTATTCCATACGACAACACCATATCCAGTAACAAGTCAGTTGGTGGTAAAGGTGGCATGATGGCTGGGCTGCTACAAGGTATGTTTAATGGGCTGAACTCCCAAATAAAAGCTGAGCTGCCAGAGCAAGTAGACCCTGCCGGTCAACGCCATAATGTTTTGGTGGACAAACTGCAAACCGGTATGGGCAACCAGCAAGCGTTGAAAGAGCTTGAAAAAGAGGGCTACTACAACGGCGGCTATCTCCAGACCGGAGGCCGTGTCGGTGACGGTATGAGCGACGACATCCCTGCGACGATCGACGGTACTCAGCCCGCTGCTCTGTCCGATGGTGAGTTTGTGGTTCCGGCGGATGTGGTCAGCCACCTCGGCAATGGCTCGTCTGACGCAGGTGCTCAGCAGTTGTACAGCATGATGGACAGAATCCGTCAGGCTCGCACCGGCACAACCGAGCAAGGTAAAGAAATTAATCCTAAGAAAATGATGCCAGCATAATGGATTTCGAGATCAATACTCTGTGGGTTGAGCGTCTGCTCAAAAAGCCGTTCCATGAGAATTGTTTGCTCGGAGACAAGAAGTACTACGATCCGCACTACTTTGCAGTAGCTAAGGAGTTGGAAGACAACTTCGAGTATGTGCAGAAAGAGCTGCTAGGCATTCTGGAGCGGTATGATGATTTCGCTCCATTCCAGACCATTTCCCCGGATCAGACGTACATCTCAAACGACGACAAGTGGCGGATGTTCTTTTTCAAGGGTGCAGGCATCAGCTTCAAGCGGAATCAGACTTTTGCTCCGATGACGATGGAGATCCTGAACCGCCACAAGTATGTGATCTCGGCTTACATTTCTGTGCTGGGACCGAACAAGATGCTGATGCCGCATGAAGGCCCGTGGTCTGGGATTTTCCGCATGCACCTCGGAGTCAAGATTCCGGGTAAAAACCAGTGTGCGCTCGTCGTGGGGGGTGAAACCTACCACTGGGAAGAAGGTAAAACCGTCCTATTTGACGACACCTACGAGCACATTGCGGCGAATATGACAGATGAAATCCGGGCGGTGCTGTTTTTAGACATCATGCGCCCGATGAAGCAGCCGTGGGCTGCGATAAACTGGACAGTTCTCAAGCTGTCCCGTATGTTCCCATACGTGTGGATTCCGTATTTCCGCCACAAGAAATGGGAAAAAGAGTTTTATTCGGAGGATAAATGCAAATCTCAGTCGTTCCGCCCGACCATGTGGACGCAATTTGGCCGCAAGTTAAAGACTATCTTGCAGGCGCTGCCAAATACACTTACGGGCGCTACGAAGTAGAGGATATTAAAGACAATCTCCTCGGCTACGACTGGCTGCTGTGGATTGCATTTGACGACGAAGGGGTGAAGGGCACGGTGGTTACTCACTTTATCCGTTATCCCAGAGCCTTATATTTAGCCTGTCCGTTTGTGGCAGGCAAGGAGCTGGATACTTGGAAAGCTCCGATGTTAAACACGCTCAAACGGTGGGCGCGCGATAATCACTGTGATGGCCTTGAATCCTCGGCTAGAATTGGCTGGGAGAAAGCCCTGAAAGATCACGGGTACAAGGCAATTTGGCAAACTTTCCAGATGCCAGCTATACCGCTGGATGAGGAGTGAGAAATGGGTAAAGGCGGCGGCGGTGGCGGCACCCAGCAGACAACTGCTACAACTTATCAGTCTAACCTTCCTGAGTACGCAGAACCGTACTTTAAGGAAATTATGGCACGGACTCAGAGAGAGTCCATTACTCCGTACCAAGCCTACAGCGGCAATCGTGTAGCGGGTTTTGAACCGCTTCAGAAGCAGGTTCAGACTGAAGTAGCTGGTATGGGTACGCCGAGCGGTATTGCTGCCGCTCAGAAGGGGCTGGCAGATGTAAGTACTGCTTTAGCTGGCTCCAGTTATGCACCGACTACCTATACTCCGGGGTATCAAGCGGGCACCTTTGATGCGGCTACCGCAGCTAAGTACATGTCTCCGTACATGCAAAATGTACTGGACGTTCAAAAGCGTGAAGCCGGTAAAGAGTACGCCGGTGAACGCGCGGCGCAGGCTGCGCGAGCAGTTAAAGCGGGCGCTTTTGGTGGTGGTCGTGAAGGGGCTGAACGCGGTGCGATGGCGAGTGAGTACCTTGACCGCCTAGCTGACATTCAGGCTACCGGCATGCAGACTGCATACCAGCAGGCAGCGCAGCAATTTGGTGCCGAACAAGCACTCCAACAGACTGAAGCTCAGCAACGTCTGGCTACTGAGCAGGCTACAGAAGCCTCAAAACAATTCGGCGCTCAGTTCGAGCAGCAGAAACAGCAAGCTCAGCTTCAAGTGGCTCAAGCTCAGGAAAATCTGGCAAGCACCCAGCAGACGTTGGACACCGCACGTATCAACCTCCAGAACGCTGTTGGTGCAGAGCAAAAAGCTCAGGCGCAGACGCAGTTGGATCAGGCGTATCAAGACTTCGTCAACGCTCGCGATTACGAACGTCAGCAGATCGCGTTCTACAACGCGGTTATGCGTGGTATTCCAGTACCTGTTCAACAGGAAGTTATTCAGTCATCTCCGACGGCTGGCCTCGGCACGCAGCTTGCGGGCGCTGGTCTCACCGCCCTCGGCGCATTCGGCAATATGGGCTAAGGGTAGAACATGAACATCGTCAAGCTACAAAACGACCTCAAAGACTTATCTGACCGCCAGCTGCTCGACTCGATGCAGACTGGTTCCGCTCCGCAGTATCTGGTTTTGTCTGAGATGCAGCGCCGCAAGAAGATGCGTGATGAGGCGTCAACTCAAGCCCCGCAGGGTGAAGGTACAGTGGCTGACGAGATTATGAGTGGTATCACTCAACTGCCTATGCAAGCCCCACAAATGGCCTCCGGCGGTCTGGTGAGTTTTGCTCAAGGCGGCATGACTGGCTACCAAAAAGGTGAAGCTGAAGCCTGCTGGACAAACCCAGAAACGGGCGAAAAGTCTTGCCCTCCGAGTAAGACTAAGATGGTTGGCGAAGACCGCCGAAACACTAAAAAGCTGCAAGAGGGTGGCGTACTCCGCCTCCTGCCTGAAGACCCAGTAGCCGATGCGTACTCTTATTTGCAGAGCCGTGGTGCTGAAATTCCAACCGATATGTCTGAAGCAGGCATTGTCGAGTACGCGAATCGCGTGCGTGCACTGGATGAGAACGAAGTTAAAGGTGCAGGCGTTAATGTTCCGGCAGAGGCTGCCCCAGCAGCCCGTCCTAGCTGGCCTGCGCTGTACCGTGATTATGGTAGCGGCGGTCGTGGCGAAGTTATGCCTGAGACTCAGCTTGATACTGCCCCGCAGATGCCGATGGGCGGCGGTGAGTACGCTCCGGGCTTCTCGCCTGTGGCTCCGACCCAAGAAGGGCTTCCGGGCTTGATGGCTCCAGAAGGCCCAGCCCCTGAGCGTGCTGTTCCGTTCCTCGGTCAGGTGATGGAGGCTGTTGTGCCGTCAGCACAGGCTGCTGAGCCGCCCCCGTCAGCTACACAAGCTGGGCTGAGCGCAGAAGAAGCACGTCAGATAATGGCCGAAAATGCTCCGTCTTGGTATGACGTAGGCGGACGCTCGGATATTCAGGTGATTGGCGACGCTATGAACTTGTTGTCGGGCGGTATGCGCACTCGCTGGCAGGAGCAGGAAGAACAAGCTCGTATTAACCGCAGAGAGATTGAAGACTCAGATTCCAGTCTCAGTACGGCTCGCGGCATTAACTGGCTTATTGGTGCTCCGGGCGCTGAAGAAAATGTAGGCCCTGAAGGCAACCGGGCAGGTGCTCGCAGGGAGCGGTTAGACGCGTATGAACAACGCGAAGAAGACCGCATGCGTAGAGAAGACGAGCGCAAAGCAAACACCCCAGAAGCTAAGGCCGCAGCAGCAGCTGCCGCTGAAGAAAAAGCAAAAGCAGAAGCCGCCGCAGCTGAAGGTGCTAAGACCGCCGCTGATGAGGCCTACTACCAAGCCCTAGAGAAATTTACCTCTGCATCTGAAGGTGGTAAGGCTAAAGACGATTACTTAGACTACCTCCGTCGCCGTTATGAAGGTGAAGGCAAAAAGGACCGCAGCCTAAATAACGCGTTGATGGCTGCTGGCCTCAGCATGATGGCAAGCAAGAACCCAGACTTCTTAGGTTCTGTCGGTGAAGGTGGAATCGCTGGCCTGAAAGCCTACACAGAAGCGGCTAAGTCTGACGAAGCAGCTCGCCAGAAGCTTCTGGAAGAGGAAGGTGCATACCGCCGTGCTCAGGTGGCTGCTGAAGCTACCAGCCCGTATCGCGCTCAAGAGTTCCAGCTGAAAATGGCTAAGGAACTGGACGACCAGATCAAGACTATGAGCACTCTGGATTATGCGATGCAGAACCGTAGAGACGGCGAATCGCTGCCAGACGCTCAAAAACGTATTCAGCTAGAAATAGCTCAGCGCAGACAACGTCTCGACAGCATTATGAACAGCTTGGGTAGTATGGGCATGTATGGCATGATGCCTCAAATAGGAGTGGGAGGCGGCATGCCGCCCGGATGGTCTGTAACTACACGATAAGGGAAAAACATGCCCCAGTTTGTTTTTCGCTCTCCAGAGGGCCAAGAATATGTCGTCGATGGGCCTGAAGGTGCAACGGAAGACGAAGCATGGGCTATTCTCCAACAGCAGCTTGCGTCCACCCCTTCTGCCCCTCCACAAGAAACAGGCTTCTTTCCCGGTGTTGAACAAGGTTTCCGCCAAGCGGTCGGGACAGGTTTGTTTGGCGTTGGTGAACTTACCGGTTTAGAAGGGCTTGCGAAGGCCGGTGAAGAGTTCGGGCAGACTGAGGGCTATCAGCCAATAAGCTGGGAAGAGACTAAAGCCGCATACGACGAAGGGCTTGGCGAAGGTCTTTCTGCTACTGGACGATTCCTCCGCGAGCAATCTGGACAGGTACTGGGTGGTCTTGCTCCGTACGCCGCTACTACATGGGCTGGCGCTAAAACTGGCGCGGCCCTGATGCCACTCCCGCAACTTAAGCCAATAGCCGGTCTAGCTGGTGCCATTGCAGCTCCAGCCCTTAGTTATTTCTACGGTGAAGATGTACAGCGCCAGCAAGCTGAGCGCGAAGCCGCCATCGCCCGTGGTGAAACTCCACCAGAAATGCCGGGTACGCTTGAGACTTTAGGTTATGCAGGGCTCCAGTCTGGTGCTGAGCGTCTCGGTTTGGGTGTAATCGGTCGTTATGTTCCGGGCATCAACAAGTTGTTGGGGGCTGAAGGCCGTGAAGTGGCAGAAGAAACTGCCAAACGCATCGCTCAGCAAGGGATACTTAAAACTACCGGTAAAGGTGCCGCAGTCGGTATCGCGACGGAAGTTCCAGTTGAACTTACTCAGACTGTCCTTGAACGCCAAGCGGCAAATCTTCCGCTTACTGGCCCAGAAGCCAATCGCGAATACGAAGAAGTCATTGCAGCTACTATCGCTGGTGTTGCTCCGCTTGGTGGTGTGGGTGGTGTTGCGCAACGCGCATCAGCCCGTGGTCAGGTAGAACGCGAAGAGCGCGCTGCCCAGCAGGCCGCCCAGAAGGCGATCCGCCAAGAATTTATAGAGCCAGAAGGCGCTGAAGAAGAACTTGATGCTACGGACGCTGATTACGGCGTTAAGACTTCGACTACCGGCCTTGGCCGCACAGATCGTAAAACTGGGGTTGCGTCTAATATTGCGTTTGCGGAGCAGGACGACACCACTGCTGAAATTCAGCAGCGCGTACAAGACTCCAGTGCGGCAGTAACTATTGCCCGTACTAACTTCAAGAAGGCCACTAACGAGGCCGACGAGCAGGCTGGGGCAGACGCGGTAGAGTCAGCCATTGTGCGTAATCTGAACGCACAAGCAGATGCGTATGAGCACCGTGCCGCTCAACTTAGAGCCAAAGGTGCGACCAAGAACGCTAATCAAGTTCTTCGCAAAGCAGGCAAGCTGCGTGAAAACGCTCGTGCTCGCATTAACGGCGTTAGAGACCCTGCACTAAAAACAGCGTTGCTCGGCGAAACTGTTTCCAAAATGCAGCAGGCGCAGCAGGCGCAGGCTGCTGCGGCCCCTCAGATCACTCCAGAAATCGAGGACTTAAAGCTAAAAGGTAAAGCAAAAGATCAACTTGCCCAGTTTGATTTGAGCACGCCTGAAGGTCGTGTTGGCGCCCGTGACTTCCTAGAAAATATTTTAGACAAGACCACGAGTGGGGCTATGGTAGACCGCATCATGCGGAGCAAACTGAAGCTGAGCCTTGACTCTACTTACGACGCCGATGTAGCTGCTATCGCCCAACCCGCCCCAGAAGCTGCCGCCGCCCCAGAAGTTGCCGCCGCCCCAGAAGCTGCTCCTGTAGTTGCTGAGGAAGTGGAAGAACCCACCGGTTTGCAGCCGTCTGAACCTTTACCGATTGGGCTTCAGGAATATGTTGACCTCTACAACAGCTCAACTGATGAAGCAGGGCGAGCTGCGATTCGTTCGCTGGCTGAATCTGAGTACAGTCCAGAGCAAGTGGCTCAGGCGTTTGAAGGAGTACCGAGTGAAGCTGCCCAAGAACCAGTACCCGTACGTGGTGTTCCGAGTGTCGAACCGGAAGTTACCGATGTCCAGCAGCCAGCTGGCGAGGGCGTGGCGGTGGCTGGAGTTGAGCCCCAGCCCGGTGCCGCCGAGGGGGTTACGGCACCTCAAGCGGGAGGAGTGGCACGCGGTGGCGGCGCTACTGTACGAGACTTTGGAGGAGTTGGAAGAGAGCCCTCTACACTAGATCAGACTATCGACCACACAAGCGACGAGAATGTTGTAAGCCTCCTCAACCTGTTTAAGGCTGGGGACGTAAACGGCGCTTTAGAACTTATTAGCCGTTCATACGATCCGTTAATTGCTGAAGTTGCTCGTCGTGCAATGATCGACCCCCCGACCTCTATAACCCTGCGTGATACGGGAAATGCCATAGGGCAGTACGACTACAAAAAGAAAGAAGTCAGGTTGAATGTTAGTTTCGCTAACATTCTACTAGAGGCAATCCGCCAAGGTCCTAACGGAGTTTATCAGCAGAACGTAACCCGCGAAGAATTTACTGCCATGAAAGAAGGGTGGTTCCGCACTGCTGCGCATGAGTTAACGCACCACGCTACGCATTCTGTTATAGAAAATCCACGCACTAAAGCCCAGAGAGAGGCGGTTAAACGTTTAGACAATCTGTATCGGTACACTCGTGGTATCGCTAAAAAAGATGGTAGAGCCGATATGTATGGGTTCACAACCATCCACGAGTTTATATCTGATGGTATGTCGGATACGAAGTTTCAGGACTACTTAAACTCCATTCAGTATAAGGGCCGCTCACTTTGGACTAGATTTGTTCAAGCGATCGCTGACATCCTCGGCCTAGAGGCCAACACAGCATTTACGGAGTTGCTCAATGCGTATAACGTCATTGCTCCACAAGCTAAAAGAGTTAAGCCAAAAGCTGCTGCGGAAGCTGTCGTGGAGCCTACTGGTGAGCCTGCTGTCCAGCCTACTACTAGAGTGGGCGAAGAGCCTGCTGGCGTTCGTGCAGGACCCGAGGAAGCCGTTTCCGAAGCGACTCCAGAAGTGGGCGTTAGCGAAGTTACTAAGTCTAAAATAGAAGCAGGCAAAGACAACGCCATGCGTGGCATCACAGCCATGCACCAGCGAGTATTCAAAAAGCCTATCGCTGGAACTACCGCCAGCGAAATGCGTGACTTAATAGATCAGGTTTACTCGGACCTCAACCCTGTTACTAGGGAAGACATCATCGAGGCTAACCGAGAAGTTGGCCGCAGGGCTTACGCTATATTCCGAGAAGAAGCCTCACCTGCTGCGGTTAAAGCGGTAACTGAAAGGCAGCAAAAAGCGGTGGAAGAAGCCGCCCGAGCTGAAGCTGAGGCCGAAGCCCGCATCAAGGCTATGGTCGCTGAAGAGGTGCAGAAGTCGCAGGCTGAGGCGGACCAGCGCCGTCAAAGAGACGAACTTCCTAGCGCCTACAAAGTGGAACGTGCGCCGGAAGCGGCTAAGAAGCGTGAGCAGAAAGTCCGCACGGCGGAAGCCATCGAAGAAGTACTTCCTAGACCGCAACGAGTTGAAGGTGAGGAACCGGGCATTGCTCGTGTTAAAGCGGCGGTTGAGCGCGTGCGCACCAGAACACAAAAACGTGCGTTCCCGTATGTCGATGCTACTGGGTTCATCAAATCCCTTCGCCAGCGTGAGAAAGAGTGGGACCCTCGCGTTACTTACATCAACGACATCGACATGAGCGATGTGGAAGGTTTCACGCTAGACGATACTGACAGTGTTGTTGCTGAATACGCTGATTTTGAGTTGCAGGTGCAGGCTCTGCGTAGAAAGGCGGCCAAGCTCATCAAGCTCGCTAAAGACGAGGGTGAAGACTATCAAGCTATTTCTGACGCTCTGAAGATCCTTCGCAAATCGAAGAGCAAGGAAGACCTCACTGAAGCAGTCAGCATCATCCGTGAATATCAGGATATTCTGAATCCTGAAGAGCCAACTCTTGTATTTAGCATCAACAAGAAGGCTATGGAGATGGCCCAACGCCTAGTCAACGGTGCTGGCAACGAGGTGTTTGTCGACGATTCAGCCACTACCCGCACCGAGCGCGCCAAAGAAATAGTCAAGCAGTATTCCCACAAGGAAGATGCTCAAGGCAACAAAGTTCCGAAGACCAAGAAGGACTTTGCGAACGATGGCCGCAGCCTGATCGACAAGGCAGTAACTAGGATGTTGTCGGCTGATGCAGCCGCTCAACGCGAAGCCCGCCGTCGTGTTCGTGCCATGACTGACAATGAAGCTGAAATCATCGGTCGTGCCCTAAACATGTCAACCTCGCAGGCTTACCACGCCGAGGCACTGGCTAGTAAGTTCCTTGAGTTGGGCGACCTGAAATACGACCAGCAGGCATACAAGTGGCGCGCAGAAGAAAGCGCTGCCAACTTCCCTGAGCTGATTAAACAGATTCAGATCATGGCCGAGAAGAACGGCCTAGACATGATGATGGGTGAGTCTCTGGCGCACACGTATCTGGAAGCTGCCCGCCTTAACAGCATCCGTAAGGAAGAAATCCTTATCCAGCGTCGGGTTGAGTCCTTACGCAAGCGTGGTCGTCCGGGCGACATCAAGGAAGCCAAGCGCCTACAAGAGATTTATCTTCCGAAAAACAAAAAGACCGGCGAACGCACCCGCGTGCATAAGTCGCTGGAGCAGATTAACGCTGGCCTGAAGATTGCTGAGCAGTATCCAGAAGTCGAGCAGATTGCTGAAACTTGGAATCAGATTCGCCAGAACGCGATGAAGATCGTAGAGCAATCTGGAATGGTTTCTGCGGAACAAGCAGAAATCTGGCTGGACAATGTTGACTATGTTCCGTTCTACCGCCAGACCCAGATCGAAGCTGGTGAGGGCCCACGCGAGTACATCAGCGGCTTAGTTTCTGCACCAGATCGTAAGCGTCTGAAGGGCACCGACCGCCCGGTCAACAACGTGTTCGACAACATGGCTCGCTGGACTGAGTACTACATCGAGGCTGCGGTGCGTAACAACTCCGCCCGCCAGATGATGCGCGAGATGGTTGGTCTGGGCATGGCTGAGCAGAAAGTGGCTGTGTCCCCTGATGAAAAGGCCCGTCGTGCGTTCATCTGGGTGGATGGCAAAAAGACTGAGTTCGTTGCTGATGATCCGGTCTGGCTAGAAGCCTTCTCTGGTATGGAGACTGCGGGCATCCCGATGCTCGGTATGGCGGCCAAGTTCACCAATTTGCTCCGTAAATCCGTTGTACTCAACCCGATCTTCTCCCTCGGCCAGCTCACGCAGGACTCCTTCGGTGCGATGCTCTCATCCGGCCTGCCGCCGATGAAGGCGATTCAGCTGCCGTTCAAGGTGATTAAAGAGTTCGTTAAGACCCTGAACGGCACCAGTAAAGCGCACGAAGAACTGACCCGCTACGGCACTGTTGGGGTAAAAGACTACAGTGCGGCTGTGGTGCGTGAGGAGATGGAGCGCTTTGCCACCAATATGCGTCCGAACCGCGCTGGGTTTATGACCAAGGCGCTCCGTTCCGCTGAACACTTCTCAATGGCCTCGGATAACGCCGTGCGTCAGGCAATTTATGACCTATCTCTGGCGGATGGCGTGAGCAAGGCCGAAGCGATCGAAAGAGCGTTTGAGGTGATTAACTTCCGCCGCAAGGGTTCTTCGTCATTCGTTCAGTTTATGGCTCGCACGGTGCCGTTCTTTAACGCCTACTTACAGGCGTTGAATGTTCAAATGAACGTGCTGGCTGGTGAAGGCATCTCTCCACGCAATAAAGCGCAGTGGGGTGTGTTGATGAAGAATGTGGGCATGGTTGTTGCCATGACCTATATGTACTCCATGCTGATGTCCGGTGACGACGATTACGAAGAGTTGGACGGCCCAATGCGTGACCGTATGTTGATGATTCCGGGCACTGGCGGCTTTGGCATTCCGCTCCGTACTGACTTGTTCCTGCTGCCGAAGATTCTGACTGAGCACATGGTGCGGTTGAGCATGGACTCCGCGACTGAAGATGCTGAAACATTTAAGCGTTCCGTTAGCACGGCGCTCCAGCACGCATTATTCAGCCCGACTACCGTCCCGCAAATCTTTAAGCCAACTGTTGAGTGGCTGCTGGACTACAACTTCTACACTGGCCGTCAGCTTGTCAGCCAGCGTTACGCTGACCTTGAGCCGTATTTGCAGTACAGCCCGTACACGTCAGAACTGTCCAAGCTAATCGGTGAAGGGCTAGATATTTCCCCGATCAAACTGGATAACTGGTTGCGTGGCACCTTCGGGTCGGCGGCTGGTGCAGTATTGTGGAGTTCTAATATGTTTGGCTCGCTGCAAGGCGTACGCCCGAGCAAGAGCTTCCAAGACACGATGGCTACTTTCCCCGGCCTCAGCCGCTTCATCAACAAAGAATACGGCTCAGGCATGCGCGCGATGTACTACGACATGGCGCGCGAAGTGAACACCGCCTACAAGTCCTACCTGAACATTCAGGCGAACGACCCAGATTCTCTCGATCCGTTCCTCGCTAGGGACAGCAACCTTGAGAAGGTGGCGATGGCTAAAACCATGCGTGACCTGAGCAAGAAACTTGGTGAGATACGTAAGCAGCAGGAGCGCGTTACGAATATGCGTGATGTAGATCCAGCCGAGAAGCGCCAGATTATCGAGGACTTGCAGGAATATGAGCGTCAGCTGTTGAAGAGCCTTGATCTGAAGGGCATGCGGAAGTTCATCAACATGTAAAAAAGCCCCCTCGCAAGGAGGGGGCAACCACTTCAGAGACCAGTGACTCCTGCTGGAGGAGGGAAGCCCGAGGAATCGAGCGATGAAGAATCACTGTGGCTCGGATTCTACCGCACTCTCCACGCCCGTAAACCTTTTACGAACTCTTCCGTTACATTTTTTATCTGGAATGTATAGCCAAATTCCTTGGCTACCCTGCGGATTTTGCCTTCTAGGTGCTTACAATCTAGGCAGGGGACAAAAAAACTGTCCCCCACCCGCATCCCGCTGACTGCCGCTTTAATATTCCATTTCAGCATCATTTTCCTCCGGCATAGCTTCAATCTGAGCCTTAAATGCTTCGGCTTCTTCTGGCGCTACGAGGAACTCTGCTGCTGCCACTGGTGGGGACATGGTGAATCTGGTCTTGGCGAGCATTCTTTTCTTAACTTTTTTACGGTAAGTGTACGGACCGCCCGGTACGGCACACTCGTCCAGCACATCGTCAATCGTGAACTGGCGGTCGGTGCAGTAATCGCGTAAATCCTTATATGAGATATACAGAAGATTGCTATCTTCTTCAAAACGCACCGTACAGCTGCCACCGTTCGGAGTGATCTTGCCGTAGTCGTTCGCCACCCCAGTAGACATGAGCTGCTCTCTGGCAATAACGGCGGTCTGGCGCAGGTTCTCGTAAATAAACTCACCCACGAGTTCGTACGCGTCCGCAATTTCCGCCTGCATACTGGTGCGGGTGGACACGATCTGGTTGCAGCACCACTCTTCAAGGTTGTCCATGTCGAAATCATGCAGACCCAGTTTGTGTGAGATCCGCCCGCCGACTAGGTTTGATGCGTATGTAGAAATGTGGAATCGCTCTTCGATCCGTTTGCCGATCTTTTTCCACAGGCGCTCACGCTGCTTGTCTATAAGCTCAGGGATCTTCTCAGCGTTTGCGACCAGCCACGGGGCATACACTTCGCCCGCTACGCCATAGTTTTCATCCAGCTTGGCGAACAGAACATCGGCCCCTTCGATAACTTGGCGCTTAACGTGGATTTCGATCAAACGCATCATTTCCCCGTCAGGGCGGGCCTTCAGCTTCACTAGCTTGCTGACCATTGACGAGTTCGAGTTCATCAGGTGGATAAGATTCCAAGTGGCCTCGTTGTGACGCTCAGTGTTACTGGTGGCGTTCATGCGGTTGCGGCCACGGCCCTGTGACGTTCCGTAGATTTCGTCCGACAGGAACTCAGCTTGTGCGTTAGTCATCTCGTCCGACATTGCCACAAGATTGTTATGCACGCCGAGACGGTGCTGACGGGAGGCCAGTGTGTCGCGCTGAGTCAGCATGGTTTTTTCTGGATGCCCGAACACACTCAATGCTAGGCGGCCAGCAGTTGATTTACCTGTACCCGAGGCGTTACTGATTAGGTTGATAACCCCGCCAGCCACGCCGGTAAACTTCATCAGGGGAGAGCCAAAACCTGACAGGGCAACAAGCTGCAATGCTTCCATGCCCGGCCCGCTGATGGCGTTGTAAATGTCTTTCCATGCAGCCAGCGAACCTTTTACGCCAAACGAGTCGATGATGTTTGCCGTGGTACTGCTTGGAAAGTTATGAGAGCTGCCCCCCTTCCCATAGACTTTATGGCCGACAACCCACTCGGTGTTGCCTGCGTGCCAGCCAAACTGAAGCCTAGCCTCTTTAGCCCGCTCCCGCATTTGAAGTTCTTTTGTGTAGCGAATTGCGTAGTCCATAATCTCTTTCATCTGGTTTTTACTGGCGGCAACCCCCTTGCCCCCAAGGATCTTCTTAAACTGGTCTGGAGTGTGCATGTCCTTCAGTGGAACCATGAACTCCCTCTCTCCGTCCATAGGCAGGTGCAGGTGAAAAACCACGCACTCACCGTCATTCGGATCAACTAAACGAGTAGAGGCGTAGAGGTCGTTTTCGTAGATCATTATTTCGATCTTGTCGCCTTCCGAATCGCGCTCTTCACGGTAAACGCCGCCATTTGCACCTCGGAAGTATGGGAACGGCGGCTTGAACAACGCCTGTTTTACTGCCTGAGTGCTGATGCTTCCGTCGCTTTCCTCTTCCTCGTCCGGTGCTTCAAACAGCGCACTAACATCCCGCTTGATTTCCGCACCCAGTTGGATAGGACTGGTAACTTGCTGCGGGCAACCTTGGCAGATACTGGAGTCCAACCCTTTAATCACGGCGCATGTGTATGGGCCTTTGGTCAGGCTGGCTTTCTCCAGCGTGTTGTCTGGGTTGTAGTCAGGGTGCTTGTTCGACATCCTGTGTATGGCCGTGTCGCGGTCAACGCAAGCCCACGCAATCGACAGCCCAGCACGCCAGAGCGGCTCTTCAAGGTTGGCTTGGTTCACCAGAACTTCTTTTATGAAGTTACAGCCTTTGTCCTTGAGACTTTTCTGAGCGATGGTGCTGAAGCGGGACTGCTTGTTGCCGAGCAGAGCCTTGGCCGTTTCACTCAACCCCTCCATATCAACCTTTACGCGGGGTTTCTTCGGCTCCGGCAGGTCGAGTGCAGCTAAGCAGTCAGCAAACAGATCAACGTCAATCGGCTCACCGTGTTCGCACTGAATAACTTGCTTCGGGTCGTCGGGGTTCTTGAAGTTCAGCGTCTGCGGTATGCGCAGAATGCGCGCTTCATCAGCGGTAACTGCTGGGTCAGCCTTCAAGCCGAGGTGGTCACACGCGTGCTTCAGCTTTTCGGCTATGGGCGACCACGCAGAACTGGGGATGTACTGAGTTAGCAGCCAGTAAACGTGAATCCCGTTGCCAGAATTGACGATGGTTGGCTGCGGCAGCTTGACCTCTACCCTGAACTTCTCAAGGGCTTCGAGGGCTTCAGCCTGACTCGGGTATGGCTTGTTCGTGCCACAATCCAGATCAAGCCAGAATGACTTCATCCACTGGGCATTTTCTTGGGTGCGCTTCTCGCTGCCTTCCTTGTACGAAGCAACAGCGAAGTACGCATCAATTTTACGATCGACAAAACTCTCAGCACGCTCGGCCAAGGTGTCGATGTCATCTACAAATTCTTGAAGGACTTTTCCGTCACTTATGCCAACTACACAATAGCGGCCTTCCTCTGGCAGCACTTCGTGTAGGAAATCGGTTGTCGGGCTCATTAAGTGGTTCCGGCGAGTAGTAATGGGCGGCAGCGGTTACGCCTACCGTTTTCGGGCACGAAGCCCTAGCCGCCCTTAGTGGCTCAGAATAATTTCAGCTGGTTTGGGTCGGCTTCCGCCTGTCGAGCGGGGGGAACTGAAGATAGCATCAGCTCGAAGCGTTCAGCAAGCTCGTTAAGAAGTTGCTTATTTACTCCAACAGATGTCCTACCATCCAGCTCAATTACCGACTTAACCAGCCTCAAGACTTCAGTGTCGCTGAGGCTGGAGTACTGCATTATTCGTCGCCCCACTCGTCAAGAATGGACGCAACATCAGCCTTCTCTGCCGGAGCCGCTTCCTTTTTCTTGGAAACAACCTTCGGCTCTTGGGCCTCAGCCTTTGGCTTTTCAAACCCGTCGTTCGCCTTCAGGGTTTCCTCGTCCTCACGCTTAGCGAACTGGCGGTCGCCAGTGTGCGCCTTAGCCTCGCTGGACTTAGCCTTCTCCTGAGCCACAGCCCACTCAGCCTCATCCAGCGGACGAACTGCGCGGAACATCAGCTTCGGCACTGGTGACTTGGTGTCAAACTTCACCTCAGTCACAACCTTCACGATGTCGAAGCCAAACTCAGCCAGCTTGCGGACATACGCCTGAAGCGGTGCATACTTGCTGCCATCTTCAGCCTTACCGAACACCGAGGTAGCAGGCAGCGTGATGCCATACACATCACCCTTCTGGTCGCCTTCCAGTACCACTGCCAAACGCGCAGAGTAACGGCAGGCACGAGAGTCGCCCTGACCTGAACCCTTAACATTTTGTGGGCAGTTGGCACACAGGCTGGCCTGCGGATCTTCTACATTCGGGCTTGGCGCGTTGCCGTCGTCAGACCAGCAAGCTGGGCTGCTGACCACGCCTTCCTTGTAGCTGCCTTCGTAGTAGGTGCGTGCGATAGCCGGAGCAGATTTCACGACGATCATGTTCATCGCACGATCTTCGTTCTGCGCTACTTCCTGTGAGCCCGCCATCATGCGGAACACAGAGCCCTTAAAGCTAATGCGCTTCAGGGACTGGCCTACACCACCGCCAGCAAGTGCCTTTGCGGTATCGGAAAGTTCGCCACCTTGCAGGTGGGCCGGAAGCGTTGCCGCCCCGTTTTCAAACAAAGTCATATCAGACATCACTTAGTCTCCTTCTGTGTGTAAACAAATTGCTGGGAATCAACGTACTTCTCCAGCTGCTCTCTAGTAAAAAACACCTTTTTCCCAAGTCGAACAAAGGGAATCTGACCCTCGTAGCGCAACTTGTTCAGAGCCGATTCTGAAAGCCGAAGCATTTCAGCTGCCTCTTTGGTGGTTAACAGTCCAAGGTCGCTCACGATTTGTTACCTCTTCGCACGACGATTGAATACCGACTGTCGGAATTGACAGGCGGCGCCACATCTGGATGGTTCTCCAGAAATTCCTTGAAGTTGCCTTGGTGAATCCGGCGCTCAACTAGGTCGAAGCCGTCCTCCCCCTGCTCCCGCAAGAAGTCTTTGAATGAGTCCCAGTCAGGGGCCCAATACCGAGTACGCACCACACGAGAGGCAGTGCCGTACGGGGTTTTCATGCTTTCCAGCCCATGCTCTTTGGCAAGATCGAGCAGGGCGTTTTCGATGGTGTCCATCTTCTCTTTGAGCGCGCCATCTTCCTCATCAAACTTGTGCTTGAGATCGGCGCGAGCGTCGCGAAGGCGGATATACGCTGAAACCAGCTTTGCTGTGTCCATGTTGTTACCTCTGAAGTGTGCAGCTTTAGCTGCGAAGTTCTTGTTCGTATAGTGCTACCAGATCTTTCTGGTTAGCTTCCTTTGATTCTAACGCATCATAAACCCTTTTTTCAACCTCTGAGCCGTAAATTTTTATCACAGTCATTTTATTTTGTTGTGACGGCCTATTTATACGCTCGTTGGCCTGCAACCACGTCTCAACTGACGCCACTGGCCCAAACCAAACGATCGTATCCGCAGCGGTCAGCGTCACGCCGTGCGCAGCAGATTGGGGCTGGATCACCAGCACTCGTGGGTCGTCCTCCTCCTGAAATGCCTTGAAGATCGCCGTGCGCTGCTTCATCGGCACGGCTCCGCTAATGATCTCAGCGGTGATTTTCTCCCTGCGGAGTCGGTCAATCACGATCTCGATGGCGTGGCGGAACGGCACAAACACGATCACCTTGTGCGCGGCCTCCCGCACCACCTCCACGATTTCATCCAGACGATTCTTGGCATCGAACTGCACGGTCTCTCCGTCATCGGAGTACACCGCCCCGCAGCTCAGCTGGAGCAGCTTGTTCAGGCCAGCCGCTGCGTGGACAGCGGTGATCTGCTCACCTGCGGCCTCCACCATCATTTGCTTCTTCAGCTCTTTGTAAAACTTCTTTTGCTGAGGAGTCAGCTCGATCTCACGCGTCTGGTATGTCATCGGCGGCAGATCAAGGCACTCGGCTTTAGTAAAGCGGATGGCTGGCTGGAGTACAGCGTTGACCAGCTTGGTGGCGTTCGGGTTGGGGACCCATTTGAACTGCGTCACCTTCACCATAACTTTATCGCGCCAAGTCCCGAAGTACTGCGGCACTCGCTGAGGCACTGCCATCTTTGCCAGCCCGAAGGCGTCCACAGGACTCTGAGCGGCTGGTGTGCCTGTCAGCATCCACAGTTTTGTGCTGGGAGTAATCACCTTGTTCAGGGCCTTCCAGCGGCGCGTGCTGGCCGTCTTGACGAAGTTCGCCTCGTCAGCCACCACCAGATCAAACTGCCCCTGCTGAAGCTCCTCAACCACCGTGGGCACGCCGTCATAGTTGATGATGACGAACTCGTAGTCTCCGAGGATTACTTTCTTGCGGGTCTCTTTACTGCCGTGAGCAACGGCAGCGGTGCGGTGCATGGCGATCTTGAAAATGTCCTGCATCCACGCCGAGTGCATGATCGACAGGGGGGCAACAATCAGCACGCGCTTGATGTCGCCGATCCGCATGAGGTAATCCGCCGCCCAGATCACCGCACCAGTCTTACCTGTGCCCTGTTCCGAGAAACAGAACGCACGGTTGTTGGCGGTCAGGAAGCTGGCCGTCTGTTTCTGGTGGTCGTAGGGGGCAAAAGTGCCCGGCCAGTCGTAGTCCCGCAGGATCGGACTGGGGGCCTTGCGGATGCCTAAGTTAGCTAGGCGGCGGGTATTTTCTAGGCTCCACTTGACCAGCACTTCGTGAGCGCCTTCACCTACTTCGCGCAGGTAGCGGCTCTGCTGAATCGCCGTGGTGAACTTTTCGTGGTCGGAAACGCGGACTAAAAGCCCTCTATTATCAATGACTTCCATGATCTTCCTGAAGTAGTCTGACGGTTATCCGTCATGTTGTATGTCCCCCGCTTTCACGAGGCGGCACTCCACAGTCTAACGCTGCGGTCGTGCCTTGCCAAGCCCTATTTCATCTTGGCGGACTTAGTTCTTTTGAAGCTACGATTCTTGCTGGCAGGCACTGCACGCAGGTTGCTGCGCCCGTTGCCACCGCCCTTCGCCATCGGGGTTTTGTGGTCAACATCCATGCCGTCGCCCTTACGAACCTTGCCCTCTTTCATCAGCTGGTAGCGGGCACGATTGCGTGCGGCACGCTTCTTCTTGACGGCGGGCTTGCCATCGTACTTACGCTCAGCTTTATAGTCTCTCGGATTACGCGGCATATCAGCCTCCACAGAACTCACAGTGTTTCACGGGACACCACTTACGGCACAGGCCGTTCGGGTTTGCAGGCCAATTATCGTTGTCAAACGCCGCCTGTAAAAGCCCTGCTTTCTTATCCCACTTACCCCACAGAAATGGCTGGTCTTGCTTGTCGTACGACGCCTTGATGACGACATCGTGCAGCAGGAAAACCAATGCCGCCTTGACTTCCTTCACCTCTGGGTAATGCTCGAACACCATGAGCGCCATGAGTTCCAGCTGCCCCTTGTCAGGGTACTTGGCGGAGCCAGTCTTGTAGTCCACGATCCACGCCCGCTCCCCGTTGAGAATTACAAGGTCAGCGATTCCTCGCACCCATGCCTCTTTGGAGCGGAACTTGGTTGGTTTTTTGTCGACCGTCAGAGCCATCTCAAGCTCGCACAGCTTCTCCCCTTCGATCTTGTTCAGGGAATCGAGCGCTGGTTTGAACTTGAGGTGGCCCTTCGGGATCTCCTTACCGTCGCGGATGTATTCCTCAGCAACTTTATGAACTTCTTTGCCGTAGATCGTGTGCTCCGTCTCAACGAAGGGGTACAACTTCTCTACCTTCTCGGCGTGATATTTCCGAGGGCAAGTCTCAAACGTCTTTATCGAGCTGAAGCTCCAAGCTGCTGGCATGCGGTTCCTTTAGGCTAATATATACACGTTATGTTTCGCTCGGGTGAGCGCGGTATAAACAAGTCTAGCACGTTCTTCCAAGTTCCTGTTTTGCTTCATATCCATGTAGTCCACGAAAACATCTTCGTAAGTGCTCCCCTGAGCTTTGTGAACCGTGGACGAATAGATTGGGTTGATTTGAGCATACTCTTGCTCAGCCCCAAAAAACTTAGCCCAGCCAACTTTGCGCCGATGTTCTGCCTTAGCAACGTCTTGTGACGCCGCGCCGCTATTTTCAAGCTGGTCTCTCACGGCCAGCGCTTGCAGCGCGTCTACCCGCATGATTGCTCTGTGGCGTGCGTATGCTTCAGCGGTAACTGGGGCTTTCAGCTTCACCGATACCATCTCGCGTTCGCCTTCGGAGTTGAACTTGTACCGTTCTGTGAGCACGTCAAAAACTTCAACCCCGTTTCTATCCTTAGTCGGGCCACGCATTTCTAGTATGGGGAACGAATCTTCTGTGTGAAAAATCATTTCGTACTCCCAACTGCCCTCGATCCTTTGATGTATGGGCTCTTTTGCAACCACGGTCTCGCCGACAGAGAACGGAGTGTTCAGCGCGTCCTCACCCAACAGCAGCTTGCGAATAAAATTATTGTATTTCTGGACCTTCTTATTTGTGTACGACAAGATCTTTAACCCCTCGTACCCGTAAAGCAAGTCAGCCATTTCATAAACTTCTTGCAGCTTGCTGTAGAACTCTTTAGGAGACAGGACGTGTATGCCGGAACCGTGTTTATCTAGCATGGTGCGTAGTGTTGGCAGTTCTGTTCGCACGCCAGACACAAACTGTCGCCACTCTGTTGCCGTGTCCACTATAGGGCTTCCACCCTTCTGCCTGTGGATTGTCGTTAAATCGTAGGTGGGTATCTTCCCATTAAAAATTAAACATTTATCGTTTACTGGCAGCAGCTGGTATTTATCCCCCACGAACAGAATAAAAAGCTTTGGGTTGTCTTGTTCGACTTTGAATATGTACTTCAGCAGCTCGTTTCCAACCATAGAGGCTTCATCTATGACCAGTAGCGTGTGCGGCGGGAAGTACGGCTCACTTTTCTGGCGTATGGTTTTTTCCCCAGAGTTGTCGTCTTTGTTTACTACAGTTATTCCTAGCGCCTTATATACTGTGGTCGCTTCCATATTTGTGGAGTCTGCTAGAACCTTGGCAGCTTTGTTGGTTGTAGCTGTAAGCTGCACGGTCCACTGCACTCCATTCAGCTTACCGACGGTTCCCAACTGCTCAATCAAGTGTTGCAGCGTAAATGTTTTTCCAGTGCCAGCGGCGCCAGTGAGAACTGCTACACGGTTTTTGCCTTCAACTATGCGACCGACAATTCCAGAGACCGCTTCCAACTGGTCTTTCGACATCATCATTTTGCGTCTCCGTAAGTAGTAGCAATATCACCCTCGCTCCATGTGATTAGCTCGGGCCACCAATCGCAGCCATCCCTCATAATGGACTGCACCAGATCGAGCATTTCTTGCGCATGCTCTTCACGCACCACATACACCAGCTCATCGTGAACCGTTAACGCAGGCAAATACGTTTTGCCCAGTTCAGTCTTAGCCACCTTCAACATGTGGTCGGAGATCACTTCGCGAGCAAGGTGCTGCACGATGTTCTCCGTAACTTTTCCAGCGTAAATGCGAGCCTTGCGTCGGCCTTCGCCGTACACCCACTCACGCTTGCCGGACTCCTTGTCGGTCTCCATTCTTAAATGCGGGTAGCGGATCATGCCTAGCGGCGTTTTGATCCCACCTTTCGTTGTCTTGCATAGCCCAGCGGGGTCAATCGGTATGCCTTCATGCCCGTGGTAGATGTGCTCCAGCGCCGCATGGCAGGTTTTCCACCCCTGCGTAATCAGCGGGTACGCGAAACGCCAACGGTTCACGATGTCGTACGCCTCTGGTTCAGTCAGCTCAACACCACCCATCGTCTTTGCAACTTTCTGGAATGTCGGCCCACCAGCACCGAAGCCTAGACCGAGGTGCGCGACCTTACCCACCTGACGCTCTTGCTTCGTAACTTCGTCAACGGGCTTGTTGTACAGCTTGCTGGCAAAGTCTTTATAGAGATCGGCGTTCTCAGGATCGTCTTTAAACAAGGACATACTGCTCGGCTCTTGCCACAGGAAGTGATTCACACGCAGCTCGATGCCTGACAAGTCAGCGACCACCACCCTGTAACCATCCGGCGCGAGGAGACTTTTGCGTAGCGCATCGCTTGGTGCGGGCTTGTAGGGGTTGATGCGCGGAAGATTCTGCTGGTTCATCTTCATCGTGCCAGACCATCGCCCAGTGGTGTCAGCGCCGTAGTAATTCAGAGCAACTGGCATCTTACCGTTAGCCGCTTTACCGCAGGCCATAAACTGCTGAATGCGTGACTCAAGGATCGTGCTCTTAACATTCAGGCGGGCGCTTGCGGCGGCAGCCACCTCAAAGTCCTCATGTTCTTGCAGGGCAAGGAACTCTTCGTCGGACTTCGCAAGAGCGGGAATCATCTTCTCTGGGTTCGACGGCGACTGCTTCATCGGAACTTCAACGCCCTTCGCCGTTAGATACTTAGCGAACTTCGGGGCCGAGGCCAGAATCTTCTTGGCGATCTCAACCTTCTCGTCGTCACTCAGCAGCTCGACAGGTTCATCAGAAACCTGCTCCGCCACATCGAGCAGCATCTTTCTCTGCTTCTCTTGAATGTCGATCAGTGTGTGCCCAAGTAGCCCGAAGTCCAGATCAAACTGCGGCTCAACCAGCATTCGGATCGTCATGTCGATCAGCTTCAACTCTCGCTGCCCTAGTTGGGGGGCTAAACGGTTGAATATTTTGTAGCAGAGTTCAGTGTCAACGATGTTGTATGTGGTCATGGCACTCAACTCGTCGTCCGTGAAGTCAGCGAGCTTTTTGCCCTTGGTGTTGGTGGCTTCGAGGTCGAGCTTTTTGCCCACTCCAAGATCCTCCGCTACCTTCTTCAGCGATCCGCCTACAGTTTTGGCGAAGCCAAGTGCGCGCGACATAGCGAGCGTACAGCCCCACGCCTTTGGCTTGATGCCAAAACGCCACGCACAAATCATGGCGTCAAAGCCAGACATGTTATGGGCTATCAGCATGGCGTCAGAGAAGTCAGTAGCATCGACCCAGTTCTGGATCGCTTTCTCGCCGAACAGAACGAACGGCTCATCGTTGGCTACTTTTATTGCGACCGACTGAATCTCGGTCTCGGGGTGCATGACATATTCAACTGGGTGAATCTTCGTCAGCGAGTGTGTCTGAGACCAAAAGGTCTCGAAGTCTAGGACTATCGGTGTCATGTGCTGCTCCTCATTTAGTCAGCGTGTTTATCGAGGTATGTCTGCCCAAGGCAGGGGGGCTTTCTAGCTGATCGAAATCTACATGTCAAGGGACTCAATAGTTTGTTTTAGGTGGTCTAGATTGAACGCGTCGATCACGAGGGCAACACCGCCGTTCTCGTCGATTTCACGCAGGTTCTTCTGTTGCAGCGCTGTCGGTTTGTTCTTCTTCATGTCGGCTTTAACCTCGATGCCGATGAACTTTCCCTTGTAGCACGCAACAATGTCTGGCACTCCCGAGGCTCCGTAACCGCCAGTCACCGGATAGAAGTAGTACATGCCGTACTGCTTCAGCATGTCGACAATCTTGCGCTTTACTTTTTTCTCGGGGGTGTCAGCCATTACTTGATCTCCTCCATGTTCCACACGGTTTTGATCTTGTCGATGATCGTGTCACGACGCTTCTGCAACGCAACATAATCCTTGCCGGTAAAGTTCAGCTTCACTTCGTTCTGACCTTTGGTGCGTGACAAGCGCATGGCTTCTTGGCACACCTCCTGCAAGTCTTTGCGCAGCTTGCGGAGGGAAAGGGAATGTAAAAACTCAGGGGGTCTTGCTCTCATTGGTAGCTCCTTCGGGGTTCATGTAGTCATCTACTGCTTGCAGCGCGTGCATCAGCACGAGCTTTTCAAATTCTGCTTTGTAGTTCTTGCCGAGTCGTTTGTTCTCGTCAATCCGGCGTTGCGCTCCGGTCAGTTTCGAGATCAAGCTCCGTCTGTACCTCTTCAGTCCTTGGCTCACCAGCGCTCTCCTCTATCGTAGAGCGTGCCGTCGAGGGTATCGCTGTCTTTCTTGTCCTTGTCTTTCTTCCCAAAAATCTTGTCCCAGTTATCCTCGAACTTCTTGCGGTCGCTCACAGGGCGAGGCTTACTGCCCTTACCGCCATGCCATTTATCGCTCATCGCTTGACTCCTTAATCGTAAAGTTACGCCAGTAGGGATTTTTTGCGGCGATCTTGCCCGCCTGACTCCGCGTCATCACTGGCGTGTTCAACGCTTGCTCCAGCGTCCAACCCCTGATCCGCAAGCGTTCAAGGATTGTGTGGCGCTTTAGGTTGTGTATGTTGCGGGTACGGTCTGACCATGCGGCGCGCACGGCTT
>Ga0208161_1000282_pt1 | contig 28612 bp, 15 predicted proteins | sample CB_VirMetaG_3_FD_184538 | JGI IMG/M metagenome (GOLD analysis project Ga0208161, IMG submission 184538) | Freshwater to marine saline gradient viral communities from Chesapeake Bay - CB_1508_1S Viral MetaG (SPAdes) (version 4) | ecosystem: Environmental > Aquatic > Marine > Coastal | place: USA... | reverse complement strand
CCCACCAAAATGTGGCTACCTTTAAAATTATATCTGGTGATAAATCAGATAATATTGATGGTATCTACTACTTTGGTGAAAAGACTTTTTCAAAACTTTTTCCTGAGATACTTGACTCCGTAGTTTCTGTTGACGACATTTTACAAAAAGGTGAAAAACTACACGAAGATGATAAAGACAACAGAGCATTACAAAACTTGTTATCAGGGAAAACAAAGAGAGGGGTATATGGAGAAGAGTTTTATGTTATCAACAAACAACTTGTTGACCTTTCTGAGCCTTTGTTAACAGAAGAAGCAAAGGAACTCGTTCAACTTTATTACGAAGAGGATATAGACCCTGAGGGAAGGGGATATCAAAACCTTATGAGGATGATGATGAACGATGGACTTTTTAAGTATTTACCAAAAACAGACAACGCGTGGGTTTACTTTCTCACCCCATTTATGAAACTAACGAGAAAAGAAAAAAAACGATTTAATAATGATAGAAAACATAATAAATAACAAGGAAGTTTGGGGGGATGATAAGATGTGGTCAAGAGACGGACATGAATGGTCTGACCATGTCTTTGGAACTACTGAAAATATGTGGAATAATTTTATTTATCCACGCATTTGTATGGGTCTTAAAGGTGAAGTGTTAGAAATAGCACCAGGTTATGGAAGGGTAACAGAAAAACTTTTAACTCGACCAATTAATTTACAGATTATAGACCTAAATGAAAATTGTATAGAAGCTTGTAAGATAAAATTTAAAGACAAAGTAAAAAATTATTATATAAATAACGGTAAAGATTTATCACAAATAAGTGATAATAGTTTAGACTTTGTTTTATCTTGGGATAGTTTTGTACATATGAATCAAGAGGTTATTGAATCTTATATTAATGAAATAAATCGAGTTTTAAAACCCGAAGGTATAGGATGGATACACCACTCAAACTTAGAAGGAGGTCAGGAAGATAATTTCAAAAATTTAGGTGGAAGAAGTAATATGACTCCTAAATTAATGAAAGAAATAATTGAAAACCAAAATATGGAAGTGATACACCAAGAATATATTCAATGGATTGAAACATTAGATATTATTACTACATTTAAAAAAACAAAAAACTAATTAAAACAAACAAAACATGAGTAAGGAAAAAAATGACATTACGAAGATGGAGTTTTTGTTGACGTTAAACGACAACATTATTGTCCAAAGGTTTTATAACGTAAAAGGTTATAATGAAAACTCTAAGAACAGTATAGAATTGTACGATGTGGTCGATGAGATTAAAAACACTATTCACAATGACTTGAAAATCAAAACAGTGTCATACATGTTGGATAATGAATTTCAAATCATGGCTGACCCTATGATTTTGGAAACGTCTATGACTGACGACGACGAAAACTTTAACATCTTCATTAAGTTGGGTGACGACACTATCTACCAACAGTCATGGGATGGTAAAATCTACCCACCTAAAGTCCGTTATACGGTTGATGTTAGACCTCATTTGAAGGGTATCTTAAAGTCACTCACAGAAGTTTTTTCATCTGACAAATTGACATGTAAATTTATGGATTATAAGTTGGGTTAAGCATATTTATTTAAACAGTCAAACACGAAAACTATTAAGCATGTCAAAGGAAAAGAATTTTGGATACCTCGGAAACACATTTCAAATACAATTACTCAACAATATCATTCTTTATAAGGAATTTGCGGCGTCTATTGTTGATGTAATCGAGCCCAAGTACTTTGACAATCAATACTTCAAGTTGATTATGCAAATTGTTAAGGAGTATTACATAAAATATGAGCATACTCCTTCATACAATACATTGGAACAACTTGTTAAATCTGAGGTGTCATCACCGATGGCTCAGAAGATGGTATTGGATATGGTTGAACAAGTTAAGGACGCTCCCGTTGAAGGTGAGACCTTTGTTCAGGAAAAGGCTTTGAAGTTCTGTAAACAACAGGAACTACAAAAAGTTATGGTTAAAGCACAGAAAATCATAGATAAAGGTGATTTTGAAAGCTATGACCATCTTGAAGAGATGGTTCGTGAAGCCCTTCAGGTCGGTGAGGTTGATGCTGGTACTGCTGATGTTTTCTCTAATTTGGATGAAGTGTTGGAAGAAGACTTTAGACATCCTATCCCTATGGGAATTCCTGGAATTGACAACCTGTTAAAGGGTGGTATAGCAAAAGGGGAATTGGGTGTTGTTCTTGCTCCGACAGGTGTTGGTAAGTCAACGTTGTTGACAAAAATCTCCAACCATGCATTTAACTTGGGTTACAATGTTCTACAAATTTTCTTTGAGGACAACCCAAAAATTATTCAGAGAAAACACTTCACATTATGGACTCAAATCGCACCTGATTTGTTATCAATGCACAAGGATAAAGTCCTTGCAAAAGTTAGAGACATTCAGGAGAACGCACCCAATAAACTTATCTTAAAAAAGTTACCATCTGACACTTTGACAATGAATCAGATTAAGAACCAGATTCGTAAAATGATAGCGGAAGGTACTAAGATAGACATGGTTGTTTTGGACTACATTGATTGTGTAGTTCCTGACAAAAATTTGGGTGACGAATGGAAGAGCGAAGGTTCCGTTATGAGAAGTTTTGAGGCGATGAACCACGAACTTAACTTGGTCGGTTGGACTGCGACTCAAGGTAACAGAAACTCAATCTCCTCAGAGGTTGTTACGACAGACCAAATGGGAGGGTCTATTAAGAAAGCTCAAGTCGGTCACGTAATTATATCTGTTGCCAAATCTCTACAACAAAAGGAGATGAACCTTGCCACCATCGCAATTACCAAATCTCGTATTGGTAAGGATGGTGTTGTTTTTGAAAACTGTAAGTTTGATAATGAGATGTTGGAAATTGATACAGAACAAAGTGTCACTTTCTTGGGTCTTGAAGAACAGAAAGAAGAAAGAAACAGAGAAAGGATTAAGGAACTTTTGGATAAGAGAAAACAGAAGGAAAATATACAATAAAACCCAACAAATTTATTTAAAAATGGAAGATTTATATAATAATAATGAGAGTGATATACGCTATGTCGTAAAGAGAACGGGTACAAAAGTACCATTTGAGGTAGATAAAATTGAGATGGCAATTTTAAAGGCAATGAACAGTATTGATGCTGTTGATGATGAAATGGCTGAAAAAATTGCAAGGATTTCTACAAAGGCTTTGTTTAGAAATAACAAAGACCGCATCCCTCATGTTGATGATGTTCACGACATGGTTGAAAACAAATTGATGGATAACGGATTAAATGATGTGGCAAAAGAATACATCCTATACCGTGCAAAGAGGAGAAGAAATATCTTCGCAAAAAGAACAAATTTAAAACCATACGAGTACCCAAACCTAAATGAGTATGTGGATGCTATCAGACATTCTTATTGGGTTCATACGGAGTTTAATTTCACTTCAGACATTCAGGACTTTAAAGTTCATTTGAATGAAGTTGAAAAAACTGCATTAGAAAGAGCGATGCTTGCGATTTCTCAGATTGAAGTTGCGGTTAAATCATTTTGGGGTGACATATATAAGAGAATGCCGAAACCTGAAATTGGAAATGTCGGAGCAACATTCGCCGAGTCTGAAGTAAGACACGCGGATGCATATTCTCACCTTATTCAGTTGTTGGGATTAAACAGAGAGTTTGAAAACCTCTTACAAGTTCCTGCAATTCGTAGAAGAATTAAATATTTGGAAAAAGCTATCACAAACTCAAAAGCGGTTGAAAACAGGGAATACTTTGAGTCAGTAGTACTATTCTCAATGTTTATTGAGAATGTATCACTGTTCTCTCAGTTCTTGGTTATTATGTCATTTAACAAACATAAAAATATGTTAAAAGGTATTAGTAACGCCGTTGAAGCTACATCAAAAGAAGAGAATATCCACGCAGAATTTGGATTTGATTTGGTAAATCTAATCAAAGAAGAAAACCCTGAGTGGTGGACTGAAGAGTTAATAGAAGACCTAATTATCTCAACAAAAGAGGCTTATGAGGCTGAAGTTGAAGTTGTAAACTGGATATTTGAAAAGGGAGATATGGACTTCCTAACTAAAAATCAAACATTGGAGTTTATTAAAAATAGATTTAATCTATCATTAAACTCTATAGGTATTGATAATATCTTTGAAATTAACGATACTATATTAGAAACAACAGAGTGGTTTGACGACGAAATTCTAACTACAAAACATACTGATTTCTTTAATAAGAGAAGTATCAATTATAGTAAGAAAGCGAAGTCAATTACATCAAACGATTTATTTTAATAACGATATAAAAACAAAATGGAAAATAGAGAAGCATTTGATTGGATTAATGAAGAGTCAATTACCTTTCTTCGTAGAGGGTATTTGAGTGAAGGGGAAGAGCCTTTAGAAAGAATTAGAACTATTGCAGACCACGCAGAAAAACTTTTGGGTATAGATGGGTTTGCAGATAAGTTCTTTGACTATATGGGTAGAGGATGGTATTCATTATCATCACCTGTATGGGCGAACTTTGGTAAGAGAAGAGGACTACCCGTAAGTTGTTTCGGTTCTAATATTGGTGATAATATTGAATCGATTCTTTATACACAAGCAGAAGTTGGTGAGATGAGTAAGATGGGTGGTGGTACCTCAGGTTATTTTGGTAATATTAGAGGTAGAGGAGCAGAAATTACTGACAATGGACATGCGCCAGGGGCGGTACACTTTATGAACCTATTTGAAAGTGTTGTGGATAACATTTCACAAGGGTCCACTCGTAGAGGTAGATTCTCACCATACTTACCTGTTGAACATCCTGATATCATGGAGTTTTTAGAAATTGGAACGGAAGGGTTTCCAATTCAAGATTTAACTCACGCGGTTACAGTAACTGATGAGTTTATGAATGAGATGATTGAAGGAGATAGTGAAAAAAGAGCAATATGGGCAAAAGTAATTCAAAGAAGAGGTGAAATAGGTTATCCGTACATCATGTTTACAGACACTATGAATAATAAATCACCTAAAGTCTATCAGGACAAAGGTGCTAAAATTTATAATTCTAATCTTTGTTCTGAAATTGCATTACACAATTCTGAAGAAGAGTCTTTTGTATGTGTCCTTTCGTCTATGAATTTGTTACACTACGATGAATGGAAAGATACTGATGCGGTTGAAGTTATGACTTATTTCTTAGACGCAGTTGTTACTGAGTTTTTAACTAAAATTGAAGATATTAGAGATAACGGGACTATTGAAGGTAAGAGAGCATTCTTTTATTTAGAAAAGGCATATAACTTTGCGAAGAGACAACGAGCATTAGGTCTTGGAGTATTAGGATGGCATTCACTATTACAGTCTAAAAACTTACCATTTGATAGTAGAGATACTGCTAGATTAAATGTCGAGGTCTTTAAGTTAATTAAAGAAAAGTCATATAAGGCTTCTGAAGAATTAGCAAAACAATTTGGAGAACCTGAATACCTAAAAGGTTACGGTAGAAGAAATGTTACATTGAACGCTATCGCACCAACAACATCGTCTGCATTTATACTCGGGCAGGTATCACAATCAATTGAACCTATTTGGTCTAATTGTTATGTTAAGGATGTTGCTAAAATGAAAGTTACAATTAAAAATCCTGTATTGGAAAAACTTTTAATTGAACTAAAGAAAAATACTAAAACAACATGGAATAGTATTAAAAAGAATGATGGTTCAGTACAACATCTTGATTTCTTAACTGATGAACAAAAAGAGGTCTTTAGAACTTTTGCGGAGATTAATCAAGCGTCTATTATAAATCAGGCAGCGATTAGACAAGATTATATTGACCAATCACAGTCACTCAATCTTATGATATCACCTGATATGCCAACAAAAGATGTAAACAAACTTTTGATTGATGCGTGGAAGTTAGGGGTCAAGACATTATACTATCAACACTCCATGAATTCTGCTCAAGCATTTGCCAGAAAAAAATTAAATTTAAATGACCTACAATGTGTCGCATGTGAAGGATAAAATAAAACCCGTCAAGATGACGGGTTTTTTTATAAAAAGTTTATAATGGATATTTATTGTTATGGTTATAAATAAAACATATGGTATAAATTTTCCTTTTAGAGAAAGTCAAGAAGGTAAATACTTATCCTTAACTAAGGAAGTTAAGGATGAGGTTAGAGCGGATTTATTACATTTAATATTAACAAGGAAAGGTTCTAGATATTATTTACCTGATTTCGGGACAAGAATATATGAATTTATTTTCGAACCAATGGACGGACCAACATTTGATGCAATTAAAGATGATATAAAATCTGCAGTAGAAAAATATATACCTAATTTACAAATAAATGATATTAGTATAACACCATATACAGATGAAGATAAAGGAGTTGTTGGTGAATTAAACATGAGTGAATTATCTACTGAATATGAAATGTTTGATATTTTTAGAACTGCAGGTGAGGGCGTTGATGAATACACTGCAAAAGTAAAAATAGATTATTCAGTTACAGATAGTACATTTAGTACGAGAGATTTTATAATTATAAATATTTAAGAATAAATGGCTAACCGTAAAATATCATATACTGAAAGAGATTTTGAGTCTTTAAGACAGGAGTTAATAAACTATACACAACAATATTACCCTGAATTAATAGATAATTTTAATGACGCATCAGTTTTTTCTGTTTTTATGGATTTAAATGCTGCGATAGGAGATAATCTACATTATCATATTGACAGGAGTATTCAAGAAACGGTATTACAATACGCACAACAAAAATCATCAATATATAATATCGCAAGGACTTACGGTTTAAAAATACCTGGCAATAGACCCTCAGTCTCTCTATTAGATATTTCTATAACAGTTCCTGCATATGGAGACCAAGAGGATAGTAGATATTTAGGTACTTTAAGGGCCGGCTCACAATTTATAGGAGCTGGTCAAATCTTTGAAAATCCAAACGATATTGATTTTTCAAGTCAATATAATTCTCAAGGATATCCTAATAGAACTAAGATACCAAATTTTGACACAAATAATAGAATAATTAACTACACTATAACTAAAAGAGAGGTTGTAGTTAACGGCACTACTAAAGTTTTTAAAAAGGTAATAAATCCACAAGATGTTAAACCATTTTTTGAATTTTTCTTACCTGAAAAAAACGTTTTAAGTATAAGTTCAATCATACAAAAAGACGGAGTAACATTTTCTAGTCCTCCAACATATTCAGAGTTTGTTACTTCAACTAATAAATGGTATGAAGTCGATGCCCTTGCAGAATCTAGAGTTTTTATTGAAGACCCCACTAAAGCTTCTGATAGACCAGGAATTAAAGTAGGTAAATACATAGACACAGACAATCGATTTATCAGTGAATACACACCTGAAGGTTATTGTAAAATACAATTCGGAGGAGCAACTACAACTGCGGACGAACAACTTGCACAATTCAGTAGGACGGGCATTCCATTAAATATTCAAGATTATCAAAATAATATAGGTTTAGGTTTAACAGTTAAACCCAACACAACATTGTTTGTTCAGTACCGTATTGGAGGAGGCTCAGCATCTAATGTTGGTGTTAATACAATTACACAAATTGGTAATGTTAACTTTGAAATTAATGGACCTTCAAATAACATAAATCAAAACGTTAAACAAAGTTTAAGAAGTAATAATGTAACCGCCGCTATAGGAGGGGGAGATTTTCCAACATTAGAAGAAGTTAGAAATATGGTTAGTTTTAATTTTGCCGCTCAAAAGAGGGCGGTAACTGTTAATGATTATAACTCATTAATAAAAACGATGCCGAGTAGATTTGGAGCGCCTGCAAAGGCTTCAATTACAGAAGAAGATAACAAAATAAAAATAGAAATAGTATCTTACGATACTACAGGAAAATTAACTAATAGTATATCAAACACATTAAAACAAAATATTGCGAATTACCTTTCAAATTATAGGATGATTAATGATTATATATCTGTATCTAGTGCACAAGTCATTGATTTAGAATTTGAATTTTCTGTGGTAATGGAATCAACGGAAAATCAAGGACAGGTTATAACTAATATAGTAGACAGTTTAAATTCATATATGTCACCTAAAACCAACGAATTAGGTAAAAATGTTAATGTTTCTGATATAAGAAGATTAGTCCAAGATATTCCAGGAGTTAATACGATATCTGAATTAAAAATATTTAATAAAACAGGTGGACAATACTCTTCATCTGAAACGTCACAAAGCTATTTAGATAGTACCACAAAACAAATAAGACTTATTGATGATACTATTTTTGCGCAACCAAACCAAATATATCAGATAAGATTTCCTGAAAGAGACATAAAGGTTAAGGTCAAAAACCTTAAAGGGGTTAGTTTCTCTTAATTATAATATAGTTACTTTTAATAAAAAAATTTTAAAATTAAGGTAAATAACTATTTATCTTAAAAGAAAAAAGTATGCCCAAATCATATAGAATAAAGACCGAACCAGGTGTTGATAAACAAATAAGGGTTAATATTGAACAAGATTTTGATTTTTTAGAAATACTTTCTTTGAAATTAAGACAAGAAGATGTATACACTAGATTTTGTGCGGATTATGGTGTGGTAGTTGGTCGAGTAATTGCTAATGGTGGATTCGGAGTACCTAATGTAAACGTTTCTATTTTTGTACCATTAGATGATATCGATGAAAATGACCCAATAATTTCTACATTATATCCATATAAAAATCTAAGAGAAAAAAATGAAGATGGGTATAGATATAATTTATTACCTTATGAAAAAGAATATGATGGACATACACCAACAGGCACATTTCCTTCTAGAAGTGATTTATTAACAAGAAAAGAGGTATTAGAGGTTTATGAAAAATATTATAAATATACGGTAAAAACAAACGATAGTGGTGATTTTATGATTATTGGTGTTCCATTAGGTTCACAAAAAATAGTCATGGACTTAGACCTGTCAAATATAGGTCAGTTTTCTTTGAGACCTGCAGATTTTGTTAGAATGGGAATGGGAGTCCCATCAAACTTCAATGGACAACAATTTAAATCATCTCAAGACATAGATAGTTTACCTCAAATTATAAATAGTGTACAAGATATTGATGTATCGTCATTTTGGGGAGACGGAGATGTATGTGATGTCGGAATAACTAGAGTAGATTTTGACCTTAGAGATTTAGGTATTGAAATACAACCTAATGCGATTTTCATGGGTTCACTATTTTCTACTAATGAACAAGACTTTTTAAGAAAAAATTGTAAATCTAAAAGTGATGCGGGTAATTTGTGTGATACAATTGTTGGTCCTGGTAGAATTTTAACAATTAGACAAACGGTTGATGTGGATGAAAATGGAGACCCTATCCTTGAAAATTATCTATTAGATAATAACGGTTATTTAGTTGACGATAATGGTGTATGGTTATTTGAATTACCTATGAATCTTGACTATATAACCACTAATGAGTTTGGAGAGCAGGTAATATCAAACGACCCTAAAGTAGGTATACCCACAAGAGGTAAATATCGATTTAAAATAAAGTGGATGGACGAGTCAGGATTAGACGCAGACATTATGAGGGCATCTTATTTAGTTCCAAACATTAAAGAACATGGATGGTCAGGTCCAAACACATCCAATAGACCAGGTGATGATGTGATAAATAAATCATATGCATTTTCTTTAAATTGGGATGATTATTATGATAAAGAAAGTGCGATTAGTTGTGAAGATACATTTTATAATTTTCATTATAATAAAGTTTATACTGTTGCGTCTCACATTGATAGGTTTAAATGGGGAAGTAATAGAGCGAGACATTTAGGTATAAAAGAAATAACAGATAGAAGATGTCAATCAGAAGTTAATAGAATGCCTATTAATGACGGTCAAAAGAATTTTGATTTTTTGTTTTTTGTTTTTAATCTGTTATTAACGATTTCAGGATTTATATTGACCGCTTTAATTCCTGTTATTCATATAGCACTTTGGATATATGATTTTATAATAAGAGTATTAATAGGTATTATTAATTTTATTAATCGAATAATTAGGACGATATGTAAAGTGGTTTGTTGGGCATTCCCTAAAAGATTACCTTGTGATAGTTGTGATGATAGAGGGATTGACCCACCAGAAAGACCTGAAGGTAAAGGTATATCATTACCTTCTATGTCATTTCCTGATTGTGAGGCATGTCCGTGTGAAGTCGATAACTTAAGTACTGATAGTCAGGATGTTTACATTACCTCATTGGTTTCTCAATACTATGTACCAAATACATCTGCATTAGTGAACATATCTAGTAGAGCATCATTTGATAGTTTTACGACCTGTGAATCGACTGAAGAATATAACGAAGCAAAGATAACATTCTTAGCGGGTTATGATATTGCTGATGAATTTAATATTGTCGATGAAATAGTACCTTCAGTTGGTATACAAAACGCATGTGATTTATGTGCTGCTGGAGGTGTAGGAAGTAATGCGTATTGTAATATATGTAACGCATATGAAACGGGACTAAACAATTCTAATTACATATATTACAGAAACAAGAAATTTTATAAAAGTCCTGTTTATATAAACTATTTCAATTGGAGTAATATTAGTGATGATTTTGGTATTGCGTCAAACCAAGTATTAGATGGCTTAGTAGAACAACAATTTACCTCACCTCCAAACTATGGTGTTGACGGATTAAGAAGTGATTTAAATAATACATTATCACAGTCATTAAATTTAATGAATAACAGAAGTAATTACTTTGTCGAAGCGACTGATGATACAGCACCAAGTAGAATAAGGGTTAAGGTAAAAAATCAAAATTTTCCTAATGACGGTTTAACGGGATTAGGTGGTGTTGGAGGAGGAGGACCAAGTGGAGGGTCAGGTAATTTAAACTATTATGAAGACCAACCATTAATATTAATTTTCGATGCGGGTGTTAATGTGACACCTGGTCAATTATTAACATTTAATGAGACATCTAATTTATTAGACCCTAATTTTATAATACCTCCTGATGATATATTATATACAGGAATCACAGTAACAAATAATAATATTGTAACTATGGATTCAGAATATAATGGACAAGTCTCAGTTAGATGGACCACAGGTCAGGGTCAAATAATTACAGGACCCGTTTTAAATCCTGGTGAAACTTATACAATACCTGGTTGTGTTAAATATAATAGTATTAATTTTGTTTCTGCTATTGGAGGGGGAGACACATCTCTTACTACAATAACTCCTGGTACACCATGTACAATACCTATAACTTCAGGTATAACTGAATATAATGAAAACTCTTACATAACAAAAACAATAAGTTGGATTGATTGGGAAGGTAATATTCAAACTACCGATTTAAATTTATTTAATGATAATCCTGATAGTAGTTATAAATTTAGAACAGGTGTGGAGTACTTCCAAGTAATCACTGCACATACTATGAGTTTATTTAATCATTGTAATGAATATGATGACCCTAATTGTGATAACATAGAGAATAACATACAAGGAGGACAATGGTGGCAATTTGCTAATAATATATTTAGAAAATATCTATATAGACATGGACAATCTTATTTTTGTAGATATGATGGTGGTCCTTGGGATGTTACAAGTTTTGACCATTTTTTAAACAAAAATGATTTACAAGTAGTTATTCTTACGAGGGGAGTTGACCCATGGACACCAAAACAAAGGATAGAATATGACCTATCGATGTTATATGGGTACAATAGTTTTAATATACCAAGTAATGAGGCGGTTAGAGTCACAGGAAATTACTTTTTAAACATACCAATACAACCTAATAATGGTGATGTCACCGACGATTGGTTTAACGATTATAAATCTCCTGCTCCGCACTATACAGTTAATAACATTAATGAGAGTGCTTCTTACGGTGGTAGTAATAATGAATTAGATATAACGTGGAATGACAATAGTGTTAGTGCAGGTACTGTTGGTAATATATTTTTCCCTTCATATCTTTATACATTAGATACGCCAGATTATACTTTTATACCGTTTGAGAGTAAATCATTAGTTTATTATTCATCATTGGATAAATCTGTTAATCCTAATAATGATAACATATTTAAAACTAATTTTTATTTCAATGGAGTAGGTGCTGATAATTATTTTGCGCAATTTAACGCTATGGAAACAGTAAATCCTAATAACCCAACTGCTTCTGTAGGTAATAATAGGTTAGGGCAAAATAGACAAGAAATTTTGGAAGGTAGTACACTACAAGTCTCCAATGTTGACTTCGCTAATCAGGCTACACAACCTGACGGATTATTTGCCCTTGATGTTTTACTTCAGGATAGAGTTTTAAGGGCGTCAAATCAGTTTTTAAATCCTGGAGGTAAAAAGACCTTAACATTATCTATGATATATAGTGGATTAACTGATTCACCAACAACAATGATTGATGACCCATCTAAATTAGTAATAAGAACAGATAGATTACCATCATCAGATTTAGTTGAAACTCTTGATGGTCCCGATGACCCAAACTTTAGAATGATGAGAAGATATATTCTAAACCTAAATAATTATTTTGGGCTATATCAAATCAATGAAAACGGAGATTTTACTGATTCTATTAATTTATCTGAATCACCTATAGGTGTCACAGATGCGTCAGGAAATTTAGAAGATTTAATAGATGGTAATAATAATCCATTATATACGAGTGGTGTTTTAGAAAGCTTTACTTGTGGTGAAATGGTACCTCTTGCTTGTTATTCAGGTAATGGTGAATCATTTGCAGTTGAAAACCCATGTGAAGAGTCGGACAGAGTAGTTGGGGGATGTTACAAGATAATTAAACAACCATATATTAGAACTATAGGTGAAGATATTAGATATGCTAGAGAATGGAGAATAAGATTAAGGTTTATTTTCGGGGCATGTAGAGGTATAGTCGGAGAGATGTTTCAAAACAATTGGATAAACGGAACACTTTATATGCCATCATTTCAAAAATTAAAAGTACTTAGTAGTAATAATGAAGTTGACGGATACCAATACTGCGGTTCACCATTAGGTAATACGGACACGCAATATAATGGACCCATATATTTTAATACTAACACCAATAGTTTTTATTATCGCTCAACACCTTACGGTAATGGAACATTCTATGGTCAAATACCTTCAAAAATTTATAAAGGACAAAATAAAAGAAACATATTTTCACCAACAACGATAATGGAGTTGGGTCCTAGAGATGAATTTACAAAACAAATCTCATTCTCTAATGAATTTGAAGGTTATATTATAGATAAAATAAGTACAACATCATATAAAGATAATTCAGATATTTTAAATTTATTTATTATAGGTAGATTAGTTAATGGTAATTTTTGGCAGAGAACTTTAAACCTCAGCGCTGCGGATACTAGTATTAACCAATTATTTAGTAGAGAAGATAATAATATATCGAATAATTTCTTTGATGCTAGAGTTGATGGTGATTATGCTCAATTAATAGCTATTAATTCCGAATTTGGAGTTTTACCATATATTGACGGCAATTATGATGATGATATTACGATAACAGAAGATAGGTTAGGTATATGGTTTGATTCTAACACGATACAAAGAAGAATATTAACAAACGGTACTATAACATTTGGAACAGACCCTGACGGTCCGAGTAACTATTTCGGATATTCAAAAACACAAGAAGTTCCATACTATATGTGGGAGTTAAAACCACAATCAGATGAAAATTCATTTATAGGTCTATTTGGTTCACAAAATAACACATGGTATACGGATGAAATATCATCATCGAAATATCAAGGGGATGACTTTTTCACTGGAGATAATGAAAAATACATGAAACCAAACTATGGATATGGTCTTGGTTATATTTATAATAGAAGCGAAGATGACCCACAATTAGATGCAGTACCGACACAAAACCCTAATGGAAATAAGTATAAAGTTGGGTCTCCATTTTACTTTTATTTTGGACAGAAAAGAGGTAAAAGTGCAATCAACAAGTACATAATAAAATATATTTTTGGTGAGATAGAATGATTACTAACGAAAAAGATAATACTATTAGAATTGTACGTGGAGAGGATAGATACGCAGGTGCACCCAATGTTGATTTAGGATTAAAAATTAATTTAGAGTCTTCAAAAAAAAACTATATAGAAGGGAATAGGTCAATACTTGTCAACTTAGAAGATAGATTTGATACTGAACGACAAAGAAGCACTATATTTAGAATTTCGGGTAAAATAACTAATATTTTTAATAACACAATAAGTGGTCAAACAAGTTATGAACCCTTTAGAAATAATTTATATTACACTAATGCTATTAGTGCAATAGAAAATAATTCACCTTGGCAGGGTTATCCACAGTACGATGAATTTTCATTCTTTAGAACTACAGGTATAAATGGTCATATACCATTTGTAACTAAAAGCGGTACCTCATATAATTGGATGACGTATGTAACGTATCCTTCAAGTAATTTAGAAGGTAAAAATTTAAAAATTAAATTTGAAGATGGTGATGAAACAATTACGTACAATTATAATTTAGACGATGGTATACCATATTTCATTAAAAATAGGACTTTAAATGGTAAAAAATTAATAACTTTTTATTGTGGTTTTAAACATAATTTAAAGGTAGGGGATTGGGTTAAACTAAAAAACAATATTAACGGAATAAGTTTATTCCAAGTATATAATTTGGGTGACGAGTATTACGGTAATGAGGAAAAAGTATTTTCTATATATAATATAGGTTATAATAACCCAAATTTTGGGGATGGTGCAAAAGGTAATTTAAAAAGAGTAATCGATAACGGAAATGTTGATGAGACTACAAGTAAATATTATATAAGAAAACATAAAATTTTATCAAATAGTTCAAACTCTGATATTACTAAAATGGGGTTTGAAAGAAATCCATTTCCGATAGAGAAAAAGTTAGAATACTCAGCATTAACACCAAATAATGTTGAAAGGGTTTCAATTAAGGACGGGTCACAAACAGTTGGTATTTCTTTTGATAAAGATATTAATATTGATGGTTTATATGATAATTTGAACAGACCTCTTACTGAATTATTTATAACGATAATAAATAGAGGATATATGGGATGGTTTAACAACCCATCGATACCTGGTAACCAAACAGGTTTACAAGTCGGTTGGGAGTATAATATATTAGAAAATCAAGTAGATGATTGGTGGTTAATAACTAACATTAAAAATAGAGACAACATTTTGAGTGATAGTTATATATTTAACGGACAACAATTTTTTTACAATAAAACATTAAATATTGGCGACGAAATTATGGGTGACATCTGTGAATTTAATGATTACGAACAGAAAGAATATAAAATAAACGATGTATATCACAAATTTTCATTTAACCCACAAGTATTTGATAACAGTAGTCCTAACACATTACCTGATGGTTATTTATATAAACCTCACTACTCAATAAAGATAAGGACATTCTCTGATTATATAGAGACAGGTGAAAAAGGAAAAGTAGATTTAGTACCTAATTACGCGTTTTTTTCAAAAAATAGTAACCAATGGAGATGGAGAGACCTTTACCCATATGGGTATACAGATTCAGAGGGTAATGGGGTTGATATACCATTTTTAAATGGTGCTCACTATACCTTTTCAAATATTTTATTTTTACAAACTCCATTATATAGAAATTTAAACGTCAATAATGACATAATATTCCCACCAACTACTGACGATTGTGAATAAAATAAAATTAAGGTTATCTGAAAACCAAAAATCTTTTACTATTCCATTAAAAATAAACTTTGATGGTTTAGGTAGAGATGATTTAGTTAAAGAATATGAGGACAAGGTTACTGAAGAAGTTATAAATCCTATTGATGATTTTGAACTCACAAGATTTGGACATAAAACATGGTTATCAGGAGAAACAAGTCTAACAAAGTTAAACTATAAATTCTTCTTTTATAATAGAGAAGTTCCCGTAGATACTACAAATTCATCTAATATTAATAATTGGGTGAACAGTTATAATTTCACAACAATTCCTGAATTTACAGGTACTTGTTTTTCAGACAAGGAGATTTATTATTACGCGAACTCATTCAAAAGAAGTTTTTTTAAGTTAGATTTATATGACACACCAAACTCCGAAACACAAAAAATTTATTTAACTATTATTATACCCACACAACAAGGTGTTGTAACACAATCAGATATTGGTACAGAAACGGTTCCATTAATTGTCGATATAAAAACACCTAATATGGTTTTAGATTATATAGGTGATAAAGAAGGGTTTTTCATATACTGGTTAAAAAATATTGAAGATACTTCTTTAACTGAGTTTTATATGAGTGCGAAATTCTTTAATGCGAAGATAGGTCAGTTTATTAGATTAACCACGTTACCACAATCTAATTTTTCTAAAAAATATAACTTACAAAAAGATAAGTATTTTTATCGTAAGGTTGAGTTAGACTATGATAATTATGAATATATCATAAAAAATGTAATAAATGGTAATCGAGTAGGGACTAATGGTTCTATAAATTGGTATGAATATGTTAATCCGTCATGATAGAAGATACAATTTATATAAAAATTTCACCAGAAACATTAAAATCGGATATTGTTAGAGAAACTTTAAGTGGTAATACTTTTGGTGTTTATTCTGGTATGTCTGAAATTTTAAGTGGAGGGACCAATGGACAGAGTCTATTAACAGGTTTAACAATTCCTATTACGTTTACCCAAACAATAGATAATATGGGTTATTATACTGAATTTGATGGGTTCATATTACAAAAAGATGTTGTTACAAATTTTGTAGTCTCAGGAGACCCTAATAATTTATATACCGTTAATCTTTATAATACTTCAGAACAGACTAAGAAATTTTTAAAATTATCGTCTTATATTATTAATTGGGGAGACGGTGGTTCAAATACTTTTAATAGTGATGACGAAGTTTTAACACACACATATCCAAGTTTGCCCCAAACTTATAACATATTTATGACACAAAAAAATCCGTGGGGTATAACATCTATTAAAAGAAAAATAACGGTTCCACACAGTGGAGTTACTATAAATAACCCTGAAGGAAGCATAACATTCACACCAAAAGGGGGTAATTGGTCAGGAACTCCTATTAGTTACGATTTTATATTTACAGGTGACAGTAAAAATATTGTACAAAAACAAACTTCTGATAATTTTACTACTATACCATTTACAATAACAGGATATACATCATCAAGATTAAATGAGTTAAAATTATATGGACCTGTTAAATTTAATCCTGCTGTTGTGGTAAAAAAATATGGTGTGGATTACGGTCAAATAGATGAAATAACCGATTTATATACTGGATATACGATAGAAAACGTACAATATTATGACTACAAGGATGGTACTACTGTTTATTTTATTGAATCTTCAGGTATTACTGAAAATATGATACAAGAATTACCTTTAACAAAAGAAGAAGTATTAATGGGTGTTGTCGACTCACCGGAAATACAATCAGGAATATTTATAGAAAGAGGAAAAAATTCGGCATTTGAAGCATTACAGAGACTTGGAGAAGTTGATAACATTGGAGACCTTACCTCATATGGGTATGGTTTCTTTAAAATAAATAAAACGTAAACCATGGCGTTAGGAACATATGGAACAACAAGACCGGCGGACATGTCCCCCGAAGATGTGGAAATAATATTAAATTACACACCTTCGAGAGACCAAACTGACACATTTCAGTTAAAAAAATTAAGTGCAGTAAACATTCTTACACCATATTTCCATAATAGTGAAACAGGTGGAAATGCGGATGTTGAAATATTAGGAGGTCTTTATAATTTAACACTACCTACTGAAGAGTTTAATAGAATAGGTATTTACACATTATATATAAGACCTGCAGAGATAAGGACTACTATAGTCGATTGTGGGGTACTCTCGGCATTACCTAATGTAAAAGGTATAATATTAGATTTAAATCAAGTCCCCGCTCAGTTTAGAAATAGATTTATAAATCAAGGTTTGGTAGGTTTTAGGATTGAGTACTTAAATGATGATGGTACTAAAATACCTAATTTTTATAGAATTGTTACATCTTCTTTCTATTGCGAGCCTGTCGTGACAAACTTAACAAACTCATCACAAAAATCAATTAGGTACCGATATGTCGAAAGTGGTAGTGACTTATTATTTTGTACCCTTTCACCATCAAGTGCCCCATCAAATAAGGCATCTGCAACACCATACATTGGACAGCCAAATCAGAATATAATAGTAACTAATACATTTTTTAATCCTATAAATTTAGATATTGAAATCGCTGAACATGATATAGATACACTGGCAATTGCTCTTTACGGTAATCAAACCAAGAGTATTGAAGATGGTGTATATACGTTATATGATAACGACAACAACATTTACAAACAATACAACTTATACGAAATTCGTGATGAATTTAATAACCTATTATATGAAGTTAGACAAGATAGAGGGGATAATATTGATTTTAGTAAAAACTTCACAAATATAACTGAGTAATGGCAGATAACAAGTATAGATATCCACCGGCACCACCTAGTGGTAGAGGTACTTTTTCTGACAATATTGTTGGTTTGCAAATTGTTGATGGAGGAGGATTGACACAAGGTAATTTTGAATTTTCTACAAATGTGGTTGAAAAAGTTAATAGAAAATTTGATTTAGGTGTCTTTTCTAATCCAATTTCTTTAGAAGATTTAAATCTTAATAGTATTGCACAAGCCAAAGAAATAATGGCTAAAGATTTTAAGGTATACCCTAATTTTGACATCAGTCAAGTTAGTACCTTTAGTCTTTATGGTTCATTACAAAAAAGACTATCATCTGCAATTACAAAAATAATTAATTATTTTCCTGCTGCAATACAAATAGATAAAACATATTATGATTTAACAACGGGATTAACCGCCTATGATATTGTATATGATAATGTAGAAGGAACTACTACGTTTAAAACAAACGTTAATAGGTTTAAAAATCCTTTCGATATTGATTATTCAAAAAATGCGGACAGGAATATTGAGGTTAGACCATTGGAGGTTAGTCCTCTAAGAAACTTAACAAGAAACTATTTAAAATACTCTTTATACGTTGGTAATTTAGACACTCAATATAAATTATTAGATTTAGAGCCGTCATTAAGACTATCTGCGGGTACGGTAGAAATAATTGTAGAAGGTAACCCTTTCAGTGGTTCAAACAGTAGTGTCAAAAATCTAATAATTAAACCTAATAACTCAGAAACGGAAAGGTCATTTAAAGAATACTTTGATGAAATAGAAGACTTTTTACTTAACCGATTAATCTCACCTAAATATACCGCACAATTTGATGTTATTAGAGAATCTGATAGTGGTAAATTCTTTAAAACAAAAGAAAAAGTACAATGGTCTTTGGATGGTATTTGGAACTTAGATATTAGGACAAGAAGTTTTGATAACTATTTGGATAGTTTAAATACCATCGCGATAGACATTGATTTATATAGAACAAATTTAATTTCAAGATTTTTAACTACGGGAGCTTTTAAGGATTTTGACACTCCCGATAAAAATGTTGAAAAAGTCTTACAGTTATACGGTAGAAGTTTTGACGAAACAAAAAAATTCATAGACGCTTTGTCATATATGAATTCTGTTAATTACATAGTTAAAAATGATATACCTTCAGAACTTTTAAAAAACTTAGCAAAGACATTAGGGTGGAATACAGATATATCACCAATAACTAACGAAAACTTTTTAAAGTCTGTTTTTGGTGATGGAGAAAAAACAAAGTATCCAGGTCAAAGTAGAAGTAAAACACCAAACGAAGTTAACTATGAATATTATAGAAATTTAATATTAAATTCTGCATATCTATTTAAATCAAAGGGTACTAGAAAATCTATTGAAGCGTTAATGAGATTGATAGGTGCACCAAAAGCATTGGTTGAGTTTAATGAGACTATATATTTGGCTGACGGACCAATTAATATAATAGAATTTGATGAAGAATTTAATTCAATTTCAGGAGGAACTAAAGTCGATATACTTCCAACATTAGACCCATCTGTTGTGTTTAATATTCAAGGAACCACTTATACAGGATTTACTACCGAATCTTACACAAGTTTTGTGGATGCTGTTAGAACTGATTATCCTTTAGATGAAAATGGATATCCAAAAATGCAAACACCTACCGAAGAATTTTTCTTTGAAAGAGGTGCGGGATGGTATCAACAAACACCTGAGCATAGGTCAACAGAAGAAGTTGATATTACTAACTCGACATTTACAGGTCAAAATCCAAATATACAAACTACCCTACAACCTTTTACTTATGGTCAAAAATATTTTGATAGATACGAAAACTTCCCATATATGGATTTAGGTTTTAGTCTAAGTAGGGTTTATGATAATAACAAATCATGGGCGGATTATGAAACTGGATTAAGAAGAAATAGAAGTGGAGGTTATAATGCATATTACAATGTTTATGATGAAAGATTAGTACTTAACGCTAAAAACATAGAGTTAAGTATGAACATGGGACAAGGTATTTTATATGATATATGGGAGATGTCTAAAAAATACAATTATCCTATACCTTCGACAGGTTTAACAATACCATATCCAGTTCCTGGAGGTATCGATTGGACAAAAATTAATCCAAAACCTAAAGAAAGAACTTTTTTTGAGTTCGCTCAAACATTTTATCGTAACATGATAAATGTTCGTAATAGAATGACTATCACCGACGGTAAAGGAGGAGGATACCCAACACTACAGTCATTGTATTGGAAATATATACAATCTGAAGAATCGTTAGGAATACCATCTAACAAATACACATATCAAAAAATGATTGATTTCACAAATGGTATTGGTGATTATTGGATGAGATTAGTCGAACAAATGATACCCGCCTCAACAATATGGACAGGTGGTCAGAAAATGGAAAATAACGTACTACAAAGACAAAAAGTGGTATGGAGATTACAAAGAGGATGTGAATTTGTTGCGATACCGTGCATACCTTGTACCTATAATGGACAATTATTCGGATATGACTGTACAAATCAATATATACAATGTGATGTTAGAATAAATTCGTTCACTAATATTTTAAATCAAAGTATTTCACAAACGGCGGCAAATAGTGGATATACCACAACTGAATGTAATACTAATACTGTTGTTAGTGGTTGGTATGTAGACGTAAGATTGGATGGTGATGTGATTGCTCAAAGTAAATTCTATGATGGGTACGGACCAAACGATACGCCGACACAAAATGATTGGCAAAACGGTATAGAAAATAGTTTACAATATTTATATCAACAAGGCTTATACTATACTTTAAATGGTACGACCTTAACGATATCAAATATAGGATGTAATGATGATTTTACAGATAAAGAACTTCAAGTCAATATTGGAGTGAATGTAACTATTAGTTGTGGGTAATGGCTTTATTTAATTTTACAGGTTGTACAGAAGGTAATAATATTGGTGACATAATCGTCAGTGCCGATACTAACTTTTCTTCAGGGTGGACAGGTACAACATTAGTTACATTATATGATAAAAACACATTAATACCATCAGTTAGTGGTATGTGTTATACTTGGGATTTTACGACTGCGAGTACTGGTAACGCAGATTTTATAGTTACAAATGAAAATCAATATGCAGAAACCGAGGATTGTTCTAGATGTGATAATACATACTCTATAAGAGTAACAGGATGTACAGGCCAAGGGACATGGATTATAGGTTCAAACGTATCTCAATTATCTAATGTTTATTCAGAAGGTGATTTTATATATATTTCATATCCATCATTAAATGGATGTTTTGAGGTAATAAGTGATGGAGAAGCTACTCAAAATATTTTCGATGAAGGAGACGTTGCGATTAGTGGACCACATACAAGTTGTTCGGATTGTTTAAACAATCATTGTAATTTACAAGATGTTGTTATTTTATTAGACCAATCTAGTAGTATTGCAGCCCTACAACCATATACTCCGAATGGGCAACAAAATTTTGATTTAATGTTAAGTGGTGCTAGTGTTATTGCCACAGAGTTAAAGGATAAAATGGATTTAGGGGAAATCCAAATAGGTTTATATAAATGGTCTAATTGTTATAATTTTGATTTAATAACAGGACTTACAAGTAATTATGTAGGGTTAGTAAATTTATTAACAGGAGGGACTATTAATTGGGATGGAGGTCAAACACGACCCTCGTCAGTTATTAATGAAGCGTATGAGTTACTAACAGGGAGTACTAATCCATATTCGGACAAAAATATTATATTAATAACAGATGGTGCTCTTAACGATTTTACAACACCACCATCTTCATGTCCAAGTACTACATGGAGCACTACAGAAATATGTAATCAATTAAAAGGAGGTAGTTGGGGTAATGGTGAAGTCGTTAAGATTTATACTGTTAATATTAGTGGAGGAAATAATGACCAATTAAATTCATTATCTTCTGGTGAAGATTTTTCATTTACTGCGACAACAATAACTGATTTTGTTGAGGTAGCTGCCCCATTAATCGCGGCTTCTGTTTGTAATGACACACCAGGAGTTGGTGAGGGATTAAGTTACTATTCTGCAACAACATGTTCATCGAGTAACACTATAGTTGTATCAATAGATTCAGGATATACTGTTAACCTTAACTATGATGGGTTTATTTACAATGGTGATTGTTATGAGTTCACATCTGTAAGTTTAGATGAAAACTATGTATATTTAGTTTATACAGGGGATGTAATTTCTAACTCATGTGTGGTTAATTGCGTACAAACAAACCCCACACCAACCCCAACATCACAAGTTACACCAACCGCTGAAGTAACCCCAACATCAGAAGTCACACCAACAGCTGAAGTAACGCCAACATCGGATGTTACACCAACACCCGTACCATCAGGAACACCCGATGTGACACAAACACCTCAGGTGACTCCAACTATAACCCCTACAACATCTCAACCTGAAACCTGTTATATAGGTACTACAAACGGTATTTTCCAATATGTGGATTGTTGTGGTGTTGTTAGAAATGGTAATAGTGTTGGTCAAAGTGTATGTGTTAATCCCGTCCATACTTATACAGGTATAATATTATCAACAACTGAATGTGACACTGAATGTAACCAAGGAGATTTATTATATTCATTTACTATTAGTGGTACGTGTTTAAATAGTACGGGTGGGACTATAAACATTTTCCCATCAGGAGGGGTTAAACCTTATACTATACAAAATAATGAACCAGGAACATTACCAACAAGAACAACTTATGATTTTTTCACATACACAGGATTAACTGCCGATACTTATACATTTACTCTTAATGATAGTAGTGGAGGGATTAACCAAAGCATTAATATAAATATTAATCTTGAAGGTTGTTTATCTTTAAGTGAAACAAGTACTAATGGTAGTTGTGGGAATAATAATGGTTCGTTAACTATATCAGGAGATTCATATTCTTTCCCTTATAATTACAAATTATATAGAAATTCAGGTTTAATTATTAGTGGATTAACATCAAGTAATCCATTTACTATAAACAATCTTAATGGTGGTGATTATTATGCGATTGTTACGGACTACGGAGGTTCGAGTGCTCAAACATCAACATATACTATATCTAGCGGTACCTCTGTGGATTTTGGTTTCACAGTTACGGGTAGTTCAAGTTGTAATAATAATGTTGGTGCGGCATCAGTAACGGGTGTTACTGGTGTATCGCCATTTACTTATTTATGGAATGATGGACAGACCGGTTCAACCGCTACAGGGTTAACTTATGGGTTTAAAAGTGTAATAGTCACGGACTCAAGTGGATGTACAAAGACAAAACAGGTAAATATACCACAAGTCGAATCTTTAGGAGTCGCATCTTTAACTACAACACAGGCGAATTGTTTTAATGATAATGGGACCGCAACAGTTACAATAACTGGAGGTACTGCACCATTTCTCTATTCCGCAGATACAGGGTACGTTTCAGGGTACATAACAAATAGAACTATAACTCTAACAGGACTCAACGGTAATCATATAGTTAGGGTATTGGATTCAAATTTCTGTGATATACAGAGGTCGTTTAATGTACCTTCAACTGCGGGATTTGGTTCTGTTAGTATAAATATTACTAATTCTCAGTGTAGTCAGAATGGTAGTATGACTATTACTGTTAATAACAATACAGGATTAGTAAATTATTCGATAACGGGAAGTACTGGTAATACGCAATCAGTAGAAACGACACAGCAAAGTTATACTTTTAATAATTTACCCTCAGATGTTTATAATGTAAAAGTATCAAGTAATGGGTGTGATTATACCACAACAAAAACTGTAACTAATGTCGATAAATTCTTAGTAACCGCAACTAAGACAGACACTAGTTGTGGTTTATTTAATGGTGAGGTATTATTAGAAGTATTTACCGGGTCGACGTCACTACAACTACCTTTAGATTATATTATTAGAAGAGTTAGTGACAATCAAATCGTATATCAAAATATTGATTCACCATACACTTCTGATACAATAACTAACTTAGCGGCAACAACATATAGGGCAATTGTTACTGATATTAATAGTTGTTCTGTTGAAAAATATTTTACAATAAACGCGTCAAATGGTGTTTTAGCAACTATACAAAAAACAGATTGTGTTAATGGTGATGACGGTACTGCGGAGTTAATTATTTTCCAAGGAACACCTCCGTTTAATATTACATGGTCAGATAATGTTAACGGACAAACAGGAACAAGTTTATCTAATTTATCAGGTGATACTTATTATGCGACAATTGTGGATAATAATGGTTGTAGTTTAACTGTAAATACAACTATTGATTGTGGATTAACAAGTGTTAGTGATTATATAGTAAACAACGTATGTCAGCAAACTATGATTACTTCTTCAGGAAACAAAAGAAGTTTTTATACGATGCTTAATGAGTCTTTCTTAGATGCATCAAACGGACAAGAAAATTGTGTTTTAGAAAGTGCGGTGTTTACTATGGGATTCGTCTTAAGTTCATCGACAGTTTCGTATAATTTCTCTGAAGATTTTTATACAGGTACTACACTAACAGATGTCCCAAGTGATAATTTATGGGCGTCTACACTAAGTAGTTTATTATCACAAATAACTGAATTAAAATCATATAGTGTTAATTTATTTAACAATACTTATACATTAATTTCTGACTGTGACGGTGACGAAGACCCATTAAGAGATGCATACGTTAAATTATCTTTAGATATTGACATAGAATTAAATTGCATTTCGGTCACACCACTTCCACCACCATCAGCAACACCTACAAGAACACCAAACCAGTCCCCTACACCCACAAGAACACTAACACCTACAGTTACTCCGACAAATACTGTTACCCCAACATTTACTCCGACAGAAACAATTACACCTACACCTTCACTATCATTAGGTACACCTACACCGACAAAAACACCTGGTCTAACACAACCGGTAACACCAACACCAACTCAAGCACCAATACCTAAAGCACTTCTATTCATACTTGAACAAAGTAATAACTTAGACTTTGCAACTTATATGTATAATAATGGTTCGACATTCTATGGATTTGGATTAGATTATGCTCCGACAACAGATAGTGATGTTACATTATTCATGGATTGGCCGGGATGGTTTGACGGAACTGCTCCAACAGTTATAGAAACTGAAATACCACAAATTACAGGAGGTATTGATACTTATGGTAACTTAAAAACCGAATATAACTTTATTACTACACAAGTACCAAAAGGAACTGCAACTGATGCTTGGTATATATGGTTAATTCCACAATCTATGTTAGGTGGTTCGGATAAGAGACAAACCTACATAGGTTATAATATTAATAATAGTCCAAACTCATTGATATCACAACCAATGACTAGTAGTATATATCAATATGGAGGTAGCTACACAGGAAGTAATTGGATTAATGACACATATAGAATGTACACAACACATCCAGGACTTGCATTTAGTATATCGACTAATGATATCAGGACAATTTATTTCAAGGGAGATACAGTAGAATAATTTTATAGAATACGAACTTTGTGAGTATTTATTATAAAAAAACAGTATGGCCTTTGAGTATCGAAATCCTAATCCATCAGGAGGGACTATAGTAAGTTCATTTGATGTTGTTGACTATTCAGAAACAACAGGTGTAAATTTTAGTGTACAGACGATTGGTGGTTATATGGAAGTATGGTCACTTAATGACCTCATATATACCATACCTTCAGGTTCTACGGGTAATATTAGATATTCGGGTAATACTATACCTATTACTTATACACAAGGATTAACAACTCCCGTTGTTACTAATAGTAGTATAATGGTTGAATCTGATGGTATTTCATCAGGTAGAAGAAGATTAGGTATGTTAGTTTATGTTCACGAGACTAACGAAACTTATCAGTACCAAATAGACGACTATGAAAACTATTTTAATGCGGCAAGTGGAGTTACAACACAAAATAGTACGACTGGTCAATATACAATAAATAACTCAACAACAGGAGGTCAAAACTTTATAAATCTATGGTTAGACTCATCTATTGAAGGTGTTAGCGGTGCCACGAGAGAAACAGCAAGATGGAGGTTATACAAAGGTACGGATATATATGTTACAGGTGGTACGTATAACACAGGAACAACTACTTTAACATTAACAAGAAACGATGGTCAAGACATTGATATTAGTGGTTTTACAGGTGAAGGACTTATTAGTGTTTCTGCCAATACAGGTTTAGGTATAAATGGTAGTATACTTTACACAACATATAATACATTATTAGACCCCGACATATCTATGGCAGAAACAATAGGTGGACTTGAAGCAGGAACCACAGTTGCAGACCTAAGTGGGGATACTTTCGTAAGTCTGTTTAACGATTTATTATTCCCAACGGTACAACCGACATATACTATACCAACAATTAGTATTGGTGGGGTAAGTAATTCCACAGTTGAGGTTGGTTCTACATTAAATTTATCTATCACTGCATCTGCAACCAAAAATACTGCAGGAGACTTTACACAATTAAGAATATTAAGAAATGGTAGTGCGATATTAACAGACACAACGTTAACTGAAAGTACCGCAAGTAGTCTACCTGACCAGTATGGTTATTCAGACCCTAATAATCCTAACTCAGGTTTTACTATAAGTCCTACACCATATTCTGAAACCTATACAATACCTGAACCTACAGGTGGAAATACTTCGACAAGTACATATTATAGAGTTGACGGTAACTATGATGCGGGGTTACCTAAAAAAGATAATAAAGGTAATGATGATACTAGAACTCCCGCGGTTAGGAGTGTTAATGCACCACAAGCGGCTTCAAATAACTTTCAAAGTAGTCAATACACTTACACAGGTATATATCCATTTTTTTGGGGTATTTCTGAAGTTGAACCTACATTAAGTTCGGTTATAAGTGCGATAACAGGAGGTACAGAAGGAACCGATTATAATAAAGAATTAGTTAGCGCTTCAGGAACTATAAGTGTTGACTATAATATACCAAGTGACGAAGAATATTTTTTATGGGTTGCGCACTTTGGAGGTTATAACAGTAAAACTCAATGGTATGTAGCTGCGGATAATAAAGGTGAATTAAGTAATTCAGGACCTTTAGATAGTGCTGTAGAAGGTATTATTGATAGTCCAGATTCTTATTGGAATGGTGTCACATTTGATATTTATTTAGGTAATTATGCGACTCAAGTAGGGACTATGCAATTTGGAAATAATTTATTTTAATAAAAGAAATTTATAAATGGCTATACAGTTAAATGATAATCAGTTTTCTAAATCTCCTAAAATATTAGACGCGAGATATGGACCGTATACTAGTACTACGGAAGCTAATCAATCTATAAGTATTAGTTATAGAGTTGTAGGTTTAACTGTTGGTATATTAAGTGGTGATACTACATTTTTTGGAGGAAGATATACGGGTGCTACCGAGGGTATAGTAGAGTATTGGTACTATACAGGAATAACTGATTTAGATTTAGTTAGAAAGGTTAATGAAGGATTTGATGGAACATCGGGAAGTAGTGGAACATCAGGCACTTCAGGTTCATCGGGAACTAGTGGTACGTCAGGTTCATCAGGAACTAGTGGTACGTCAGGTTCATCGGGAACATCAGGTACCTCAGGAAGTAGTGGAACATCAGGTACGTCAGGTTCATCAGGAACTAGCGGTACCTCAGGAAGCAGTGGAACATCAGGTACTTCAGGTTCATCAGGAACTAGTGGTACGTCAGGTTCATCGGGAACATCAGGTACCTCAGGAAGTAGTGGAACTTCAGGTACGTCAGGTTCATCAGGAACTAGCGGAACATCAGGTTCATCGGGAACTAGCGG
>Ga0208161_1000281_pt1 | contig 28681 bp, 25 predicted proteins | sample CB_VirMetaG_3_FD_184538 | JGI IMG/M metagenome (GOLD analysis project Ga0208161, IMG submission 184538) | Freshwater to marine saline gradient viral communities from Chesapeake Bay - CB_1508_1S Viral MetaG (SPAdes) (version 4) | ecosystem: Environmental > Aquatic > Marine > Coastal | place: USA... | reverse complement strand
TCAATATTTTGTCTTTGTCTGAAGACAAGGTAGCGTGGTTTGATACTGGTAAAATGATCATATCAATTCCTGCTGGTCAAAACCCGACAGACGTATTTGTTCGTTACTGTCTTACTGAGGCCGCTTCCCCCGTAGTGGCAGAGATAGACCGCCAGCTCAAAAGCTAATAGGTAACGATGGTGGAGAGAAGAGGCCCTTAACAAGGGCCTTTTTCTTTTCGTATATTTGCTTCATGGCACAAGCTTTTGGAGCAAGTATAAAAACCGTATTTGACGCGGTTAAAGACATAATCAATAAAGATCAGCAGGGGTTCATTTCCGTAGACACTTTCAACACGTTTGCTAAGATTGCTCAGCTGAACGTATACAACAGACTCTTCAGTGAAATTAAAGAAGCTAAGAAGATGTCTAGAGGTAGTGTCATGGGAAGCCGAGACAAGTCTAGAATCAAGCAAATAGAAGAAGATTTGGCTTTCTTTGCTAAGTCGGAGACCATAGTCAGAGAGAACAATGTGTTTGCAAAGCCAGCAGATTACAATAGGCTAATTTCAATAACTACAGACGGAAGCATTTTGCTTGATCAGTCCACCAAGCGCATCATCGATGTATGCTATGACGAAGACAAGTTTGATAGACTGATGCTAAGCCCGTTGAGCAAACCAAAAGAAAGCTCACCGTTGGCGATGATTTCTGACAAGATAGAAGTATACCCAACCAACATCAACAGAATTAAAGTAAGGTACTACAAGACACCGAAATCTAGAGATTCTGACACTGGCGCTAGGTTAGACTCTGTGCCGTCTTATCAAGTGTCTGGTACTGACGACAACCCGTATGAAGCTTCCACCAATCAAAAAGATTTTGAGCTTCCAGAAAGATACGAGACAGACTTGATAATAGAAATTTGCAAGATGGCTGGTGTAAACCTAAGAGACGACCAAGTCACAAGCTTTGCGTCTACTGAGGGAACAAACAAAAACATAGAAGAGAATGGCTAATAACTACATAACTGTAGACCAAGTAGTAAACGACTTCATACTCACGATCGACTCAGATGATTACGCTGGGGCCGTTCCTGACACTACCTTGAGAAACTTCGCCTTGAGAGGCATTAGGGACCTTGGTTTTGACATGAACAAGGTTATAAGGTCAATAAAGCTTCTTGTGAACACTAGCAACAATACTGTCGAGCTTCCAGAAGACTACGTTGATTGGACCAAGGTTGGGGTGGTGTCTGGCGAGGGTTTGATATATGTACTTGGAGAAAACAAGAACATAAACTACTCTCAATCATATCTGTACGATGCTCTAGGCAATAAAGCTGACTACGACAACGATGGAATTTATGACAGGCAAGACTCCAAATCTGCTACCAGCAGCGGTTCCCCTTCTACTGGCAACTCGGTACAAGACGGGTTTGAATCGTATGTGTTTAGAAACTATGTCTACGACAACGATTACGGCGGATTGTACGGAATAGGAGGAGGTCATATGTATGGGGAGTTCAGAGTTAACCTAGACCAGAATAGAATCGAGATAGGGGCCAACGACGACATATCTGAGCTTGTGCTTGAGTATGTAGCTGATGAGGCAAGGTCGCAAAACCCAAGGGTTCATGTGTATGCAGAAGAAGCTCTTAGAGCTTACATCTATTACAAGATAGTAGAGCGCAAGTCATCTGTTCCCGCCAACGAGAAAGCTAGAGCTAGACAGGAGTACTATAACGAAAGAAGACTAGCCAACGCTAGAATGAAATCGTTCACCAAAGAGGAGTTGCTTAGAACGGTAAGAAAGAACTTCAAACAATCACCTAAGTTCTAATGGCTGTAGACAAAATATACCCCAAAAGACTTAACCTTGATGACGACATTAGACTGTTGGAGGAGGGGGATATGGTGCATGCTGAAAACGCAACTCTGACTAAGTATGGTACTAACAACACCAACGGAGTGCTTAGCAGCGCATACGGCAATTCAGCGGTTGGAGGTTTTTATGTTCCGTCTGGAAGCACTGTCATAGGAAGCGTGTCGGACAATGAAAATCAGTGCATATACTTCTTTACCAAAGGAACAGCACAAGCCGTATATAAGTACACTTACGGGGGAGGTATAGATCTGGTTTTCCAAAGCACATGGCTAAAATTCAACGACGTTGATTTTGTAAAAGCTGACGTTATTAGCGGAAACTTTGGTCAAAGGGAATCGGCTGAAACAATTTTGTACTTTACTGACAGCGTAAACCCGCCGAGAAAGATTAACGTAGATAGGGCTATTGACGGTGATTTCAACGGGTTAACCAATGATCAGCTTGACCTTGCTCTTAACTGCATCAAAGGTGCGCTAACGTACCCGCCTGCTTTTAGGTTTGATAGTGACGAATCAGTTGATGGCAACAATCTGAAATCAGACAGCTTTCAGTTTGCTACACAGCTAATATACAAGGATGGAGAGGAGTCTGCCTTGTCCGCTTATTCCGCATTAGCAGCCTCTAAGTATTACTTTGATGAAGGCGTAGGGGAAAAAACGGTATTTGATCGAGGACAGAACGTATGTGTTATAGACTTAAAGTGGTACGATAACGCTTCGAAGTACAAAGATGTCGTAAAAATAAGGCTTTTAGGCAGGGTTGGAAACAACGGTAACTTTTTTGTCATAGACGATTTACCTACTAACAAGACCTTACACAGAGAGGTTTATGGTCAAAGGAAGTTAGTTTGGAATCATCTTTCTGGTCAGTATAGGTTCTATAACAGCGTGGTGTATGATTACGTACCAGAAACAACTGTAAACAAGCTATATGACGCTGTTCCTTTTACCGCTACTGGTCAAGCAATCGTTTCGAACAGGCTGTTTTTTTCAGACTATACTGAATTTAGACCGAACGGAGACAACGACGGGAACCCAATAAGAGCTGAATTAAGTCCAGTCTATATTGGAAGTCTACTAAATACTCCAGAATTTGCAGGCAATTTTTTTGACTATCCTGCCGAAGAAAATGGTCTAGAAGAGGGTTTTATAGATGTAGACTTTCTTCAGTATGACTGGGCAGTTGATGGTAATCCCACTACCTCTATTAGCGTTATACCTTACGGAGCGAACACATTCATAAGATTTAGGTACAAGCCAACTAGCGCTTCATTAACTCCAGACCCTCTGGTTATTGAGTTTTATGATGGAAATGACATGTTTGAAGTTGGGTTTGATGTAGATGTAGATTTTGGTGATGGCCTTACAGTAGATTACCAGAACTTCATATCGCAAGAAACCTCAGTAGAGGGGTTGTGCGATCAATACATAAACTTTTTAGAGAACACGTCTTACGAAGTAACTTTTTCAAACTCTACCTTAATATTTGGTCAGGTAATCTCATCACAATCCGCTAATTACCAACCCTTAGATCCATTTGGTATCAGCGATGTTTCTATCACGGCTACTATAAGTTTTGAAGCAACCACTCCAAACTCATCGCTTCAGTTTCAAATAAAGCCTTATGTCTCTAATATTCAGCTTAATAGCTTTGCTTTTTCAGAACCTGTGACTTACCACGATGACTGGTATGTAAATCAAGATCTTCTTCAAGACGGGTACAATTTTTCATCTGTAACAAATACTGCTGGATATATAGTCAGTCAACACGTAGAGGCTGATACAGGAACGTACTCAAGCGGGTTTAAGTGGGGTTGCTCTCATGATTTTGGAGTTGTGTATTACGATGAGTATAACAGATCTGGATTTGTCAACGAATTAGGCAGTGTCTACGTAAAACACCCAGCTGAAAGAGATTCAGGTGAAGGAAATCTTTTTGCTGGCGTTGAGATATCTTTTGCTAATTCAACTGGAGATGACCCTTGGTATAGTTATGCGCCTAACTGGGCTAAGTCGTTTCAGATAGTGTACACTGGAAGAACTTCTTACTCTGACTTCTTGACGTATACTACCGCTAATGCATACCCAGCAAAAAACGCTGCAGGAAGTTTTGTCAATGAAGGAAAGATATACTTGTCGTTAAAGACGCTAGATCAGTATCAAGAGGAAAAGAGCGCTTTAAGAGACTACTCTTTTACCCCTGGAGATAAACTTAGGGTGGTGTCTTACGATGACTACAATGAGACAAGTGATACTTACACGACTGTGTACCCTAGTGCTAACGATGGTCGTATAATAGAGTTTGATGTGGTTGATGTGGTTGTTTTGTCTTCAGATAATAACCCATTAGCTACAGTAGAAGACCTAGAGGAAAAACATAAAGGAACCTTCTTAGTTTTAGATCATCCAGAAATAACTTCTGGTAATCTCGTTTCGGTTAACGAAGAACAAGTTAATTTGAAGTATGTAGGGTTTGACTGGTATCAAATTACTGGATCTCAATACCCAGGAGACAACGAAATTACAAATTTGACAAGCTACTGGGGGCGAAACTGTATTGTAGAAATACTCAGCTCAAGGAAATCAGAAGGGAGTAGGGCTTATTACGAGATTGGAGAGAGGCATCCTATAGTAGCTCCGATTCCAGACAGAACTAGCAATCATGGCGCAGCGATAACTACGTTCAATGGAGATATTTGGTGGAAAAAAGTAGCTTGTAAGTCTGCAAAGGGCCTTAGTGCCAACTCGTGGAATACAGGGGCTCCTCAAAGCTGGACATATTTTAGAAATTACATAGAGACAGCTTCAATAAATGACTTCAAGCCTTCTGAAGACTGGAGCAAAGGAAGGGCTCATTATGTTTTTGATAAGGCCGCAACGTTTAGAAGGAAGAACGGAATAACATACAGTGACGCATATGAACAAGATGTAGACAATCTGTCTCTCAGTTCTTTTAACTTGTCGCTATCTAACTTCTCCTACATAGACAGGCAGTTTGGCGCTCTAAACTACATAGGCAATTTTAATGGGAACTTGGTGGGTATTCAAGACAATAAGATGTCTTTGATTCCTATTCAGGGTAGCATTATCTCGTACTCCGAAGGTCAAAGCGGCCTTGCTATCTCTACTGACGTTATAAACAAAGAGCAGTACTCTTCTGGTGACTTTGGCGTGTCCAAGAAGGACCTGCCTTCAGTTCTTCAAAAAGACAATCAGGTGTACTTCTTTGATCGATCTAGAAACGCCATACTTAGATACGCAGGAGATCAGCTTACACCGATAACAGAAAAAGGCGTAAAGAATTTCTTCTATCGGGAATTTAACAATAACCTGAACACTGATGTCATTAGCGGTTATGACCCGCTAATAGACTCTTACTTCTTTACTAAGAAGGGAGATTTTACTATAAGCTACAATGTAGGACTGGGAGTGTGGCAAAGCTTTCACGAATTCGACCCGCAATTTTACGCTTACATGAACGACACTATGTTTACCTTCAATCCACACGCAACAAACCCAGAAGGACAAATAATGTGGAGTCACGGAGGTACTGATCAATACCCAAACTATTACGGGTCACAAGGCGGGTCACTTGTTGTAGAAGTTTATTCAAAGATAAACCCATCAAAAGTAAAAACATTCAACGCTATATCAACCGAGTCCAGCAGAGCGTTTAGGGCTGAAGTTTCCTCAGAGCTTAATTACTTAACAAGCCAAAATGAAAGCACGTTAATAGAGTACACTTCATTCATAGAAAAAGAAGGTGTGTTCTATTCTCAAGTGTACAAGAAGATGGACGACTCTCACAAGTTTTATGTGGGTACATGTACATCTTCGGATACAAACGAGATTCAAACTGACATGTATTTAGGCCGACATGCTCTTCCTCTTGGCGCTTATTTGTATGTAGAGGATAATAATACTCTATCCCCAGCGATTGTAAATGGTGGCGGTATCCTGCTAAAAGCAAGCTATTACGGAAACGACAAAATTGGAATAACCCCATCCAATGACTACGATTTTTTAGGAAAAGAAGTCTACGTAGGAGGCCCTAACAAGGCAAACGGAAGTCACTTGAGAGGAAGGTGGATGAAGATAAGATTGTCATCTAGTTCTCCAAACACTCACATATACTGCATCAACGCTCACATAGCTGAGTCTAAACTAACACACACGTTCAATCAATAATTAGTAAATTCGCATTATGAATCCAGCAGCAATACTACCACTCATATCCAAATACGGACCTATGGCTGCTCAGTTCTTCGGGGCTAAGCATGGCCTTAATAAAGAAATGGAGCAACAGGACGCTATTATTAGTGACCTAACTAAAGCGTCTAAAACTCCTCAGTTTAGCGTAGGAAGCTCATGGAATAAGTTTCTTTCAATGAGCCGTCAAGACCCAGCAGCAGACTTGCTTAGACGGCAGCAGCAAGCAGCTCAAGCGTCTAACATAGGAGCCATGAAAGCTGGTGGAGCTAAGGCGATTATCGGGGCTGGAACTAGCATGGCTAACCAAGCCGCAAGACAGAGAGCCCAGATAGAAGCAGACAGCTTCAAGCGTCAACAAGACGCTCTGCAAACTTATGCTGGTGTTGATCAGACTGTAAATCAGCTCAACACTCAATACAGGCTTGGGATGGAGAACAAAATAAGAGAGGCGCAACAAGCAAAGACTGACGCACAAGATGCAAAAAGGCAGGGTTGGTATGATCTTGCTGGGGCTCTTGCTGGTCAGGCTGGTAGCGGCGATCTTGGAGCGTTATTTAAAAAGGCAGAAAGAGGCATGAAAGTAAGAGAAACTCCTGGAGAGTTTTCTCATGCTAACAACCCGATAGACATTGTAAGAAAAGGCCGCAAAATAGGGGAGATGACAGGAGGAGAAGCAATATTTAATCCAGAACAGACTAAGAGCATGGAGAGCATGGCTATGTCTGGAAATAGCGACCTTCACAGATATATGCGGAATCTGTTTCGTCAATTCAACAGCAAGCAATGAACACAGCAGATTACGTAAGAAATAGGAACGCTGGATTTAAATCCTTAGAGGATAAGGGACAGGAGCGTAAAGACATGATGGTCGACTTTGCCAAAAGGCTAAAACCATCTGTCGATGAGACAATGTACCCGCAACACCAATCAGTTCTTAAAAAGATGGCTGAGCAGGTGAATGACAACTTGTGGTACTATGCCTCAACCCCTCAAGCTATGGCTGAATTTGAAGGCATTCTTAGTCAGATAGACAACGCTACTGATCAGTTCGAAGGTTACTACGATTTGACTTTTGGTAGTGAAGACGACAAGCCAGGAGCTGGAACATGGTTAGGTCAATACAAAGCTAGAGGCAGTTTTGAGTATGATGGCGGCTTCAAAGACACTAAAACTTGGGAAGAATACGAACAAGCTTTTGAGAAACTAAGTAAGTCCTTTGATGGGGATATTCGTTACACTCCAGGCGAAGGGTTTGAGATAGGTGACAAAAATCTAGACCAGTTCATTCAAGGTCTAGACACTGAAATGTTTATGCCAGACCTTAAAGGATTGGAAACAGAGCCTGCTGCAACGGTTGAAACAACTGAAGTTCCAAAAGGTGAGAACGGAATGATCGTGCCAGAACAGCCAGAGCCTAACCCGTGGGCAGATGCATTCGGTTAAATAACATTTCGTATTTTAGCGCTGAAAAGCATTCATAATGAGCACAGCGCAAAACAGAATCAACTACACCTTTCAAAAGGCTAAAGATAGAGGGGTTTTTACTGGCAGTCAAGAGGAGTTTGTAGCAAACTTAAAGTCCGATCCTGAGTTTGCTGACAGCGTAGTCAACCTAACTAGAGATAGCTTGCTTGAGGAGGGGGTTCCTGGCGCTGATGGACTGACAAATGAAAAGTTTTTTGAGTCTATAGGGGAACCAATACCAACAGGCACTGAAAAAAAAAAAGAGGATGGCTCCGAAGAATCATCTGTGGATGGCTCTGCGGAAGCTGATCCGTTTTCTATTGCCGACCAGTCGCTTGACGACATAATAAGCAGGTCTAACGATCAGGCTGAATATCTTAGAGGGGTCGCGTCAGGACAGGTAGCTCAGATGCCTGGAAACCCATTTGGGTTTTCTGAAGGAAAAAACGAGACTGCTCAACCTCCTGCGTTTTTTGGAATGACACCGTCTGATCCCGAAGGAGACTCTGAATCGACAAATGGGAGTGGAACAAAATTAGACAAAGAGGCTGTTGATTATGTCCAAAACACGATGTATTCTAGAGGTGTAGTAAACACCACTTTAAACACAGCAAACCCAAGCAATCTAGATCAGGCTATTGATGTTCTTAGAAATATAGAAGGTAATAGAGTAAGCGAAGAGCAGTATGTTCCTATTCTCAATGAGATGTTTGGGCAATTGGGTCTAAAGTTTACAGAGAGAACGGATGCGAGAAACGAAGCCATTGTAGAGTTTCCAGACGAATACAACCTACCTTCCAGAGGGTACAACTTGTCTACTGAAAGGGGTGAGTTGATTTCTGATCTTGAGTCTGTTATTAACCAGAAAAGAGTTTCTAATCCTGATTTTGACGTAGAAGACAGAATACTCACTAAGGATGAGTATGATCGGATGATGCAAGCATATGTGGCTCTTGGCAAAGAGGCAGAAAGAGTGGACGAAGCTGAAACAAACAAGCTAAGAGAAAGTCTTGCCTCTATAAACGACCAGATATCAGAAAAAGCGTCTGAAGCAAAAGCACTAAACGGTTCAATGAGATCGGCTTTCTCTGATCTACAAGAAGCAGACAAAGAGCTTTCTAGGCTTAAGTCATTGGCGGAAAGTTCTGACGCGACTGAAGATGACATCAACGCTTACAATAAATACGTAGAGGTATACAACTCAGCTAGAGAAGCCTATCAAGAGGAGGCTAAGAAGTTTAGGCAAGTCCAAGGCGAGATAGATGTGCTTTATAATGGCAATCCAATGTTTGCCGACAATAGTGGAAGCATAAAGGGGCTGATGAGCCAAGCTCAACAGCAAGCAGAAGAAAGAAAAAACAGACTGGCGGCTCAGTCGTCGGAAATGCAAAAAGCTCTTAGTAGATACTCGAACAGTGTGATTGCAGAGCAATATACCTTCTATGGGGCATCTTTTAAATCTGTCGTAAACGGGATAGAAAATCTGCTAAACGGAATGACAACGCTAGGAGGAATGATATTCCTTGCTGATTACACTATTGTGGATACGCTGTCTGGTTTAACTTCCGATGCTCTCGAAAAACTTGGAGCTTATACGGCTGCTAGGACAATAGACAGAATGTCCAGCTCTGTGCTTGACGGTATTGAAGATGTGGTTTTTGACGGAGACGCATCTGTAGAAGGTGTTATGGAGAAGTCAACAGAGCAGGCTTCATACGTTTCTCAGCTTTCTGAAGCTCTTCCAGGAATCACTTCAGATGCTTCTATTTACACAGCGAAAGAGTCAAGCTGGATGGCTGGGGCTGCTTTAGGTACTCTTGAATCCCTTCCTGCGATGCTCTTACCTGGAGCTGGTACAGCTCTTGGTTTTTTTGGTATGAGCTTTGACTCAAACATGAAGGAGATGATGAGTGAGGAGTATAGCGGAATGAGTACCGCGAACAAACTCGCTGTATCCACTCTTATTGCCACCGCAGAAGCAGCTCTTGAGCAGTTGGGTAAACCTAAAGCGATAGGTGGTAGCGGAGTTTTTTCTGGAATCATTAGAGAGTCTGTGAAAGAGCTTGGAGAGGATTTTTCTTACTCTGCTTTTAGAGGGATAATAGAAAGAAAACTACGTAACGAATTCAAAGATTTTGTTCTCGATGTAGCTGGCGAAGGTGTTACGGGATTGATGCAGTACATGTCTGCAGAGGCTATTAAAGAGATAAGTGACGTAGTCAACGACAAGCAATACTTCCAAAACCCAGAAGACTTCATTAGGGAGGCTGGTGACGCTTTTGCTCAAGAAGCTTTTGGAGGCTTCATGATAAGCGGTGTGACTACAGCTGGAAGGGCGTTTAAAAGCGGATCTATGAAAGAAGTGGATGACAATTTTATTGACGCTTTTGCTAGGTCCGTAGCTGGAGGAGATCAAAACGCAGCTTCATTTAGGTCCATGATTGAGGAACAGATGAAAGCGGACATCGAGCTAGGAAGGGCCGATCAGAGAACACTAGATCAAACACTAGCTGATTTTGACAGACTATATCAAGTGGTTCAGAAACTGCCCAAGTCAAAAGACGGGGGTGTAGCCGCAAATGTCGTTCAAATTAGAGCGCTAATGGAGCTTCAAATAGAGCAGTCGATGCTTGAGGGCTCTGAAAGCTCATCGGCGCAAAAAAGATTACAGGAAATACAAGAACAGATTCAAGAAGTAGAGGCTCAAGCAGAGAGAACTCAAAAAATACTTAGCGTTCAAGAAGATTCTGCTTCAAACACAGAGATAGACGTTACCACGGACTCCGACACAAAAATTGCAATACAGACTCTGACTGAGTCAGAAAACGAAGCTCTGAACGATGTAATTCAGGAGTTACTTATAAACATATTTGCAGAAGCTGAAGGGGAGACAGAAACGCAGACAAGAACGTCTAGAGTTGTAATACATAACAACGATGTTTCTGCTATGGAGGCTGGGCTTACCGACATGGATGGAGGCCAGTGGAATGCCGAAGACGGAACCATTCATATTAACCTAAAAGCTATTGAAAGAAATAGAATTGCGGAGAGCTTTATTCCTGGGGTAAAAAAACTGAAAGGGTTTAACGAGACGATAAGAGAGGAGCTGAACCACAGTTTCATGACTCAGGACTTCATGTCTTCTGACATAGAAAAAGTAAGGGCTGTCAAGCAGTCTTGGATTGATTTGGCTAAGTCCGATTCTGCGGTAAGTGAAAGAATGAGATTGAAAGAGGCTGTCTACAGAAATAACGCTCTGGCTAGAACAGAGCAGGGCCTTCAGTACATCCGAGAAAATGATCTTACGGTAGAAGACATGACCGACGAAGACGCTAGTAAGATTCAATCTATGCTTAGCGACCGTCAAAACGAGATGATTGAAAGAGAGTTAGCCGACGAAGTTGTGCAGGAAATCGCCTCATTCGCTGCTACTGGAAGACTTGATGTAGGTGCTCTTCAGAGAGCTAAGAACTCTATAAAAGAAGCGTTTAGTAAGACGGAAAAGAATGGGTTTTGGGACAAAATAGGAGACTCCAAAAGACTTACTAGACAGTTCAGAAAGAATACTAGAAACGGCAAAAGCATGTCTTTTGATGAGGCTACAGCTATTGTTAATAGCTCGTCATACAAGGCAAAGCTTGACGAGAAAAAAACTCGCGAAAGCAGATCTTTAAATCCAGCTGCTCTGCCTACTGACAGAAAATTTGAAGTGATAGTTAAGTATCCAGGAATAGCATCAAAAGTTTACGGTCAGGGAAGAAAGATTCAAAAAACATTTAACGGTAAGTGGGACTTCATAAACTTCGTAAGAAGGAACACTAAAGACGGATCGGTTCCTTTCTTTGGGTTTGAGCTGGTGTCTGAAAAAGGCAACAGAGAGATAGACGCGTATAAGATAGCAGGTTGGAATTTTAAAAACTCATACAAGCCAATAACCCAAGCTGAAGCTAAAGTGACTCTAAGTCAGGCTAGGAAATCAATAGAAGAGTCTATTGATTTAGGGTTTGATTCTGATCAGTTTTATGCTGATACCATGAAGATGAATCACAACCACTCATTTAGCATGTTTAAGAGAGACTACGTGATTCTTGATTTGCTGTCTTCTGCGGGCTTGATGGAGCTTAAGATGCCTTCTGGTTGGAAGGCAAAGAAGGCAATGGAGTCAGACGCTTCTTTGGCTATGAGCCTAGTTAGATCGAATATAACCGATGCTAATGATATCCTAATGACCATGAAGACTACAGAACTCATGGAGCTGTCTGACTTGGCTAAGGTTATATACCCTCAATATTTTAAAGGCGAAGATGTTGAGGAAGCGGTCATTAGAAACTCTTCAAGGCTAACCCCAGCTACGTCCAAGTCAAAGATAGACTTTTTCAATCCTATATCCTCGCTGCCCGCTCAGACTCAGTATAACCTGATGAACTTAGAGTCATCTGTAAGTGAATACAGAAAAAACAAAGGGTGGAAGATTCACCCATTTGAGTACCTAGCCGTAGCTATAACAGAAAGATCTCGTGACGAGAATGGGCAAATAAGACTTCAGAGCAATGAAGAGGCTTCAGACAATCTCGTAGATATAGCATGGGCTGTATCTGACCTAGCCGAAAAAAACCAAAAGTCCGATCCGTCCAGACAATTTGAAGATTATCAAAAAGCTAGAAGAGACTACATGGCGCGGCTTGCTCAGGATGGCAGGATGCCAGAAAAAGTTGAGTCTTTCTCTCCGCTTCTTGATATGATTGTAGCTATCACTTCAAATGGAGAAATGGAAGAGGTTAGCGTAACGAGAGCGCAAGAGATGTTCGAAGTAATGATGGCTATGTATAAGTCAAGCGGTGTGCTTCCTTCTGATGGCATGTCTTTTGTTAATTCTTTCGAAAGAAACACAAATCAAAAGCTGTCAAGCCAAAGAAAAAAGACGATGGCATTCCAGCTTTCTAATATGGCTATACTCGCCTCTGAGTTTGTATCAGGTGATGGATCTTTTGATACTAAAGGATTTGTAGATTTCGCAAGAGGAAAAACAGGAGCCAGAGAGGACTTTAGAAGGCTTCATCTGAGACTTTCTGGAGGCCAAGAAAAAAGCCTCAAGGCTTCAACTGGAGCGAAAATACCAAACTTTGCCCTGAATTTGATGGGGGTGGATGATGCCCTAACAATTGATGCTCACGTTCACAGAACTGTTGCCGCATCAAGCGGGGATTTGCTTACGCACGGAACACTTGCAGCGGCAGCTGAAAACGATTTGTTTTCTAAGTCCGCACAACCGAAAGCTGTTAAAATTCTCGACAGGGCAGTATCTAAACTACGGAAAGAGGGAAAGAGCAATGCATACATTGCGTCTGAGATAAAAAATGCAATGACCAATCTCGGATTCAGCGGAGAAAAAGTCATTCCTTATGTCAAGGGCGGAGAAGTCGTTACTGACAGCGATGGAAGGGTGATGGTTTTGAGTGTTGAGGATTACATTAAAGGAAACGTAAGTAAAGCAAAGCCAGACAACAGGTCTAATGTAGATGCCTTTATGGTTGCGTTTGTTGCTGACCTGATGAACCTAAGCGAATCAAGAAAAGAAGCAACAGACTTTATGTATGAAAGAGTCGGCATAAAGCGCTCTAACAGCGATCTGTTCGAAGCTGAAAACATAAGAAAGGCTAATGAAATACTGAAGACCGCTCACAAAAAGTACAACGATTACTTGAAGTCGCAAGGAAAGCAGCCAGTAAGTCTTGCTGGTTTCGGTCAAATGTTTTTCGTGTTCGGGAAGATAAACAGTTCTAGAAGAAGCCGAGAAGACAACTTTTCTTATAGCTCCATAGCTGAGAAAATGTCAAGTAGGGACCCAATGTCGATGTCATCTACTATGAATTCTTTTGATGAGGTACTAGCTAGAATGACTGAAGACGCTAATGAGATAAACACTATAGGAGTTATAGCAGACAGCCCATCAGCAATAATAAACTTCTCTAAGAGAGATGGAGATTTCTTTGCAGAAGGGTACTCTAATTACGGTCAGATTGAAATTTCAGATGGGGATGCTGTTTTTTCTCAGAGCGGATACGTCGATGGAAAGTTTGATCCTAAGTATACGCCCCCAGTAGACCCTTCTTCGCTAAAAGGAGCTAGAGTGTACCTAAGTCCGTTCTCAGAAGGATCTCTTGTCGATGGCAGCTTGAGAACGATTAAGTCGGCTGACTCAATAGTCTACATAAAGAAAGAAGGAGTTTGGGAGGCGTATGTAGACGGTGAACTCAAGTTGTCTAACACAGAGCTTTCAAGCGGTGACTTTGACAGATGGAGAGACGGAAAAGGCGGAGAAATAGAGGTCGAAGGTTTTAGACAAAAGCTTCAGCAAGAGACGCAACAGAAGGTCACTAGAGAGCAAGCAGAAGCAATTTACAAGCGAACCAATATACCGTTCAGACAGACGTTCTGGAAGAGTGGTCAAGCAGAAGCTTACTACAACTCAGGAATCAGGAACTCATCCAGACTAAGAAAACCAGCAGAAAGAGCGGCTAAGTCTCACGAGCTGAACTCAGTCAAAGATGAGATCCTGAGAAATCCAGAAAACTACATCTCTAAGCAAAACATAAAGGAGGCCAAGGAGAAGCTAGCTGAGATGAGCAACGACGACTTGGTTGCTATAATGACAGACGATGCGCTTGGAAGGCTTCAGAACAGAAATGATGACCTTGGTGTGTTGGCGGCTGCGGAACTGATACAAAGAAAGGTTGACGCTGGAGACGTTCAAGGTGTACCAGCCCTAATCGAGGAGCTTGGTAAGATGGGGACCACTGCTGGTAGATTGCTTCGTCACTTCAGGGAGATGAAACGCGCTACCCCGCAAGGTCTTTACAGTATCATCAACGGAATGGTAGAGCGCCGAGGCAACAAGCTTACAGAAAGCCAAGCTAACAGGCTTACGGCAATCACAGAGGCCCTTATGTATCATCAGAACAGACTCAAGGACCTGATGGAGCGAGCTATAAGAGGAGAGAACGTAGACAACGAGATAAAGCAAGCTAAGGCAGACCTAGAAAGAGCAGAGTCAGAACTCAACAACCTAGTTAACAAAGTTGTAGAGAAGGGGTGGGGAGAGATAGGCGTGTCTATTATGCAGGGTAACCTACTTACCCCGATGTCTCAGTTCACTAACGTTGGAGCTAACCTAGCCAATGCTCTAATCAAAATCCCAGTTGACTTGCTAGCAGCGCCTATCGATAGACTGGCTGAGGTGCTTGGAATGAACGTAGAGAGAAAGCACAGGGTGTCGCTTGGGGCATACATGTACGGCCTGAGAAGATTCGGGTCTGGATTTGTAGAGGCTATAGATCAAATCATAACAGGCAAGGAAGAGGCTGGAACCGAGTGGAGAGTCAATAGAGGGTTCATGCCGATACGGTCCTTCATGGCGGCATGGTCCAATAAAGACCTTCCTCTTGGCGCGGACGGAAAGACCTCCGCAAGTCAGAGGACTAAGCTGTTTGTCCAGGGTACTCTTGGCATACCAGCAGAGGTTATGTTTAGATTCCTTTCCCTTGGTGATACTCCTTTCCGCCGAATGGTTGAAGGTTTTGAATTGTATCAGGCGGGAATAAACAAAGGCTTAGAAGGGGAGGCGCTCAAAAGGTTTGTCAAGTACCCAAACAAGGAGGATCTAGCTTACGCAGAGAGAGAAGGACGCAAGCTAACCTTCCAGGAAGAGACAACAGCTTCAAAGGCTGCTGAGGACGCTGTTTCATTCTTCGAAAGGTTGTTTGCTAGAGGTTTTGACTGGATGCCAGGGGTGGACGGAAGAGCTTTCGGTAAGTTCTTCGTTAGAGCTAACATGCCATACGTCCGTACCCCAGCAAACATTCTGTATGACACACTCACATTCGTTACTCCTTATGTAGCTATACCAAGAATACTCGGAAGTATCGCAAAGGGAGATACTCATGCAGCTTCTGAGAACCTAGCTAAACTCATAATAGGAACGACGACCATGCAGGTTGCGGCTAAAATGGTGTCACTAGGACTTATCTCTGGAGCTATTGAATGGACGGAAGACGAAGAGAAGAACATCGCTTATGACCAGTTTCCGCCAAACAGCATTAACGTATCTGCCCTCAGACGCTGGATAGATACTGGAGACTCATCTAAGCAGGAAGACGACTTCTTTGTTGGGTACAACAAGCTCGGTGTAATAGGAGCTATTATTGGAGCTACTGTAAAGTCTACGACAAGAGATGAGGCTAGAGAAGAGGATCCATTCTCTGTGAACAAGATAATAAGAGACGCGTTCGGTATTAACGCATTCGGGTCTATTGCTTACATGATGGATCAGAGCTTCTTGCAGGGCATGAATAACTTGATTAGTGTTATATCTTCTTCAGATGCAGATGACTTTGAAAGACAATTTGAAAGATGGTATTCGAGTATGTTCCAAGCGACATCGTCTATTGTTCTGCCAAACTCGCTATCTGCGTATCACAGAGCAGAAAGAGAGTATATGCCTGATACCAGAATCACCAAGGATATGCCTTTGGCTGAGCGATTGATTAAGCGAATGGAGTACACCATAAGAGATCGAGTTGGCGCTAACAACATGCCAATAAGAATAAACTGGAAAGGTGAACCCATAACACAGACTCCGAGAGGAACCAGCGGTTTTGCATACCAGTTCTTCGATATCATGAAGACGCGTCAAGGCGAAGCGGATGATGTTTCGCAGGAGATCTGGAGATTGTACGAAGAAACAGAAGAACTGAGCAGCATTGTCGGAACTCCTTACTACGCCACAACCAGAAAAGTTAGCGTACCCCAAATGATAGAACGCTCAAATAAAGAAAGAGAGGCTTGGGCTAGGACTGGAAAAACATACACGTTCTTAGATGATCCAGATTTTGTAGAAAGCAAGGTGTACCTTTCAGTAGAAGAGATAAACAAGGCAATGGAGTTGTCAGGAAAGGAGCGTTACGCTTTGGCAAGACAGCTTATGAATACTAAGGAGTACATGTCTGAGATGAGCAACATGGAAAGAATAGAAGCGCTCAACAAGATAGACGAAAAGTTTAGCGGGTTCAAAGAGATTGACGAAGACGGAAACTTCAGGTCTCACACTTTGTACCTGCTTGACGTTATAGAACAGAAATACCTAGAAATGAAGGAAGATGAATAAGATTAAAGACACTGGGCTTGGGGCTTGGCTTAAAGAAAAGGCCCCAAAAGCTCTTGAAGTTTTTGGTGATTTGCTACCCGATCAAGGTACTCTTGGAATATTAAAGAACATCATTGATGTGGACCCAGATATATCTCCAGAGCAAAAGGCGGAGTTCCAGAAGTTAAAGCATGAGCAAGAAATGAACGCTCAGAACAATGTGACAAAACGTTGGGAGAGCGACATGGGTAGTGACGTGAAGATCGCCAAGATCATACGACCAGCTACTATGATTACTCTGATGCTGTTCTTCATGATTGTTATGGTTTGGGATGGGGTTGACGAGACCTTCATGCCAAAAGAGAGCTACATATCGCTACTTGAAATTCTGATGCTCACGGTGTTCGGGGCATACTTCGCTGGAAGAACAATCGAAAAAACAAGAAAGTAATGTATAGACTTACAATATTAACGCTTCTGTCAGCCTTTGCGCTTACATCAGCAGCACAGGACTTCTGTGGCACTGAGCACGATCCTAAAAGTATTCAACCGTACATGTATGGGTTTGCTAAGAACAGGTCGTTTGGCAGCAAAGAGATAGATTGCGTAGTTCACATTGTCTATACCGACAGCTTGCCTTACAGTTACTTTGATGAAGCTTATGTCGAGAACGCTATTGATTTGCTCAATGACGATTTTTTCGTGACAAGTATTTCGTTCAATTTAGTTGACATAACGTACACCGACCTGACCGATTATAGCTGGCATGACTCTTTTGTTTATGGAAACGTTTGCTTCCCCATGTATGGAAATCACAATACTCAGCTAGCCAATGACATAAGGGGTAATACATGGGATCTGGACTCATATATGAATATTTATGTAATCCCAGATATGTGTACGGGAATACTTGGTTGGAGTTACATAACAAACTACGTTTATAACAAACGAGATGGAGTGTGGATAAACGCTAATGCGTTTGGAGTAGGAGCAGACCACTTGCCAGTAAGGAACAACGAGAATAAAGTACTGACGCACGAAGTAGGACACTACTGCGGCCTTCTTCACGTATTTCAAGGGACTACATACTGCGGTCAGAACGCTGACCAAAACGATGAGTTCTGGTATATGTATGGTGATTTGGTAGCCGATACACCCCCTATTGATCCTTCATGGACGTGTGATGATGGCGCTTGCCCTCCAGCATGGAATTCGGCTCGTCCTTGGGCGAACTACGAGCATAACAATCACATGGACTACTATCCTGATTCGTGCAGACAGATCTTTACTGAAGGACAAATAGAACGCATGCACACCATGCTAGAGTTCCAAAGAGCTAGTTTGTTTGGTGGCGAACAATTCTGTTTTGGCGACTTAACAGGAGATGGTGTTGTTGGCATACTTGACCTAATGGAAATAATCCAATTTTACGGTCAGCATAGCAATGAAGGAGACCTTGATAACAACGGAATAGTCAACAATCAAGACGTACAGTTATTGCTAATACGTTGGGGTACAGAGTGTAACGATCCTGACGCGGCACAGTACGCTCCACCCAGCCCGCCGTCAAATGTTAATATGTCACAACTTTTGGATTGGTTATCTTTGTATAGGCAAGAACGCACTAAGTAACCATTCACAAACATGAAACTATCAGAGGGAACAGAAGTCACGGTAGACTTGAAGACGTTGGCAATAATACTGACTTTCGTAGTGACAGTAGTTGGTATGTGGGGGGCGCTTAAGTCCGATATAAACGAAGCGAAAAGACTTCCAGAGCCTGAAATAGGGCGAACAGAGTACGACCTAAAAGACAAGCTAATAAGAGAGACCATAATGAACACTCAGCAGCAAGTAGAAGCAAATGGGAAAAAGCTTGACCTAATCGAGAGTAGATTGTATGAATTAAGCATAGAGCAGAACAGATGAAAAGTTTTTTAATCGTTTTATCTTTTGCGGCTGTATTGTTGGGAGCTGTTGCGTCTGTAAGCACAGAAAAGAAACCAATACGGGTTGTGCAAATAAACGCTAAATGGAACGCCAATAATACAAGAACAGACTTAGTTAATCTGTCTGGGTGTGATTATGCGTTTGGATGGCTTGAGGATCAACCGAAAGAAGTACAACAGAGCATTATGTCTGTACCAGTTGTTGTCATATACAACAAAGACATTCCTGCCGTTCAATATGTAGCGGACATTAGCCTGTCGCTCAGGGTCCCGTTCGAGGAAATTCAGAGAAAAGTAGAGGAGCTGAAATAATGGGGACTGCAAAAAAGAAAAATCCAGAACTGTGGAGTCGGATAGTATCAAGCGTTAAATCGTCAAGCAAGGGAGGTAGACCAGGTCAGTGGTCAGCCAGGAAAGCTCAGCTAGCCACGAAAAAGTATAAGAGCGCTGGAGGCGGGTATTCAGGCCCAAAAAGCAGCAGCAATAGCCTGTCTAAATGGACTAAACAAAAATGGAGAACCTCTGACGGTTCACCATCAGAAGGAAAAAAAAGATACCTTCCAGACAAAGCTTGGAAGTCTCTGTCGAGTTCAGAGAAGGCGGCAACAAACAGAGCAAAATCGAAAGGCAATGCTCAAGGCAAGCAGTTTGTGTCTCAGCCAAAGAAAATAGCTAAGAAGGTTGTAAGGTATAGAAAGTAAGAAAGGCCCCGAAGGGCCTTTCTCTTTAAGGTAGCGTCTGCACTATTTCTGGTGTAACGCATCGCTAAGATAATACATCTGCATCACCCAACATTGGTCTATTCGTTTCATCGTACTGGACATGCTCCGCCTTCGCAGTCTTGGATGTCAATTTCATCCATGTTTAACGCTTCCAGTGACGTAATTGGAGTAACTATACTCGCCATAGCCTTATAAGTCTCATAGCTTATTTCCTCCAGCGGAGCCTGATCAAAACCGTGATCGTTATGCAACAGGAAGGAAACAGACTTTACGTTGCGATAGTTGAGCCGCAACCACTCCTTAATCGGCTCAAGTTCTTCCTTGCGGTAGTAAATGGTGACAGAGACAGCGTTGTCTGACCACTCTTCTTGAAGCCGCTTAATGACTTTTAGCTGGTCAATAGCCGACATGTCACCAGCGAACTTCGTACCTTCGGGGAATGAGCAAGGGAAACTTACAACGCTTGTACCGTGATCCTCGGTTCCGTCAAAATTCCGCACAGGTTCTACGTGATATCCGTGAGATTTTGCCACCTTCACAAGCTCGGAATTGGAGTCCATCCTCACGCGGCGAATGTAGTACTGGGAGTAACCAGGGTGAGCTCCAGGAGTAACGCCAGCGAGCAAGCTAAGCGTACCTGAAGGCTTAACCGTGGTCAACTTAATAGACGTTGGGAATCCAGCAAGTTTAGAGTACTCTTCATCGTATGCTCGCAAGTATTCGTATGCGTCCATCAACCACAACCGCTGCTCTTCAGTAGCCTGAAGGTATCCAGTAACGCCAATACCCATCCGCATGTTCTTGTGAACGATATCCTCGGTCTCCTTGATCGCGCAAGGGATAGCCAAGCTGTGCTTGTTGATTCTGTACAAGTATCGCAACACCTTACGAAGTTCTTGCGGTGACTCAATGTTCGGCAAGTACACCTCAGCCAAGCAACAGGTTTCGAAGTTGGCAAGTGATTGCTCAGCACACGGATTGAATCCTTCTACATCCTCGTCAGGATACTGAGTTTCTCCAGTACGCCCCATGCGGCGAGAAGCTTCCAAGTTAATCAGTCCATAAGGTTCGCCATTGCCATTGTACCCTTCCCAAAACTCTTCTGGGAGTTGGTTGATGTCATCACAGATAACGCTGTTGTTTGACATGGCCCTCCAGTTAGGAATGCCACCCAAGTCCCAGCGCTTAGCTCGCAAGTACTCGATGTCGTTAGCATCACCCAATGCGATCTGAGCGGACCGACGAACATTACCCGCCACCACGATACGACCAATGATGTTCATGATGTCAAGGCAGTCTATAGGACGAAGCTGTTGTCCTGCTCGGCTGTTGAGAATTTTGTTGATTTCAAACATTCCCCACACCAAGTCTTCAGGCCCCGAAGCAGTACCGCCAAATCCCTTGATGGGAGACCCCTTAGAGCGAATCAAATGCGTTGCAAAGCTAAATCCTTCACCGCTGTAGAAAGAAGCCTTCAGAACCTTGCTCAGTAGCTTTACCCAGCCTTCGCGTGAGTCAGGCACAATGAAGTCAGCATCGTTGGTATCACATCTTGTGATCTCAACTTTGTCAACGATTTCTGGAAGGAACGCCACATTCTTGTTTTGGATGTTGAATCCAACACCGCTACCCAGCATGAGCATCTCAAACGCCCAAGTAAAAGGGCGAATAGGTTCGTCAACAACCACAAAAGCGCAGTTCTGAAGCGAAGGCAGCCCCAGTCTATCGACAGTCTCCGTGCCAAGTTGCCACAAGAAACGACCTGCGACAGTGCCTTTCAGGTTCAACATAATGTCTCGAACGTCCTGCTTTTCTGCTTCGTTGAAGTCACAACCAAGCTGCTCATTGCATGCCTTGACTACACGCTCAACAGTTTCAGGCCACTCTTCTGTACGACCGTCAATCGGTCGCGCGTAGGTTCTTTTGAAGACGGGGTATCCTACCTCCCCCCAAGGAGTTTTAACTTGTTCCATGATGAAAATTTAAGAAGCGGACAGCAAATATAGCTGTTATTTCTCACTCGGATAAACCCAGACTCTAAAAGATTTCAACTGTTCTAAGTCTGACATTTTTATCTTGGTTATTTCGTCTTTTCTTCCTGTTCTAGTGTATGTCTTTCCGTATGCATCATGCTTGTTATCGACAATTTCACCAGACACGAAATCAAGACAGAAGGAAAGGAGCTCTTGCCTGTCGACTATACAAAAGCCATTAGACGTGGGCATATCGAAGGCTATAATGTCTGCTTCACCAAGCATCCACCCTTTATTTCCCTTCACGTTTTTAAACTCGCACCAAATTTCATCATGCTTGTTTTTTCCTTTAACGTCTACCCCCCACCCACCTCGACCATCAAAGAACAAGTAGAAGTCTATGTGCTTCGTCATATCGTCAGACACACTAGATTTTACCACCTCAAAGCCTAGACTTTCAGCAGTAAGAACAAAAAGAGCCTCGCAAGCCCTGCCTATCCTTTTAGAATAGTTTAGCCTGCTTTGACTCGGTTTGCTCATGGTATTCTATCAAAGCCTGTCTAATTAAATCACATTCTTGATCTATGTTTACTTTAACGATTTTCGTTATTTCATAAATCATTTCAAGAGAAGTGTGCGGGTCTCCCTTGTCGGAATGAAGCCTTTCGTAGACCTCGTTCACGGCTTCCGCCATCCTAGACGTAGCTAAATAATATATCCCAGAAAGATCAGATTTTTCCATCGTTTATCATTGTCTTTATGATCGTAACGACTTCATCTACCTGATCTTTGTTTTTTGGCATAAACAAAGCAGGCTTTCTGCCGTTCTTGTAAAGGTAGTTCAAAAACAACTTCCATCGTATAGGAAATGTATGTTGACTGGGAGTATAACCTTTAGTCTCTATGACAAAATCATGCTCAACGCCTATAAAATCTGGTGTATACGTTATTGGCAAAACCTTCTTGTTCGAGGCGTTCATCAAGTCTTTTCTTCTAGATGTCATCTTATAATAAGCTGCATCGTAAACAAAGGAATCTTGAAGTACAAATGACTCTGGTTCGTAGTCAAACTTTATCCCAGCATCAGCCAAACAATCAGCGCAATACTTCTCAAGCGAAGACTTATATCTACCTAAATTTTTCTTTCCTTTTTTAATTGAACTACGAGTTCTTCTGCGTGTACTCATAACTCAAAAATAAGAAAAATCAATTGAAAGTCTTGTACCTTTCGAACTCTGTTCCTATTCCGTTGAACATTGTTTCAAGGGTCTTTGACGACCTAAACGCAGTCATAGACGGATTCATGGTGAAAAGAACTGGGCTGTCAATGGGGGTAGGGGAACCTCCAGTCTTAGTTTCTCTTACTTTTCTTACATGTACCTCCGTGGTTCTCTTAATCGACGGGTCAGGAGCTTGTATCTTTCTATGGAAGGTCATAAAGCAATCAGCTCTGTTTACGAATTTACCTCCTCCTTCGGTGTCTTCGGCGTATGGAGCAACAGGCAATCCGTCATCGCCTTTTCTTCTCTGAGCTTCAGTAACCGCGTGAGTGTTAAGCCACACGGCAACATCGTTTGCCTTGGAGAAGGTTAAAAACTCTGATGCTGCTTCATAGTGATAATCATGAACACCGATTGAGCTGTTCTTCATATCTAGCTTTAAGCTGTTGTACGGATCGATAAACACAGCATCGAGATCCTGCATTCGCATCGTCTTCTCTACAAAAAGAATTATGTCTGAATAGCTGTACACATCGTTGTTGTTTATCACCACGAACTTATCGTTAACCCACTTAAAAGCGGCTTTCCGTTGTTCGTAATTCATGTCATTGATCCGCATGTTAAGCGCAAACTCCATCAGGCTCATTTTTACACTCCAGGTCGTGTTCTCGGAAGAATAGATAAGCCATTTCCAGTCGTGCCGAACAACAGAATTCACAATCATGTAAAGAGCCATGGTTGTTTTCCCGACGTTGGAGTGACCATTGAAGATGACAAATTCTTTTTTGTACCTAAAGAACTGGTCAAGCTCTTCGTCTCCAGTTTTGAGGCCAAGGTTTATCTTTCCATTCGCGTAATCATCAATCATTCTGAAATCAGAGTCGTCAGAGCTAATAAACGACATGTCGCCGTCGTTTATCTTCATCTCTCTTTCTACGCTTTTCTCATTGCTTATCAGGTCCTTGATAGGCATTTTTTTGCCTTCCTCGATGCCATCCCTGATTGTACTTAAAGCCTGAGACTCAGACTCAATGTCTCTTTTTGAAATTTCTCTGATTAGAACCCTTATCACTTCATCTTCTTCCATCCTTCCAGCAGCAATATATCCGCCACATAGAATAGAAGCTCTTAATAGCGTGTTATGCTTTTCACCATCTTCCGCCATTCTAATCATTCTAGCGGCGAGATTAAGCTTCAGGTAGTCTGTGTATACGTTCTTTTGTACAGCTACTTGGTTTTCGCTCTTTTCTGTAGTAAAAGCACCAAACTTTTGCGAGTCCTCATTTATCGCAATGTCTTTGTCGTAGGATTCAAAGCACGCCCTTGATTCATTTATTCCTGATTCGTCAACCTCAAGGTCGTATTGCTTGTAGAAGTAAGTCTTAAGGGCTCTGAAATGGTCTCTATGTCTTTCAGGGTGCGTAATTCGTACCAGCGCCTTAAGTCCATCTCCAGACGGCGAAATCCAGCAGCTGTATACATAAGGATCCGTGGATAATACGCTCTTGGATTTCTCAACGTCAATGTGATCGAAGTCCAAAACAATGAGACCGCTATGCTCGAACAAAGCCTCGTCGCTACGCGATGCAAACTCACCGCTGAAGCAGACAACTGGTAGCTTCTTTTTGGATTCTTTATTACCACTGCGTACTTCATCAATCGTGGTTTGAGACTGGCCCGATTTGATTCTCTCCAACGCTGTTTTCACATGAACTATGTGAGGTTCGTTCTTGTCGAACACATTCTTGAAGAATGTAACTTTCATTGTATTGCTTTTCTAAGATGAATTGGATGTAGTGAATTGCCTTCTTTAAGTCTTCTGCTCCGTTTTTGCTTTTATGACGGCAAATGTACTTGATGGCATTACCTTCTGCGAAGGGTATGTCGTTCATCATTATGAACTCTGTGGGTTGCATTTTCATCCCCTTGTAATGCTTCCCACCAACTTGAATATCAAAACTGCTCATTTGAATGTATTTCCTACTACTTTTTTTGACGTTATAGATCTTATCATTATGTGCTTGTCTCCTTTGTACGACTTTCCATAGATTTCAGACCGAAGCCTCCTCATCGTGTGTTTTGACTTGCTCATGATTTCTGATGGCTTGTCGTATTTACTGACAATCCATTTCGTGGTTGTTTTGATGTCTTTCCCTTTCTTGTAAGCTATTTCAGCCCACATGTAGTAAATCGGTTTCAATTCTTAGTTTTTTCTTTAGGTTTGAAGCTATCCAATTAAAGTCCAAAAACTGCCCACTGTGAGACATCAAATCTGACTTTGTCAGAAGTATAAGGTTATCACCCTTTTTGTTGGGTATAAGTATTGCGTAAAAGTCTGCATCGTGAGTCGGCTTACTTAGCTTGTAAGCTGTGTGATTCTCGATGTTGACGTAGAAAACATACTCTTTCCCATTCGCTTTTGCTGAAAATAAGTGGGGACTGATGATTCGAAAATCTTTCAGCCCCCACTCCATGCATAAAGGTAAAAAGAGCAGATTAGAAGGGCAAATCTCCACCGCTGGATGATTCGGCAGCCTTAGACTCTTTGTAATCCTTGTACTGCTTTGAGTTAGGATTCAAAACCCTAGTAAAATACTTACCAGACTTTGATTTGAAGCACGTGAACTTCACGTAACCTCCGCCTTTTCCTTCTGCATCTGGCTGAGAAACATAAGAATCCAGCGCTTCTTTCAAGTCTGAATCTTTTAATCTGAAGGAGATCGATGAGAACTCCCCGTCATTCATTCTTGGCTCGTCAGTCCAACCGACCAGAACCGAATCGTAGTCTTTTTTTTCGCTCATTGAATTAAAGTGTTTACAAGTTTGTAGATTATTGACACGACAACGAAGATAAGTGCAAACGTCCTAAAAAAGAACGCTAGCGACCAAAAAATTCTCCACATGATGTTAGTCTTTTATGAATACCCCATCTACCGTCTTCCCAGTCCTGCCTTTTATTTCATCAAAAGCAAGACCTAGGCATTTTTCTAAATCGTATCCAGCCTGGTGAGCAAGTATAATAAGCGTGACCATCACGTCACCGAATGCGTCAGAAGTATCCTCTACTGATTTCTTTTTAGCTAGGCATCCAGCAAGTTCACCAAGCTCCTCCACAACTTTAAGCATTTGTGAAGGCACATAATCGGGGTCAATAAGCCCCTTTCTCATAGCCCATGACTCTACGTCAGTAATTAATTCTTTCATTCATAATAGTTTTAAAGAGTGCGCACTCAATGAAAACTAACCCCAGATTAAAAAATATGGGATTAATAATTGGGAACCTTTCCCAATTGTACTCCCGCTTGGACTCGAACCAAGGACCGACAGCTTAGAAGGCTGTTGCTCTATCCAACTGAGCTACGGGAGCATTGATGACGTATCATGCGTTAAGTTCATTAAAGGAGCTTAATGCATGAGATATGCATCATTATTTAATCATTACCGAAGATGATTGGAAGCTCCTTCGAAAGGTACGACCTCACTTCTTTAGCCACAAGCTGAATCTCCTTCTGAGCATGTTCGTCGTCACGAAGTTCAAGAAAATGGATCCAACTACGAATAGAACCCGTCATATGAATTTTCGTCTTAGTACACATAGGAAGAATCATTCTGGCTTGCTCACGAGCAACACCTGAACTGATAAGTTTATTGTACAAGATATTTGAACGCTTTAGAAAGGCCGTAACATCTTCCATCAACTCAGGCCAATCGTCTGAGTCCAACAGCTCAGTACTAGACTGTCTATTGTCTTTACACTGCTTGCGCAGCTCAATAGGCTCGAACATATCTCCAAGTAAGTTTACGTTCTGATACCGCTGACTGAACTCCTGAAACGTGAATGACCTATGACGAATGAGTTGTATACCGATAGCCTTGCTAGTCTCAATTTCAAACGTTACATATGCATGCTCGAATGGAGACCAGTGCTTGTGCTTCATCAAGTAGTTAATGAGTCCAACATAGTCGCTTTGCTTGTCGCTGCGTGACGAAGACACACGAGCCACTTCAGCAATGTGTTTCTCAGCGTTGGGTGTAATGTTGATGAGTTGAACTTTCATTGTTGTTTGATTGGTTGATTAGAAATCGAAACCAGTAAGACCACTTATGAACTCGTAGTCATCTGGGTTGTAACGATTCTCAGGTTTGCAAATACTTTGGTACGCCTCATAGCCCTTGCCGTACACTTTGTAGGCATGTCCTTTGCCATCAGCGACAGCAAGCACTTTCTCGCCTTTTATATTGATGTAGACAGGTCTATTGGGTCTACCGTCAACAGGGCATTTCATTCACAAAATCAATTTTTGATTGTTTCGTTTAGCTCCTCAATAAGTTCGATTTGGTCTTCGATAATACCCTCTAACTTATCTTGCTTCCTCTTTTTCTCTAATTCATTGAAGTAGTTCTCTACTTTAATCTTAGAGTTTGTAAACCAAGTAGTTTTCATAACCGCAGGGACTATAAACATACTTGATAAAATCACCATAATACTCGATTGGACAAATTGTCTCACTGCTGTTTGATTTAAAGTTAGTAGTCAGGACAGGATTCGAACCTGCAACCACAAGCGTATTAAGCTTATACTCTAACCAATTGAGCTACCTGACCATAGAGTCGTTTTTAAAGGACACTACCGATTTTCATCTAAATAGCTTTAAACGACCAAACCTTTGTTGGGACGATGGGACTTGAACCCATGACCGCCTGTGTATAAGACAGGTGCTCTAACCAACTGAGCTACATCCCAAGTTGATCGACGCTTTAGATTGCAGTGCGCCACCTGACTAAAAAGATCAGTAAATTAGATTGAATATGTCACATTGTAATTGTTTTTGAGCGCTGAGTTTTTGTTTAGCTCTATGTGCCAGAAAACAAGACTCAACTCTAACACCCATCCATTTTTAAACTTCTCGAATGTAACGCCTAGGCCAAGCCTAGACCAAGTAAAATAGTTGTGGATTTTGTACATGGTGTCAAAGTTAAGCCTTGTTTTTGCTCTGGCGTGTTAAAAACCTAAAAAGATTTCAACGTCATACTTTAAACTCTACGTAGTCTGTCATAGGGTCTGAATCGTCGCTCAGGAACCGAGTGATGCGGCGAACCGCCTCGTCGAACTTCATACCACCAGTAAACAGAGTTTCCTCTGAGCATTCAACGAGAGCTGGCAAGTATGGGTATGTCTTCTCTTGAGCCAACCAATAAAACTTATCAATACCAAAGACCTTGGTGTAGATGTAAGCTTGAATATCATACGAGAAGTCTCGCACGCTGTATCGGAATTTGGCAACGTCTTTAGTAGACTTTGAGTCGACAATGAATCCATCCATTAAACAGTCAAGAAACCCTTTGACTTCTACACCGCCAATAACGTCGTTGAACTCTACCTGATAAGAACCGTCAGCCAAAGTTTTATTGTAAAGACCGCACACATGAAGCCTTTCTATCATGTCGTTGGCTTGCTTCCAGTCGTCAGGAGAACAAATAATCTTGCCTTCTTCGATGGCTTCCGTTTCCAGAGCGGCAACGACAGCTTTGTACTCGTTAGTCATTTGAGGGCGCTTAGAAGCCTTAGCTTTATCTGACAAACGCTCCATTATTTTGTCCTGAGATATGACCTGGTAAGTATCCATAGCCTTGTCTCGTTCGAACAAGAGCATGTCATACAACGTGCCGAAATCGAGTGCATCAGACTTGAACTTCAGCTCACCTTTCATGTATTGGTCGAACTTCGCCATATCGGTGAGTGCGACCTTCAAGGAGGAGTACGACAAGTGGCGCTTGCCGTACCGCTCCTCAAGGGCTTGTGGAATATCAATCATCGGACGAACTTTTTGAGACCAGCTTTCTGCTTGTCGGTCAATTGGTCTCCATACTTAGCTTCGATCGCGTCATACGCTTTCTGCTTATCCGTCTGTGACTTGATATAAGCTACAGCCTTGTCCATGATGTTTTCTTCAGCATTAGATGCTTGCTTCGGAGCTGAAGTGGTTGACGGCTTAGAGTCGTGGGTGTTGGTTGCATCCGCATCTTTCGTGTCATCGATCAGGAGCAGTCCGTTAAGAGCATACTTACGAGCATAAGACGATGCCGCTCCAGTCACCTGACTGCCGTCCATGCCTTTCTTATTCTCCTCTTCAC
>Ga0208161_1000279_pt1 | contig 28764 bp, 43 predicted proteins | sample CB_VirMetaG_3_FD_184538 | JGI IMG/M metagenome (GOLD analysis project Ga0208161, IMG submission 184538) | Freshwater to marine saline gradient viral communities from Chesapeake Bay - CB_1508_1S Viral MetaG (SPAdes) (version 4) | ecosystem: Environmental > Aquatic > Marine > Coastal | place: USA... | reverse complement strand
GATGGAAGCGAATGTTCTCGATCCAGTCAAACGGAATCTGCATGTATTCATCGCCAGCAGATTGCTGACCACTAGCACGAGCCTCCATTCTCCAATGGCGCAAATCACGGGTGATCTGTGCTTCTGCTAACTGGATGAAGGTCGGAATAACGCTCGTTAGGTCGTCGCGATTAAGGAAATCAGCGACTGCTGTCTGGAGCGTTGCGTATGTGGTAATTGCCATATTACATCCCTAGCAGGTTGTTTAGCTGATTCTCACCCGCATCTTCTTGATCTGCAAGCAGTCCGGCCACAGGAGCGCCGCTGTAAAGCGGAAGCCCCTTCTTTTTAATATCGGCCTTCATTTCTTTTGTCAGCGGCAGATACCAGACGTCGTAGTAAATAGGATCAGAGCCTCTCGGAAAATCCTTGACCATGTCTGACTGCCGCTTTTCGACTCGGACGTTGTATTTGTTTCCGAGGCGTTTTGCAAAAGCAGGCATTTTCTTGTCGTACTGGTTTTCGTACAAAACGTCAGATTTTGCGTTTGGATATAGGTCCTTTTGGATTTCGGCGGTTGCCCACGATATTCCGTCTAGATCCTGCTCCACGGCCTTCACGACGGCCCTGTTGAATCCAGTCTCGATGACTTGGTCGTTCATCAAAAGGGCGCGTGGTGGGCGTTTGTAGACCGCATCTGCGATTTTTGCCGCTTTTTTTACTTCCTTGAAAGCATCAAGATATTCTTGAACAGCCGGATCATCATCCACGGCTTTGATGATGGCCTTTTTCATCCATTCCGGCATTGGCATCATGCCGTCGGCCCTTGTGTAGGCATCAAAGATTTGATTAATAACCCTTTTGCGCCTAACAGGCTGAGAATAGTCGTTTGGAGATATTCCGCCGCCACCCTGATAAATCTTATCCAAAAGGTCGTCGAGTCTTTTTATCGTTGCTTCTGGAAGTGTTCCGGCCTCTGCTGCTCCGCCAAACTTAATAACTGCAGCGTCTGCATTGTTGTCGGCAGTTTTTTGCAACCTTTCCGCTACTTTTATTTTTGATGCACGCTGCTCCGGGGTGGAGTCGTCGTACCCATACTTGCGGCCACGCTGGTGCAGGTCAGACTGATTCTCAAGCACAAACAAGGTGTTGATATCGCCATCCAAAGTCTGTTGAGAGGTGCGAAGGTGCAAGCCAACATCAGGCTGGCTCCAATGCGGACCTTTGTATTCTTTAGCTTCTTGCGACAAGCGAGGAACGCGGATTAATTCCTCCTCATAGGAGCCCATGTTCAAGTTATCTGGAACAAACTCAGAGAAGTATGTATCTACCTCTTGCCCCATTTCTGAAAGCTCGGCGGATCTCATGCGACCAATGACGCGAAGCTGAATGTTTGCCTCTTGAATGGTCGGCGCAGTTCCAATTTCATCGCCGGTCAACTCGTCGATAATCGTGAAACCTTCGTCATCGTTGCCGCGAACCATATAGGCGCTGTGGCCCTCTTGGTCGCCAACGTGCCATACCCTGTCGCCCATATCGGCCTGCTGCTGTAGGACGCGTTCTCTGAACAGCTCCTCAAGGTCCATGAATATGGACGGGTGCATATCATTTGAGAACACGCCTTCGTTGCCGATAACGGTAACGAAATCCTCTGCCCAATTGTCTGTTGGATCGTCCAACGGGTAGGTATCCGGATCAGCTTCATTCAGCTTCTTGACCCAATACTTAGCCTCGGAAACCTGCCCTTGACCAAGGTAGTCCATCATTTCCGTTTCGACCATGTCGTCGATCACGCCTTCCGGGAGAGGCTCAATGGTTGCGTTTTCCGGCGTGATGTTCCAATCAGCAGGATCAAAGAATTCTTCTGGAGGCTGCCCACGATACTGTGTTTCCAGAGTCGGGACCTGCCGCTCACGCAGGAAGTTCAGGGCCGCTGACTTGGTCACACGGTTGTTTTCATCGGCAATCTGACCAAGGATGCCAGACTCATTGATTTCGCCGCGCTTGACGCCCCTGCCTTCGAGGTAGTTGCGGAATTGCTGCTGCGTCATCTTTTCCTGCGGCATATTCAGGATTTCCTCCTCCATCTTGGAGAAAAGTCCTGTGCTTGGCTCTTTTTGAGCCTCGATGCGAGAAAGCTCGGATTTAGTTGGTTTATTCCGCAATGAAGCAGTCGTTTCTAGCGTTTGTCCGGCTGCTGGTTTAGGAATTGCTCGAATATCCTCTGGCGTTGCCGGGTATTCAATGGCACCTGTTGGTTTGCCTGATGCACCAACAGCAGGACGGCCTTCAATTTTGTTTTGTTGGCCTTGCGACTTGTTCAGCCAGATGGATTCTTCTGAAACATCGTACATCTCCCAAGGGAATCTACGGCCCACGTCTTCTGGCGGAATACGCAGCATTGACTCCTCAAGGCGAGACATAACCTCGCCGCCTTTTGAGCGGTATGTTTCGTCTGCGGCAAATTCAACCCCAAGAGCAAACCTTTCATTTTCTCGATTCAGCTTTTCAAGAAGTTCAATTGCTCCGGGTTTTCCCTCGGCAACTTCTTTTTGAACTATTGGGATCATTTGTTGTAGACGCTTTTGTTCTGCCTTGTAGCGATCTAGCAAATCGTCGTAAGACGTTCCGGGATCAAACCCTTCTTTTCTTGCAACAGCATGGCCTACCTCATGAGCAAGGCCGGTCATCTTGCTCTCTGGGCTGCTTGTCTTTCCGTACCCGATGATCCCCTGCTCCCCTTCTGGGGAAAAAATCATGTCATCTATACTAAAATCAGACGGCCTATATTCAGCCAAAAGACCAGACTCAAACTCTGGGTATGCCTTGTACAGGTTTTCTTCGTTAACAACCAGCGATCTAAATGGATCTAAAACATCTGGTTCTGGGCCTCCCCCGTAAGGACTTGATTCCATCCTTGAAAGATCAGCCCATCCGTAACGCCATTGCCCATCCGGGCCTCTAAACATTCCGGTTTCGCGGTAGATTTCGTCGCGGCCAGATCCTAGTTCCTCTAGCTTTGTTGCTTTTGCAAGCTGCTGCGCTGTTGCGCCTTCCCCTTGAATGTTTCTTGACCCCTTTGCGCCGTAGAACATTCCAGTTGTTCCCGGACCGGGCGGCTCAAGCTGGCTAAACAACTCGCCTGCCTTAAACGCTGTCTTGCCGCCAGCAAGCAGGCCAGCCTCACCGAGAGGCGTTGCAGCTCCAGCTTCTTCTGTTCTTGCGATTTTCTCCGGCGTCATCTGCGTGCTTAAAGGCACCAGAGGCGGCAGCATTTCGTCTGTCTTTTCCCACGGGATGTTGAGCAAGGGAATGTCTTTTGTGGCCTCGATGGCCGCGTCATGCCCTCTACCAACGGCATCCCAGAAACCTTCGTCTTTTCTGCGAAGGGCCGGATCAAGCGCGGTGTAAAAGCCTGCTGTGTAGGCTGGAATTTCTGTTGTGGCAGAAAGAACATTGCGAATACCACCACGAAGCATACCGCCTGCTGTATCTAAAAGACCAAGCGCGGTTTCTTTTGTGTCGTATTCTGGGAATTGGTAGCCACCCTTGATTTGGGTGTAGCTTTTAGGCTGAGCGGGTTGCGCCTGCTCCTTGGCCATTGGCTCGTCGGAAAAGTCCCACAGGCTCTTTTTGTCCTTGTCTGACTTTAATCCTAGCCCACCAAAAAGCTGGTCGAATATAAGCATCTAGGCAATCCCGCGCAGGTTTCTCCTTATTGGCTCGCCCCAATTTGTCTGTTGTGGACGATACCCCACGGCTAAGTATCGCATTGCATCTGCGCCATGACTAGTCCAGTCGTGTTTAGGTCGTCCACGCCACGTCTTGCCTTTTTCGTCGAAGTCTCGCTGGTACTGTCGCAGGGCCTCAATGCCTCGGTCGCACTTTTCCTCGTCAAACCAGCAGGTTGCAAGCATGGACCTGACCGCCTGAATGCCGTCGTCCACACGAAGCTGCGGGGCAATCGTTACCGGGCGAATGCCAAGGTTGTCGAGAGTTTCAAGGCGGCTTTTACCTGTGCCAAGTTCTTTTACCTGAACGTCGTGCGGCAGGATGTGCTGGTCGTAGACGTATTCCTTTTCCTGCAGGACGAGTGCGTAGTGATCCAGCCCGACGCCGCTGCATTCGTAATAGTCGATCAGATGGACGTTTGGTCCTGCAAACTGCGCGAACCAGATGGCCGTGGAATCTCCAACGCCTAAGTCCCACGCTGTAACCACGCCGAGGCTTGGGTTGTAGGGAACAATCCCAATCCTATCCGATGCCGCTTTCATTTCGTGGCCGTAATAAGCGCCGGCAATTGCAGCTTCAAACGAGCATTCAAACTCCTGCTCGTAACGGTCAGCGCCCATAATCTTGAGGGCCTCGTCCAATTCGGACTGCGGCAGGAGCTTGGTCTGACTGGCCTTGTGCATCGCAACGTACCAACTATCGTCATTTAAGGCGTGGTGGTACGTCTCCCAGAATTCGTTTTTCCCTTTTGGCGTGCCAATAAAGGTAGCCCTGCCGTTTCGGTCTGACAGCGCGGGGCGAATAACCGTGGGCCAAGCGTTCACAGGGAAGTCGGCAGGCTCATCCAAGACCACAGCATCAAAGTACAGGCCACGCATGGCGTTGTAGTTGTCTGCGCCAAACAGGCGGATTCTTGCCCCATTGGGTAAATCCACCCGAAGTTCCGCCACGTTCACAACAGCGCCGGGAATTGGAGCCGTGAATTGCAGAACGTAGTCCCAAGCGATGGCCTTTGCCTGTGAATAGTACGGGGCGATGTAAGCCACTCGGACGTCAGGTCGAGGAATTGTCAGTGCATCACGAATCAGGTCGTTGATTGCCGCAACGGTCTTGCCGCAGCGACGGTGGGCTACAAGACAAGCGAATCGTTCAGACCGCTCGTGAAATGGGACCATTACCTCACGAGGGTAGTACGGGATTTCAATTTTCGGCATCGCCTTCTCTCGGCGCTGTAAGCCACGAGATTTCTAGCTTTCCGCCATCTGCGCCGGTGTGTTCCAGTCGATTGGTTTCTCTCCACCCGGCTTGGGTTTTGAGATAGAACATCATCGCGCTGGTGTTTCCTGATCTGGCTTGTTTTAGAAGCGATTGAGCAATTGAACCGATGGCTTTTGCCTTGCCTCTTTTATACGCGGCATCAACTCTTTCGTCTCTTTCCATGAGATTTCTAAAGGTTCTCTCAGAAAAGCCAAAGAAATCAGCCATTTGCGCTTGAGTAAGGACTGCGGACAGACTTTCGACCTGATCAATTTCTGCCTCGGACATGGATATTTCTGGCCTACCCATTATGCAGCCTCCCGGTGTTCTTCAAGGACAGCTTTTTTGCCTGTGTAGTCTTCCCAACGCTTAACAATGACGTCGCAGTATTTGGGGTCCAGTTCCATTAAGCGTGCGTGCCTGCCATTTTTTTCAGCAGCCAGAAGGGTTGTTCCTGACCCGCCAAACAGATCCAGCACGAGATCACCGCCCTTAGTGTTGTTGAGCATTTGATACTCAAACAGGGCGATAGGTTTCATCGTTGGGTGAACGTCGTTCTTTTTGGGCTTTTCAAACTCAAGGATGGTGGTTTGTTTTCGGTCGCTTGCCCACAGGTGGCCGGCTCCCTCTTTCCATCCGTACAAACAAGGCTCGTGCAGCCATTGGTAGTCTTGGCGTCCCATGACAAGGCTGGACTTTTTCCAAATCAGCGTCTGGCGGACGTTCCAGTCGGTGTCGTGACAGGCCCCTCGGAAGTTGTAGCCTTCTGAGTCTGCGTGCCAAATGTAGAACACAGCTCCTGCTTTCATTACCGAGTCAGCCGCGACAAATGCGTCCCGCAGGAATTGGCGAAACTCGGTGTCTTCCATTGAATCGTTTTGAATCTTTAGCCCTGTACCGCCTTCATAGTTCACGTTGTATGGAGGATCGGTCAGGAGCATATCCACATGGCGTCCTTCGCAGAGTTGTTCCACGTGGGACAAGTTGGTGCTGTCGCCGCACATCAACCTGTGGCTGCCCATAACCCAAACGTCGCCGGGTTTTGTGATTGGGTCCTCTGGAAGCTCCGGGAGATTTTCCTCGTCAACCTCAGCCTCGCTGGTTTCTGCCAGCAAGTCTTTCAGGAAGTCGTCGTCAAAGCCGGTCATGCCGTACTCGCTAGGGTCGAGATCCTCAAACTCCAGCTTGAGCATATCCAGATCCCATTCGGCTTCTTCTGCCACTCGGTTGTCTGCAATGCGGTACGCTTTTTTCTGAGCCTCGGACAGCCCTTTTGCGATGTGAACCGGGGCGATGTCCAACCCTAGTTTCTTTGCGGCTTTGTAGCGGGTGTGTCCCGCTAAAATGACCATTTCCTCGTCCACGACGATTGGGGATCGCCATCCGAATTCTTTGATTGAGGCGGCAACTTTATCCACAGCCCCGTCGTTTTTGCGGGGATTGCGAGCGTAGGGGATTAGCCGTTCAAGGCTCATGTCCTCTACATCGAGGTGGTTAAGTGCTGCGCCTTCCGCGTGCGGTGTCGGCTCAGTCATCTTTTGTCTCCATGTTTTCTCGGTAGAACATACAGAAAGCCTCTGGGGATATTTCTGCTGTCCATTTCAAGTCTACTGGATGCTCACCAGTTCCGGCAACCGCAAACACCCACGGCGATAACACCGCAAGAGGCACGACTACTTTCCAATAGTGCCGGTCGATTCTGTACCAGAGGCAGGGGATTCCTTTTCCTTCGGCTTGTCGGACGGCTTGGTCCCACCAGACTCGAATATTGGGAGTCTTGGATCGTTTAATTTCAACCACCCACGGCTCCAAGCCAACAAGATCAGCCCCGCCATCTCGCCATTGGTCAAGGTTTCGGGTCGTCTTAATTCCGAGTTGTTCTTCAAGAATATGGACAACTTCGCGCTCCCCGGCCTGACCTTTTCGTCTGGAATTTATAGGCATTTGAGTGAAACCGACATAAATAAAGTATAACAGAAAAAAGGTGAAAACACAATGCTATCAAACACTTACCAACTACTCGGTATTATATTGCTCATAATCGACATAACCAACCGATTGAATCTGCTTTAACATTTCAATCTTCAAATCCGTGACTTCGAGCAGATGCTCTTGGTCCTCGAATTTCTCCTCCCAAGCACGCATTCCAAGTGTGTGAATGCCCTCGGCCCCGGTGTGATGATTCATGCACAAAGGAATCGTGTGCCGGTCCGAAGCCTTCTGGCCCATCCCCCTCCACTTGGTTCCGATGAGGTGGTGGATCTGGGGTGGCATCCCGCAGATGGCACAGCCCAATTCTGAAAGCGCGTCAAAACGCGCTCTACGCTCTTTTTCGGACAGGGGCGCGGCCCTACTACCTTTCTTCAAAGAAAACAGCTCCACGGGGCTGTCAGGCGCCATACGCGCTCTTTTCAGCACGCTTTGTTGCCTCTCTTGACCGCCAGACGTCCAAAGCGGACTTTGCGGCTTCCAAATCCCAGCGGTTCAGCTCCTCCTGCTCGGTAGCGTAGGACAGGGCATCCAACAACTCGATGTAAGCAGGATCGGCCATTGCCTCTCGCTCTTGCAGGGCGGCAGTTTTGAACCCGGCCTTTTCAGCCTCCCGCATCAGGATCGCCCGTTTGGATTTTCGGAAATGCTCCAACCGAACCCGGTCGGCTTTTGCGCGGGCAAAGTCCTTTGCCTTGAGGCGGATGGTGTGGATCAGTTCTTCGGCGGTCATGAGCGCAGCCCCCTTTTGCGGAAAAAGCCCTCGTACCTTGGGTTTCGCTCCTCGAACAACCGAGCGTAATGCGGGGCGTAGTTGTTGTTGATTTTGAATTTGTCGTTTTTCGCGATGACCGTAGTGTTCCAGCGAATCAGCTCGACGATGCCGTTTGCGCCGTAGTGCGTCCTGCCGGCGGCAATTGCCTTGAGCGTTAGCCTTTCAAACTCGTCGTAGATTTCTGGGTTGTCGTGGTGGTATTCCTTGAACAGTTGTGACTTTCTCATTTTTTCTTCCTTGGCTTCCAATCTTCTTCTGGGACGATAAACGCGGATCTTTCCCCGTAGGGTTTTCCCGCAACTAGCTTTCCGTTTTCGTGGATGCACAAAACCTGCACATCCCCAAAGGCGGCTCGCATCTGGTCAACCGCATCAGCCAGTCCCGGCCAGCGGCTGCGGTTTGAATCCCGGCTCAAATGGCCACCCCGGCGTAGAGGCTAGGCAAATGTCCGTTCTCATCGGGGGGAGGAAAAGGCATCGCGGGACGTCCGTATTCCGGAATCCATTGGTGGGATTTGATGTCAAACCAAAAGTTGAACAGCCCTTCCCATTCACCGTGACGCTGCTTCGCAACCCGGATGAAACCGTCAGGTTCGGACACGTCAACTTCCTGCAAAGCCCGGATCTTGGCCTCCTTGACTTGGTTTCTCGCGATGATGAGCAGGTTGTCGGCAAGGTCCACGATTTCACCAGCGCCCTTGACTGAAAACTTGTCCGGGATGATCCGCTCGTCCGCAGCCTTGCGGATGTGGTGAACGAGGTGGATATGAATCTGGTGTTCCTTTGCGGCCCAAGCCAAAGCGTCCACGAACTGCTTTTGCGGTTCGTTGTCGTTGGTCACGCCGCACTTCACCAGCGAGTCGATCATGACGTGGTCAATCGCCAGTTCCTCGGCGGCCCAATGGATCATCGCAAGGATCTGCTCCGGCTTGACGCTGCCGACTTGGTCGTAGATCCAAACCCGGTCCTTGGTGAATTGCATCAAAGCCTCCGCGCAATCCCTTGCCGGAAGCGGGACGCCACAGCCCTGTCGAAGCATTCTCGCAACGGTGGCCTCGCCGGGCATCTCCATCGAGGCGATCAGGACCTTCTTCTTCGCTGCCGCAAGCCACAAAGCTGTTTGCCCCATGACCAGCGACTTACCGTTGCCGTTGACGCCAGCCCAAATGGTCAGCTCCTTTGGGCGAAAGCGAAACTTGTCGGCGGTCTTGCTCCAAGGCATCTGGTCGCCAAACACGGCGTTGCCCTGTTGGAGGCGCTCCATTGCACCTTCAAAAAAATCCGATGCCGGACGGATGCTTTGACTCTGCTGCCGAGCCATAAACTCGATCAGGTCGATATCGTGGATGATGTTCATATCGCGTTCTTCCAAACCTCGGTTACTTCGTTTTTGTTTTTGTCGTTGAAACCGTTACTGGCCCAGTTGGCCACAGCGTGCTTCCAAGACTTCATTTTGTTTCGCCCGACCATCCAGCCGTTCGATTCGTAGTAATTCACAAACTTTGTTGCGTTGACTGCAAGTCCCTTTTCTTTTGCGTATTCGGATACCTCGTTGACGGATGGAGGCGTGAAACGCCTAAGCTTTCTCTTCTCTTCTGTTCTATTCTCTTCTATTAGAACGGACTTTGTCCCGACACTATCGGGAGTTTGTCTGGAGACTGTCGGGAGTTTCTCCGAACTTTTGAGTAGCTTTTGCGTGTATTCGTCTGTTCTTAGGGCCATTTTTAGGCAAGTGATCCTGCCGGCATCTTCTTCAAACAAGCCGAGATTTACCATGTAACGCATCATTTCCTCGACGCGCTCGACGTGAATATTGGTGGCCGCCGCGATCAGTTCCGCGTCCTCCTCCAACTCAAAGGTAAGGTTGTGTTTGTCGATGGTTCCGGCCACACATTCGAGCAAAAAGAAGTACATTCCGTACCCTTCAAGACCGTATTTAAGGCGAAGTTTTTGGATCTTAGCGTCGTGCCTAGATCCGGAGTCGTGTTTAAACCACTTCATTCAATCTCCATTGGTGCTGATCCCTCCGGTGACTATTCCGGTGGTCGGCACCCAAGCAGGGTTAGATTCGGTCGGAGAGACCAGCCCAATGAAGACTGCCCTCGACCACTTTGCGCTAGTCACAGCGCGTGAGGTCATCTTACATCAGCACCGGCAAGACGCAACGCCTTGAAGGCTTGCAGCTCGCGGTCCAGATCCTTCTGGGAAAGCCTCTCGCCGCGCTTTCGTGCGGCATCGGCCATTTCCAGCACCATCCTCTCAGAAGCCAACGTGGAGGCTTTCTGGGCCTCTTGGCGCTTCTCGTATTTCGCAAAGGCCAAAGGCGGGTGAACCTCCCCGGTGTCCGGGAAAAGGTCCCCCAACGTCATGCCGACGGCGTGAACCACGTCAATGGCATCACACCCGGCAAAACATTTGAGAAGGATGCGCCCATCTGGCATTTCGCGAATAGCGAGGGAGGGGCTTTTGTCATCGTGGGCAGGGCAGCAAGCCATCCATCTGCCTTCCCCTTTTGGCTGAACCTTGTTGAGTCCAGCCAGCAGTAGATCACGTTTGTTGTTCATTTTTTCTCCTTGCGTTGGAAGGCCGGACGTTAAGGTGGCTTTATGCAAGTGTCAAGGCCCCATAAAAAACCCCCACACGAGGTGGGGGAATATCTGGAGGCCATCGGCCCGGAGGAGAGCCGAAGAAGAAGCGATGAACTATCGCGGGGCTAGTCTAGCACGACCGGCGGCAGATCCTGCAACCGATTCTGGCGGTAAGCAGCACCGATGATCTGATCGACCTTGTGGCGAGGTAGCTTTTCAGGCCATTGGTGAACGGCCTGAATCGTGATGCCCAATAAAGTGGCAACCGGGCGGGTCCCGCCAAAAGCCGCTAGAAGTTCTGTTTTGCTCATGGCGGCGATTGTAACGACAAAGATTGTCGTGTAAAGGGGGCTTGACATGGCTAAAGAAGCCTTTATAGTCGCAGCTGTCTTAACCACAAACGCAAGGAGCAAGACATGATTCCAATGAACGCAGCGCAGGACAGCCTGCACGAAGCCATCGAAGCCGAAGCCGGCATGACCCCAGACCATCCAAGCTGGAACATCAGCCTCACAAAGCAGGTGTACGACATGATCCGCGACAGCATCAAGGTTGAGGACATTCCTTACCTTGCCATCAGCATTTTCGAGAGAAACTTTGACAGCGTTGGCCGCTCCATCTGGATTGGTTGCATCGACGAGATGGACGACTTTGCGGGCGACGCAGACTTGGGGGATGGCCATGAGTAATTTTTCTGATGGCCAAGAGCGTTTTTACAGCGACGTCATAGACAACAACACCCTCGACGAAATCATGGGATTCTTAAACAGCAACGCCGACGCATTTGTTCTCAAAGAATACGGCATCACCGAAAACGAATATTTCGAGGTCATGGAGCAGGCATATGAATCCAAATGATCAAGACCGATTTGAGTACGAAGTTGAGCGCGCAATGATTGACTGGGAATACCGAGTTAACATTTGCACGCACGATATTGAAATGGCGTTCCAAAGATTACACGCCGAAAAAGAAAGCATCGTCGCAGAAATTATGAAAATGGCAGAGCGTTTGCATGAGTCCGCCACTCGCTCACCTGCCTTTGGAAATGCGGACAAATCACCTTTTTAGGAAAATACTATGAGCCTTACGATCAAAGAGAACGCCGGAAGCGGCAAAAAGTTTGAGACTGCCCCGGCAGGAAATCACGTAGCGATTTGCTACAGCCTTGTTGAACTTGGTCAACATTACGATTCCGAAAACGACAAGTGGACGTCAAAGGTCCACATCGGATGGGAATTGCCTAACGAACCTATGGCAGATGGCCGCCCATTCGTCGTCAGTCGCCGTTACACGGCTTCTTTGCACGAAAAGGCATCATTGCGCCGGGATCTAGAAAGCTGGCGCGGTCGCCCCTTTACGAACGAGGAGCTTGCCGGTTTTGACGTCAAAAACATCCTTGGCAAGCCGTGCATGATCAACGTTGTTCACAACATTGCAAAAAACGGCAATACCTACGCCAACGTGCGATCTGTTGCGGCCATTCCGAAAGGGATGACCATTCCGGATCAAATCAACCCAAACCTAACGTTTGAGTTTGGCGATCAGGGTTTTGACGAAGCTGCATTCAACGCCCTGCCGCAATGGATGCAGTCCACGATTATGGAATCTCGCGACTACAAAGTGATGATGGACAGCAAGCCAGACAGCGCTGTTCCGTTTGATGACGAGATTGCCTTCTAGTCCACTCCTTGCGACCGGCTTGGCCCACCGGTGTGGAAAAACGGGCCGCCTTTCATGAAGTTGATAACCGAAGCCCTGTCAAGAGCAAAAAGACGCAGGGAATACTGCGAGCAGATGCTCGAAAAGACAAAAAGAAAAATCTGGAAAGACGAACTTAATGCGATCAACTACACGATTAGTTTTTTAAGAGAGGAAATCCGTGTCAAAACTAAGCCGCTCGCCAAAGCTGAGACTACAGATGGCCTTGTTCGACCTGATCTCTTATTGCGAAGAACCAGAAGATCAATGGGGGATTAGAGAGATTTGGTACGACCTTACCCAATCAGAACAAGAGCAAGTCTGGTCTTTTCTTTCAACAAATCAGAAAAATTGCATACGAACCGCTTTACAAGAAGGAGAACAAAGTGAACCACCACCCTTTTGATGTGTTGATGAAGGCTCAGCAGATGGCCATGAAGATCATGGAATTGTCGAAAAGCACCGACAGCCCGGACTGCCACGAAATCGACCTACTGGCGCAGGACGCCCAGTACATCTTGATTGAAACGCATGGTATGAACAAAAACGAAATCCTGCGTTGCCTTGAGGAGGGCAAGCAGAAACTGGAGGAAATGTAGTGAGTTACAACCTAAAAATACCAAAATGGATTATTGAGATTTCCGAAGACCCAGAACAAAACATCCACAATTTGACTGCTAGACAAATTGCCGACCGCCACTACAACCGCAAGTGGTCAATGGAAAAGATACTTAAAACACCCATCATGACGCGCTCTCAAGCGGGCAGCTTGGCTGCAAAGAAATCCCCGTGGGGCAAATGGAATCCGGGCGAGTTCAGCGAAGCTGATGCAGAAAGACGCAAGGAGTTACCGTCATGGAGAGATTAGTTCGATGGGCAATGATTTTTTCGGGTCTAGCGATGTGGTTCCTGATCGCATACGCCCTTTATGAAACCGCAGGAACAGGAGTCATCAAATGAAGAACGAAACCATCGCAGATAAAGCTAGGGCCGCAGGAATTGATCCGGGCGTTGTCTACAACCGACTACAGCGGGGCTGGACGCTTGCAAAGGCCCTGAAAGAGCCTGTGAAGCACAGAAGAAAAAACACGCCTGTTACCAGAGTCCCGGCTGTGGAAAGCCGCAAAACGGCAGATGGCATTATTGGGTCGGCAATGATCATCGCCATCGTGATAACCATTCTGGTGGCGTTTTTTCTAGACGCTTAATCCTTCGGCCACACCAGCGTTTCACTGTCGAGGTGGACCGTATTGGTGTGGCCTATTTCATCCACTACCAGATACCTTTGGCCGTCGTTGATCTTTACGACAAAGGACCGGCCATCCAGCCTGAATTGATCGCCAGCGGAAAGCTGACCAACTTCAACCTCTAGGGATGAATACACACAACCGTCGGATCGAGGCATGGCGTGATCTCCATTTTTCCGTAGAGGCGAAGTTCGTCTTTCGTCATGGTCAGATGTCTCAACTCGGCGCAGCCAGTTGACGCCAAAACCGTAACGATCAGCAGCCACTTCACTTCTTTTTCTTGTAGCCGCTGGCGTAGATGGCACGGCCTTGGCGTTCAGCCGCAGCCTTGGTTTTGTATACCTTGCCGGACTTGCCCCATTTGTAGCCGCCTTTCACTTTGTGTACTGGCATTAGGTCATCGCCTTCTTCATGCAAGTACCCATCTTCATGCAGCGTTCCGGATTCGGACAATCTGCACATGGGAAGCTGTTTTGCTTCGGCGCTTTCTTCATCTTGCTTTTTGGTTTCATTGCCATTTTATTGCTCCTTTTTACCATTTCACCTTGTTAGCCCAATATGCCGCAGACATTTTGCCCTTGGCGATATTCTTTGCGTGCCGCGCCTTAAATGCTTTGTTGCGTTTTGAGCCGTCAGGAGAGCCTTTGACTCCCTGTTGACCAAAACGAATGGTCTTTACATTGTCGCCATCCTTTGCAACCACAACATGAGATTTCGTGGGGTGGCTTGGGGTACGCTTCGGCTTGTTATACCCGCTTACGCCAGCGCGGGATAGGCGTGAATCTTTTTTCATCAGCTTTTACCCAAGTAGAATGATCCCGCTGCGAGGATCGAGATTTTCAGCCACTCAAAGTGGACCAGCGCATTTTCCAGCTTGATGTATTCAGTCTGGGTTTTGGTGTTATCGAACAAACCAAGGAAATTAAACCCGGTGGTGCGCTCTACTGGCACGTAGATGTCCAGCCCTGTTAAGCCGCCCATCATGGCCCACGCACCTAGTGCCACCATCGACAGCACGAAGATGCGGCGAGTCATCTTGGCGAACGGATCGTTGCCCACACGGTTGGCGGCTGCATCAGCAGCGGAAGTAGCACGGGCGGAGTCAGCATCAGCCTTTTCCGTGTCGGCCTTCATCTTGCCGAGGATCAGCTCCTGCTGCTTCGCCTTGGCCTCTTGCGCCTTGTCGATCATCTTGAACAGGCCGCCCATCGTAGCGCCGCCTGCCATCGTAATTAGTTCAACTGGGATCATGCTTGTCTCCTTTGCAGTCTGACTCAAGACACCTGTAAATATGCTGGAGAGCGGAAACAGCCCGATCACGTCCAGCATCGTCCATGCTCACCAAAAAATGTATTGCCTCTGCAAGCGCATCCATCAAGTCGCGCTTCTGATTGTCATCCATCGTCCTTATCCTTTTTCTTTTCTTTGCCCTTCACATACGCATCAGCACCGAAGAATGCTGAAACTACCAGTCCGACGGACATGAAATAAACGCCAGACATATCTCCGATAATTTTCGATTCGTTGTCAAAACCCAGTGCCCCCGTGCCGAATACGAACAGCGGATACAGCAGCATCCCCCACAGGGCCACCCATACCATCTTGCGTTGTTGGTCGCGTTTATTGTCCTCGTCCTCGATCTCCAGCCTACGCCGGGTCATTTCAAGTTCCCATTCTTCTCGGCTGATGGAGCCGCTTTTGTCGATGTCGATGCGGTCAAAGTCGGTCATGTCAATTTCCTGACAGTGGGTTATCCAGAGCCTTTTGGATCTGGTCTTGTAACTCGGTCTTGGTATTTTCTACCTTGATTTCAAACTTATCTATCTTGTCCTCAAAGCGGACGATTTTGTCGTTGATCCGTTTCTCAATGTCGTAGATTAGCTGCTTGGCATCACGCAGGTTTTGTTCAATGGATTCCAGCAAGCGTTCCTGCGTTTCAATCTTGTTGCTGGTCTGTTCCATCTGGGCTTGGTAGCCGCCGATGTCCAACGAGGCCAGTTCTTCAACCTTCTGGTACATCGTGAAGCCGCCATACAGCGCACCTAGTACAGAGCCAATTCCGGCAATCGCCATACCGATGGTGGTTGGAGTCATCCGCAGGCCAAACAGGGTGAAAGACTTGTCCTTCAGCCCTTCGATTTCGTCCAGTTTGTCGCCTAAGTCAGCCATTTATAGTCGCCGGTATAATTGGGTATAATTCAGTTGCTGGTGCGGTAGCCCGCAGGGAAGTCATGACCCCGAAAGCGCCTGTGTAGCGACAGGGACAGCAATGTACCGCCTTGGATAGCATCCTTGGCCCGAACCCCTGCTGGGCTTTTCCCGGTGGGGGTTTTCTTTTTACTCTGCATCTCATTTGATCCATCAGCTCATAACCGGCTCATAAGTAAGCGCAAGCTGTTGATTCATATAGTCTGAATGGCTCATATCTTATTTGACGGTCATTTGATTACTCTGCAAATGACGTAGTGCGGTTGCCGCTTCTTGGCATAAACGACCAACTGCGATAAATCTTGTTTCGTACCCGTCTTCACTGTTAATTTCAAGGCGAGCGTCCGCTGGGACAGACTCAAGTAGTTCGTGCAGTGGCGTTTCCATTGCTTCTATGTTCATTTCGCTATCTCCTTAATCTCTTTGTGACTATCACACAGGCAGCTATGGCCTCCATGTGTGAGGCTGGCAAACATACTCAATTCTCAAACCCGCCTTGCAACTTCTTCAGGTTCTCAAGTTCTTGCTGAAGGCGCATCACCTCCAACCGTCTGGCTTGGAGTTCTAGCTGGTACAGGGTGTTGCAGTTGATCCGCTCTTTTGGCCCGTCAATCGGTATCACGATTCTTGCATATAGGCCGATGTCTTTGGTCTGAGGATTGGTAGGATCTTCGCTACCAAACGGGCTGACCGCATTGTTGATGATCCCTGTCGCTCCCAGCTCAAATGTAGAGCCACCACCGATAGCGTTCTTGCAGTCTAGGTTGCCAGCCCTGAAGGAGTCAGTCGCATAGCTACCCGGTGCGCTAGGGAGTTGTAGGTTTAGCGAGGATGAGTCTGCCATCGCCACCCCACAGAACAGGATTAGTGGTGCAGCTTTGAGCATATTCGGCTCGCCAGTAGAGTACCTGTGCCATCGCCTCTTAGCTTGGATTGGCTGCAAATGTATTGCGCTTTGTCTGCGTCTTTGCTGCGGATATACACATCGAATTTCACATGGCCCAAGTACCGAACATGGGCAATCCGGTAGCTGGACACAAAAGGTACTGGCTGCCAGTCCTCGGTGAATACGCCGATCTCGTAATACTCAACATCCTTGCGTTTGTTGAACAATTCCATCTCCGCCTTGACCACACCTTCCACATGGGAAGTCGTCAGGGTCGGGTAGGTAGGAACCATCTCATGTCCCCAAGCAGGCAGAGCCAGCAGAAGCAGGGCTATTGCGCGATACATTCCGCGACAACCACGGCACGGTAAGTGCCACCCGGAAATGCCTTGTTGCCACCACCGCCATAGGTCGCAGCGGAACTGATCTTGAACCAAGTCGTGCCGGTCGCTGTCAGGTCATATTCCTTGGTCTGGTCATACTCCACCGCATCGGTGTCGTAGTCAGCCATCGCCACGTTAGACACCTCATGGACGCTCACAGAGCCGGTGAAAGTCACCATGTCGCTCAGGCTAGGGCTGGCAGAAAAGCTGGTCGGGTAAGTGATCTTGGCCTTGTACGCATCCGCCAGACTGACATCGTACCGAACCACAGGAATCACCCCGCCATCAGCAGGGGCAGTCGTCAGGGTATAAGCATTTGGATTCCCATAGACACCAGCCACATCGGTGTTGATGAGGCAGCGGGACTGGACTGTGCCTTCAATCGGGATCTCAGCAGCTTGTGCTGTGCCTGCAATCAACAGGGCTAGTGCGATCTTCTTCATTAGCAGGCTCCTTTGATTTCAGCTTTGGCTGCTTCCCTGCGTTTGTGGTCTGAAAACTTCTCCCCACATTCGCGCTCAGTGGCAAATCCGTTGACCTTCCAGTATTTACACATCTTGCACCCAGCACGGGTGTTTCTTGCCCGCTTGCGCTTGTGGTTCATCTCCATTGCTCCTCAACCATCTGGTTGTGTAGTCGGTCATTCGCCATGCTGCGGAATGCTCTGCGGTTGTCCTTAATCTCGCCGCCTTGGAGTATTACAGTTTCCTGATACACCCCACCCGGTATGCTCATTGCATAATAATTGTGCATCGTAACCGGATTCATCGCAGCAATCATCCCTGTTTGACCGACAGCCATGTTCAGATCGGCATCGCCGGTAGCGAGGGCTTTTTCCATGTCCTCTTTTTCAACTTCTTCATCGTCTTTAGAAACTTCTTCATCGTCCTTTAGAAACTTATCGCGATCTACTTCGGCGGTTTGCGCGTAGGGATCGTCTAGGACGGAATACAGGGTCGGCAGGGCTGGAGCAGTCTGTTCGACTTCGGGTTCGATAAAGCGGTAGGTGTAGACCACCTGTGGATCTTCTACGCTACCCACTCCCGTTGTGGCGATCTCTCCGTCGCCCCAGTATTTGATCGGTGAATATGCAACTGGAACTGCCTTGGTGATCGTCTGACCAGAACGGCCTGACCAGTCATCTGTTGATTCAAAAATATATCCACCGTCAATGGCGTTTTCATTTCGGACTGTGACGGTGAAGGGGTCGGCTCGATCTTTGACTGCGGTGTAGCGGTACAAGACGCCGGAGATGTCGAGTCCCGGAACTGGAGCCACGCCCAATACAGACTCAGACATAGACCAAGAACTACCCCCAGCAGCAACATTAGGAGTGTAGCCATAGATGGGGTCAGAAGAGCAGGAGGCTGCCGAATAGACCGCCAACAATGCCAAGAGCCTTGAGCCTCTTAGATTCTGCATCGTTCTCCTCCTCATCTGGGGTTTTGTCGGTATGGGTCTGCCATGCCAACTTCGCTTCGTTGCCGATCTTGCCGTCATACGGACAAGGCGTACCGGCCATCATCATGGCATCAAACACCTTCTGGTCTTGGCACATCAGGGACACGGATGCCACCTTCATGCCGCTGTCGTAGAGGAACTTGGCGTTCTTCAATCTCAGGCAGTTTTCTTCGGTGAAGGTCGAGCCGACAGAGATGCCCAGAATCTGGGTCTGAACGGCTCCAGAAGCCCCTACGGTACAGAGATCGTTGCCATTGCCGGCTGAGAATTGCGGGGCTATAGCGGACGGAGGGGGGCTTTTGACGGTGGTAGTTTGAGTGCCGTTACTGGTGACAGTCTGTTCAGAAACGATGGGTTCAGACAGAGCGTTCGTGGAATAGGCGATCAGGCCGCCAAGCAGGAGGCCGATGATTACCCAGCCAACCTGCTCTACAGGATGTTTCACCGGCTTTTCTGCAAATCCCCGATCATCTCGAAGATTTGATCCAGCTTATGTTCCATCCGACGGATGTCTTCTTTGTAGTCATCCCGGCGAACAAACTTATCGTTTAGACCGGATTGGCATTCATACATCTGCTTTTCGATGCGGCGCAAATCAGACACCACATTGCGGATAAACCAGCCGCCAATGGAAAGGAATGCGGTAAGGATCAGATTCCAAAAAACGACTGGTTCCATGTCAGTATGTCCCTTCCCATACGCGCAGCTTGTCGAAATCACCCGACAGCATCTTGCGTTTGATTACTTCACGAACAGCGTCGTGGTCGTCCCAGCGGAGTCCAGCTTCCTTGATCCATTGGGACAGAATATGGAGCGGAATGCGGCCTACAAGGCGCTTCTCGCCAGTCTGGCCAAGGCCAGCATCTTTGATGGCTTTGACTTCATCGAGATACGGCTCGTTGTCGTAAATCTTCTCTACGACCAAGGTTTTCCCGTTATCTTCGTGGTGAATCTTCTCGCCAATCTTCATTTACAAGTCTCCAAAGTAAAAAGGGGAGAGAGGCAACGTGCGCTAGCCCCTCTCCCCTCGCATCACACCAGATTAACCAGTCGTGGTGCAGTCAGCGATGATGCCGCTGGCCTTCTCGTTGTTACAAACCAAAGTCAGTTCGGTAACAACCTGACGGACAGTTGCGTCGCCAGTCTTAGCCAGTTCGGTGTTCTTCGTCGGACGGAGAACAGCTACTGACCACATATCGTCCTGCATGATGAATACATCACGGGAACGGTTTTCACGGCTCGGCATGAATTCAACAGTACCCCACGGGGTAACGTAGACATCAACCGCCTTGATTACAGCGTTAGTACCGCCAACGGAAGCACCGATGGTAGAACGCTGGTTGTTCATACCAGTAAAGCCCAGAGCCTTGTTCATCTGATAAGCAGACAGATAAACAGTGTTCGGCTTGCCACCTTCTTCCCAAATTGACTGCATTACAGAGTCAAAACGAGTTTGACCGAAAGCGATCAGGGTGGTGGTTTCGTCGGTACGAGCGTCAGTACCGTCGCCGGTCGGATCTGCACCTTCGTTAGCACCAAAGTCGGTGTTGGTAATCATCCAAGCCGGAGCGCCAGCAAGTTCGCGGGCTGCTGAAGAAGAACCAGCAACGCGAGCGTTGTTATCGAACAGTGCCTTTTCGATGTCCAGCTTCTGCTCTTTCGCAGTCTTCAGCATCTGGTAAGCCATTTCTGAAGCACGACCTGCCTTATCCAGACCAGCATCGGTATCAGGAATTGCAACTGCGTTCTTGAAAATCTGGGTGTAGTTGCCCAGACGGGAAGTTGCAGTGCGAGCAGTAGCGGTAGTTGCGTCACCTTCAATGTGAGCGTTAGCTGCTGAAGCGCGCAGTGCGTCAGTCTGCCATTCGTGGTAAGTGTTGGTAGCCTTCAGCTTCTTACACTTGGTGTAGAACGGGGTTTCTTCCGGAGAGATGTCATAGATGACATTTTCCAAATCTTCACGAATACCAACGGCATCGTAGCTATCAAAAGTATTAGTAGGCTGTGCCATGACTATATCCTCAATTAAATGTTACTGGTTCAGGATCAAGCTAACAGCATCTTCGATGCGTCCAGTCTGACCCAATTTGGCCTTACGCCGCTGCCGAATTTTGGTCTTCCCGTCGTCGAACTTTTTGGCTCCCGGTCGCAGAACAGGTTTGGCTTTCGCCACCTTCTTCTGAACCTTGTCTTTTGACGACTCCAAGTTCATCCACTTGATTGCCGCATCCAAGACCCGGATCGCCCGGTGGTCATAGACGTTATTCAGATCGTTTGGCTCATAACCAAAGTAATCCTTAGCGCCCTGTACCAACCTTTGTTTCAGCTTGGGTGCTTTCTCAGCGTCCCCAAATTCAGGCATCAATGCCCTGAGCTGGTTTAATTCCTGCTTGAGGTACTCTTGGCGGACACGCTCCTGCGCTTCTGCCTGTTGAGCCATCAGCTGCTGCATCTGGCCCAGTTGTTCCTCGTAATTCCTCTGCGCCTCTTCATAGGCTGCGTGCTTTTCCATGTACCCTAATGGGTCGCGGTCGAGCATCTCCTTAGAAGGTCGGGTAGGAGGCTGCAAAAATTGCCCGCTCTGTATTTGCTGAACAAGATCAACAACTTTCTGCCTTTCGGCTGAAAGATACTCATAAACCTGCTCTGCCTGCTTTTTGGCAGACGCAGCTTCCTGCATACCTTTCTGGACATATTTCTGGCCACTGTAACCTTGCTTGAGGGTTTCAAGGGTGACCATTTCTTCTATGCCATCAACCTTGACGGCATAAAGCTCTGGTTCCTCAGACCCGGCATCGTCAGTGCCTTCATCGTCCTCTTCGACTTCTTCTTCCTCGCTGTCGTCGAACTCAGCGACCTCTTCTTCAGAATCGTCTACTTCTTCTAGGTCGGAATCATCCTCTAGTTCCGCAGACGCTTCTTCCAATTCTTCTTCAGGAGCCTCTTGAGGCTCAATTAAAAGTCCAACAGCATCTTCAATGCTGGTAATTCTTGGCTGTTCAGTCGTGTTTTCCACGGTGCTGTTTCCCCTTTAAGTTGTTTTTATCGAAGATTGCCTCGTCCGTCAATACGGTGTTGATGTAATCCTCGATTTTGCCTAGCGCCCGAATAATCTGGTGCGCCGCTTCACGACTATCCGAATCGGATTTGTCGTCTAAAAACACAACCACTTGCTGCGTTTTTATTTCTTCAATGACTGCTATAAAAGCGTCGTCATTTTTAAGCCGCCGTATTTGGGCAGCCCAGTCTTTAATATTCAGAATCTACCTCCAGCTACGGCTTGCTCTGGCGGAGCCTCTGGGTAGCGAGGCTCTTTCTGCATGGACTTGATGCGCTCGATGTCTACGGCCTTGCCATAGTCTCCAAGAAGTTTTGCAGCTTCCAGAATCAAATCCTGATCCATCTTGTCGCGTTCGCGGTCGTCGGTAGCGATAGCCTTCTGGGCGTCGATCTGAGCGCGGAGCATATCGGTTTGCGCCTTTGCTTGGGCGCGGATCTGCTCGGCCTGAACCTGAGCCTGCGCCAAGGCCATGCTTGGGTCTGGCTGCTGCTGGGCCTGAGCCTGCTTCTGGGCAATAAGCTGCTGTTCGATCTGGTCGTTGATCGGCAGGAAATAACGCTCTGCGTTTCTGACACCAGCGACCGCCAGCATATCGGCAAGGGTGTTCCGCATCAGCGTCATTGTTACGAGGCCATTGCCGGGGCCGTAAGATTGCCAAATCTGGCTCTGGATCTGGAATGCCTGATTAAGGACGGCCATCTTCTCGTCCTCTTTGCCTGTGCCAAGGCCGACATTGACCGAAACATCCATGCTGGTGTTCCAGACAGACGGGTCGATTGGCACAAACTCGCCATTCATTCGCATCAGCTGCTGCTCGTCCGTGTTTTGAACAAACAATTTCAGCATTAGCTTAAATAGGCGACGCATTCCGCCCTCGGCTAGGTTGCGAGCCATAACCTCAATTTGTCCGGCCCCCTGTTGCGCTGTAAGGGCCGCAGCGGTTGCCGTCGTGTTTTGCAGGGCATCAGGGTCTAAACCCATCGAAGCGCGGGACACGCCCGTTTTCACCTCGATCAGGTCGTCGTAATACTGGATGGCAGGGAGGACAGATCCGGCGATAAACGGAACCTGAATCTCCTGAATCGCTCCTGCCGTTTTCATGCGAATCAAACCGCCGATTTCGTTATTCAGCAGGTCATCCACATTCACCTGACCTTCCACGAACCCGGTGCGCGGGTTGTTGGTCAGGGCTACGTTATCCAGAACGCCACGCAGCATTGCTGTGGCAGCATCCTGATCGTTAATGATTAGGTCGGCAATCGAGCGACCGAAGAAGGCGTGTGGCTCCGGGTCGATCTCAAACACCGCAAAAGGAATGTCGCCCCACGGCTCATAATCAAGCAGCTTGTAGCTGGAGCCGCCAAGGGTGAATTTGTACATCTGAGCAACGCCTGTGCCTTCGATGTCCATCTTCATGTACGCCTCGGTCACCGCGACGAGCTTCATGGACATATCCATCGTCTGCTCTTCTTCGTCGATCTGGTAGCCGCGACGCTCGAAGTCTTCAACTTCAGAGTAGGTGTCGGATGAGCCGATTCCGTCAAGGTTGTACACCTCTTCAAAATCAAAGCCCATGTTCACCAGATCGGAAACACGAAGCTCGGTACGGTGAGCCACAACGTAGCTGTCCTCGATGGACTTGGCGTTGCGGTCAATCATGAATTCTTCTGGCGGAACGGACTCAACCATCAAGCGGCCTTTTTCCTGCTTGCGGCTGATCGTGAGGGCATGGGTTGGCATTTCAATTTCCATGCCAAAGTCATCCATCATGATCGAGGTTTCTACCGAATGCTCGATAACCTCTACCTCATCGTCTGAAACAAGAGCCAGATACTCTGGTTCAGTCAGGTTTGTGTAGGTGTAGGTTTCTGAGTCGGTGTACTTGTCCCAATAAACCTTGAGGACACCAGTCTTTTTCACCAATGCATCGTGCATTGCGTCATTGAGCAAGCGGTATCCGCCAAGCTCATTGAACGCCCAATTCATATACTGTGTAGCTTGCTGGGCAATCGACACGTCTTTTGGTGCAGTCGGTATATATTCCACAGGGCGGTCTGTGGATAAAAATACCCGCATCAGGCTTGGTTTGATTGCGCGGACAGTATCTCGAACCTTTGTAGCCACCACTTTTGAGCGGCCATCTTCTTCACCAATGTCTACTTCGCCATCAAAGTAACGTTGGGCTTTGATTCGGTCGTCTGCAATTTCGGATTCGATGAAGTCAACAGCGTCCTGAACGGCATTCTGTACAACGCCCTCAATCTGGGATTCATCCATCTTCTCTGGCTTCATCATTTTTTCCTTATTGGCCCAGCAGACCGCGCATTTCTAGTGCGCCAGTCTGGGAAAGCAGATTTGCAACACCGGGAGTATTAAGCAGATCGTACAAGCCCACAATCCCCTTACGGCCAAGACGGCCTCCGGTTGCGATGTTGCCAAGTTGTCCGGCCTTCTGTGCTACCTCGCCAACGATTCGCGGAGAGGTTGCCGCAGCAACGCCAGCCGCAAGAGGCAGGTTGCCTGTGCCTAGCGCATAACCAGCGCCAGCCGTAGACGGAATTGCGCTGATGCTTCGCGGAGTCAGCGAGGACATCTGCTGGCCTGCTGCCATTGGCAGGAATGAACGGCCACCCTCACGCTCCAGCGTTTCAGCCAGTTCCATTCTGCGGCCATAGCCAGTGCTTACGTTATTACGCATCAGGGACTGCAGTTTACGGATTGCGGTGTCTGAGGTTTTAGCGCCAAGGCTGAACGTGCGTTCAATGTCCGAAATCAACTCGGAAGCCTCTGCGTAGTCACGAAGGATCTGAGAATAACCCGGAGCCTGATCGTCGATGGTCTTTCGGATCGAAGCGTAGACAGACTGAACCGCAGCATTTGCCTGACGGTCGTTTGGATCAATCTTGTTCTTCACCGCCAAGATGGACTCACGCAACGCGTTCATGCCTTCCGGGGTGTGGTATTCGGAACCCGGATAGGACTTCCAGCGTTCAATTTCTGCCTTCGCATCCATCAGGGCATCGACGGCAGATTGGTTTTTGATCTGGCCTTTGTACAAGCCAAAAGTACGCAGTGAATTGTCGAAAGCCCTGTCGATGGCATCAAAAGAAAGGACGGTCTTGTCTTTAAAGAGATCCTTACTTTTCTGATAACGCTGCTGCATATTTGCGCGCATTTGGGCCACGCCCTGACGTGCGGCATCAAGAATCTCGGTCATCGGCACTTGGCCACGCATCGATTCGCGGAAGGCACGACCACGCTCGCCACCAGCGACGCCGGACTGGAAAGCCTCTCTAACGGCCTCTGCGCCCGTTCCGGTGGTCTGTCCCAGCACTCCGGTTGTTGCGGATTCGATGGCTTTAGGAGCCGCACCAACGGCTGAAACGGTAAGTCCAAGCGGGTCGACGTACTGAGAAGCCTGCTGGATCTGCTTTCCAGCCTCGCCAACGGTAGGAGCGCCAGCCATTCTGGTCGGCGTTCTGGCAAGACCGGGAGCGCGAAGGGCTGTGCCTGCGCCAAACATTACGGTGGAAGCATCCGCCAAAACCCCAGCTGGATCTTCGGCAATCGCCCGCTTCACGCCCTCAAGGGAGCCGTAGCGGTCGCCATAAAACTGGGCCAGATTATCAGCGACTTCATTGAAGCGTTCCGGCAATCCAATGCTTTTGGCAATTTGCGGATCGATTGCGTTCAGCGCAGACGTCAAAGCAGCGCCAGCCACGTCGTTAAGGCTGTTGAGGGTTTCCAAAGGATGGGCTGCCATGTGGGCAACGCCCTGAACAATATTAAAAGCGGAAGATGGGAGGTTTGTAACGGCCTCATAGGCAACGTCTCCCCAACCCATGCCTTCCGGCTGAGTTTCTACAGGGGCAATGTCCTGTTCAGCTTCTGCCGCCTGACGGACGGTTTCATAGTCTGGAGTCCCAGCTTTATCCTGATTGGCGTCTAGCCATTCCTGATACTTGTTCGCCATTACTGCGCTCCAATGATTGCGTTTGCCTCTTGGCGAATCTGATCAATCGACTTTGGCTTTTCGATTCGATTCACAGGAATGCCTGCATATCGGCCAAACTTCTGCAGCTCGCCCTTGTCATACAGCTCATTGTATTTGTCGATTGCACGCTCTGCATACTTTTTGCGGATGCGAGCCATTTCAGCAAGCGCATCACCCTGCATGGCAATTTCACCAGTCATCACGCGGAGCAAGAACTGACGTTCTGCCGGGGTATCAAGACCGCGAGCGCCAATGCCAAGGGATTTGATGAGCGGGAATACGTCAGCACCAAGCGTGGCTTCAAGCAACTGAGAATCTGATGCCGTTCTGGCAGCTTCAGGGCTATTGCCAAGAGCAGAAAACAGGCGAGCAAGATCAGTTCTTACTCCTGCAAACATTCCAGTCGGAGCATTGCCATCCTGAATGAGAGCCAAAACACGGTTTGAGTTTTCAATAGCGCGAACAGCATTTGACGCATTGTTGATCGCCTCGCCCATTGTTTCAGCGCCAAACTTACCAGCAGCCTGCTCAAATGTGCTTTCATATTGTTTCGGCTTGACGTCAGCAAGGTAATCCATGAATGAACCTTGGAATCCTTGGCGGACGGCAAACTGATAATTCTTGTAGTCGCTTGTGCCTGTGCCTTCCACCAAAGCCTTCAGGATCGTGTCGGCAGCTTCTGGATATTGGCGAAGCAGGTCGGCGTTGGATTTATCGCCACGGGCCTCTAGCTGGTCGGCCAGCTTCATAGCACGCTTGTTTGCACGAAGATCCTTGATGCGAGATGCAAAAGCCTGCGTCAACGCAGCGTCCGGGTTTAGACGCATGGAATTAAGGATCATGGCTTTGCGGGTGCGCCATTCTTCGTCGCCAAGCGTGGAATTCCACAGCCCCTTAAAGAACCCTTCATCCTTGAGGATTTTATCCGTCTCTTCGTCGTCAACATTAGCCGGAGGCGTATTGTCGCTTTCGATGTAAGCGCGGATTGAATCATATTGCGAAGGATCCATTCTTCCCGGCCCACGGTATGGAGCCTGAACGTCAGGACGGCGGAATTGAGAAGGGTCACGACCAAGCGGATCGCCTGAATACAATGGAGTGCCATCTTCTGCATAAGTCTGGCCTAGATTGCCAAACTCGCCCTGCACACTAGAGCGGATGATATCAGCAGGGGCATTGCCAAATTCGCCGCCACCCATCTGAACGTCTTGTGCGACAACGGATGTCGTCGGCTGGAATCCAGTTTGAACAGGAGGGGCTGGAGGAGTTTCGGCAGCCTGAGCGTCGCCAATTCCAAGCAAATTCAGCAGGCCAGCGCCACGCTCTCTCAAGACTGGTTTGACGCCTGTTTCTTCGGCAGCCACATCAACGGCCTGACTTGCCAACCATGCGAGTAATGGATTCATCGCCTTTTCCTCTTCGGCATCATTCATGCCAGTCTGTACTGGCGGCAAATACGAATAATTCCCCAGCGGTATGGGGAGTCCTACATCAACCTTGGCCATACATCATCATTTGCCGCAGTTTGCTCTGGTAATCCTGCGGAACATTCAAAGCGCCAGTCGTCGGTAATGACGGGCCTGACAAAAGACCCGGAGTCTGATACTGCTGCGGCATTCCATACATGGCGTATTGTTGCTGTGCGGCTTGAATCTGCTGCATTGCAGGAGATGGGCCAACGCCACCCATTGTCGGAACCTGCGGCATCATTGGCTGTGTGTTTGGAGCGGTTGCGGTTACAGGTGTAATGCTAGGCGCAGCCATTTGCGTGACTGGCGGAACAGCAGAAGTATCTTCCGCACGAGCCTTTTGGGCATCCATCATGGTCTGCATTGAGAATCCGCCTTCACCAAAGCCAAGATTTCCGGCCTTACCCATGAAGTGATCTTTCATACCGCCCATCACGTTTTCGCCAAAGCCACGCTTCTGAGCGCCTTCAATGGCAGAAGCCAATTCCTTACGCTTCAGCGCGTCCTTCATGTTTGGATCTTCCAGCTTCTTTTTAAGCTGGTCAGCCTCACCAAACTTGCCCATGATGCTGCTAAAAAGTCCCATGTCTTACCCCAGAGCGAGAGTGAGCCAATCGAACAGACCCGGCTGCTTACTGGTCGTCGTAGTCTGCGGAACCGGAGTTGCGCCCAATGCGCTGGTGACGTAGCCGATAGAGGCCGCAGGAGCGCCTGTGTAGCCTGCGTACTGTGCCTTGGCTGCGTCGATAAGAGCCTGTTGTAGACCCTGCTGGAGAGCGCCCTGCTGCGCCAGATTCTGCTGAACAGTCTGGCCCATGCCAAAGCCGAGGTTTGCAATGTTGGCAAGCTGTGTGCCTGCTGCGAGGCGCTGCTGAGATCCAGCCAAACCAGCCTGCTGATTTGCCAATGCAGCCTGAAGTGCTGCCTGTTGGTTCGCCATGGCCGCTGATTGGGCCTGAGACGCGCCAAACTGACCTGCCTGCTGTAAAGCAGCCTGATTCGCCAACTGTGATTGTAGGGCTTGCTGGCCAGTCGTAGTCTGTGCCTGCAATCCAGCCGCCTGATTTGCCAAGGCTGCCTGCATAGCGCCAGCAATATCCTGTTGTGCGGCTTGCTGGGCTTGAGTGAATCCTGCCTGACGCAATCCAGCGGAAGACTGAGCCAACTGCTGGAGTACGTTACGGCCAAGTTCTGCTTCAGCTACGCCCTGACGAGATCCGCCGTATGCCCTTGCAGCTTGAGCCTGTGCGCCAAGGGTGTTCAGCCCCATCTGCGCTCCACGAAGAATGTCCGCCTCATTTGCCCGGATTACTTCTTCTGTGTAGGGGTTCATGTACGGAGAAAGCCCAGTTTGAGCCAACTGACCTGCCTGTACATCCTGAGCAGAAATAGGAGAGACGCCAGAAATGGTTGGGGCTTGATAGCTTGTGCCAGCTACATTTTGTGCGCCAACGCCCATAGGGCGGTATCCCATTTCGCCAGCAGCGCCTAATCCAGAGCCGTAGATTCCCATTGCGGCTGCTTGGTTGACATTCGGCATTGCGGTCTGTCCGCCTTGTGGTGCGCCTGCCATATCAGTATCCCCTTATACGAACAGTCTGTTGTAAGCGGCTGCTGATGCCGGATTTCTGGCTTCATATTCAGCCAAAGCCTGCTCAAACAAAGGAGCCGATGAATAGCCCATTTCACCGCCTGCAAACGGCTGTGGTGCTGGCATTCCCTGTGCTGCGGTGATTTGACCCGGCTGGAGAAGCCCAAATGCCTCTGCTGCGCCAATGTTGGATTGCATGGCTGCAAGCTGGGTTGGGTTGAATGCAGCTACGTCAGGGCCGTAATACGGCTGGTAGCCAATCTGCTGTGCTGCTTCTGCACGAGCCAGATTTCGGGTTGCTGGCTCTTCAATCCACTTGGGGATTTCTACTTTTTGAGTTTGGCCTCCGCCTTTGCCGCCACCGCCGCCCATAATTAAATCTCCCGCTCTAGTACCACAAACTGTTCGTGCCAGTCGTGTTTGTCTAAGACTCGTTTCCAGCCTGA
>Ga0208161_1000276_pt1 | contig 28827 bp, 48 predicted proteins | sample CB_VirMetaG_3_FD_184538 | JGI IMG/M metagenome (GOLD analysis project Ga0208161, IMG submission 184538) | Freshwater to marine saline gradient viral communities from Chesapeake Bay - CB_1508_1S Viral MetaG (SPAdes) (version 4) | ecosystem: Environmental > Aquatic > Marine > Coastal | place: USA... | reverse complement strand
CACCATTTACAATTTGTTCACTACCTATCTGCTCATAGTCCCCGTTCTGTACTAATTCTCCGCTTAATAACTGAACATCTTGTACTAAACCTAATTCGTTTACTCTTGTAGCACTTGAGCCTCTTGTGAATGTGAAGTCTCCATTAGCTTTTGCAGTTGTTGTTGTTTCTATATAAGTATTAGCTTCTGCACTTCTTTCTAATTGAGCATCTTGAATAAATATTGACCCCGCATTTCCTTGAGCAAAGTCAGGATAAAAACGAACTCTATTTATAACATCATTAACTGTAATTGATAATCTATACCAACCATTACCTATATCATTTGAATTTGAGCCTAATATATTTGAACCCGCTATAAAAGAGCCATTAGATAAGTTAAATATACCATAGTAATTGTTAGAAGATGCATTTATATATAAAGTTATTTGACTTAAAGTATTAGCTTTTGCATAAACGCTATAAGTTTGTAATCCACTTGTACTTACATCTTGATACATATAAGCGAATGTAGAGGCATTTTTAGTTAATAACCAAGCATCTGTAGTTCCATCATACCCATTTTGACCGCTTGTTCGTGGAATAACACCTGTATTTTCTGTCCAAGAAGTATTAAAGTTATTACTCTGCAATAAAAGATTTTCTCCACCTTTTGGCTTAACACTATTTAGCAAACCATCTTCATAAGCAGTAGGGGTTAGTATAATACTTGGCTTTGTGCCTACTCCGTTTAATAGTTGGTCTGTAACCCAACTGTTCTCGTACTCACTTGCTCTTTTATATAACTCATTTGTTAAGTCAGCGTTTAAGTAAACGTTACCCCATTGTTCAGTAGGATTACCCCATTCGCTTCTATGATATATTTCTTGTGCCATATTAAGTTGTTAATTCTGTTAATTCTGCATCTGTTAAAGTGTAATCAAATACTCTAAAATCATCTATGCTATTTCTTGTTCCACTATCACTTACAATTCTTTGTTGTCCTAAAGTAATATCGTTATGATCAAAAGGAATAGACAATCCGCTTGTTACATCAGCTAATTCAGTACCATTGACGTATAACTTATAAGAAGTATCACTGATAAAAGCTACTGCAACCTTAATAGTATCTCCAACAGAATAAGTAAAGTTATAAAAATCACTATCATTATTTGATGCATCTCTCCTTAAAATACCCACTTGCGTACTACTTGCAAAATAAAAAGATAAGTATTTGTTAGAAACTGTACTATCAATTAAACTAAAAACAACATTATCTATTGCCTCAACTTTTGCCTTTGCATAAACTGTAAAAGGATAATCAGTAAATAAAGTTTGATTAAGTAAATGACAATTGTCTACTAACCTTGTTGATGTACTACCCTCTGTTTTTATATAGCTTGTACGATAGTTTCCCTCTTCCGTTTGTGCACCCCAAACATATGCAAATGATGTTGTTGATGTATCCGAGCCATCAATGTTCCCATCTGTTGCTCTCGGACTAAAAGTAATACTTAAATTTGTATGTGTGTCTGTTGTATAAGTAAAATAAATCCTATACCAACCATTCCCGTAACTTTCAACTCCGTAATCTAATAACACAAACGCTGAAACGTCATTGGCATAATAAATTTGTTGAGTATCGAAACGAAATCTAATATCTACTCTTTGAGGATAACTTCCCTGTGCCCTCATTGAAAAATAATTGTCTGAACCTTGCTTGACAAATGCTGAAGTAGTATAAGTTATTGCACTTGCTGATTTGCTTATATTATGCGACCTATAAGACGCACTTGTTGAAGTTCTCTGAAGTGTATCCGCACTCATTGTACCATTAGGAGAAATAACAGTATTTGACGTTAATGATGTGTTTACAGTACCCCAAGCAGTCCCCGAAAATTCCTCACTATATAAAACTAAATTTGTGCGTTGTGGCTCTAAAAGTAAACTTGGACAGTTGCTATTTAACCAATCTAATCTCGGGGTATCATCTACTGTTAATTCCTCAATAAGACCATCTTTACGCACCCTTGTAGCAATTCCGTCACGTTCATAGTCAAAGTCCCCATCCCCATTGTTGGGTAGAATAGAATATACTGTACCTAATCCGCTTCCTCCTTTATATCCGCTTGGTATTAGTGCTAGTGTTGGTTTTGACATCTTTTTTCTTTAAATACTTAATGATCTTACTTAAATTTTCTTTCTTTACTTTATACTCCATATTATAGTACCCATCCTACCCAGTTAGCATCCTTATCTGGATACATATCATCATTTACATTAGAATTATACTCTGGGAATAAGTTATTATTAAAGCTCATATAGTCTACAAATCTTCTAGTATAGAAATCAGCAAAGTTTCTGTGCTTCTGTACTAAAAAATCCACCTCTTCCTTAGTAGCATTTTGGCTATTTTCTGAGGTATGTTTTATTAAACCACCATTCTTTAGCTCATAACTAGCAAAAGGCAAATAGTCTACCATTGCGTAATGGATCAACATATTTTGTAAGTGGTCTTGTACGAGCGTTAAATAATCTCCGCTTAAGCTATCAGAAGCTATATCACTAGTGATTTTATCATAGAGCTTAGTCCCTAGATAATTCTGTATATGCATCTGCTGAGCTATTTTGATAAAGTAAATAAATTTATCAGTATCTACATTACCATCTAGAATACTGTTTTTTACTATATCTGACCTTTTTATAAATAATACTGTAGCCATATTAATTCTTTCTCCAATAGTTATTTCTAGCTGAGGCTATCTGTGATACTTCTGGCTCATTTACTGGTATCCTTGCCTCACTTCTTAAGCTAGGATCTAGCTGAGCTATTCTTTCTCTAGCCTCTGCTACAGATATTCTCTCATTATTTTTTCTTAGATAAGTTCTCCTCATCCAGTAGTGGCTACAATTAACTCCTCCTTTATAGAGCCATATGTTATAAGTAGACTCTCCTTTAGCAGCTAACTCACTATTAGCACTACTCTCTTTATCTAAATCTTCTTTCCTATATACCTTTCCAGCAGATAACATCTTTTTACAGAAGTCTCTACTCTCTCCAGCAGTACTTCTACCAGCAGTATATATATATCTAATTTTTAATATACTAGTATCTTGCTCACTAGTCTCATTAGGACTGCTAGACACCACACTAGCAAAGTTTATAGTTTTATGTATTAAATCATCATACTCATTAGCTGGTCTCTCATCTATTAACTCATAATCAGAGAAGTCCTCCTCCTCTATATTCATAAGAGCATCATACAAGTCATCTTTCATTCTATTGATATCCTCTAGAGGTACACAGTTAGGCACTTCTTTACCATCTACTGTCTTAGTACCTATCTGCTCATAACCATCCCAGCAAGGCTTTTTTAGTTGTATGCTTAGCTTCTGCCCAGTCTCCTCTTCTACTTGTTCTTTTGTAGTAGCATTCTCTAAGTCAGTAAACTCTAAAGGTTGAAGCGTTTTAAAGTATAAATTAAGCACTATCTCATTAAAGGCTAGTATATCATCAAAAGCATCTAATAAAAGCTCTTGAAATGGTCTAATAACAGTGTTATCCATTAATATAGATGCAGTCTTTAACTCATCGGCATTATTACCTAGTCCAGTCTTATCTTTAATACCTAATAACATAGGAGAGATAATTCTGTGAGCTACCATTACTTTCTGCATTGACTCCTCACTTAAAAACTGATACTGTTGATGAGCATCTGACAACTGTACTGGCTCTATTGAGGCTTCATTCTCTTTAGAGTCATTAAAAGCTAAAATAAATTTACCACTGTTAGAGCTTCCAGAGAATTTATCTCTAATCTTTCTTTCTATAGTCTCTTGAGTCTCTTCATCTGGGACTCCATTATTAAAAGAAATCATCATAGATGGACTCAGACCATTCATAATGTTATTTAAGTGATAGTTAGCTATCTCCTCTTCTAGCTCAGCATACTGTAAGCCACCTTGATAATCTACTGGAGAATAATAATAAAAACCAGCCCTATAAGGCTTAACACAATAAATCTCTATTTCATCACTAGAAGTACCAAAAGCACTAAATCTTTCTGGCTCATCATTAGGCTTAGCCTCAGACCAGTCAGCCATATAATAATAAGAATCTATCTCTCCATCTTCATTAGCCTTACCCACTCTAAGAGTCTCTATAGGGAAGTGAGCTACCTCTACTATTCTAGTGTGGTTAGAGTTATATATAACTTGCATAGCACACTGTCCCATAAGTTTTAAATCATAACAGAGCTTTCTTACGCAAGAGTCCTTTAATAAAGACTTCATTTGTGCATACTCATTAGGCTTCTGACTGCTATCTGTAGCATCTAAACCTCTTCCATAAATTAACTGACTAATACCATTTATAGAGGCATTATTAGTAGGACTGCCATTATATCTATCAATTAGATACTGGTAGTAGTTATTATCAGCTCCATAAGACACCCAATCCTTATTTTTATACTCCTTTATCTCTGGAGAGGTGTAAGTGCTTAAGTTTACTATTTTTATACTCATATTATTATATAATCATTATCAAAACTATCTTCTGTAGTGTACTCATTATCATTTACTGTATAGTAGTCATTATTAGACTGGTCTATAGTTTGGTCAGTACAGAATACTTTATCTTTATATATAACTGTAGAAGTGCCAAATAATAGCACATCTAAATTATAGTACACATCTTTTTTTAGTGTGCCAAACACTGCATCTATGCTCATATAATCGTGATCAGTTGTAGCAGTAGCTGATACAGTAGTAATAGCTCCAGTACTCTCATTTCTTAGCTTGAGAGTTACTTGACCATCCACATATTGTCTAGGAATTACTTTAAAAGTCTTTGTTCCACTAGTTCCTATAATCTTCATACTAATATAACGTATAGAAAATAGTTTTTGTCAATAAAAAAAGAGGCTACCTAATTAGATAACCTCTCTCCCAAATATAACACTAACTAAAATTATGGAGCAATCTGAAGACCACTAATAAGTGTCTCAAAAGCAGTTCCATCCACAAAGTAAGCTGGTAGAGTCTCTTGACCTACTAAGGTAAGAGTAAATCCAGTTAAATCTCCTAAAGCAGCTCCAGTAACAATAGTACCACCAGTAACATCAGCTCCGTGTACTGCTCCTACCATTAGATACTCATCATTATAAGTTTTTACTACAACGTGAGGTCTAGCCTTAGCTATTTTTACTATCTCTTCTTGCGTAAGCAAATCTAATTTTTGCAAAGTTACATTAAGAGTTTGTTCATAAAATACTGTTCCGTTCTCTCTTGATCCAGTGATAGTTTGCTCTAAGCTAGAGTTTCCTCCTCTTACCTCAAACTCATAGAAGTCTGGAGTACCACCAAAAGCAGTAACCTCTCCAGCAGTAACTGTTAAAGCACCCATAGTACCATACTCAGCAAAGAATACAGACTTAATACCTCCTACGCTATCATTACAAGATAAAGCACGACCAGTTGTTAAATTACAAGCCATATTATTTTTATTTTAAAGAAAAGGGGTAGGTAAGACTATTCCAACCCACCCCTTTAATATGTTAAACTTCTATTATTATGCTAAAGTAAGAAGTACTAAATCACTTCCAATTCCGTACTGAACACCAGCAGTAAAACGCATAATTACTCTTACATTTTGATCTCCTAGAGTCTCACTAGTGTCTACGAGGCGTACTTCATTATGGTCAGAAAGTAAACCAGTACCAAAGAATAAGTTAGAAGCCTCTCCACATACAATATGGTCAGATGGCATACCAGGTGCGTGTTGTACTTTGATACCCTCAAAAGAAAGAGCATTACCTTGATTATACCACTGAGTACCTTGAGCATTTGTACCAGCCGCTCCTAGTCCAGAAGCACCAAATCCACCCAATGCACGAACATACGCTTGTAATGCGATAGTTGGAACATAGATAGTTAAATCTTCCTTACCATAAACTGCACTAGGTACGGAGTCTATAGCGTTTCCTAAAAGCTCGATAATATTTGCACTAGTAAAAGAAGTAGCCGCTACTCCACCTACTAAGTTAGAAGCATCATTTACAGTAGCATCAGCAGTCATAAGTACTGTGAATCCATCAAACTCTCCAGGATTAGCATTTACTCCACCCCAGATATTCTGCTCAGTTTTTTCAGCTACTTTAGCTGCTACTTGACCAATTAAGAAATCACTAAAAGATGGTGGTAGGTTATCGAAAGTAGACATACCCATAGCCACAGCTTCCCAGTCTGATCTGTAATCTTTTTTACAAAGTTGTAAGTTTACTTGAAATTCCTCTGGCGTAAGAATACGCTCAGTTAATTCTAAAGTATCAGCAGTAAAATCAAAATCACAAGTAGCATTAGCGATAATATTACCTACATCTAGTTTTTTAATAACCTCTTTGTACTTTACATTAGGTTTAATAGTGATAGCTCCATCATTAAGAGTCTTACCACTCAAAAGAGCTGCAGAAATATACTTACCAGCAAATTCCCCAGCATAAGTTGTGCTGATAGGATCAGTCATTGAATTATCAGCATCAGCAAAATTAAATCTTTTTCTCATTTTTTTATTTATTTAATTGTTTTAATACTCTATCTAGAGTAGTTTCGTTTCTGTTTGTAGAGAATTTAATCTCTTGTTTTTTAGAGGCTCTTCTTTCTGGACTATGTTTAAATCTCTTAGACATCTCCTCTTTTTTCTCCTCTTTTTTCTCTTCCTCAGTAGGTACAGCATCTTCAAACTTTTTCTTAAGTTTCTTAAGCTCTTCCTTAACTTCCTCAATAGCTGGAGCTATAACCTCCACTACTGCCTCTACAATAGCCTCTACCTCAGAAGCTACCTCCTCTGGTACTTCGGTTTCAATAATCTCATCTTCTGCCTCTACTACTACCTCTTCTGCTGGAGCTTCTGCCTCTGTAATAGAAGCTATAATACCCTCTTCCTCTACAATTAGAGACTGTCCGTTCTCTAGCTTGTATTCTCCGATAGGAAGTGCTACTCTCTCATCATCAGTAACAATAAAAACAGACTGCCCAGCCTCAAAAGACTCAGCCTCGATAATAGTACCATTGTCTAAAGTCATTTGAGCTAAGTTAATTTTAGCATTCAAAAGAGCTTTAATCTTTGATAACATTTCTGTTGTTTTCATATTTATTTATTTATTAATTATCTGTTTAATTCATTAGCTAATTCATATAGCTCAAAAAGGTCATTTTGTAATTGTGTTATGTCAGTAGCTTTATTTTCTGCATCAGTAAAAGCCTCTTGACCATCTATATAAGCCTCACTCTTCTCTGGATCTATACCCAAATCAGAAGCCATACTATCAAAAGACATCAAAGCACTTTCTAGATTATCTCTTTTACTTCTGTACTCATTTATAGTATCCTCTAAAGCATCATATTTACTTAAAAACTCACTAGCCATACTTTGAGCCTCAGAAATTACTCTATTAAGTTCAGTTTGACTGCTTTTTAAATCATTTAAGCCACTCTCTAAATCTAGAGCTTTAATATCATTAGTAGCAGTTTTTATATCATCAGAAGCTGATAGCTCTGACCTAAACTGTTTACCAAATAATCTACTAAATACTGTATTTTTAGTGGTCATATTATATAATTTTATTAGCAGATATATCTAAAGCCTCTCCAATATTTGACTCATTATCTCTATATCTATTCAATTCCTCATCTATAACACCAATTAAAGAGTCAGCATAACTGTAAGCCTCTAATTTATTAGGATCTATTCCTAGTTCCTCTGCTAAATTTTCATATTCAGCCATCTTATTAGATAAATCTTTTGCCTTAGCTTCTAATTCACTGTACCAATTATTTATTACTTCAAACTCATTATAGTATTTTTCTGCTATACTATTTAAAGTGTTGTAAGCATCTATAACTAGTTTACTGTCAATTATAGCAGTATCTAAATCAATAACATCACTATAATTTTCAGCCTCTTGTATAATAGAGTTTAAATCATCTACTATACTCAAATCTACTTTTTTTGTACCTTTAGATAGCTGGGCAAATATTCTCTCTTGTATAGTCATAACTGGAATTTTATATTATAACGTACCTATATTTTTTTTTGCATTTTTATCCTCTACCTATACCTTGTGCTAGTAGGCTACCATCACAACACTTTCTAGAGTAGGTGTTATTCTTACATAAACATCCCCTCCTAGAGCTTTTTGGACTAGTTCTGCTAGGTGTTCTAAATTCCTTTTTATCTCTCATCCTTGTCCTCTGCTTAATTTTTTGTAGTTTTTACTACTCTTTAGCTTACTAAACTTAGTCTTAGCGTGTACACCCTTTCTCCTCTTTTTAGGCTTCTCTATTTTTGTAGGTAATAATTTACGCATCTATCTCTTTTAGTTTGTTAATTGCCCACTCAATACCAGAAGTACCTCCCCAAGCATCCCACATAAGTCCACCACATCCCTCAGAGTATGGTACATCTTTATTCTGCTGGTGTCTTTTAAAACTTGCCATTCTAGATATAGTATCTCTACTTATAGGCTCTCTTTTTGCTAATTGATTAGCTCTCTGTTTACCTACATCAGTTCCACAGTCCCCCCAGCCATTTTTCTCTACCCACTCTAAGGCTCTCTTTGAGTTGTTACTAGCACTCTCTGGATAGTCTGTATAAGACTCTAGTTTTAATTCAGCCTCTAAAATCATTTGCTTGATCTTTAAAAGTTCTAGACCAGCTTCTATCTCTTTGCTTAACTCTTCCTTTTTACTTTTTTCTACAAAGTATCCCTCTATACTAAATCCTTTTACCTTGCCAGTCTTTACAAAATCTTTCCAGACCTCTTCATTAGTTACTTTCATAGTACCTACCCAAGTCCCTATAGGTAAGTCCATATCATATATCTGGCTCTTATCTTTTACCTCATCCTCTACTATCCAAGACTCTACTAAACTCAGACCAGATAGCTCTAGCCTATGCTCAAAAGTGGAGTTATTTTGATAACCATTCATTAAAAACATCTCACTAGCCTTTCTTACTGTCTCTCTAGTAAAATAAATATAATACTCATCATCCCCATCCTTTCTATAGATGGTTTTATTAGGAACAAGTAAAGCACCAGTAAGTAGTCTTTTATCTGTATCAGCCTCTGCTAGTTTATACTCTTTTTGCTGATTAAGAGCTACAAAGTTTTCCTCTATAGCTGGATGCTCTACTATACTTATGGCATCTATACCAGCAAATAAGCTATCCTCATCCTCTTCTATAATAAGTTCTACTATTCTCATACTATTATAACGTATTTAATTTTTATTTTGTTAAAGAGTAGCACCCTCTACTATATTATTCTGTAAGCTCTGGGCAGTAGTAACATCATTAGCTACTACATACGCTTGTACTGGCTCTTGAGTTTGAGTACCTATAGCCTCAGCTAATTGACTAGTCTCAGTAGCACCTACTATATTAAAGCTAGGAGCTTGAGGAGTAGCACCGCCTACATTAGCACCACCTCCACCGCCTCCTCCAGAGTTAGGTACTTTAGTAGATAGAATCTTTTTGACATTAGCAAATCCCACCGCACCAGTAGCAATAGCTTGAGCTATAGCGTATCCTGGCACTGGTACACCAGAAAACGCTCTTAACTGCCCAGCAATAGATGCATAGGTATTAATCAAAGAGGCAGCAACAGCCAAAGCTTTACCAGCAGCAGTCTCTTCCCCTAAAATTCCACTAATATCCCCTAAAGCACTAGCATAACCTTGAGCAGCTTCTAATTTTCCTTTAAACTCTAAATCTGATATTTTTACACTAGCATCAGATAGGTTTTTCAATAGCTCATTCTTTTGCTCAGTAGATAATAACTCATCCCCATCTATTAAGGCTTTCCTTTGTTTAAGTAATTCTCTTTGCTCTTCAAAAGTTAAAGTATCAAACTCTTTATCCAGCTCTAACTGATTTATTTTTCTCTCTTGCTCTTCTAATAGGTCTTTTTTATTCTGCTCATCTTTAGCTTTCTTTCTATCTAAATCTTCCTTGTCAAATTTATCTTGTAACTCTTTCTCTTTAGTGGCTTGAGCTTCTATTAAAGCTGAGGTGTCTTGTCCGTAAGTTTCAGCTAAAGCTATAAGCTCCGCATAGTGATCTTGTACTTTTTTTAATTCCTCTGCTCTTCTCTCATCCTCTGTATCTATCTCCCCTTGTCTTATTTTCTCTAGAGCTTCTTGTCTCTTTTTTTCAGCCTCTTCCTCTTCTTTATCTGCTTTCTCTTGATCTTCCTTTCTCTTTTTATTAGCATCCTCTCTTCTCTTTCTCTCATCCTCAGCTTGTTTCTTTTTATCGTCATCAGCTTTTTTCTCTATGCTTAATAAATTAATCTCTAGCTTCTGTCTATTAAGTATAGCTTTATTAATTTTATCTTCTACATTAGCTAACTCCTCAGCTTCCTCTTTTTTATCTCTATACCACTTATATCTTTTTTGCTCTGCTAATAGAATTTCTAGTTGGCTTTTTAGATTCTCTACTAAAAGATCATTCTCTAAAATTTGCTCTTTTATGAGTTTCTTTTTTTCCTCTACTATAGTAGCAGTATTTTTACCTTGTAGTTCTAATATTCTTTGATTATTCTCTGCTACTGCTAACTCTTGCTCAATAACTGACAATATATCTCTATGCTCTTGCTCTTGATCTTGAAGAGCCTTAGTGCCATTATCAAATAAAGCTACTATCTCATCCCAGTAAGCTACAATAGTTCCCAAAGCTACTACTAAAGCACCTACACCAGTAGCTAATAAAGCTCCCTTAACTCCTTTTAAAGCACCCACAAAACTTTTAGCTCCTTTGACTGCTCCAAGAATACCACCAGCTAAATCTTTAATCTTACCAGCATATCCACCAGTAACCTTATCTAAAACCTCAAAACCCTCTCTGTTTTTATTCCCAGCCTCAGCTACTTGCTCTAGGTTTTTATTTAACCCCTCTAGAGCCTTTTCAGCTTGTTTAGTATTAGCTACTACATTTAACTCTACTTGTTGTGCCATAACTCCTCCTTAATTTGTTTTATTCCCTCTTTTATAGTTTCTGGCATCTTATACTTGCCTTTTGCTATGTCTATGTACTCTCCTCTAAAGTCATACTCCAGGGCTTCTAAAATATCTCTTATCATTAGTCTGTTGTTTCTATTGTGTTTGTAATCGGTGCATCATAATTAGTATAAGAGGCTTGTACCCCTAGCTTATATGTTATTCCACTTTCTAAACTTGGGAATTTATAAAAAGTTCCTACAATATAATCTACTTGATTATTATCTACATAAAGTTTATACCCAGCTACTCCACTAACTGCATCCCAGCTAAGAGTTATGCTACTTGCATCTTTAGTTGATACTGTTGGCTGAGCTACTCTAGGAGCATAAGGACTTATACCATTATTTAAGTCATTAATATTTAAAAGTTCTGTAATAAGCTCTAAGTCACTCTTATTGGTTAGTAAGTTAGTTTTTATAGTGTTTATCTTATAACTCTTTCCAGAAATCACAAATCTATCATTTAATTTATAGTTTAGTATAATATGTAAAGGTAGATAAGCACTTACTTTCACAGTCCTACCTCTTCTATCAAATAAACTAAAGACATAATCATTATAGTACTCCTCATATAAATTACTACCTACTACTTCTCTTTGGTGTTCATCCATCTCTAGTCCAAAATTTAAGCTCACTATATTTCCACTTCCAGGAACTTGACTAGGTCTTTTGTAGTTTGTTAATATTGAGTTATCTGGCTTCCATTTTATATATCCACTTGGGTTAGTATTAATTGGGTAAAATAATAAAGGCTGACCTATTGTAGGCTCTCCTTTCTCATCTAAAAAAGTTCCTTGAGTTATAGGGGTTAATACTGGTGGGTTTTGATGCGTATCACTTAATCTTTCATACATCATTTTCTCAAAGTCTACCTCTACCCTATAATCTCCTCCATCCCATTCACTATTCCCATAACCCTCTTGAGAAAATTCTACACCTTGTAACTCATCAGATAGCTTTACTAATTGCGTTTTTTTACTCTTATATCTAAAATCTATATTTTTAAACTGTAGTAACTTAGATACACTACTCTGACTCATATCTACATACTCAGTAATATCATACCTCTTACCAGCATTATAAAAATCTGGTAAAGGCTCTACCTTAATAATACCATCCTCTTTATATACTGTGAGATTAAACATTTTAAATAAATTCATTAAGAAATCAAATATCTTCATTTTAGGCATATTCTGAGATATTTTGAAATCATTAGTTATATCATTAGTATCAGCCTCATATACAGATGATCCTACTGGATACCACCAGTCCCCATCTACTGGATCAGACTCAAAAGACTCTATACCTATAGTAAGCTCTTGAGATATAGAAAATGTATTCTGACTTTGTATAGTTACGTTAAAATCAATTACTGCATAGTTATTACCATATAATTGAAATTCAGTAGTACTATCCCCAGTAGTAGTAGTCTGAGCTAAGACATTGCCATCACTAGCTATTATCAATACTGTATACTCATCAGTATTTACTCCTACATCCACAAAAAGAGAGCCAGTATATCTTGTTTGCTCAAAGTTATCACTTAAAGGTCTTTGGTCTCCACTTCCACTTACATAATTCCAGCTAGGACTAGGAGTATCTGATAGATAAAATCTGTTAGTTAATGAGTTTACACCACCTCCCTCAGTAGAGTTAGATATGTAACCCTCATTTCTATGTAACCATAAATATAGTTGATAGAATTGATAGCTATTTAAAAAGTCTGGACTAAATTCTATATCATAATCCCTCTCAATAGCTTCAATTATTTCTCTAACTCTTAAAGCTGGTTTTAAATCTGTAAAGTCTAGTAAAGAGTTGTCGATTATTGACTTAAGTAAGCTATCATTAGCTATCTCAAATCTTTTACTGTGAGTTATTAGTGGCACTATGACACTATCAGAAATGCTAGTACTTGTTAATTTACTATAAATATTAGATGCAGTATACTCAAAATCTAGAGACTGTGGTATTGATAAAGAGCTAAGTAAATCCTCAGCTAGTAAATCTTTTAACTCTATTGTATCCCCAAAGAATACCACTTTATAAGAGTATGGTGCATTGTTTTTTAGACTAACTTCATTTAATCTAATTTTACCCTTTTTGTAGTTTACACCATTTAACTTAATTTCTGCATCTGCCTTATACCTTGCATCAAAACTATTATTAATATCAAAATTGTAATAGTGCTTAAATAGTTTATTGTTTGTTTTAGATGCTGGTAGGTTAAACTGTTGGCTATAAGCAGTAAATACCTTACTTATATCTTTTACATTTTGAATAGAGTCAGTTATACTTACACTCTCATCTTCAAATAAATCTACCTTAATGTTATTTATATATAACTCTATGATCTGCATTTAGCGTATATTATTAATTGTATCAAAAGCAAAGTCTATTTCAATAGTATAATTAATTAGCTTATCATTTAAGTGAGTTTTATAAGCAAAGCTAGTACCACTTATATTAATTGGTAGCGTTTGTGAGTTTATTTCTATCCAGCAGTCCTCACTTAATTGCATCTCTTTAAAAACCTCATTATACTCCTCTGGATAGTATCCAGTATTAAGAGTTATTTGTTCAGTACCATTTTTAGTAAGTACTTTAGTCTGATGCTTACTTATATTGTATGTACCATTAGATACAGTATTTCTTTTATATTCCTCTTTCTTTGTACTTAAGCTCTCTTTACTTACTAAGAAAAACCAAATATCTTGATAAGCACCAAACTTGTTTACAAAAGTTACTTTGTATGGCTGATACTTACACTCTTCTACATTCTCTACTGTTATCTTAATTACTCCATCAGTAGTATCTACATAGATAGTATCAAAATCAAAAAGAGTAAAGTCATCAATAAACTCCTGGAGGCATATACTATCCTCAAAAGTACCCCCATCTTGTATTACCCTATCCTCATACTCATCAGCACCATTAACACCATTAGTAACATACTCTATCTGCTCATCACTTTCTGTACTACTTACTATAGCCTTAGTGTAAACTTGACTACCATTAAGCTCATAAGTTACTTGAGTAGTTTTAGAGGTATCTACTGGTATCACTGCTGGAGCATCATCTAGCTTTATTATTTTAGTGTTAGTTTGTAACAGTCCACTATTATTTTGTGGATTAACTCCCTCCTCAAAAAAACCATAACCATAAAACCCACTTAATTGTACCCATCCAGTACTAGTAAAAGTAGGTACTGAGGCAGTACTTCTATAAACCTCATAATCTACCCAGTAATTATCAGTAGCATAGTCACCATCAAAATCATTATTAAAATAATCTCTTACCAGTTCACTAATTTCAAAAGTAACCTTATTATCTATAGCGTTACTATATAGACTATATGTAGGCTCACTAGGTCTGTCATTAAAGGTAGCTCCCACTCCTTGAGTACCAGTATATATATACACATCTATTCTATCAGTTATTAATCCACTAACTGTATCATATATGTAGTATGGACTTCTTGCGTTTATTTTACTCATTTCTCTGTGCTTATTTCAATCATTTTCTCTGTATCTAGTTTTAAAGCTACTTCTAGTTTATTAGTTACATCTTTCTGAGCTTTCTCAAAAGCATTAGTAAAAAATAGGCTAGGCTTTAATCCTCTGTTATATATATTCCCAGCTATAATCTTTCCTATAGTTTCATAAGTGCCTCTAACAAATCTACCTTTCTCATCTCTTAGCCTAAAGTTTCTAGCCTTTGCCCAGTCCCCTACATTCTTAGCAAAGTCATCAAACGTACCCCTCATATTACCACTCCCAAACTTGTAATCACTCTTAGGAGCTTGTTGTCCTCTTATAGCTTTCTCTCCCCCTTTTACCTTACTAGGATCTGCACCCATTACCCCTTGATCTTGGAATTTACCATAATCCTCCATCTTAATCTCAAAGGACATACTATCCTTATCTTCTTTTATAGCAGTACCCTTTATACTATTATATAGCTTCCCAGTCTTACCTTGCTTAGCTAAATTGTTTTTAGAGTCCTCTATTATCTGGTCTCTTACTTTCTCTAGCTCTTTTTTAAAGTTATCAGTCCTCACAGATATCTATATTATTCATTACCACTAAAGAAAATGTAGCTGACCATCCAGCTAACTCATTCTCAAATCTATCTTTGAAAGCCTCTAGGTTTACACTACCCTCTACTTGATAGCCATCTCTATAGGTATCTCCCTTTCTTAATTTCTGTATAAACTTATTAAGTACTGCTAATTGAGTATTAAGTACATCCATCTCATTGTTGTTACCTCTAAATATATCAGTAGTCTCCTCTTTGCTTACATCTACTATATCCATAGCTAGTATGCTTAGGTTAAAGGTCATAGTCTGACCATCTTCTGTAACACCATTTAGCATCATATGGCATAGTGGGAATATATCTGCTTTATTGAGATTAACTTGAGTAATATCTCCCCTAGTTACTGTATTAACATTTACATCTGCCAGGAGCATATCCTTTAAAGTGTCTAGTACATCATAATAAGCTATAGCTCCTCTGTGTCTTATTGCAGTCATCTAAAATTCTTTTTTATTTGTTTTCTCTCTACCTCTGCTTTATCTTTCATAAAAGCTAGAGCATTTAGGCATTTATGTAAGTTAAGCTCTGTAACCTCATCTAGTTTCATTATGTCAAATCCAGCAAGTGCTTGTATGCTCTGATACCATCCCCATTTATTAGAGAAGTTTGAGAGAGCATCGAGTCCTCCACTTTCTCCTCCTCCAAATATTTCACCATAGCTAGAGATAACTCTTTCCCTAAATTGTAAAAAAAAAGCATTGAGCTTACTACTGCATCCATAGGAGTATGTATCATAGCATCATAATAGGCATCCCCCCTATACTCCTCTATCAAATACTTATCCCCTACTTTTTGCTTTATAGGTCTGTATAGGACTGCCATAACTTTGTACATATTATCCCAGTTCCCTAAGTTACTATCTAAGTCTACATACTCTCCAAAGGTCATATCATCTAGCTTAGGTATAAAACCAAACTCAGTATCTCCTAGCTTAAAAGTCCTTACTAGCTCTGGCTTATTGTCTAGAGTACTAGTGATTATATTAAATACTTTCCTTACATCAGATACCTTATACTCTACTGCATCTATTAATGGTATTCCACAGAATATCTCTAGGACTTTCTGCTGGATAAATACCTCACTATTGACATCATCCTCATTAGCCTCTAGCACCTTTAGATACTTGACATAGTCTGATAACTTAATCTCTCCTAGCTCACTAGGTACATTGATCTTTAACTTCATAATAATATAACGTAATTTTTTTGTGTTTTAACGTACTGCATACTTACCAAAGTTAGGCTGACTCATTATAGAGTAACAAGCGTATCTCGTACTATCGATTAGGTGGTCATTCTTTGGCTCTGGTATATTGGTTAGCTTACCACTCTTATCTTCTTTCCATTTATAGTCTCTAAACTCTTGTATGGCATTATGGCTATCTTTGGTTATATGTATCTTATACCTCTTGAGTAAGTCTATACCAGCATTGATAGAGTCCTTACCTTTTATACTAGGTCTTACATTCCAACCCATTTTCCTTAACTCATCATTTAATCTAGGCTCTGCTGAGTCCCCAAAGATTAAGTCCCTCTCTACTCCTATCTCTTTTAGCTTATAGTGTATATCTCTACCAGTCATCATAGTCTGGTATATATACTCTTTTATGTATAAGTCATAGCCTCTCTTCCATACCCCTACCATAGCAGTAGGATCATTAGTATAGCCATAGTCTAAGCCAAAGCTAACAAACTCAGCATCCTCTGGTATGTTATCAGTTTCATAATAATTAAATATAGTGGCTTTACTTATCCCTCTCTCTCCTAGTCCGTATATCCTCCAGTAGTGGTCATCAGTTTCTTTTAGCCTCTCTATCTCATCTATGATGCTAGAGTCCAGGAATTTATTATCTAAATATGTAGTCTTAAAAAACTCTACATCATCTCTAGTGATAACCTTGTCATATATCCAGTGATAAAAATCTGATGGGTTAAAGTCTATTACTATCTTCTCAGTAGTCCTAAATACTAATTGCTGCCAGTCCTCATAGTCTAGCTCATTAGCTTCATTGATAAATAAAAACTCTCTCTTTCTACCCCTAATCTTCTGAGGCTGGTCTACGCTAATAAACTCTATTAAATTCCCGTCTAGCTGGTACTCACTATTACTCTTATTGTGATTCGCTTCATCATACTTATTATGACTTTTAAGTATATCTATAAAGTCTCTCATAACGGATGATCTCAGAGCTGGGAATGTTTTTCTACATACTGTTATAGTCTTACCTTTATTAACTTGGCAGTAGTGGAATATAATAAAGAGCAAAATGTTATAAGTCTTACCAGACCTAGTTCCACCTTGCTCTACTACTATTTTTTTCTGACTGTCTAAAAGATGCTCAAATACTACATTGACATTTACATCCACTATCTATGTATCTTTATGTTTATCTCTTTGTCTGTTGTATCGTGTTTTATCTCTCTCTTTGTGCCATTGAGTCTATGAGCCTCATCCTCATCTGCTATCAGCTTCATTAGTCCTATTTGTAAAGTAGGGTTATCTGACTCATACCACTTCTGCCTCATATCTACTTTCATATTAACTCTATTAGTTGATAGAGCTCTTTTTATGTCGTCACATTCGTGCAGTTTATGGTCATAGAAAACTCTTTTACTAAAAGCAGTATAGCCAAATATGTCCCCTATAAATACTAGGTTTTTCTCTTCAATAACCTTTAAGCATTGTTTAATCATCTCTTCTGTATCGTAAGCCATAGTTAGTCTTTTATAATATAACGCTAATTTTAAGCTATTTGTAACCTTTCTATAGTTTGTTTAATTGCCTCTCTTACTTTTAATATATCTTTATCTATATCTCTCCTCTCTCCTATTGGTTTCTTTCCAATAAATATTTGCTCTGACTCCATCTCTAATAGTATATAATGATATACCTTATAATACTCTGGCTCATAGTTTTTTATAGTATCCCAGTTTTTCATAGAATAAACTATCGTACAATGAGATCTGCCTATATACTTTGCTATAGTTTTCATATTTATATTAAACTCCTCTCTCATTATCTTAATGAATACCATCCTAGCATATACATACTCTCTCTTTCTAGTATTCTTTTTTATATCTATCCCAGTATAAAATACTATTCTATCTTCTATATAGTCTAGGTCTTTTAGTTGTCTCTTTGTCATTTTAAAATAGTTTTTGTTGTGCTTTATGTTGCTCTATTCTTTTTATAGCTGCATCGTAATACTCTTTGTCCAATTCACAAGCAGTCAAATCATATCCTAAATTATGACAAGCTATTGCTATTGAGCCACTACCCAAATGTGTGTCAAGTATCTTATCCCCCTCTTTTGCGTAATTCATTAAAAGCCATTCGTATAGCTTTACGGGTTTCTGTGTTGGGTGTATTCTGTTTCCTTTTTTAGGCACTGAAAGTCTATAAATTTTTGCTAATTTATCGAAACTTGTCCAAGCTAATTCACACATTGCTAAACTAAAATCTTCACTTACTTTTTTATCCCAAACTATAAAACATCTACTACTATCTAAATTATCTAAAAAGTAATTCCCCCCCCATATTATTTGGTTTTTACTTACTCTTTTTAATTCATTAAAATAATATTTATTTGGCGGCTCAATATCCCAACCTTTATCCACAACTTCGTTAAAATTCATTTTTCCTGTTTTACCACCTTTAAATTTGTTACCAATCCCATACGGAGGGTCTACAATAGCAAGGTCGAAGTAGTTGTCCTCATACCTTGCCATAAGTTCCATATTATCCTCATTAGTAATTGTCATAGTGTACCAGTTATAGTAAAATCATTAACATCAAAATCTTCTCTTTTGTACTCTTCATATATTTCTATAGCTCTTTGTACTTGCTCCTCTCCCACTTCATAAAACTCCTTAGATACATCCCATACTGCTATATCTAAATTTTTCTTATCTATACATAGGAATTTAAAGTCCTTATAGCTACAGTTAAATAACTCACAGTAGATATACACTTGTAGAAAGTATCTAAACTTATAAGCTGATCTATCAAAGTTTCTTACATCAATAGTGGTTTTTAAATCTACTATACCTCCTTTGTTTTTTAAGATATCTGCCTTTGCTCTAAAAGGATAGCCAAATAATTCTCCTACTGCTGGTATTTCAGTTCTGCTATCTCTCATTAGCTCCATAGCTCTAGAATTTTTACTTATAGCATCTACTAGCCTCTCTGCATCATTTCTCTCTTTAGCAGTGAATACATCTGGATACTCTGCTACTGCATCTTTATAAGCCTTAGAGTTTTTACTTTGTACATCTACAAATACTATCTCTTCTAGTTTCTCTGGCTCTAACATCATAGTATGGAATAGATGACCATCTCTAAGAGCTTGAGAGCTTGACTCATTGCCATACTTCATAGCATAGTGATAGCTTTTAGGACTATCTAATAATAGTTTTAAATTACTAGATGAGAACGCTGCCTTACCTAGATACCCATAGTAAAACTCATCACTGTAGGCATTATCTATCAACTCACTTTGTTTATGGATAGAATTATCCAGTAGTTTTATCTCCATTGTCTTTTTTTTCTAATTGTTCTAGTCTAACCTTAATAGCTTGTATCTTTAGATACATCTCAGTAAACAGTCTCTCTAGCCTAGCTATTCTCTGTACTTGGGTTACTTTATTTTTTTTCATTAGTATGGAGGATTATAATCTTTCTTAGTCCCTCTGAGATACTCTAGCTCTCTTTGGATATAGTCTATAGCTTTCTCTAGATCTTGCTCCTCTGCTCCTTTGTGTGAAGCTCTAACTAGATACTTAATAGCATTACCTTTATTGAAGTTTAGCTTGTAATCCTGGATAAAGTCTATAACATCATATCCCTTACCATTCTCATAATGCAAATAAGTTGCTCTCATATTGTTGATTTAATTTATAAAACTTACTTCTAACATCGTTCCAATATTCAAATTGGTCAGGAGTTAATCTAATAATAAAACTTTCTAATATTTCATTACATAGAATTAAACCTAAATTGGAGTTTCTTCTAATTTCATTTTTATCGTTACTTTCAAAGCTTATTTTATTAAGTAATGATAAATATTTTTCATTTGGTGTCATTTGTTTATATTTAATTTAATTTTTGTATTAGTGCATTATACTACACTATAATATAAAATATACTTTACTATTATATTAAATATTATTAAAAGTGATATATAATACACTTTTTTGTGTTTGTAGTTTTTTCATTTGCTTATACTATTGCGTTGTCTAATTTTTCTATTAAGTGTCGTATCTCGCTACGTTCAAACTTACCACTTATTTCTGCGTTGTATGTCTTAAACGTTAAGTGATACATATCCTTGTCAGCATCGTGTTTGCTTTCTTTTTTTCCTAAATACTCTATTTTTAAATTGAATTTCATAGTTTTATAATTCTCCTGTTAAACAATAATTATCTAAATCTGCGCCCTCTATAAAGAACTTATTATATAGGTCTAATGCTTTTTCTACTTTTTCTTCGCCTCTGAAATAAAATTCTTCAGAACAGTTAAATATACCAATATCTAAACTACCCTTGTCTAATACTAAAAAGTAAAAGTCTTTGTGGGTTAAGTTAAACAAATTACAGTATAAATAGCATTGTACATCGTACCCGTATTTATTAGCCGAGTAGCTAAACCCTTTTATGTCTGTGGTGGTTTTTAAGTCTACTATCCTGTCTTTTGCAAGTACATCAGCTTTGCCCCTAAATGGCATACCCATAACCTCGCCTATTACAGGCACTTCAAACTCGCTATTTCTTATTAGTTCCTTTGCGTGTTCGTTTCTTAAAAACGCATCAGCTAAACGCTCTGCATCGCTTTTTTCTTTTGCGGTAAATATTCTTGGGTTTTCAGCTTTCGCATCTCTAAACTTCTTTGTGTTCTTGCTTTGAACGTCTATAAAGGTTTGTGCCTCAAAAATGTTAGGTTCAAGTATGGCGGTATGAAATAACCAACCATCTCTTAATGCCTGACTTTCTGCACTACCATACTTCAAACTAAATTTATAGGTCTTTGGGCTTGATAAAAGCGTTTTAAGACTACTACTGCTTAAAGCTAATCTATTTAGTTCTCCATAATAAAATTCGTCATCTGACATACGTTTAAGTAGTTCTGCTTTGTCGTATAGCTTACCGTCTAATAGTTTTATTTTATTTTCTTTATTCAAGGTCATAATCTTTACAATTTTGTGAACAGTAAGTTTGCCCGTCTGTTTCAGTATCGCAAGTTCTACAATATGTTATTTCATCGGGATATTCAGTATAGTAATCTATTCTATCTTTCATAATTCGTATTGTTTTAGTTTGTTTTCAAGTTCTTCTATGTATTCTTTTTGTTTTTGTATCATTTCGTTTTTTTGTTGTCTAATAAGACTTACCCTTTTATGTAGCACCTCAACCTCTGTTTGAATTAGATTTGTAAACATACCTATTTCATTTAATGCTTTTATACAGTTCTTTAAGTCTGTGTTTGCAGGTTTCGCTTCGTACCATTCAGATACCTTATTGCCTAACCAATTAAACCACAAATGATATGTTTGTTTTTGTAGCAAGTCCATTAGCTACCTAATAAATACCCCAACACAAACATTAACCCCGCAAATAGCATAATAGCTAAACGAATAATCATATATCGTGCTTCTTCTTGAGCAATCAGCTTTTCTTGTAGTTCTTTTTCTGTGTAAACCTCAATACGGTTTTTTCTTGTTTGGATATGTAACCCTGTTTTTGTTGTTTTCATATTACATCATATTATAAATTATACTTCTTACTATTTCAGCACGTTTCAATAGTGCCTTTTTTGTTTCATCAGGTAGGTTGTTAAACATTAAATGCAGTTGAAGTGTTTGCTCTATTTCGCTTAACTCTTTTTTTAAATCGTGTAACTGTGTCATTTGTTTATTGTTTTAAAAGGGGGTTTTTACACCCCCCATTGTGTTAAGTTTATTTTTTTATAAATTTAATTTCACAATCATTATAGTATCCGAAATAAGCATTTGCTTTAAAATCTTCGGCAGCTTCTTTTTTAGAAAACTTTGCTATAATGATGCCCTCGTTGGTTATTATACCCCAACCAATTCTAAATTTTGTTTCTGTGTAATTCTTAATTGTTTTCATAATTATTTGTTTTTGTTTGATACAAATATACAAAATAATAAATGTTATAAACAAATTATTTACAAACTTTTTTTAAAAAAAATTACATTTCCTTCGTAAACTCCCTTAAATTAATTATTGATGCTTGGCTTTCGTCTATCAAATAACAGGGCTTTAATACTTTCTTTTTAGTCCATAGTGTTGTATCAGGGCAATACATTTCTACTTTCTTTAAGTTCTTTAATTCGTTTAACCAAAATATATAATTGCCTTTTGGGTCATTAACAAAGTATAAGGCTATCTTACCCGTTTCTATTAGTTTATCGTACTTGTAAACCTCAAGCATTTTTTCCTTATAATAGGTTTTACGGAATTTCATTTCCATTACGACCTCTGTACCCTTTGCGCTTTTTCCTATTGCATCATAATGCTCAAAGCCATTGCCTGTCCATTCCAAATCCCACCCGTCTAAATTTAACAAATGTATTACTGCTTGTTCCCATTCGTGTACGTTATTTATCATTGTTGTATATTCTATCAATATCAGCTATCCATCTTACTAACTCTTTAGGTCTGCAACTGCAAGGCTCGTAATAAGTATGGTTATAATACTTTGAGTGAAGCCTACATAATAGCTTATATTGTGGTTGTGTTAGTTTACCCCTTACCTCTGTTTTAAATTGTTTCCACTCTATTCTGTCTTGTTGTTCCATAAGTCTAAATCAATATCGTTCCACTCATCCCTGCGTCTATCACACCCGCAGTCCTGAATACCGTACCATTTTGTAATCTTTTTGACTACCCACCTAATACCTGTGTAATAAGTAAAGTAGTAAACTAAATCGCCTAATCTCATAATAATTCATTTATTGGTAATATAATTCCTTTACTTGCCATATTGTCCCCACCTTTTTTATCTCTGTTCGTATTAATGTATTTTCTACATTTATCTTTTAAATCCTTTGTTTTTATAATATATAATTTGTCTAAATAAACATAATATATTTCTGCTTTAGTGGTTGCAATACCACTTGGCTTTCCATTACAAGCATATTCTACATAAAAGTTTCCTGTTACTTTGTATTGTGCATCGCTTTTAACCTCAACACCTATATTTAATTCAGGTATATATATATCCCAATCTAAACAATAACCATCTATTATATATGCATTAGGATATTTTTGTTGAATATGTAATAATGCTTTTTCTTCATACTCTTTGCCATTTTTTAAATCATTGTGAAATTTAGTCATAACTGCTCTTTAATATGTTTCTTTGCATTTATATAAGTATTGTAAAGTGAATAGTAACTTATACCCGTTTCTCTGCTTAATTCTGCTATGCTTTTACCACTTGCACAAATCTCAAACACTTTCCTGTCATACCAATACATATCATTTAATACCTCATCAATAAGGTCTTTGCGTTTAGCATATTCAATTTCATCTATGCCTAATTCTTCAGCTTGTTTTATTTCGTTTATTTCTTCTATGTACTTTTTTATCACTCGTGCCTCTTTTTTGTAAATGTTTAAATATATACCCCTTAATACTTTATAACAATAGTAATGGTTTACGTCATCTCCATACCAAAGGTCTAAACCTTTCTGAACGTCTTGTATTAATTGTATGTACATTTCTTGCACAATATCCTCACAAGTTGCTTCGTTGCAACCAAAAGACCTTACAACACTAATCCAATCTTTATGTTTAAGGTATGCTATTTCTACTAATGATTTCATAATTTACTTGGTACATAATATTCTAAAGGGTCGTATATTTCTCCAACTACAAAAGGTAGTCCGTATTCATTAATGCTAAAGCTAAACTTTTCAAAAGGAAAACCCCTTGACCGCTTACACATTACAGTAACCCACTCTTTATTAGTTGTGTTTAATTCTAATTCTATTACAGTTTCACTTTTTTTCTCAAGGAAGCTACCTAAATGACCTGTCCCGAGTTTACTGCTACCAAAATTTTGATGCATAACAACCATTATATGTGTGTTGTAGCGTGTTGATAGTTGCATAAGTTTAGCTACCATCTCATTACAAGATTTTAGGTCATTAACATCAGCTACTAAATCTGCCGCACCATCAACAAAAACTAAACCTGTTTCTTTTTCGTTTTCTTTGTTTTGTTCTAAACACCACTCTATAAATTCTAATCTTTGTGTATAGCTTAATGTTCTTAATGCATAGGTTTGATAGCAACCTACATCTTTTATGTTAGCCATTTGTTCCGAACGTTTAAAGCATCGTGCTGCGTGAAAATGTCCCTGCTCTGTATCAAAATGCATTAAGCATCTACCCTCTCTGTGTCCTTTTAGTTTACCACCAAAGTTATTACCACCACTTAAATATACTGATGCAAGTAGTGATACAAAAAAACTTTTTTTGCTTTTTGGCGGTGCTGTGATGTAACTTATATTTCCCGCTGTGGCGATTGAAATTGGATAAGTAATATCTCCACCTTTTGTTTTTAACGTCTTTTCGCCATAACTCAATACGCTTGGTGGATAATCAATATCAATAGAAGTATCTATTGTACACTCCTCTTTTATGAGTTCCATCAACATATTTTGAGTTGTCTGTTCTTCGGTCATAGTTAGTTTTTTGTTTTTGTTTTCGTAAAGATATAAAAAAAAGGGGGTAAAAAACCCCCCTATTAATTAAAATGGTAAGCCGTCTACTTCAACCTCTTTTGGGGTTTCTTGTACCTGCTCACGTTCAGCGTTAGTAATATTGCCATCATTCCAAACAACCTTGCCATTACCAACATACTGCTTCTGCTTTTTAGCTTCTCGTTCTTCTTGTGTTTGATTAACATAGATACTTGTATTGTTACCGTATCTTGTTTCTTCATTTACTGCCATAGTAAGGTTGATGTACACTGCGCCATCCTTACCCGCTACAAATTTCTCTTTTGGCAATTTAGCCACGTTTAAATTAAAATTAATTATTGCACTCATATTTATTTAGTTAAGGGTTTTAAATTCTGTTTTAGGTTTTTTAAAGCTTTCGCTTTCATCTTCTCCAAATACTCCAAGTTCATAGAAGCCTGTAAGTTTTAGAACTGCTCTACTCATAGCACGTTTCTCTGCCATTTCAGCTACATACCAACTATTAGTATTACCATCTTTGTAGTTCTCGCCTTTTAAGGCACTACCAAAGGTTTCTATTCGCTTACCGTCTTTTTCTGCAAGTGCTTTAAATACTGCAAAGTTTGGCTCACATTTAATCACTTCATAATTAACTGACATTTGCTCAAGGGCTTGTATCTTGTCAATACCTTGTCTTGTAATGATAGTGTAATGTTGGTGTTTAAAAAAGTCATCTTTTGTTAAGTTGTATTTCTTGTACAACTCTGTTAGTTTTTCTTTATTCATTGTTTTAGTTTATTGTTCTTTGTTTAAATATTCTACTTCTAATATAGCTTCTAAATATTGTATTCTACTTTCAAGGGCTTCTACTCTTGCATTAAGGTAGTCAATCATTGATGGGGTTGCTGCTCGTTTAACGTCTTCGTAATGTGTCATAACTCAACAAAATAATCAAACGGGCTATCTACCTTACCAAAGATAGCATTTAGGTCTGTTACAAAACCCCATTTAAGGTCTTCAACTTTTTCTGTTTTCTCAAGGTTTGTGCAAATGTAATCTACAAAGGCAGGATACTCGATGTTTCTGTGTTCTAAAACCTGTTTGTAATAAGGTTTCAATCTGTCAATTAAAGTCATATTGTTTTTGTTTAAATTAATATTAACACAAATTTATAAAAATAAAATTAATATATACAAATTATTTACAACTTTTTTTTTGTCATATTCTTAAACAACAAAAAAACCACCCTTTCAGGTGGCTTAATTTGGCTGATTAGTCAGCGATGAAAACAAAAAACAAATACTTATAATCTTTAAACAAAGATAAACATATATACTACAATAAAATGTTTAATAATTAAATAGTTATCTACAATTTAAAAGTTTTGCTTGTCTTTTAATTCTTGTAGTTTAGTCTTATAAGTTTCAAATATTTCTAACCATTCGGGGTCTGTTAGTTTTAGAACGCCTTTAGACTTTTGTAATAGTTCCTGTGATAGTTCCTGACCTAAAGCTATTGAGTATTCATACTGTCTACCATATTCAAATCTATTACACTTCCTGCATTGAGCATATACATTACGTTCATCGTAACGGGTAATTAAATGTTGTCTACCTATAAAGTGTCCTGCATCTGTTTCTGTGAAATGTACCTTTTTACCACAACTAATACAATTACAATAACCCGTATTATCGTCTACATCCCTACGTCTTATGTATTCGTGAAACGGTTTATCTATTTTTGTTTTCCAATATTTTAAAGTCTTTTTTTTTGCCATTGTTTTGAGTTTTTGGTTTAAGAATATACCCCAAATCTCATATTCATTATAACTTTATTTTTTATTTTTATTTTATTTCTATTTTTATGTATCAATAATTATATGTTTATTTTTCAATAACTATAAATACAATTTTATAATAAATGGTACAAAGTTATATCTATTTTTTTAGAAAAAAAAGAAAAAAGTTATTTTTTTTATTTCTTCCAATGTTTAGTAATCTTTTCAGCACTACGCATACCGAAATAACCACCATAGACTAATAGTAGAAGTGAAGAAAGTAAATCAATCCAATTAGGGTCTATTTTAAAGCCCTGTATTGAACTATCTAAAATAATATATATAAATAGTGTAGCGGTTAAAAAAGCAAGTGTTAGGGGTCTTATATTGCGTGTTAAATAGCTATCTGTTTGGTTGTCGCTTATCCACCGTTTTGTGGTTTCTTCCATTTCAAGCATATCGTAACGTAATTCCTCAAGTAAAAGTTCTTTGTCTGTTTCACTTAATTGTGTACTGCCCTCAATTTTATCTGCAAGTTGTTTAAGACTATCTATGCCCGTTATACTTCCTGCTACATCTAAAATTTCAGGCGCAATAGACTTACCTTGTTTTACAAGCCATCTTAATGCATCGCCTACTCTTGTTGTTCCGTTTTTATCTTTATATCTTGGCATAGTTTATTTATTTGAATAGTCCCACCTTGAACGAGTTTTGCGTATGTCGTAATGTACAAAAGTATCGTAAAGACCTAAACCGCCTTGTAGCATTACACCAAAGTCTATTAAATCTTCTATAATAGTAAATATCTCAATAGGTTTTAAACTTTGTATTGTTATATCGGCTGCTTTGCCTAATAAGTGTTGGCTTGTTTTACTTCCGCCTATTTTAGCATTATGTTTAGGACATCTATAAGCACTATTTATTTTTATAGGTCTACCTAAATAATCCCTTAATATTTGTAATTGCCCTGTTAATTTTATTACGTTTTCGTAAACCTCTAAAGGCATATCACATCCACACTTACACTCAAACTCTTTTAAATTAAAGTTCTTTGTTAGCTTCATTCTTTTTTTTATGGGTTTCGTATATTTTCTGAACAGTATACACAATAGAAGCCAATAGCAAAATAATCTTTAAACTATTCTCAACCTGTGTAAAACTTACCCCTAAAGAGATAGCATTAAAAAACGCTAACCTTAAATCTTGTACACTCATAGCATAAGTTTCTTTAAGAAGTTATTCCATTTAGCTACTAACCAAAATGTAAAATGCTCTAACTTATCCGCTATGTATCTTAATGCTCTAATCATAATTTGAATTTTTGATAGTCTACACCATAAAAACTATGTACTCCGTTACCATCGGCAATAGCAACCGCACTTGACTTCCAACCATAAGGATGCTCTGCTTTAATTACATTGCCATCTTCATCAATAGTATCTTGTAACTTCCAAGCTACATCAACGTGGTACTTGTCGCTTAATACGGGTGCTTTTATTTCGTTACCCTCTTGGTCGTATTCCCCTCGCTTTAAAACAATATGTCCAAGTTTTACAATAGCGTGTGAGTGAGTAGGGTACTCGTTTCCATCTTCGTCTGTTTCTACTCCTAAAGCCTTTATTTTAGCTTCAGCAGTAGCTTGGTCTTTAAATTCGTATTTTCCTATGTACATTTTATATAGTTGTTAATTTTTGTAATTCTGTATCACTCAATGCTTCTTTAAATACTGCAAGGCATTTGACATTTCCGTATAAATTTTCTGAACTTGTTGGATTTGCAAGATTTAATGTATTCATACCAATAGGAGAGTTATTAATTGTTTGTGTAATAGTTTGACTTCCATTTATCCAAACCCTAACATTTGTATTATCCCAAACTAATGCAATTTTATTGTTGTTTGTTTGGTCTACACCATTAGTAGTTAAAAAATTATAACTTCCACCGCTACCTCTACCATAGCAAACTATTCTGTTAGGTGTAACATCTAATCTAATAACCATTACATTGTTATTTGTTTCGTCTGACAAGGAAAGTACTCTATGAGTTCCCCCATTGTTTAATGCAGAAATTTCCGCATATAGCACCCCCTCTGTTGAGTTTATTAAGTCGCTACTGCCACTATTGTTACAGACATCTGCTAAACGAGTAACTGTGCTTCCGTTTGTTGGTATGTAGGATGTAGCGTAGGATAGTGCCTCTGCTTGTGCTCCCC
>Ga0208161_1000273_pt1 | contig 29023 bp, 25 predicted proteins | sample CB_VirMetaG_3_FD_184538 | JGI IMG/M metagenome (GOLD analysis project Ga0208161, IMG submission 184538) | Freshwater to marine saline gradient viral communities from Chesapeake Bay - CB_1508_1S Viral MetaG (SPAdes) (version 4) | ecosystem: Environmental > Aquatic > Marine > Coastal | place: USA... | reverse complement strand
GGTGATAAGCGGGATTTTTGGGCCGCGCGAAGGAAATTTTAGCGCAGGCGGAATTTTTGAGCGATTTTTCGCGAATTTTTGAGGACTGCTGGATTTTGGAGTGGCCCGATGGGACAGAGTGAGCCGAAGGCGAAGGCGAAGGCGAACGATGGCTCGGACATGTGTTTTATAAATGCTTTTTATTGGTCATATAAAAAATATTAATAATTAAAAATATATATAAAGATAATTTTTTATGTATATATACACAATAATCAATTATGACAAAATCCGACAAATGCAATCGTTGCAAATCAACTTCTCTCCCAACTGTTAATGTTGTTGGTAAAATCCATGTGTGCATCTCTTGCTTAGATGCAACTTGTGGAGGTAAACTAAAGTTAAACAAAGTTATCAAAAAGGTAAAAACTACCAAGAAACAATTAAAGAAATAACTTTCTTTTGCTAAGTATCCAACCTGAATATTGCATATGTCTCACTGTAAAAGAGTGAAACTTGTCTTTTTTGGTGTTTATATAAACACCACATGGACACCACTTAAAGTGATTCATATATTTACATTGAATATTTTTTATTTGCAATCTTTTTCCTCTTCCCTCTTCCAAGTCTAGACTCTTTTCTTAAACTTGGATATTCATAAGCATCCGATTTTTTGGCTACTCTCTTTCTCTTCTTGTTTTCATCCTGTTTATGGATTTTCTTATGTAAATTCTTGAGAAATTCAGCGTCCTTCTTAGTCTCATCTGCCCATCGCTTATTAAATTGTCTCCATGCTCCTTCTTCTAATCCACCCTCTTCTTTGCTATATAAAGGTTTGTGGACTCCAAAGGCTTTGTCAAACTCCATCTGTTTGGGTTTGCTAGGTCTCTTGGCTTTTTTTGGCTTCTTGACAACTTCTACCTCTTTAGCATTTGCTTTTTTATGTGCTCTCTTTGGTGGAGTCTGAGGTTGTGGACTTGGATTAGGTAATTCATGATGGTGTTCATGATGTTCATGATGCTCATGATGTTCATCAGTTGGTTTAATTCTTCTAAATTTAATAGTTTGTCCACCTTTATGTTTGACAAGCTGTTCAATCAATTCATGTTTTCTCATTGTGGAGTACTTACGAATAGCATGGTGTAAATTGTAATCTCGAATTAAACCTCTCAAATCGGTCACCTTTAATTTGCCTAAATGGTCTTTGGTAAACTTCATTTATATGTTTTATTACGATAATTTTTTTTTCTTGCTAAATGTATATGCTATCAAAACTAACCCCTGAAGAACTTGACAAACTTAGACGCTATCTCATAAAGAAATTAGCGAAAGTGGACAACGAAATAATGCTAAGAAATGAATCAATGTTTAAAAATATTTTCAATTAATAATATATATAAAGATAAAAAAGTTATATAAAGTATAAAAAAATCAACCCATGCCAAATTATAGCAATACTAGCGTATATAAATTGTTCTGCAAAGACCCAACTGTTTCTGACTTCTATGTCGGTTCCACATGTAACTACTACAGAAGGAAGTCTGACCACAAAGCACATCACAATAATCAAAATAGTCACAAGTATACATACCCATTGTACAAACGAATACGTGAAACTGGTGGTTTCGACAATTGGGACATGATTGAACTATTGAATTTCTCATGTAAAAGCAAACGGGAAAAGGATAAAGAAGAAAGAAAATGGATTGAAAACCTGAAACCGACGCTGAACGTTCAAATTCCCACTCGTTCTAAAGAGGAATATAATAGAACAGATAAAATGAAAGAATATTACAAAAATTACCACAAGGAATATAAAAAGACAGAAAAGTTTCAAGAATATCAAAAAAAATATTTAAAATCGGACAAGGCCAAAGCATATAAAAAGGCATATCAACAAAAAGATGACTACAAAAGAAAACGAAGTGAGAAAATTAAATGTGATTGTGGATGTTTCGTATCAAGAGGAAACATTTCAACACATAAAAAGTCAAAGAAATGTATAGATAAATTATCTACAATAAAACTATAGTAATGTCCTTTTACTGTAAGCTATGTCAGAATGAGCTCCTTTTCACATCAAGCTTTTGCGAAGAATGTCGCCAAATAAAGCGGATTCTCAATATTTATGGTCGTGATGAGGTTCTATCAATACTTGAAAAAGTATGTCTCAGAAGTGAGAAACAAAGGGAGTACAAAATTAAAGATGTCAAAAAAAATCTCAGTGATTCAGTATATATAGACCCTAATGGAATCAGGAAAACTCCTATTGGAAAAGGTCCACAACCTAATTGAAAAACAAAATAAACCTCCTCCAAAATTAAAACCTCATGAGATATTCGAAATGAAAAAATCAAAGTCTCTTCTAAAGAGAAAACGGAGAAGACGTTATAAGATACTGAAAAAGTTCCAACCGACCAAAAATTAATTATATTTTCTTTTTTTATTTACAACATCAGAAATTATTAATCTTATTTCTGTTTTGGTTGTGCACGAACATGTATATATATTTTAAGCTTTTATTCTTTTTGGTACGTTTTGCCCCCTTATGACGCTAATGAACGCAGTATTATCATCACCTATATCGGTGCTCAATTGTCTGTCTGAGTTTAAGAGCCTAATGCGAACATCTTTCAAAATCAAAGGTTCACCCATGTGTTGATATACCATGTTATTGTTTCCTTCCATGGATGTATAACTTCCTTGACTGTAGTATCTACTTACCACGGCACTTATATTTCTAGTCAGTTCATCAGACCCAACGATGGTATTCTGTAAACCTGCTTGAACTTCAATGTAGAAATAGCCATAATTCAAGTAATTATTTTGAACGGTCGCCACATCTGCGTAAATTTCGGTCGTCAAATCATTAATTGATTTCAGTTGTGTTAAATCAGCATCTAACTGTAATGGACTAGTCTTTTCAACAAGAGCGTCTAATGTAGGCCTGGCGCTGGTTGTTTTGACTCCATTGGCCCAATCAGTCATCACTGGCATATGATATGTTCCAGTAGCCAATTCTACATCAGTTTGTGACCAATTAACACACACATTGTTTACATTAAATCCCAATTTAGCAGACCAAAAATCATAGCTAGTGCTTGAATCACCCCGAAGATATGCTCTCAAGTTATTCCATGCTACACCTCCACTTTTCCCATTGTGGAAATATTCACCTGTTGTTCCATTCTGTCCAATGGTTGATATAATACTACCACCAGATTCATATCGAGGAAAATGTAAATATTCCCAATAGAATTTGCTATTATTTGTATCATATGCTAACGTCATTTGATTAGACCCTATAAAATACCGTGTTGTATTCATACTGAAAGCCCTCTGTCCATCCACCCTGGTAAATGTAGTATAATCATGCGCAATTTCAGACGTTAAAACATTGTAGGTTCCTGCTCCTCCATTTACTGTTAAATCGATATCAATGTCCTGTGACACTGTAAAACCACAGTCCCAATCGATTTCTCCTTCTCCAGCTAAGGGATAATCCCACGCTGTATTTCCAATGGTAAATGTTGGAGTTGTGTAATCAGCAATAGTTTTACCAGCATCGTTAACTAACGTGGTGAACAATGTTGAAGGATTTAAGAATTCCAACTGAAATTGTTGACCTATAATATAATCATGTTCAACGGAATAGTGTAATTGACAATTGACACCATTGGAAACTAAATGCTTAAAATCTTTGATTGTTATTTTGAATGTGGTTGGTGTTGGGTCTATAATAGCAGTGTCTGAAGTGTGTAAATAAGTTGAACTGACAGCACCGGCTTCGGTAAAGTCAGTATTAACGTTGTTATTAATTCCCATTTTGTCATTTAGTAAATCAACCATGTCATTTGGTGTATATTGACCTTTATCAATATCTATGGTCTGGGTAAAAGTTCTGGGGATTAATTCGTCTTGGTCAGGAGCTCTAGAACTTTTGACACCTGTATTATTGAAATTTGTTGAACTCATATTTAAATCATCCCAAACGGATTGGTCTGTGGCTATAACAGAGCCATTTTTGGCCAAAAACTCTACAGGCGGAGAATAATGAGCATCTGTATATCCATTAGGAATGTAAATACTTAAATATACTGTTTTATTCTCAATGTCAGTGTATTGTATTTTGACATCCCCACCTCCCCAATCGTCATCAAGCTGTCTAGTAAAATCTAATTGTAAAACAACTCTATAACCTACACATCTTGGGTCATTTATGGGAATCTTATTACACCAAATATAATCCTTACCATCAACATTAGGCCCTCGTGTATCAGGGTCATCAGCTTTGTCATAAAAACTAGCTATTAACGTAGCATCAAAACAAGTCGTGTAAACTATGTTTGTTAGTTCCAATGTAATGTCTTTGTCTATGTTTATTTTTTCATCCGCCTCTGAAACAGTGTCGATAAAACACTGTGATACCTGTACTATATCACCATCATTAATTATAACAGGTGTGCTTAAAGTTGTGTTCCAATCTCCATTATTGTAGACTGCACCAGCAGATTTTTGTCTAGCTTCAATAAGTAAATTATCCATTTAAAGAATTGAAATATATAATATTAAAAGGAGAGAAAATTAAATCAATTAAACATACTGTACTGTGTAGCCTCCATTACCATTAGGTTTGATTGCTTTGTACACTTCGCAAAAGATATTAAAGTTTTGACTGACATTTTCGGGAACGTTTGCACTAAAAGCGTCATCAGTAGCCTTAGTGTGGGATGAATCTGTATAAACATACACACCACGTCTATCAAAATCAAGCTGTAAATCCATTACAACATCATTGATATTGATTCCATAATAATCCATGTTACTAATTTCTTGTTCACCGTTTTGGGTGTAAACATTACGATTTATGTTGTTGGCATTGTCCACTCTCCAGGCTTGTCCCGCTTGGAATGGCTTGGTTGAACATGGACCCCAAACATCGTTTAATTTCGCTAAACGTCTCATATCACCTACTAAACCTTTGAAGGGAAAAAGTTGGGAGCCGTTGACTGACAATTGAAGCAACTCATTATTATTAGCGACAGATAATAAAGCTCCACCTCGGAAACATGTAGTACCTGATTTATAAGTGGCGGAATTGTTGCTGTTTTTTGCTATTAACATTCTTCCTACTGTCTTGTTCTCAAAACCACGAATTTTAAACTGTTTGCTAACATTGGCAGACTTGACAGTTTCACTAATTTCACCGTCAATAGTGACAGCTGGTAAAACAACTCTGTCATGTTCAATTCCAACATATTGCACTCCAGAAAACCCTGGAACATCCACTAAAATCTCGTCTGCAATCATTAACGGTTGTGCTGTGGTTCCAACACCCAAGTCGGATTCTTGAAGCATTTGGTCGACATTATCATTAAATTCAATAACAACTTTTAAGTTCTTGAAGAATTTGGTATCCAAAAATTGAAGGTTTCTCAAGATTGGAAAAACTTCACGTAAATCTAACCATCCTTTGGATGCAGAAGCTTCATCTGCAGCGGTTTGCAAAGTTCTGATTTCATATGTTCCCATGTGACATTTAGAGTCAGCGTTTTCCTTGATGTAATTACCCATTTCATTACATTGTAGACGGTGTTGTAAATTCATATTTTCTTGATTGGGACGATTATAGTTTTTAAAAGCCCACCAAACAGGGAATTCTAAAATTTGGTCAAGCAATGTAGAATCATCCATCAATGATATTTGTCTAATTAGACCACAAACACCTGCCATAGCATTGTACTTTTTAGCATTAATCCCATAGATTCCCAGGTTGGCCATCCTAAGATTGGACATGTAGGCGGTTCCACCTTGCAGCCTAAATTCGGCACGATAATTTCCTCTGTTGTAAACTGGGTCAATCAAATGAGTTTTTACGTTATCAGTATAGATAGTAGACATTAAATTATAATATAGTTAATAGAAAAAAAATTAAGTAGTAAACATGGAGATTTTAATATATTTAAAATCCCCTTTTGTAGGGGTCAATTAAATTCAAAATACATTCGAGTTAATAGTCTGAAGAATATATGCACTGGTCACACGGAGACAGCAGGAAAAGAAAATGGCGTAAAAAAAACCTGTGTCTCCTACTCTATAGCTAAGAAAAAAAATATTTTTATATTATTTAAACACTCACAATTGAGTTAAAGTACATAAAAATGTGATATGGGGAAGCATTTGACACAGAAGACTCTATGTTGACATTAAATTTCTGATTGCTCAAATCAACAAATTGTCCCCAATTGAGGCCGTGTATAACTCCGTCATTGGCAGAAATCTTATTAAGATTCACGTCATTACTGCTACCACTCATTAATCCATCCAAACCTCGCTTAATCATTTCATCTCTATCCGTAATTTGGAAATTGACAAACTTGTTAAATGCATCGTTGAACATGTAGGTCATGCGGGTAATTGCAGGTGGATTGCTGAGGCGCACATTGCTATACGTAGGTTGATATTCTTCAGAATGAGGAATATAAGAGATTGCCATTGAATCACAAACAGCTGGAACTTTTGAACTCAAGTTAGCAGAAGCAGATGTCAAAGATGATTTTATACACAATGACTTTCTCATTTGAACAGGACCAAAATTACCATCTGGAACAGAGGTATAAGTGACTTTTAAATCGCTTAGTTTGTAGTTGAAATTGGTATCACAGCTTCTTCCGACCAAAGCTCCCATATTTCTCTCTAAAATAAAATGGAGGCGGACAGTACCTGTCTTTTGATATGACAATCTAGAACCTGATGGTGCTTGATTTAAACACATGTGTGGCACAATACTAAAGTCTGGATACACAACAGCAGCTGAATCAATTTGAGCAATGTTCCCAACACCTGCGGCCAAGCTTAAACCGTTGTAAGCTTTAGGAGTTTTACGCTGAACCATCAACTCAGCAATGTCATGAACAGGAGCTCTAAGTTCGCAGACGTAATTTGACTGAAGCAAATCGTTTTCACTAAGAGTGGCGTCGGTTTTCATCTTGACAAGTCTGGGATATTCAATTAGATTCTCAATGACACCCTGATTTCGTGTTGTAACTGTCAATTGTGATACTAAACTATGAGCACCAACTTTACAATCGAAACCAACTTGTTGGGTAGCTGTGATGTCAGTATTGCCTGTAGAATATACTTTGACAACACCTTCAAGACGGATTGAATTCAAAATAATGGCTCTTCCTTCAAAATCTAGGTTAAAGTCAATGTTATCGTACTCTGTATAAGTGTCTTTGGTTGTCTCTGGTGGGGTGGAATGATTTAAAACGTTTTCCATTTAGAGGGCTTATTATATTATAATATATAACAAATAAATTTTTAGATGAAACGAAATGAAATAAATAAAAGGAAAGGTGCTTATTTAAATATATTTTTTATTCCTTTTCATACCTTTATATCGATTTGACAACTTCTTTGAATAGACAAAGCTTGTTAATATCAGCAGAAGTACAGTCAATATTAAGCTGAAGCAACTTGGGCACTGGTGTCATTGGTAAAGGATTGGACATGATAAGAGTGTCTGGTGAGTTGACATTTGTGAATTTATCCCTTGGGTCTGGCTGAGCAACAGAATCTACTATGGCACCTTTCTCATTCAAGTTATGCAACGCATTTGAAGAGTTGCCCAGAGTCATGTTAAGTCTATCAAAATACAAGGGTGAATTAACATAGATGTCTCTGTTGGTTAAATCTTTGTTATCAAGACGCATACGATACTTTGAAACATCACCCATCTTACTTATAATATCCTCGTTTTTCATTACCAAAATATTAACAGCGTTGGGTTCGACTTCAAACATCTTCTGAAAGTTTTGTACCCCATTAGCATTATACTGCTCTGTGGTGTATTCAGTGTACGTTATTTGGTCCTTGACTTTCCTTGTTTTGGCTAGTCGTTCTAAAACAAGATTGGCATTATTACAGTTAAATGTGAATGTGGCACTATCACCGTCACATGTGATACCAGTGTAACTTTTACCAGATGCCAATGTACCTATTCCACTGTTGAGTTGAAGCTCAATTCGTCCCTGACCACTACCAACAGTACCAGGTCGCCATGTGATGGATGTAATACGTCTAACAACATCAGACAAATTGCTACCACCTCCATCTGTATGTGTAGCAGTTACACGAATCTTTTGTCCTACCCAAAAAGGTGAATCCTCAAGATGTTCAAATGAAGCAGAAGAGATTAATATACTTGTGTCTGCTGGGTTACTTATGTCTTCAAAAGCGTTGCGGGCATCATTTTGAGACCAAATATTGTTGGTGTCACCATTTCCTAACAGTTGAGTGACTCTTATTCTGTCGAGATTCAATTCCAAAGCCAAACGGGTACGTCCATACTTGTGAGTGTCATAATATTGAATACGACCAAAGTTACAGAGTTGACTGAGTGGAATTCTAACTTCAGCGGTTAAATTACGACTGAAATTGGAGCCTTCTTTTCTCAAGTCTCTAAAGATGCTACCCTTTTGCATCGTTCTGTTGTTGCATTGAAAGACTTCTTGCCACTGACGAGATTGTTGTTCATCAGAACTTAAAGCATATTGATACAAGTTACTGCGTAAAACATCCACACGTCTAATATCGGCAATGTTTCCCCTTAAAGCACAATCGAGTTTCATGTTGCGAACTAAAGCAGCATTTGGATAGAATTCATTTGTGGCGGTGCCATCATCATTATTCAATAGAAACTGTGGAAGATAAATACCATTACCACCATTGTTACCATCATCAGCACCTACAGCGTCAACAGTACAGGAAAGATTGACATAACTACGTGATAGGTCATAAGCACCAGAATCCTCAGGTATGTCAAAATCACATAAATCGTTAGTGGATGTAAAAGGACCCCCTTGGATAGAAGATATTTTAAGGATTTTATTCATATATATTTACATGTAGATAATTTTTTTCATTTATTATTTATTGTGAGGAGCCAAATTGTGAGCTAGGATTAAGTGGATGGATTGGGCTAGATTGTGGGTGATGTTCAAAAGCAGGTGCGAAAGTTCCAGCAATTCCCAAAATACCTAGTAAACCTCCAACAATAGCACCAACTCCTGTCGCGTCCAAAGCACCACCAACAGCTTCTAAAGCTGTGTCGCCAGCAATTTCTCCACCAGTTTCAAGTGCTGATGTTGCGGTTGCTTCAATACCACTGGAAGCATTAGATGATAATTCTCCCAATTCAGATGCTTCACTAGATGCACTGTCAGAAAAGCCACTTGTTGGAGTGTCTGCTGATTGTCCACCAGTAACATTTTGTGTTTTAGTAATAGATTGTCCCAGTGTTCTTGGGGATGAAAATGGATTATCATCCATATTAGGAGCTGGTTGTTCACCACTAGTGGTAGTAACTGTTCTAGATAAAGTCTTTGGTGTAAATAAAAGGGTATTATTAAGGGTATTATCAGTGAGTTCTTCCGATGCGCCTGTGGTAGATTGCGTACCAGGAGAAACGGATTGTCTTAATGAATTGGCTTGGTTTGAAACTTCATCTGTCGCATTTTTAGCTCTATTGATACCATCTTGAAGTTGACTCTGAACACTTTCAGAAGCAGATTGTTTTAAAGAATTAACTCTATTAACACCATCCTGAAGTTGTTCAGAAGCAGATTGTTTTAAAGAATTAACTCTATTAACACCATCCTGAAGTTGTTCAGAAGCAGATTGTTTTAAAGAATTAACTCTATTAACACCATCCTGAATTTGCTTTTGAACACCTTGAACTGCTTTTTTGGCGTTTTGAAATTTGGTGTACAACTGTCTACCAGATGCAATAGCTTGATTAATACCAATATTGGTAGTAACACTACCAGCGGGTTGAACAACTGAATTAAATAACTTGTTACCAGCATCTTCAGAAGCTTGTTTGCTGTCTGCTAATGTCTTTTGTTGGTTGTAATCAGCAACGGATGCACCAATTGCGTTAGTGTAGGAATAATATGAATCCATAAATATATTATTAATATAATATAATTAATTTGAATGGACAATAAACCACTTGATATTTTAAAAGTTAAAGACAAAAACGAAAAACATTATACTTCTAAATATCCTCTCTCTGACATTCCCTTTAGAATTTTAGTGATAGGAAAATCACAGCTCAGCGGGAAGACCAACTTCTTAGTAAACCTTTTACTGAATCCTGATGAGAGATTTTACAAAGGTGACTTTAAAGGAGAGAATATATTCTTAATTTCTGGGTCGGCAGGAAATGATGCCAAACTACAGACACTTATAAAGGAAAAGGAAATAGACAACGTGTTTACCGATTATGATGAGGACACAATTGAAGCAGTTTATGATATGATAGAGGGAGAATATGAGGATGCAGTAGAACACAATAGAGTGCCTGAAAATTACTTGATGATATTTGACGATATGAGTTTTAAGGGAATTTTTAAGAATAAAGACTTTGGTATTATAAAGAAAATATTTTCTAATGGAAGACATATAAATTTGAGTGCAATTATCACAGCTCAAAAGTACACAGACATTATGACTAGCATAAGGGAGAATATGACGATGGGGGTTTTTTTCAATTGTTCAGACAAGCAATTGGATGTCATCACTGAAGACATTAATTACGCTACTGCAAAAAAGGAATTCAAAAAAGTCTTTCGAGCAAACACTCTAAAAAAGCACTCGTTCTTTGTGGTCAATTTTACCAATGACCATGAATCAATGTATTTAAATAGTCAATTTCAACCCATACATTTTAATGAAAATGTCATGTTAACGAATCAAAATCTAACCACTTTAAACAATGACAAATCTTCTTCAGGTTCATCATCGACTGCTAGAGGATGATAAATTACAGGTGGTACCCTTGCACTTGGTTTTTCAATTGGTTTTTCAACGGGTGGTGAAGGAGGTTTTACCGATTGTTTTTTTTCTTCTTGTTTAATAATGTTTTCCATTACTTTCTCTTTCGGGGATTTCTCCTTAGTTTCTGGTGATGGCGATTTCCGTTTCTCGATTTTCATCTCAATATCGGGTTTCTTAGATTGTTTTAGCATTTCCTTTAATTCAGCCAATTCTTTCTTTAAATCACTCATCTCGGTCGATGATTTGATTGTATCATCTTTTATAATCTGTTCTATCTTTTCCTTAGCTTTTTGCTTTTCAAGACGCTTTGCCAATGCTTTCTTCTGTCGGTTCTTTAATGCGGTCTCTCTGCCTTTCTTTAACTGTTCAAGTATCCTTGCTTTTCTCTCAGCAGACATTTCCTTTTTAGGTTTTTTGGTTTTGGTTGGTTTTTCCGCAGAATCGGGATTTTCGTTTTGTGGAAATTCAAAGATTTCATCTGTCTCAGACATGTATACAAAACAGTCACAAAAAAAAAATTTGTGGACTCCACAAATTCTCACAAATCATCTTGTTTGTGGAGCTGTGTGGAACCCATTTTTTCCTCCCTCTAATTGTCTGTTTCAAGTCCGCTAACTTTCTCTATAGCGGTCATTAAATGTTGAAATGCATTGTCAATATTTCGCTGTAAAGTTGTTATCTTGTAATCATGAAGGTATATTTCCTTGCTCAATTCGTTCAATTGCTTTGCTAAATCATCAATGCGTTTTTTGATTTCATCTAAATCATCTTTGCTAATATAATTGCCGAACATTTATAACTTTAACTCAGTTATTATTTCTATTAAATCACCAATGACAATAGGTTTCTTAAGAATATATTTTATGTTTAATCGGTTCATTTCTGGTGCTAAATAATCCCCTTCCATGCCAGTGTAAAAGATTTTATGAGCATTGGGGTGTGTTTTACTCAACTTTTCAACCACGTTAATCCCATCCAGTTTGGAATTAATCATAACATCGATAAAAAAGACTTTGGGTTGAACTGAAATGTCAAACAGATGGTCTTGGGTGGTGACATATTGACATTTTAATTCAGGAAAGAATTTTTTAATGATTTTTTGAAGAATAATGCAACTGATTTCCAAATCATCATAAATCATAACATCAGTTTTACTCATTATAACATAATTATTCGTCTTTATTTTTAATCAATATTGTCATGGTAGTTAATCCCCTGACCACAATGTTAGAGTAATCGGATTGGACAATTCGAGCGTAGAAATTTCTTAGAGAGATGGGAGAAGCGTTTTTCATATCAATCCAAATCAAATTATTAGCTTCGTAAACCACCGAATCGCTTGATGTATAAGGCACAATGGCCAACAGATTTTGGGCACCACCACCATGTCCATCCGCATTAAAGTCATCATAACTTTCGAGTTCCATAGACCTCATTTGAACCAAAAAGGCATCGGTGAGATTGTGTAATTCAAAAACGTAATTGGCCGTCCAAGTGTGATGACGAGACAAAACCGTAGGTTGTGTAGCAAGAGCATAACCTAACAAGTCCGCCAAATCTCTTGATTCAAAGCTAAGATACCCATTTCTATTCGCACGTGTAGGCTTTGGAGGTCTTGGTTCACCATAGTCATCAATTTCTTCGTTATAAGTTGTAGGTGGTTTTTCATAGGGGTCAAGTGAAACACGGATAAAATCCAATACCGTGCCGACAGCTCCGCCTGTTCCTCTGATAATTATAAAGGGATAATAGTTGACATTTCTATCGACTGCGACATCTATTAAATCAACTCCTGTAGCTCCTCCAGAGTTGGAGTAAACAGTTCCTTTAAGACGACCTTCTGCAATGCTCATATCAATAACGTTGTTGTTGGCGCTGTCATTTCCAATATATTCAACATTGGTACCCGTGACAACAGGAGTACCTCCGTTAATAGTGTAAAAAAATTCAGTCGCTCCAGTACCACCTTGTAAGTTACTTGGGTAATAAATGGCATGAGTCATATCAGTGTAGGATATGGCTGTGCCAGCGTCATATTTAGCGCTCAAGTTTGCGGTGCTTAAACCGACAATAAAACCATCATTACCATTAGCAGCTGTAACATCAACTTGTTGACGACATCTAGCTCTAAAGACACCAGCCCCAGAACAAAGCGGGTCATGCAATGTTGAAATGTAATTGTTGTTGTTTCCATTGGAAGCACCATTTTCCTTAAGCAATCGTTGACCCGCATTTAACCACTGTATGGATTCTGCGCCTCCGTTCTTCTTTGCATTGGCTTGCCAGTCATCACCGTGAGAAAACGTATCTGCCTGCAAACAATTGATTTGAAATTTTCCAGATGTGGTTTTATCAACCTTGAACTGATGTCCAATTTGCTTATCTGCTAGTTGTAATGAATCGTTTAATTTTGTTTGCATGTCCTGCTCAAAAATGTCAATTGTCGCATTATTGTAAGAATCGTGAGCCAAGTAAACATCTTTTTCGTTGGCAATTCCGTTAACGGTGTATGTTATCTTGTCGTTAGAACCGTCAATCGTGATGTCCCCTAGAACACGTTCCATTGATAGGGAATTTAGAGCGATTTGTGACTTGGGTTCGATAATAATGTCTTCATCAAATATAGAATTGAAATGAGCATTAGCGTCGGTACTTGTTAATCTTATCAACTTCATTTATAGGATTATTGAATATATTAAACTAAACAGAAAAAATAAAAACAAAACTAAATTTTCCTTATCTCATCATACTGTACTTGAAAGAACTGAATGGTATGTTGTTTCCTGAATTGTTTGCTACACGATAATATCTATAGGTAAATTTTCCATGTGTTACGCTATGACTGGACCATTGACGACTATAATCTGTTGAATATGTGGTAGCGTACACAGTATCTATGAAATCCCAATTGGACCCATCTATAGACCCTTGAATTTCAATACCATCTGTTGAATTGGTAGTTGTCATGTGAATGTTTACAACTTCATAACCGTCGGCGTCAATAGTCTCAGTTTTCACAGTGTCATTTAATGTACCACTCAAAGCGGTAGCTGTTGAATCGTTTGTAATTGTTGCAGATGCTCTTTGAATCTGTTTATTAATTGATATAGTTGGAGCTGACACAATATCGACCTGCATCTCATTCCCAGAAACACAATTATCAAGAATTTCAACCGCTGTCTTGATGTCTGCCAAATTACCCCCACTTTCCAAGGCTAAAGCAGACGTGTTAAGGTTGGTGCCTGCATTAGCTGTTACTGTGCCTGAAACTGGTTGAGTAGCTTGCCAAAATGTACCACTTACTGGAACTGTTTGGTCACTAGCAATGTTAACAGGAATTGATAAAGCAGTTAAAGCTGAACCTTGAGATGGAACTTTGCCATTCAGAGATGACAATGTTGCTTCTGTTGATGCTCCTGTTGGTAAAGGTAAACTGGAAGCTGAAACTGGTTGAGTGACACCACTACCATCTACCGTTAAAGTGCCATTCACAGCAGTATCAATAGAATCTAAAACACTATTATCTGTTGCTGATAAATTTGCTGTTACTGTGCCTGAAACTGGTTGAGTAGCTTGCCAAAATGTACCACTTACAGGTACTGTTTGGTCACTGGCAATATTAACAGGAATTGATGAAGCAGTTAAAGCGGAACCTTGAGATGGAACTTTACCATTCAAAGATGACAATGTTGCTTCTGTTGATGCTCCTGTTGGTAAAGGTAAACTGGAAGCTGAAACTGGTTGAGTGACACCACTACCATCTACCGTCAAAGTTCCATTAACAGCTGTATCAATGCTTGACAAATGGGTAATCATTGTGTCTTGTTTTGCCTCAGTACTAGCTCCACTAGGCAAAGTGATGGTTCCACTGACAATATCGACCTGTAATTCAGTGCCTGAAACACAGTTATTTAATCCAGTAGTGTTGGTAGCTATGGATGCTAAACTGGCATTTCCAGCAGTTGCTAAAGTTTCCAATCCATCCGTGTTCAAATCAATAGCTGATGTGTCAATATCAATAGATTGAACGGCTGTAATAACAGAATCCAATTTCGCCTCGACTCCATCAATATGTGTTATCATGACATCTTGTTTGGCCTCTGTTGAGGCTCCTGTTGGTAAAGCTGATGCGGTCACTTCGGTTTTTAGTTCTCCGTTACTGTTGTGAGGTACACCCCATGTTGATATTCGTTGATTCATTGATTAAAATTAATTATGTTATATTATCACAAAATAAAATTTATTAAACCGACTTAAAACTTTATTGTATATATAGAGAATAGGTAACAACTTGTCATAATTGATTTGGTTCATAAGCTCATTGGGATTTACTAGTTGAATTTAAAGAATATTTGATAATAATAAGAACAGAACCATCAGTCCTTGTTAGTTTAATCGTGAAAACAGTTCTTTGTTTTTTGGTGTTAATCCTCCTCCTCCTCCCAAAACAAGAAATGAAGAACAGATGTTGGCTCAAAACCAACACAGGGACATTTGCTTTAACATTTATTTTTATTTATATAATTTTTTTTCTGTATATAAACATAAAACAATAATATAATTTAATATTATTTGATTCCAAAATGCCCAAATTGTACGTTTATGACATAACTTTTTACATTGGTGATGATGAAACCGTAGAGGTAACCGATGTTAACTCAGATGGTCTCATTGTTGAGTTACAGCGCCTTGTTGATAAGTATTACAGGGGTTTATTTAAGGTGAACAAATACACCTTATCCAACTTAATGTACCACAACAAGGGGATGCTAAAACCGATATGCAAAATTAGAAAGAGACCACAAACCGTAAGTGAAAAACGCGATTCCGTATCTATACAGTTCCGAAAGCTTAAGCCTTTAGTCCAGAAAGTCAAGGCTTTATCTGAATAAGTATTTTTCATTTTAACTTTTTATACAATTTTATTTTTTTATGTATAAAGACAATATAATATTTTGTTATATAATCAAAATTTTTTGAACCATAATATTATTATGACAAAACAAATTGAAAAAAAAATTGCTGATTTAGAAGCACAATTACAAGCTTTAAAAAAACAATTAGCAAATGATACGCTGTCGCGGAAGCAGAAGGAGAGCAAGAAGACAAAGAAGACAGGCCAGAAACCGAGTGGTGTCGCCAAGGTGAAGCGTGCTCTCCCTCCAAAGAAGAAGAAAAAGAAGAAGTCAACCAAAAGCGCTAAACCCTTACCTTCTCGTGCAGGTCGCAAGATGCCACCCCCAAGGAAAGGGAAGAAGGCGAAATCCCCGAGGAAGAAGAAAGCGAAATCCCCGAAAAAGAAACATCCAGCTCTTCGCGAAAAGAAACCCGAGATAGTGGAGTATCGCACGTTTGTGTTACAAGATGGTCAATACAAGCTCATAGGCACCAGAAAACCCAAAGGCAATTATATCGAGATGAAAAAATTTACGTTTCGAGGCGACAAGTACAAGGCTACTATTATCAATCAATCGATGTTGTTCAATTATGTTTATGGTCGTCGTGGATTTTCACATGAACGCAAGGGTACATCTATTACGAAGGAATGGTACTTATACATGGCGGAACTCCACGATAAAGGTATTCCATTCACCAAGAAGAAGTTTTTTGGTGATGTGGAAGTCATCAAGAACGGTGAGAAGCGTCGTGTCAATCTCTCGACTTTCGACTTGCCAGCCTTGTCTGTTCCTGCTGAAACCAGTGAAGCAAAAGATAGCCCGTGGACGAAGAAGGACGAAACCTACTATCTGATTTCCGAGTTGATTAAGCGTTCGAATCTCAACGTTGGTGATTCAGCGGATAATCTTGGTAGTTTCGATATTTTACTGGATGGTGATATCCGATTCTCTTCGTACGATGTCAACAAAGGAAAGCCTTTGAAAGAAGTCAAGCTGAGAAGAATGATGTTGATGTATCGCAATCTTGAGCAACTCAATGGGGTACAGTTATACCGTGATGGTCTCGATAACCATCCGCGATTTCAAAATCTTACGGAAGACGAAAAGAAGCAGTATCGAGAAGCATTGGAAAACCAGAAAGCCAAAGGTGAAGATTTCGAATCCGAGCTTGGAAAAGCCTTGTTGAAGAAACTGGAGATGATGAACGCCAACAACAACGAATGTGTCCCACGATACCTTTTCGAAGAGCTTGCTGGAAGGCCTGGTTATACCTCACTCACATACGATAAAGTCAAGCAGGATTTTATTGATGTCACAGGCCACGATGTAAAGGATGGTTACAGCACTCAAGAATTATTCGATGTGTTGGAAGCTCGATATCCGTATTTGAGTGCGTACGCTATTGACCCATTCAGTAATGTCTTTCATCAGAAGAAACGTGAGAAAAGGTCAACGAGTCAGGTGGTATTGTGCTTCATGGTCAACAACGGTCATCTTTATCCGATTCTCAATTCGGTCACCAAAAAGTTTGTTTCAGACAACAAGCGACTGGATTTGGCAATAGCTTCGATGGAGATGCGAGTTCAGTTCGACGACGACAATTATACTGTTGTTGACGAGGACAACTTGCACGAGTTTGTCATGGGTGAATTGGAAGGCAAGGTTTTTATTCTGGATACCGATAACGCTCAAGAAATCGAAAACGTCTTGCATGTTGTTATAAAGGAAACCAAATATATCCCCCACGGATATAAGTGGAATGGAGAGTTTCAGATGACGGCCTTTGTGCATCCTGTAACGGGTCAAGTTCTTCTCGATGGTCCCGATTTGGATATGCGTCGTTCCATCTGTGAATCATTGTTCAAAGAGTATCCCAACGACCATTTTGTCTTTCGCAATCAATCTTTCGCTTCCATCGCTAAAGATTTGTGTACTACCATGGTCGGCGCTTGGAAGAAATCAAATTATAATCAAGTCACCAACAACGTCCTGAACAGTTTCGCACCTAGTCCCATTGTTCAAACACTTCGTGTCATGGATGACGAGGACATCGCAAATTTGAGGGGAGTCGACCGCACAAAGTTTTACTCTTATGTGCTTGCTCACAACAAGGCTAATATTCCGATTTATTGTATCCACGACAAGATTCAGCCATACGATGGACAAGATTTGGTTATTGGTGAATACTACGTCGAAGATATTGTTTTGCCTCATGGATTCAAGTTGAAAAGTGCTTTTTACTCTTATTCTCTTGTCAATCAGTTGCTGGAATGGGGTTATATCGATGTTTATCAAATCAAGTATTTCATCAAAGCAACCCACTATTTGCCTGCCGACACGTTTCACGATTTCGTCAAGGTCTGTTATAACAAGTTTGGACCTTATGCTGGTAAGAAGATGGTCAATCACTTTATCGGATGGCTTAACACCCAGAATTCGACAGTTTCAAATGGATGTTTGACAGACGACGAATCTACAGTCATCGCTTTGTACCAACGTGCCGAACAACATAACAAGAAGAAAGGAATACGATTTGTAAATGGTGTCTACGTCTATCGGGAACTGGAACGAGAACAGTTGGCAAAAACGAACTGTTCAATTTGGCGTCACGTTATTTCAAATTCTATTATGGAAATGGTCACCACTCTGCAACAATTCACGACACAGAAAGTCATTGGTGTTTCAACAGACTGTGTGTTTTATTGTGGTGACAAATTACAAACCGAAGACCCAGTCGACCCAGAAGAATTCAAGTTCAAACACATTGGAGGTCTGCATGAAGAAGATTCAACTAAGATGCCGAAAATGTATGTTGAGTTTGAAGATAAGAAGTTTAACGCTGATGATTTCAAGGTCGAGTCTGGTTCTGGAGTCATGTTCACAGGTGCAGGAGGATGTGGTAAATCCTACACTTGTGCGGACATGATGAAAGAACGAATGGATAAAGATGAGAACATTTTGTTCATGGCCAAAACCAACGTCGCAGTCCACAATATCAAACGTATCTTTATGAAAAGGTTCGGTATGGATGAAAGCGAAGTTCCAGCTTTTACATTGGATTCAAAGCTCATGTCAGAGAAAGGCATGAAAAAGTTGATTGAGGAGTTTTCTGGAGTGACAACTGTTTTCTTGGATGAGTTCAGTATGGTTGAAGACCGATTAATGACCACATTGTATCATCTCTATACCAAGCTCAAGTTTCAAGTCTTTATGTTTGGAGACATGAATCAGCTGGCTGGGGTTGAAAAAGAAGGTGACGATGACGCAGTCGAAAATGAAGAAGACCGAAACAAGTTAATGTCTCATTTTTATCCTGATTCTATTGCTGTTCGTGAGATGTGTCCTGAGTTGAAAGTGCTGGAATATCGGGAAGATAGCAGTCGATACACTAAGGAATTGTACGATATCCTAAAAGTGTTGTTGGAGACTGGAAAATTGGATTACAATTTTAAAGAGATTGACGAGGACTTGATGGTCAATGTGGTCAAGTCGAATCCTCAACGAAAGAAGATTTTAAAAAGATTGCTTGCTGAGAAGGATGGTTATGAAGTTGAGTTCATCTATCAAAAGGCACGAGAAAAATACAAGATTTTCGAAGGAATGGAAATGGTCTGTTCAGCAAATCTAAAGAAATTCAATCTGTTCAACAATCACGCTTACACTATTAGCGAGATTGCGGAAGCCGATGAATCACTTTTCGTTCAATTACACAATGATTTCAATGAAGTACGATTGGGTTTGGAGAATTTCCGACGTCATTTTATTCCCATTTACGCGACCACCGTCTACAAGTATCAAGGTGCTACCATTAACGAACACTATAACATTTGGGAAGCTCATAAGATGAATAAGAATGAGTTGTATACAGCTCTATCTCGAGCGTCCTCCCATGAATTTATTCACTGTTCGAATTTACGGGAGGATGAGTACAAGTCTCAAGAATTTGTCAATGATTCCATCTGTTTGCGGACAAAGCCATTTCATCATGCGGTCTACAGCAAAGGAAAGATATACGAAATCAAAGTCGGCGATATGTATTATGTGGGTCAAACCACACGTGAAGATTACGAGACACGGATTGAAGAGCACAAAAAATATAGCGCTTTAAAGAAGAAACAGTTACCAGTCGACCAATATATTCACGACCACCCTGAGTTGGAAGTGGAACATCGATTACTGTGTTATCATCCTTGCAACTCGTTATCGGAATTGACGTATTGCGAAACACGATTTATCAGAGCTTACGTGGATGAATATGGTGAAGACCGCATTTTGAACATGAGACAAACTGACAAAGACAAGAAGAAAAAGAATGTGTTGAAGAATCAAATGGAAGCTGGTGCAGAGATTCAAGTGGTGCGCAATTTCAAGAAGGACAAATTTGAGGTCAAGACTTATGGAAACAAAAAGGTAGCCAGAATGAATGTCAATGGTAAGAATATCAAAACGTCTGTTTCCTTTGTTGAGAACCCAACAGCTGATTACCATCGCAGTGAAGAAGAAGCCGAACAGCTTTGTCTAGAGGAAATGAGACAGAAGTTAGCTAAAGTTTTTGATTGATTATTTTTCTTCTTTTTTATTGAATATATATCAAGTTTTTATTATGCCTAAAACGATTGAAGACGTATGGAGAGAGAATGGTTTCCCAATGAGTTATAAAGTGTTATGGGAAGCCGTCAAAAAAGCAAAAGTTCCCAATGTAAGAGGTAGAGATGTAGTCAAGTTTTTGAAAGATAACAACCAGTGGAATATTGTCAATGCTAGAGGTCGACCAAAATACTTTGATTCTGTTGTTGCTCGGTCAGTTGGCAGTAATTTAATGGTAGATTTAATGATTTATGACAGATATGAAATCAATAAATACAAGTACATCCTTAACTGCATTGATATCAAATCACGTTATGCTTATGGTGTGGCTTTAACCAACAAAACATCGCAAACTGTTGCCGATGCCATGGTCAAAGTATTCAAATGGATGGGGAAAGTACCAGAGACTTTACAGATGGATAACGGTACCGAATTTACTAGCAAAATCTTTAAAGATACCATGGCCAAAGAAGGGGTTCACTTGCTTCGTTATAGTGATGTAGGAGATATTAGAAAACAGTCCGTTATTGAGAGATTCAACAGAACATTAGCGGGAGACCTCCGTAAGTGGCGAGAGAATACAGGTGGCTCTAAGTGGTATCAAGTGTTGGATACAATCTACAAGCAATACAACAATCGAGAACATCGCACTATCAAAGCAAAACCTATTGATGTATGGGAAGGAAGAGACGAGAACAAACAAACTATTGTTAGAGTCGTTCGAGAAGGAAACGAAGAAAAATTTAAAGTAGGTGATAGAGTTAGAATTATTGAGAACAAGAACATATTTCAAAAGGCAGATGACCGTACACTTAGTGAAGAAGTTTATACAATAAAAGCGAAAGATGGCAAGAAATGGATGTTGAGCAACGGTAAGCGTTATAGTGATTATCAATTGGTGTTGGATACAAGCAGATTGAAACCCACACCCAAAGAATCCAGAACCAAAGCTAAAGACAAAGCACAAGTTGAAGAAAATCAGAAGCAAAAGAAAATAGCACGCAAAGCAACCAATGAATTGAAAAACGTCGGTGCGAAATCCAAGTTTGACAAAGGGGTTGAGGAAGCATCTAAAAAGAAACGAGTTACTGCACCCAAACCTGTACCTGCACCAAAAACAAGAGACGACAAAGGAAAACAATACATTGTCGACTACTACATTCATGAATTCAAGAATGATGTCGTGGTTAAATGGAAAGGATTCCCATTGGCAGAGGCAACAAGGGAACCCAAAAGCGTGCAGATAAAAGGGATGGGTGAAGCAAACTTTAAAGCAGGAATAAGCAATTTGAAGAAATTTAAGAATGCGAGAAAGATAGAGTATGACCGATGGAAAGAATTGAGAAAGTAAATTTTACTAATAAACACGGGTCAATAAAACAGCACAGCATCTTATGCCAACCAACCCTAAATCTGAAAACACCTTGTTGGCGTTTTTGCGTGTTTTTCTGGTGTCCAGCTCGTAGTCTTTTTCTTCAATCTTGACAAGAGCACCAAAGCCAGGATACAACACTCTCTTAAAGCTGTCGTATCCAATCCAGTGTGGATACTGGACACCGTTAACAATCAAATGTGTTCCAACAAGAAACATACCAGGCTCGAAATTAAAGAGAAAATGAGGAGAAGATGGAGTTTTGTCAACAGTCTGAAGAAACCAATCGGGCTTCAACGCTGTCTTTAAAAACTTTAAATCCGTCGACTTCTTCAAATTCGCAAGCTCGGGAATGAGTGGTTGACATCCCGCTAAAAAACACATAGCAGGAATAGCACAACCCTGATGGGGTTTGGGATAGACGAGGTTGAGGCGCAATGGTCGGTGTCGAATCCAAGTTTCTTTGGTATGAAATGCGCTCCTGCTTCTAACTTCAACTCTGTCCCATTCTCTTGCCACTAATTCTTCGTACTGACGTCGCTCGCTATCACCGACAAACCTCGGTTTGTCAAGAGGGTACGCATCGTTGGCTCTATTCAACTTCTTCGGCTTCTTCTTCTTCTGAAAAGGTCCGCTTATCTCGTCGCTCTGTGAAGAGTTTCGAGTCCGCTTTCGACCACAATCAGAAGAAGAAGATGCTGAGGAAGAAGAAAGAGGACCAGATGCTTGTGGTGATGAATCAGGTGGTGGTAAAGCTGATGGTGGAGGAGGGCCAACAGGGGGGATGTCGATATGTGTTGGTGGAGTGGTAGGAGAAGGAATAGTTGGCGGAAGGTTTGGGTTGGGAACGAGCAGGTCAAAGTGGTCGTGGGAACATACAATCACTGACCCGTACGTGTTGCCGTACGTGTTGATGACATCATTGGTGCCGTTCAGGTCTTCTTCCGTGTACAGTTTGATTTCATCACCTTGGACACCAAACCCTACCAACGCACCTTGTTGCGGGGACAACACAAGCACAGTCTTGTCCATAGTAGCGAATACATGAAGGATGTCTTGGTCATCCATATAGTCTACGCTATCTAACATCCTCTTTTTCTGAGCCACATGATGTCTCATCCTTCTCTTCTTGTCATCATCACTCAGCTTATCCACCACATCACTCACCCTGCATTCCAATTCTTCAGCACATGCCAGATACCCACACCATCCTGTCCTAGGCATGAGTTTCACTTTCCTCCCATTCCTCTCACAAAAATCGCGAATCTTTTCGTCAAACTCATCCACTGGACCATTATGATTAGCTAGCTTCACTACCCTCATGCGCTTATCTACAGTCGCTTTCGCTTTCGCTTTCCCCTTCGCTTTCCCCTTCGCTTTCCTCTTCGCCATCTTCTCTCGCTCTCCGTGACTCACACTGAAAAAAATGACCCTCTTCCTCCTCTCATTTTCTCTATGACAGTCTGTCATTTTCTCTATGACAGTCTGTCATTTTCTCTATGTTTTTTAGCTAACGTAATTTTATTAGTTGTCCCAAAAAAGAGACTATATTTGACCAGTCAATTAAATATAAAAATAAAAATAAACGACATGTTTTTTATGTATAAAAGCCTCATGAGGCGCCTCATGAGGCTCTGTAAGGAGATTTGACAGAGAGATTTTCTACCTTGTGGTATCAAATGACGCCAAAAAATATCTTTTGATTAAAAAATATGAATATATCATTTTCACTCACATCAGGCAAGCATGTCGTTCGTCATGAGTATGGACGCACAAGATGGTGATGAGAGTGAGCTTCATGTGGAAGAAACGTGGCATGATGTGATGGGAATGACGAGTCAAGAAAGAGCAAGCCTAGGATGGGTGCGTATAGAAGGGTTTGATTGGAAGATGGTTGAGCGTCAATGTGTACCCCTTGGTGGTACTCGATGTACCAACAAGCGATGTAGGAGTGTGCGGTTTTGTCCGAAAGAGCAGACGCAGACAGGGAGAACGAGATGTTGTGGGGGAGACAGAGGGAGACTGGTCAATCCCCCCGAACCAACCTCTAACACCCTCCCACCTTCCATACAGTTAGCGCAATCTATTGAAGAGTTGAATCGTCAGAGAGATGTATTGGAGAAGCATGAGGCGGATGAAGTGATGCGAATGAAACAGAAATATGGGATGAAGGTGGAGATACGTCAATCGTGGGGTGAATGGTTGTGGGATACCAAAGAAAGATTTTGGGGAAGAGCGGGAGCGACCAAAGGCGTTAATATCGTTATCAATGAGGCACCTGTTCGGGATACGATTGACGACCCTCCCCCTCCACCTGTTCACGAGATGAGACCCCCACCGACGTACACACCACCATCATCTCACCCACTTCCACCTCCTCCTGTCAATGATGGGGGAGATGTTCCTGAATGGCAACCCGACACGTTGTTGATGGAGAATGGAAAGCTTATTTTGAATGATACGAAGCGCAAGATGAAGATACTTCACATGTCTTTTATTGCACCAACAGGTATATATATGGTTATTTATTGTATGTTCTTCTATTTTTCTTGTTGATTTTTTTCTTACATGTGACACCAGGTGGTGGTAAAACCCATCTTGTCAAACACTTGATGAATGAGCTTTTTGATGTGTGGTCGGACGGAGCTGTCTTTTGGCTTACTACGTCTTTGTCATGGAAGAGCAACAAGCAAGACATGCACGGAATTATCGATGAGAAATGTGTCTTTCTCAAGGAACAATATCCAGATTTAAAGTTGTTACTGCGCCGAGTTATGAAGACAGTTGAAGGTCATCGTGCCCGTAAGATGTCTTCGTTGATTGTTGTCGATGATTTGATGGGTGATTTATATAAGGGCAACATGGGGCAAGAGTTAATCGATTTGATGACACAAGGTCGACATGCTTTTGCCACTGTCTGGTTGCTCACCCAAGGCTTGTTGAAAGGTGGAGCTCTGGGTCCAGTACTGCGACAGAATTTTCGAGCTACCATTGTGCTAAGTTCGGAGTATAACAACAAACTCGGCGATTATTGCGATGCTCCCGCTGGATTTGAGCAAGTTCTTGCGGAGATGTTTCAAGCCTGTGTCTTTGTCGATGGTAAACTGTTCAAGTATAAAGCACCCTTTTCTGTGGTCTGCAAAGGTCTGCTCGGAGACAGCGAATTTCGCGGAGTCCTCGCCGAAATTGAAACACCCCAGACTGGCCGAGGTCGAGGTGGAGGTCGAGGTCGAGGCAGAGGTGGAGGTCGAGGTCGAGCATCAGTATCAACAACACCAGAACCTGAACAGATTGTCATCACGGATACACCCGAATGCGGAATTTGTAAGGAGGAAATTACCGCCGATTTATTCACTTCTCAATGTAACCATCAGTTTCATCGAGATTGTTGGGATGATTACATAAGTGACCCTAATAATGAAAACCGATGTCCTCTTTGTGGAACTCTTCGATATGATATCGACCAGGGTGATGACGATGATAGCGATAATGATAATGACGATAATGATAACTTCGATGATGGTGACGACATGGATGAGCTTCCAGACCCACCCGACAACAACCCAGAAGATTCCGATGCTGAAATAAGAAGACGATTGGACAATCTAAAACGAGGAGGAGATGATGATACTGGACCTGCACGTCAAAGATTTCGAATTGCCGACGGCGGTTTTTATGGTGGTCCGAAAACGACTGAGGAAGTCCAAGAAGATGACCGAAGAAGAGCAAGAGAGTTGCAGCACGAACGGCATTTACGATTTAGAGATGCTCGTGAAAGAAGAATTCAGGAAGCCATATCTCGAAACGATTCAAGGAAACTTACAGAATCGCGTCGTAAATTCACTGCTAGAAAGATTGCTAACAAGATGGTTGATAGGATTATTCAAGATTCATTAGCTGATATGGGAATTGATTCCATGGATAACGATAATGTCGATGAGCTCAAAGTTGTAAAGATTGTTAATAAGATGGTGGATGAGATTATAATGGATGTGTTCATCAGGATACAATATACAAAGGTGATGAAAGAGCTGATGGAGTATCACGAAGCTGAAGTCATACGAAAAGGGCGAGAGGATTTTATTGCGTTTAGGAAGATGTTACACTCTGAGGATAGAACTGAAAATTCAGATGATGATAGTGAAGCTAGGAGTGAACTAGCTACAAATCAATAAATGTTGTTTTCAGAAAGTAATTCCGCCAGTAGTATCAGGTCGTTTTTCTCTGCCTCGGTCATATAACTTTCGTGTTTCTTAAGTAAGGTTGTGTAGACACTGTATTCACCATCATCGATTACACCCATTTTGAGAGCTCTCTTTAACACCAGTTGAGTAATGCCCCAGAAAGGATGAATGCCTTTTTCTTTGATTGTCAATGGGATTTTTGGCCCGTAATCCTCCATCATGTCAGGGCTTGCGTAGCTCACATGGTCGTCATCAAATCGTGTGGACTTGAGAATACCTCCAGCAGGAGAGGGAGAACGTGATTTCGAAGCAGTACGCTCTCCACGCGCTGGTGAACGCGATTTCTTCCGATGTATGTTTGATGAAGCCACACCACCACCAGGAGACTTCGACCGCCGACGAGCTGGAGCTGGAGAACTTGGCGGAGAATTCGATTCCACTTCATGCGCGTGAGCTGGTGACCGCTGAAGACCGACATTGGGCGACGACACAACAAGATTCTTCATCAAAGACGCGAGTTCGAGACCATCGACTTCCCATTGTCTCCACATCGCTCGACGAAGTGCATCAACAGCATCGGACTGCTCTTGGGTAATGTTTGCAATCTTGATACCGTCAATCGAAGCATTATTTGCGACTTCTCTTGAAATGTACCTCTTGCTGCACATCCAGTCGACAAGCACCTTCCTAGGTCGGTCTCGCTTCGCGGGTTCCTTGAACTGGCTTTCAAAATTCTCCATCAACTTGTGGAACTCAGGATTGATATGCTTGGACGCACCTTTACCACACACAAACGTGGAGCCAGTGATTCGATTCTTCAACTCTGCTCTGGTCTTGTTCCCGCCCGTGCTGACACCCGAAGCACATTTCGCGGTACTGTCAATTTGCAAATATTCGACGTCCCATTCGGTGCAGGCTCTCGCCCACTGCTGGGACTGAGAACCTGCAAGAAGGGTTGCCTGTAGCTTGGCTGATGGACCTGACATGGTGCAGTGCGCTGCAGAGAGTGAACAAGGTGAATGAGGATGATGAGGTGGATGATTCCAACAGTATGTTATTTGTTTATTGTTTTATAATATATGTAGAATTTGTAATTGCAGACAAAAATAAGCTATTTATAAACCCTACGGTTTAATAATCATTTGACCTGGACTAGATTGTAAGCAATTAAGAAGACATTACAAGAAGTGTAAAAATATCTTTTATTGAGTTTAAATTAAGTTTATTGTCCAGCACGCGCAACAAATTTGCTTAAGCAGACAAGCAGTCATATTTCGTGACACTATTAAGCCTTTAACCAGTCATACGTTTGCGGCAGCGGGGTCGGTGAACTGGCATTGTGATGTTGGATTGGGTGAACTGGGGTCGCGTCGCACACTTTTATCTGTCATTTCCCAACCCACTCTGATTGCACCAACAATGACAGACAATACACAGAGCAGTGAATCTTTTCGTAAAGAATACAACGAATGGCTCTGTCGACGCTTTGGTGATGATGAGAAATTCATTCAAATGTACAAGGAGTGGGTTGAAAAGAACAAATCAACTGGTGAATGAGTGTGTTGATTCATGCATGCCTAATGTGACTCTTATTGTTAAGTGTTTTGCAGATTATTGGGACAAGGAATACGACCTCGGCAACAGGAAAGTCACACTCCTTCACTCCGACAGGTACATTTGCAGCTTCAAAATTGAATGGGATGTTGGAGATGGTCATGTCCTGTGTTGCGAAGAAGTGATTTTCCAGAACTATCACACTCGAGGAGGTTTCATAGGCAATATGGGAGGAAAACAACTTCTTGGCGAAACTCATTTCAAGATGATGAAGGGTGGTAGCTCCATTACTCTTCCAGTCAACTACACAATGGTTGTTTCCGACAATGAAGGCATTAGATGGTGCAAGAAGATACATAACTTTGACAATGGTGAGCGTGACTACATAGTTGTGCACTGGGACGATGTGAAGGACTATGTACCCAAGAGTGAGTAGCTTGACACTGTTCTGAATAAAGCCTTTCATTGCTCAAACAAAGTATTCGTTGGGTATGTTAAGAAAGTAGTGGAGAAAAACAGAAAATAGCGACAGTGACTATGATGAAAATGGCATCTTATTGTGTCAACAGATGAGTCTGATAACGAATCAGACCCCACCGATGAATCGGACCCCATCGGTGGGGTACATGGCCAACCTGACACCGAGGAGGAGATGGAAAACGGAGGTGCAGAAATGGGTTCTGATGATGACAACGATGATGAACCACCACCGCCAGCATATCAACCCCCAGCAACATACTATAACAAAGAACTTCACATCGTGATGAAAGACATACAATACGATATTTTGGACAACAATGGATACAGTTTTACAGTCAAATATGTTACAAGTGAGTGTATCATCGAAGTGTGGTTTGCGTTTGGTGTTGATTGCGACAGCACCGAAAAAGTCGACTATGATGACTTCGAGGTGAAGGACTTGTTGACTGGTCAGCGTCTGTACGTACCAATTCCAAGTACTGTTGTGCTACAAGGGAACAATATAATTATTGTTCCATATCCTCATGAACTAACTGACGGTCAATCTCGACCGTGTCTTGCATTTGATGATGTGAAGCACTTTGTTCCAATAGTTTTCGATAAAAATCTCCATTGTATGGAGTGCCTAGAAAAAAAAGGCAAAATCCTTAACTTGAATGAGTGTAGATGTGACGGCGTAATATAATGACCAATAAAAAGCATTTATAAAACACATGTCCTCGCCATCGTTCGCCTTCGGCTCACTGCATCCAACAGCCTATAACTATTCTTTATATCCTATAACTATTCTTCATATCCTATCACATAACACTTCCAACGCTAAAGCGTTGTCTGTGTTGATGCTTCGCATGGGGCTACGCCCCTAGACTCTCATCCCACTGCGTGGGATTCGAATCCATATTACTATGTCCCATCGGGCCACTCCAAAATCCAGCAGTCCTCAAAAATTCGCGAAAAATCGCTCAAAAATTCCGCCTGCGCTAAAATTTCCTTCGCGCGGCCCAAAAATCCCGCTTATCACCAAAAATCCCTATGGGATTACTCAAAATTTCTAATTACTATAAAAAACTGCTTGAAAGACCTATAATCGACTGGAGTCAACTTTTTCAGCTTACCCCATCACTACT
>Ga0208161_1000272_pt1 | contig 29254 bp, 35 predicted proteins | sample CB_VirMetaG_3_FD_184538 | JGI IMG/M metagenome (GOLD analysis project Ga0208161, IMG submission 184538) | Freshwater to marine saline gradient viral communities from Chesapeake Bay - CB_1508_1S Viral MetaG (SPAdes) (version 4) | ecosystem: Environmental > Aquatic > Marine > Coastal | place: USA... | reverse complement strand
CGATAGATTTGATCCTGACTTACAGGATTATGCTTTACAAAAAATAAAGTCAAATCTACAGTTCAAGCGTGATGGATCATATGCTATCATTAATTCAAAGGGTCAGGAACGTTATGGCATGGACGGTAATCCATTAACAATAAGAGGCTTGATTGATGAAGTCGCTAAAGGTAACCCTAAGTTACTAAAAGGTGGCAGTCAGACAAGCGGTTCTGGATTGCGTCCAGGACAGAATCAGTTCGCAGGTGCGCCATTAGATCAGATACCAGACTATAGCAAAGATCCTGCTGCTTTCAACGCATGGGCAGCAAAGATGGGCTTAGGTAAAGGTGTAGGATTGAAGGCACAGACTGTGAGTGCGACTGTCAGTACACAAGCCAGAAAAGTATTATAACGCCAACTAAAGGAGAATTATCATGGCTTATATATTAGGTGGTGGCAACAATGAAGCCGATGGTTTCACAACTGCTATCGCAAATTTCGCTCTACGTGCCATGCACGAAAGCACTGGTCTAGTAGAGTTCACACAAGTTGTTGCCCCAAATCAGGGTAATCAATACTTGGTACCAAACTTCGCACCAATCACATATCAAGACTACACTCCAGTTAATGGAGACGGTGGTTTTGCTACAGGTGGTGCCGTTGAACAGAATCCTTCACTAGGACAAGGTTCAATCACAGCAACTCCAGCAGTCGCAGCAACAGCATTTGACGTATTCTACGCATGGACTACATCATTTGAACTAGCAGCAACTCTAGGTGCTGAACTTGGTGAATCATATGGTGAAAAAGTCGATGCCCGCGTTTGCGCAGCATTCTTAGATTTCAAAGCCACACCAAGCAACAGTAACTATTCACCAACACCTGCTGACGGTTTCGCACGTCCAACACAATTGGGCGCAATGGAACTATTAGCCGCTGGTGATACAGCAGGTACTTGGACTGATGGCTTCACTGCTAACAGTGTTCTAGGACTTGTTCGTAACGTAAAGCAAAACTACAAAGTAGCCCGTCTACCAGGCACTCCAATCATCGTATTGGACAGCAATGGTAACGCAGCAACAGTATCAGCAACTCCAGTAGGACAAGAAGGTTCTTCATTGAATCGTATGCTTGCTGAATTGACTGGTGGTGCTGTTTCTCAATCAGGTGGATCAAACTTGTCAGCACTCGGTAACGAGTTGTTGTCAACTGGTCGCATCGAGAGCGTGTACGGATGTGCTGTGATCTTCACAACATTCCTACCAAGCGCAACTCGCACTGTAGCAGCCACAACTTCATTATCAGTATTGGTAGGTGGATACTTCCACGAGACTGCGATCTTCACAGTCCTCAAAGAAGGTCTACAGATCAAGATGGGTGAGAAGCCAGGCGGACTACAAATGTGGTTGACTGGTCTTGCTTATATGGGTGCAGGTGTTGCCGATAAGCGTCGTGGTGGAGCAATCAATATCGTTCAAGCCTAATCGTTTGAATTAGTATAGGGAACAAATAATATGTCAGTACCATATCAAAGAGTTAGCAACGCAACTGTATCAGATATCATATTTTATGATCCTGCGGCAGAAAGGCGCGCAAGTCAAATGAATGTTAATTGGGATGTCTACTTCAAAGTAGGTAGTCAAGAGATCCTGTATCAACTAGAATTTGGCTGGTGGCCAAAGTATTGTGATACTGTATTAGGTGCGACATATTACACTAACTTACCTAATGGTGCGCTTATCTCAGCATTCAATCCAAGTTTGCTCATCAAAAATGATCAGACTTTGATACGCCTTGACACGTTCATGGCAGTCAAGATTTTCTACGAGAGCATTGTATCAGACGTAGCAAACGTTAATGATGTTGACAGAGCAAACTATGATCATGCTCTCCGTAGATATATGACTGAATGGGAAAAGGCACTACAGTTGATGAACTTCTATGATCTGAACCAAGACGCTCCTAACGGTCCAACGACTAAGTTAGAAGAGAACTGGACAGCAGACGTAGATTACTTCAACAACGACAGGAGATATTTCTGATGCCAAGTGGACACCAACCATTTTTAGTGAAGGAGACTGTCATTGAATATATGCGAGAGGTCTGTAATAAACTTACACCTATCGTAGAAGTCACTGGCACATATCCAAGCACTGATGATATTGTTCCATTTGGTGTCTATGTTCGCGATTGTCATCCAGTTTCAAGAGAATTGAATCAGGGTGCTATCACGAACTGCGGAAAAATCTACACTGTGACAGATGAGTTTGAGATATTGTATGTCTCATTCCAAGATGACCCACAGAGTATTGTCGTATTAGGTGCGATAAATGATCTTGCTGCTGACACTGTTATTTTTGATGGTTACATCACTGTGACTTTCACAAAAACAGAAGTATTAGGCAATCGTAGTGAAAAGCATACCTATACATTCAACATGACTAGATTGGATTTTAATGATTGATGCCAACAAACTTATAGGAGAAACACAATGGCACGCATAACAGTAAATGAGACTGGTACACAGCCTCTATTGATCATATCAACTGATGTTGCTAATGGCAACATTCAGACTGGTAATATCGTAGGTGCTAACGCATTATCAGTAGGATGTCTACAAGATATCACAATCACCAGCAGTACTGGCGTGTTCAGTTGGACAGATTTCTGTTCAGTGGATATAAACAAACTACCAACTCCAGCAGATAACGAAATCGCTACTAATGTCGTCATCGACGATGAGAAGTATTTCGGAAATAGTTCTGCCGCAGGCAACAGTGCTGCGAATCTTGGAATGGCAAGTTTGAGCCAGAACAAAGTAGAGGTACAGTTCCTAGTTGTATGGAACAATGATGACCTCGCTAACGTTGTAAATGGTGGTCAATCAAACGGAACTTATTGGACTTCAGGTGTCGGCTACGTCACAAGCCTAGCCCCAACTGTAAGCCCAGAAGCCCCTGTTTGGGTCACACCGATGACACTCGCTGTCGACGGTACCATGTACAATGGTAATGGTTGATATTTTGTAATATCAAAAATATGGAGAGAGGTAGAGATATCTCTCTCCTTTTATATTGGAGAACAAATCATGAGCAACGACTGGCTCGACAATGATTACGATAAACTACGCAGCCTCTTAGCAGATGAGGCAAAGATGATGCCTATATTAGACAATATGATGGCATCTATAAAACAACTCAAGGCGAAACAAGCATTTCGCATAGCATTGATTAATCAACTGATTGAAAGTCATGAAGATAATCAATAAATATTAATATAACAAACGAAGGACTAACAAATGAACATTAAGAAATACGCAAGCAAACCAACACTTATAGAAATAGTTTTAGATGATAAGGATCTTGTTGAACGATACAATGAACCTATCACATTTTATACCTATGATGTCGTAGGTATGTCAACTTATTTTGAATTTTTTAACGCACGCTCAAATAACGAATTTACTAATCTAGATAAGATGATGAAAGCCATGATCTTGGATAAAGATGGTAAAAAAGTATTAGCAGATGATGAAGATTTACCTATCGATATCGCAGCAGCAGCGATTAACAAGATCGGTGAAATCTTGGGAAAGTCACTGAGCAAGACATCGACCCAAGAAGTTGGGAAACATCAAGAATGATCACTATAGGTCGCATGGCAGAAAGATATCATATGTTACCACATCAAGTGGAACAGAATGCCACGACCTATGATCTCATGATTGCTGATGTTCTTGCTACATATGAACGATATGAGCAAAGTAAAAAATCAGGTAAATATGATCCAGGTGTATACAAGTATACTACTGAAGAATTGATGGCAATAAACGAGAGGGCTAAAATTGGCAAGTAACTGCGTCAGAAGATTGAATAAAGTACTTGAGGTTCTTGATGAAAAGAACATCAGTACCGTCGCCTATGACGCATTTAAAGACAATACACCAGTAGGTGACCCTAATAGATGGAAAACAAAATATAAACCAAAAAATTACAAACCAGGTAATGCTAGACGCAAGACAGTTTTAAAGAACAATGAGATACAAGCAAATTATCCATATGCTCAACGTCTTGAAGAAGGATATAGTAGTCAAGCACCAAAAGGTATGACAGAACCTACCTTAGAAAAAGTGCGCGATTATGTCTATCAACAGTTAGGGATTAAAATATAATGGCTACAGTAGACAATTATAAAATCAAAGTTACCGTCGATGGTCAAGACAAGATCATCGATCTAAACGAAGAAATTGAAAATCTTGGTACCAATATCGGTAAAACTGCTGCTGCCGGCATCGCTGCGTTCTCAGCATTAGCGATAAGCGCAGTCAATATGGCTGCCGATATGGACAGTTTGAGCAAAGCGACTGGTATAGCGACAGGTGATCTTTATAATCTAGGTAGAGCATTAGAGATAAGTGGCGGACAGTTTGATGATGCTGGAAAACTATTCCAAGCATTCGCTAGATCATTGGGACAAGTAGAACGCGGTAGCGAAGAAGCCATAGATGCTTTCACAAAACTCGGTGTATCTAAACAAGAACTTGAGACATTAAGCGATGAAGCATTATTTAATCGCGTGATACAAGGTCTTGCTGGAATGGAAAATGGATTTGAAAAAACTCAAATCGCCATGGCAATATTAGGAAAAGGTGCTGCTGGATTAGAGTTTGATAAACTCGCAGCAAATCTTAACAAAGCAAGTGATCCAGAATTAGCAAGACGATTTGAACTCGCAGCAGATGCTTTGGATAATATAAGCATAGCGTTCCGTGAGTTACAGTTGGTAGCATTACAAGTCATCACACCAATATTAGAAAAGTTAGCAGAGTTTGAGTTCACAGCAGAAGACGCACGAAAAGCGATACAAGTATTAGGCGCGTTGATAGCGGCAGCATTCGCAGCAAGCGTTATTGCTAACATGTCTAAAATTATTAGTCTATTCCAGACTATGGGTCAAACTATAAAAAGAGTTGCTACAGTACAAGCATTTTTGACAGCATTGACCGGTAAAGGATTAGCATTAGTAGCAGCAGCAGGTGTTGCTGCCACTGGAGCATATATCGCGCTTGGTAAAGCGATGGAAGAGGCTGCTGATGAAAAAGAAAGACTAGAAGGAGATACAGCAGCACCAGGAACACCAGATACAGGTGGTGGAAGAACTGTTGGACAAAGTCCAGAAGAAAAAGCATTAGAATCATTAAAAGCGCAAACTGTAGAGATGCGCAGAAAAAATGATGAAGCAAACAAATATCAAAGACTGATCAATAGTACGATAGGTTTATCTGAGCGTGAAGCCAATCTAATAAAAAGTACTGCCGATCTTGAAAGATCAGCAGCAAATGAAAAAATGGCTATTCAAAAACAGATTGATATTGAACTCAGCAAAGGTAAGGATACTAATCAGGAGATTGTCGCTGAATTACAAAAACAACTTGTTGAAGTTGATAAACAACTTGGTATACAGAAACAATTAAAACAAGAAGAATTAACAAGATTAGACCAACAAAAACAGATAACACAAGAGATAAATCGTCAGGCAACCATAGAACAATTTAATCAAGACGTAAGATCACAAAAATTAAAAGATGATTTATTACAAGAAAAACTTAGAGGTGAGTTAACTCAAAGACAATATAAGATAGCATTAGAACTAGAAAATGCTTTATATAAATTTGAACAGCAACGCATCAATTTAGCAAAACAACGCGCAATATTAGGTACTGGAATTACAGATCAAGAAAAAGCGGATTTAGATACTTTAGAAAGTTTAAATGAAACCCGTTATAGAAATGAACTAGCGAGAATAGCGCAACTAGAAGGTATAGAGACTAACAGAATAAATGATTATGCTGCCGGAACCATAAATGCTTTAGAACAAATATCACAAGCATTTGAACCATATAAAATGGCACAAGATGCTGTCATGATGACATGGAATAAGATAGGTAGTGCTATTGATAACTTTATAGAAACAGGTAAATTTAAATTTAAAGATTTTGCGGCAAGCATAATCGCTGATCTTGCTAAAATGATAGCCAAAGCACTTATTTTCAAATATATTTTTGAACCAATCATGGGTGCTTTAGGATTAAGTATTCCTGGTAGAGCAGCAGGTGGACCGGTAAAAGGTAATCAACCATACATTGTTGGTGAGAAAGGTCCAGAACTCTTTGTACCAAAATCAGCAGGAACTGTCATACCAAATAATAAATTAGGTATGGCTACACAAGCAGAAGGTACTGGACAAGTCAACGCACCTATCACTAACAACTATATCACCAATAATATCAATGCTGTCGATGCTAAATCAGTAGCACAACTATTCTCAGAGAATCGCAAGACGTTATTGGGAGCAGTCGCCACAGCACAACGTGAGATGCCTTACATGGCATGATGAGGAAATAAAATGTCAGGATTACAGACCATCATAGATAATTGTAACGGCATCACGATTAATCGTCGTAAAGTCGTTGGAATACAAATCACACGCAACGAGATACCTCGCGTGAGCCTAACACCAACTAGACAACCATGGCGCTTCACGTTAGATATGCCAAGTAGTTTTAGATATAACGAAGCGCGTAGTTTGATCGAAGCGATTGATACACTAGATCGTGTGACTCCAGAAATAATCACATTCAGCAACAATGCTTGCTTGAGTTGGATATTTAGATATCAAGGAACTATGAATACTAGTCAGATCAATGGTATAACAGTACAAAGTTTTACTGGTAATCAGTTAGTATTACAGAATCTTCCTGCTATAGCAAGCACTAGAGTCTTATTTGAACCAAATGATCTCATACAGATCGGTACGCATACATTTCCATTCACTAGTACAACACGCATAACTCGTGGTACAAGTGCTACGGTAACTATCACAACTAACAGACCAAACATCATATCAACTAGTGTTGTAGGTGATAATATCACAGTAGGTAACAGTTGTGATTTCTATATGTTCTGTCCAAACATGCCAACATATAAATTGATACCAGGTGGTTATGTAAGATCAGGAACAACGACAGTCAATAACGCATACATAGAATGGAGTGATGCGTTTGAACTATATGAGTATGTAGGTACAGCATAATGGATATCATACCAGAAGTCGGTAATAATGCTACAGAGATAACGAATGCTGAGTTTGTCAAACTTACCATATACAATGAATTTGGTAACACGGCAAACACAAATGTTTATACTTTTAGTAGTAGTTACAAAGAAGAAACTATAGCAAATACTGTCTATGATCCACTTGGTGGATTGTTAGCAGTTGGTGCGCAGAATCGTGATCTACGTGTGACGGCTGGTGATACGACCATATCATTGAGCGGCGTAAGTGGCAACAGCATATTCATCGTGTTAGACAAGAAGATACGCGGTAGCGAACTAGAGATATTGCGTGGATTCTATGATGCCAATATGAATCTAACAAATACATATCAACGTTTTACTGGTATCGTGACTAGTTACAACATTAGTGAAGATCGCGAAGAATTAGAAGATACCTTTACCATATCATTGAACGCAAGCAGTTATAAGATCGTGCTTGAAAATCGTATCGCAGGAAGAAAGACAAACAAGGAAAGTTGGCGATACTTTGATAGCAACGATGCTAGCATGGATCAAGTCTATAGCATCGCTGGAGTACAATTTGATTTCGGACAAGATCCTAAAGGTAAGACTACTGTACCAGGATATGGTAGCGGTGGCGGTGGCGGAGGATTCCCACCAGGATTCGATCCTACTAGAGGTTTAAATCAGAACTAATGAACATTAGATTAGCAAATAAATTCGATCAACCAGAGATACTTGAGATGCTACGTCATTTCAGGGAACAGACGCCTATTGAAGATATCAAACATTGTGATAATGCTGAATATATCAGTTCGCTTTATCATGCTTTACTTATAGGTGGCGGCATAGCATTAGTCTGTGAGATCAATGACAAGATCGTAGGCATGATCTTAGGTATCATCGAACAGAGCATATGGGATCCTGATAAGTTTTTATTGCGTGAACTTGTTTATTGGGTAGAACCAGAAGCGCGTGGTACCACTGCTGGTTACAGATTGTTGAAAGAATACAACAAACTAGCAGAACAACTCAAAGAACAAAAACGCATACAGATGTATACCATGACCAAGATGGTCAATAGCCCAGATATTGACTTTAATCGTTTTGGTTATAGGAAGATCGAAGAAGTATGGGTAGCAGGAGCATAACATGGGTATAGTATCAGCAATCGTAGCAGCAGTAGCAAAGATAACGATTGGCGCAGTCGTCAAGTTCGTAGCAGGTACTATATTGAGCATAGGTGTCAGCCGCCTCATGGCAAAACGTGCTATGAAGAAAGCAAGTGCCGGTGGAGATGGTGGCGCACGTATACAGTTACCACCTGCTACAGACAATAAACTACCTGTAGTTTATGGATCAGCATTCGTCAGCGGACCTATCACTGATGCTAAACTAAGCACAGACCAAAAGACTATGTGGTACGTTGTTGCGTTAGCAGAACATAGTGATGATCAAGGTGGCGGTGGTGGCACTTATACTTTTGATACAAGCAATATCTATTATGATGGTAAACTAGTAACCTTTTCTGGTGGTACTGCGCAAGTAGCAAGTTTGACTGTCAATAATCAAGGTACATCGCAGATCGATACCAGAGTCAATGGTAAATTATTCATTTACTTGTTTACTAATGGTAGCAGCAGTGGCGTGAATACAGGTGGTCAAAGTGCCATCACGATATTACAAGATAGCCAGATACCAGCAGCACAACGTTGGACATCTGATCATACTATGACCAATACATGTTTTGCTATCGTCAAAGTAATCTATAACACTGACGCTGGTACTACTAATCTTGGTGCTATAGCATGTAAGATCACAAATAGTTTAACTAAGCCCGGCGAATGTTTAAAAGATTACATGCTCAATACACGTTATGGTGCTGCGATACCATTAGCACGTATCGATACTGATAGTCTTGACGATCTTGACACATATAGCGATCAGAATATCACATACGTACCAGTTGGTGGTGGTAGTGCCACACAAGCACGATATCGCATCAATGGACCATTAGACACAGCAAATGATTGTTTGACTAACTTACAGGTATTAGTTGATGCTTGCGATAGTTGGTTACAATATAGCGAACTAAGTGGTAAATGGAAAGTAGTCATCAATAAACCATATGATGTTGCTCCAAATGCTGAGACATTAGGTGATCTATTCTTAGTTGATAGTAGTAATCTTGTAGGTGGTATCACGATCAATCCTGTCGATCTAAATGAGACTTATAACGAAGTAGAAGTCGCATATCCAAACAAGAATATTAAAGATCAGACTGATTTCCAAGTACTAGAACTCGAGGATTATCAAGCGACATTATTGAGTCCTAATGAAGCGATCAATAGATTGAACGTACAGTTGCCTGTAGTCAATGAAGCAGTACAAGCAAAATATTTAGCAGTGCGCAGATTATTACAGAGTCGCGAAGATTTGATCATCGTGTTCCGCACTGACTATAGCGGCATACAAGTATTAGCAGGTGACATCATACGTGTCACACATCCAGTATATGGTTGGACTGATAAGTTGTTCCGTGTCAGCAACGTAGCAGAAGAAAAATATAGTGACGGTACGCTTGGTGCTCAGTTAGTAGCATTTGAGTATAATGGTACGATATACAATGACAATGCTATCGAAGATTATATACCAGCATTCAATACAGGTTTGACTGATCCAAACATCATCAGTCAACCTGGAACACCAAACGTAGCATTGAATAGCGATGCTACAGGATTAGTGACAAGTTTCAATATAGAATCATGGGTACCTGATGAAGGATCTGTGATGTATATGGATTTTAACTATGGTAATACGAGCAACGTAGAAGAACATGAACGTTTGCGTACAGTAAGCACTGGTGGTGGATTACCATATGTTAATAGCGATAGCGCGAATGCTGTCTATACTACATTGGCTATAGATGTCAATGATTTACCTGCTGGTAACTATTACTTTAGTACTACAGCAAGAAATGATTTTGCTGGTAGGGTCAGTAATGCTACAGCAGGAGCATTTAACTGGGCTGGCGCGAATGTCAGAGAATATGATCCAAATACAGGTAATGGTGGTATCATAGGTAATCAGATACAACCAAATACGGTTACCGGAAATAACATCGCTACTTATACGGTCACTGGTAATAATATTGCTAATAATACTATCACTGGCAACAATATCGCAAACTATACTATCACAAGCAATAACTTAAGCAATACTGGTGCTGCTGGTAGTTATTCTTATGCTAATATTACTATTGATAATGCGGGTAGAGTCATAGCAGCAGCCAATGGTAACATAAGTGGTGGTAACGGTGTAGTCGTATTCAGTCCAGATCAACAAGTTGGTAGTGGTGGCATATTAAACGTATGGACTAGCACAAGCAGATTATCAAGCAATACTTATAATATCGTTGGTGGTAGACAATATGAAGTCAATCCAAATACTGGTGGTATCACTAGCAATACTTGGAGTCCAAGTTTACCAAATGATTACAATCCATGGTATTACAACACTTCAAGCACTACAAATGGATTTAACGCGAATAGCACCGCAATATTCAGTCCAGCAAACGCAGCATTACAAGAGATAGGAATATTTGATACTAGTAATGTTTTCACAAGCGATGGTGTTTATGGTTGGATACGTGTGATCAGCAGTGCTGTATCCGCCGATAGTTTACCAGCATTCATTGCCACTGTAGAGATGATCAGTCCAACATCACAGACTATACAGATCATAGGTGGCGCAGATTATGTTTATACAAATACAACTACATATCAATCATTCGTTGATTATAGCAGCGTGAAAAATGTGACATTGTCCGCAAATGTACCGCATTTTGAGACGATATGTTATGTACCAGAAAGTCAACCAACACCACCTAGTGGAAATATTGATATAACTGGTGTATTCGTAGCAGTCAGAAATCCAAACAGTGGAACTGATTTATACATACCAGCAAGAGCAAGGGCATTTTTCAGGAATCAATAATTTGTATTATTGAATAAATATTATATAGGAATCAAAGATCATGAGTTTACTATTAAACGGCGCGAAGACAATGACTATAGCAGGCACCGAGATGCAGGTGCTAGAAATCTATACAGGTGAAGCATATACATTACCACTTAATTTTGTTGACAGCACGGGTAATGCTGCTAATGCTAATGTTCCTAATGCTTGGATATTAGATACATCAGCAAAGTTTTATACAGTTGATACGGTGACATATCCAACACCAGATAGTGTTGATCTTGGCAATATAACATTAAATAGTCCACAACCAAATGCTAATGCTTACACATTATTAGCAGATTGGAGCAATATTGATGCTGGTACTGGATATCTATATATAGGCAACAATATAACGAACAGCGGTAATAATACACCTAATATCAACTTAGCAAATACAACTGCTAATAGTACATTAGTCATTGTTACATTGACAGTAACAAGAGAAAGCACAGCCAATAGTTCATTAGATAATATAAACAAAGAACCTATAGGTTTCATAGTAAGGTACCAATAACATGTCAGAAATCAACGCAAATATTGTCGTTGAACCGATTACACTGACTGTTTTACAACAAGATCCCGGTGTAACTGTAACGACTGATCCAATATCATTAAACATTTATGCTGCTGGAGGTACTACACCTGGCGGTAATGTAGGTGAGATTCAATATAATGCTGGTGGATTTTTAGATGGTATACCAACAGCAACATTTACTGCCGGTAACCTAAGTTTAGGAAATATAGCAAATCTAAAAATAGTTGGTGGTACTAATGGTTACTTTTTACAAACTGATGGAAGTGGCAATCTAACATTTGTACCAGGTACAGCAAATATCACAGGTAATGGTACTAGTGCTGGTTCTAATAATCAAATACAGTTAAGTGATGGAACTGGTAACTTTAAGGCAGCGACTGGTTTTAGTTTAGATACAGCGAGCAATGTTTTTAATGCTCCTGGTGATGCCAATATAGTAGGAAATCTATCAGCAAACATTGTTATCGGTAACAGTGCTAATATTGTTGGTAATATTAATGCTGGTAATGGTATTTTTGGTAATGTGACTGTCAACACAGTATTAAATGGTAATATAGGTAACTTTACAGGAAACCTAATATCTACTGGTACAACAAAGATACAACAAGCATTAGAAAAAATCACTGCTAATACTACTGCTGCTACTGGAACTATAAACTTTGATGTATTAAATCAAGCCATATTGTTTAATACTAGCAATGCTAGCGCAAACTTTACATTAAACATACGCGGCAATGCTACCGAAGCATTAAACAGTGTTATGTCAAGTAATCAAAGTATCACTCTACGATTTATAAACACAAACGGTAACGTAGGATATTATGCCAATGTATACCAGATAGATGGTTCTAACATTACACCAAAATGGGTAAGTAATGTAGGACCACCTAGCATAGGTACAGTAAATGGTATAGATGTTTATGATTTTGAGATTATAAAAACTGCCGCTAATACATATACTGTTTTAGGTATTCAGATAGGATATACTTAATGCCTGTAATAGGAACTTCTGGATCTTTAGCGATAGTTAAAGCATTAAATGTTGGTGCTCCAGTCAAATATTGGATCTTACAGTTAAATGATGCTGATTATCTTATTCAAAACTTAGTTATAACGGATAACAATCAGATAATATCAACATCTTATAATTCTAGCACTACAAACAAAATATATGTTATAAAAACTAACCAAGCAACTGGATTACCTATAATAACACAAGAAACAAATGTTGTAAGTCCTAAAACTTTCATGCAGGATGGTCCTATAACTATTGCTGACAATAAGGTTTTTGCTGCTCCGCATTTTGATATTCCATTCGGATTAGGAGGTAATAGTTCAGCAGGTACATTGATAACAAGCATTGATTTAAATGTACAAGATTATTACGATGATTCTGCTAATGTCTTTGGTCCTACAGGTAATTCTGTAAACTATAGAAGAGCATGGTCAATATTGGCAAATTCTGTTTCTGATTATTGGATAGCAGGTGTTATCAATGAAAGATCAAATGCTAACGCTAATCTGTTTAAAGCATATCTTACCAATTTTAACTCAAATACAAAAGTAACGACAAAAGTATTTTCAGATCCTCAACCAGCATCACAAGGTATATTCAGTCAAATGAAATATACTGATGATGGTAATATTGTTTTATTCACATCTTATGGTACTGCGAATAGCGTTAACCAGTTTACATCTGTTTACAAATATGATGTAGCGAATGGTAATATAGCATGGGAAAATAGATATCCTAGAGCAAATACTCAGCAAATAAATGGTAGCGTTATAGATGGTAAAGATGGTTATATATATGCTACATTTGCTGTAGGTTTTAATGCTAATGCTACTAATCAAGGATTATACCTATATAAGTATAATGCTAATAATGGATCTACTATATTTTCTAAAAAACTTAGCAACTCAAGTGGATTTGCTAATAGTCGTATTTCTACAAATTATACTGGTAATATTTATTTAGGGGTTTATAACGCAGGAGGAGCACCTCGATTACAATATATTATAGACCTAGATACTAACGGTAATATAAACTACCAAAGAAGTATATCTAATGTTAACGATCTTTATGGTTGTGAGTATAAAAATCAAAACTTGTATTTGATAGGTGATGCTAGAAGTCCAACTGGAAATGTTACTACTAGAAGCGCCACTTATCTTAAATTACCTGCTGATGGAACAATATTAGGTACAGGAACTTATAACGTACACGCAAATCTTTCTATCGTATATTCTAACTCAAATGTATTCACAAGCAATACAGGAAGTATTGCTACAGTATTACCAACATCATTTACTGTAGGAAATGCTATCAGTACTCCTTATATAACTTTGACACCTAGTGTAAACTCATCAATACTGACTACAACTTATATTGATATTACATAAATAGATTTATACACCTTAGACTTGCGAGATAGCATACTAAGGTCAACAACGCGAGGAAGCGGAGATGGCAAAATTTAGTCAGAACACGCTCAATCAAGTCGGTGGATTTGATGGGCAAGTCTTAGCGCAAGAATTGGTTTATAACCAGAAAGCATTCTGGAATCTATCTTGGGCTAACATCACACAATATACATCAGGATGGACTACTGGTACTACGCCAGTCGATCTATCTGGTGCTACGATCACAGCGGAAATAATCAGACGCAGCATCACTGGATTCCGTGATAGCCGCACTGGTCTAGATTTCACTATCTCTGATTATCCATTAGTCAGTAAGATCACAGACATCACAGCAACGACTACAAGCACAGATATATTGACATGCGCAAGCACAGCAGAATTATTTGTCGGCATGCCAGTACAATTTCGTGGAACTGTGTTCGGTGGTGTAGCGATCAATACGACATATTATGTCAGGGAAGTACTCACAGACACGACATTCACCATTTCTGCTACACGTGGTGCTGCTCCTGATTATGATCCAGGTAGTGTGTTTGCTTTAACTACAGCAAGTGGCACTATGACTATGAATCGCATAGAAGCATTACCGATTTCATTGACAATAACTAATCGTGATGATACTGCTGGTAACTTCACATTAGTCATCGATGAAGAAACATGGGCTACTATAGGTCGCGATAGTTTACAAGTGACTTATTCAGGACTTCCTGGAGATCCTGATCTAGGAATCAACGCAAATGATCCAGCATGTTTTACCGGACGTATCAAGATAAGTTTTCCACAAGACGGAACACAGCCCGCGTATGACACAGTAGTATTTTTACTATTCTTAGTAGCAAGTGATGGAGTATACAACTAATGGCACAACAACTTACGATAACTGGATCAACCAGCAATATACAATTAACAGTAGATCAAGCAGCACAAGGATTGACTGGTGCTACAGGACCAAGTGGTGATCGTTATAGCACGACATCAGCAAACTCATTGACGATAGGAACAGGTAATCTAACATTGACTGTAGGTGCCAATCTAGCATATACAGTAGAACAAGACGTTGTGATCGCAAATGCTCCTGGCGTCAGCATGAATGGACCAGTGATTAGTTATAATGCCAATACTGGCGTGCTTGTAGCAAATATCATCACTACTTTTGGAAGTGGTACTTACACAGATTGGAAAGTCAATATCGATGGTGCTGTTGGTACACCTGGAGCAACAGGTGCTACAGGACCACAAGGCGCGACAGGACCAACTGGTGCTACAGGTCCAGTAGGTGCTACTGGTGATGTGGGACCAACAGGTCCTATAGGAGCAACTGGCGAAACAGGTGCTACTGGAGAAACTGGTGCTACTGGAGAAACTGGAGCGACAGGTCCAATAGGTGCTACAGGTCCACAGGGTGCGACAGGAGATACAGGTCCAACTGGACCAACGGGCGCTACTGGATTAACTGGTGCTACTGGTCCAACAGGAGCGACTGGACCCGAAGGAGCGACAGGTTTAACTGGCGCGACTGGTGAAACGGGTGCCACTGGTGCGACTGGTCCAGTAGCAGGATCAAACACTAATGTCATTTTCAATGATGATGGAAATAGTGCTGGTAGCAATAACTTTACATTCAATAAAACAAGTAACACACTCACGATTTTGGGTCCAATAGTTACACCAAACAATGTAACAGTTGGTAATCAAGCAAACTCAGCAGCAAATAGCATAAGCATAGGTACAAATGCTGGTAATACTGGGCAAGGTACAAATACAATCGCTATTGGTGCTAACGCAGGTGCTGTCAATCAAGGCACTGCTAGCGGTATATCAATCGCAATCGGTGCTAATGCTGGTAGCAATAGACAAGGATATTTTTCACCAGCAAATCTTATCTTAGGTGGTGCTATCGCTATAGGTGCTAATGCTGGCGCAGAATCACAAGGATTATTGAGTATTGCTATAGGAAATCTTGCTGGTCAAACTAATCAAGGTGCTAATAGCGTTGCTATAGGTCCACAATCAGGACAAAATACGCAAGCAGCAAGCGCCATTGCTATTGGATTCAATGCTGGTAGAAATAATCAAGGATTTGGATCATTCGCTTTAGGTACACAAGCAGGTGAGACAAATGCTGGTGCTAACTCAACACTAGTTGGTACACAAGCGGGTCTAGCAAACGCAGGTGTAGGCGCAGTTGTTGTTGGATTTGGTAGTGGTACTGGTGCTGGAACTAATAGCACATTGATAGGACCACAAGCAGGTGCTAATGCTGGTGGACAATCAATCGTTATAGGTCCACAAACTGGTGCTAATATCGGTAGCAATAGTATCGCTATAGGTAAAGTCGCAAATGCTGCTCCTGCTAATACTATCATCATAAATGCTACAGGTAGCAACTTAACAGTAACAGATGGTAATGCTTTTTATGTTAATCCATTACGTACTAATGTAACAGACAATGTAGCATTTTATAATAGCACATCAAAAGAAATAACATATGATACATTAGCAAATTATACAGGTAACATCAGTGGCAATGTTGGCAACTTGACATCTATAAGCAATATCGAGACTATTCAATTCGATACAACATATACTGCTGGAGCATTCAACACAGGATTAGTATATTGGGATAATGAAAAGGGTACCATAGCAATCGACATGAATGCTAGTGGTAATATCACACAACAAGTAGGCGAAGATCAATATATTTGGGTCAAAGCAAACGCAAACATGATCGCTGGTCGTGTAGCACAATTTGTTGGTGTACAAGGCGACACTATTTTAGCAGAACACGCAAACACAGAAAACGCAGGCTTCTTACCAAGATATGTGATCGGTGTGTTACCTGCTAATATTGATAGTGGTAACTTTGGTTATGTACAAACATTTGGCGAGATATATGATTTAGATACAAATGGATTACCAGTTGGTAACGTATTATATCTCAGCGCAAACAGTGAAGGTGTATTGACTGCTACAGAACCAACTGCTCCAGATCCAAAGATCGTGTTGGCAGCATGTTTGACTGAGAGCGCAAGCCCTGCTACAAATGGTAGATTACAAGTAAGACCAGAGTTTGGTTATTACATGGATCAACTACATAATGTCAGCAACACAGCAGCAGCGAATGGTGATGTGCTTGTCTATGACAATAGCAATGTCTGGACACCAAGCAATACTGTACCACAAGCAAACAACAGCACCAACGCGCAGATATTGATCAATGGTAGCAATAGCAATATACAGATTGATAGTGGTAACGCTGGTAACATCAACTTTAGTTTGAATGGTACAGCGAATGCCATCGTGATGACTAAGCCAAGCACAGGTACACCAGGTAGAACATTGTTCTTAGGAAATGTCACACTAGCAAGTATACCATTAGCAGGTGCTAATGCTGGTAATATCTTTACGTTCCAGAATCCAAATATCGGTAACGTAGGTAGCATGACATTCACTGGTCTTGAATTAGATCCAACTACTGGTAATAATAAAGGTCAAGGTCAATTTATTGTCAACAGAACATTGACTGGTATGTTTAAATTAGTCATCGATCCTACAATACCTACAGCACAGACAAACACATATACAACATTAGCAAATACACAGATTACATTAGGTCTAAACGATATCGCTAATACTACGCATAGCAATTTGATATTGAATCTAACTACAGCAAACTTAAACTTTGCTAACACGTTGGTACAGAATGTCACTGCTACAGGTAATGTACAAGGTAGCAATGTCGTAGCCACGACTTATGTGGTAGTCGCTAACGATACAGCAGCAAACATCGCTAATGCTACAGGTGTTTTGGGTGCTATGATCGCTGTCAATGATCAAGGTGGAGAATTAGCATACTGGAACACTACAGATAGCGTGTTCAAATATGTCAGCAATGGAGCGAACGTATAATGGAAAGTCTAATAGCGTGGGTAAAGGCATTACCTGGTTGGTTATCCACGTTATTTGACGTATTGTTGATCACTGTGATTTTCGTCACAGCGTTCACATTGATACTTGGAGTATGGCTTGGATTCTGTATCACACGCAAGCGCATGAACAGCATTGTAGAGTTACAGTTCTTACCACCCAAGATAACATTTAAAGATAAGCAACCTGAATAAATACACTAGTGAGATGACGTTACTTTCTATAGTTCGTCTCTAATAGTACTTACAATCTACGCCATAGGTTGTGCCGTTAAAATCGTCATCTCACACTTTTTATTTGACTACATTATCTCATATAAATATATTTGTTAATCATATAAAATATATCCTTACTGTAGCCCGATACGATTAAAAGTATTGGGCTTTTTATTTTGTAAATACTATATGGAACTAAAATATAGGCACGATATAGTCAAACTAGTCAAACATCAAGGTATAGGTATAGAACTTGGTGTCGCTAAGGGCGAGTTCGCAGAACGCATACTTAAATCAAATCATCTTAGTGAGTTTCACGGTGTAGACAAATATGATGATCACCACAATGAGCAAGAATACCAAAATACATTGAAACGATTGATGGTATATAAGAACTATACATTACATCGCATGTATTTCCATGAAGCATTAGAATTATTTCCAGACAATCATTTTGATTTCATCTACATAGATGGATATGCCCATACTGGACAAGACAATGGTAAGACACTATATGATTGGTATGGTAAATGTAAACACAATGGTATATTTGCTGGTGATGACTATACACCACAATACCAAAAGACTATAGACAGTGTAAACAAGTTCGTGAAAGAACATGATTTAGAACTACATGTTATAAACTGTAGCGAAAATACCGTATGGAGTAGAAATCCTACATGGTACGTGGTCAAGAGATAGTACCCCGAATCGGAGCCCGTTCGGGATCACACGGGAAAAAAACCTAGATGTACCACCTAGGGAACTCCTGCTACTGCTTACCGAGAAGCATCATTATTATTTAAGTTGAGATGTAGTAGTTCGTCTACTCGGGAGGCCCTAGCGTATCGGCGTCAGATACGTTGCCACCAAGAGGATTGCCTTAGTTATGCGAGTATGTTACGATACTCTTCAGTTTCCGTAGCCTAGCGGTTGCGCATCAACCCAGACATCTCAATGATATTTAAGATTGTGAAGTTATTACATTTTGTCTTGCGAAATAGGTTACATTCCGCATCGTCAACATCTTTAGCACCAACGATCTGTTCCTTGTTGGTGTCATCATCGTCATGATCTGTATATTGTATCAGATATTGTGGCATAAGATAAAAGCCGATTCGCGCACACCTCGGCAAACAGTGTAATGAAGGCTAAGTACTAACCTCGCGCTAAAATGATCAACATAATATTGGAGTGAATGAGCGCGTTGATCATTTAATAGTTAGTATACATGACTTATCTATCAAAGCAAGCATTTTTGGTAAAATAGCCAAAAACACACCTTATTCCATACTTTTTTATTGGATCGTGTAAATAGTACTAGATACTAATACGAACTATAACACGGTTCAACTGCTGGATCCTAGAGTATACAAATACTGACAATATAAGGATCTGGGTCGTAGAAATACGATAGACGACACAGCAAGTCAAAGTTATAAACCATGTAAACATTGGTCACAGATGCTAACAGGCGTTATTAATCATAACGATACTATTGGATTATAGTAACAACTGAACCCAAAAACAAACTGTGATGTCATTGATGATGGCAACGATGAATGGATAAAGTATGTGCTGTTTTACATCCATGGTCCTGGCCGTGTGTTCCCGCTCACGGGCAGTGAGTGAGTAACAAAAATAATAAAAATATTTTTATATGTATTTGGTCTGTTTTGGTTGACCTGAGTACACAAGTCAGTGATGAATGAAGAGGTCGCTTTCGCTCCCTCTTTTCATTCATCACAGATTTTTATATTAATAATTTATGGGGTGCGATTTGATCGCAGCCCATAGATGACTAACATCTGTTGGTCTCCTTTCTGTTTGACATGTAATTTCTTTTCTATTATTATCAAGAAATGAAACAAATAGAACTAATTCATGGCAAACATAGCATATCTCTTATACCTCAGCAATCAGGTAAGACACATGTAGCACGTATTTTTTGTCATACATGTCAGAAATACCTGAATTGGGCTAGTAAAGACATGTATAGGTATTGGTGTAAAAATAATTATAAGTCAATGGAGTTAAGTGATTTCTACCAAGATTTTGATAGAAATGGAGATAAAACACCTAAACCAGATATCTTATACATACCAAAAAAAGAAACGATAGTTTGGCTAGATGTGAGTTACATAGAAAAAGACAATGCCAAAAACCATGGGGCAAGATGGAGCCCCGGTCATAAGAGTTGGTATACCCACACAGGTAACCCTGACCTTGAAAGTCTCATGCGTTATGTTAGGGTAGAAGATATGGCAGAGATATATGAATATATCAATAGTAAAGGCAATGATTTTGCTTACTATGATAAATAATATTAGGAGACGAAACAAATGGCAAAACAAATCAACTACGACCCGAAAACAACTAACGCACGTACTCAATATAACAAGATTGATGTTAATGATATGGCATTTGTACAGGGAGAACTTGTCAGATATATGGCATTGATGAGCGAACTCAAACGTCATAGGAACCGTGACATACAGAATATCATCAATCAATGGTATACTAAAAAGACAAGAACATTACCAAAATCAAGTACTGGCGAGAATAGTCCTGAGACATTCATCAGTGGCTTATTGAATAATCTGATGTTTGGAACACAGAATGATCTTAGTCAAGTACAGATGGACGCATTAGAGAACATCAGTGCGAACATGGAACTTGTCTATGATGCTGTCAAAGGACTACAGTTACAACCAAATAGTCCTGACATAGAAAAGATTGAGTTCAGGCAAAGATTGTTTACGCTGACTTGATCAACAATCAATCTTTCATCTTAAGTTATTCATCTTCTATAAATACAATATGGATGATGATGAAATATTGTCAATACTAGGCAAACTATACACACGCAAGCGCAATGGTTGGTTTATCACTGGTTATAGATGTCCTTTCTGTAATAAACATTACCATACACTACGCAAAGAATTGTATAGTCATGTTAGATCATGCGAAGGACCTAAAGACAAGAAAACTTATTACACAGATGAGGATTGAACATGCCAGTACATGAAGTCAGAAATAAAAGTGGTAAGATCATAGGATACAGGTACGGACAGACCGGTAAACTCTACAAAAAGCGTGAAGACGCAGAGAAACAAGCCCGTGCGATTTATGCTAGTGGATATAGAGAAAAGCAATAGCGCCTGCGTGATAGGTAATGGTCTCAGTCGTGTAGTCTTTGACTTACATGAGATACATGCCGTCATGACTACCTATGGATGTAACGCATTGTATAGAGATTTCATGCCAGACTATCTGATCAGTCTAGATCAACACATGGTTGGTGAGATATTAGACAAGCGTGTACATTATCAGACAAAGTTCTATACGCAATATAGCCAGAAATGTAGAAATAGGATGAACAACGGAGAACCTATAAATTTCGTCACGCAAGATCAATTTATAGGTGATAGCGGTAGTGGTGCTATCAGATTAGCAGCACAGAATGGTCATAAGACCATATACATGATAGGATTCGATTATACAGGGCATACTACCAAGATAGAGAACGTATATCATGGTACACCTAACTATAGCGCAGGTCCTATCACCATGAGTTGCGAATATTTGTTGCGCCAGTTTGAATCACGATTGAATCACCATGTACAGACATATAGTGATGTTAAGTTCATACATGTACGTCATGGTAATCATCTGATCTGTAAGCAAAAGAATTTCACAGCCATATCAAGGGAACAATTCAACGACTTATTAGGAGAATATTAAATGAACAGATATGTGTTACACAAAGCAGAAGACGGCATCGTATGGGTCAGCATACAACCATTGATGCAGGATGTCTTAGAAGCATTAGACAAAGCAAAGAACATCAAGACAGATGGTCTTGATGACGATGACAAGAAAGGTGTAGATTTCACCGTGTTGACCATGGAGGGAGTCTATCAGTTCTTAGGCAGTTTATTGACAGAAGCAAACTTAAAAGAACTTGTAGAAAAAGAAGATAAAAAGAAGGAGTTACACTGATGTTGCTCAATGATCTTTATAATCGCAAGTTCGATAATAAGAAAGTCAATATCATGAACAAGATGGTCACCGAACTCAGCATCTATATGAACGAGACTGAGTTAGATCGTTGTATGGACTTCATGTTTCAGATTGAGACTAGCAAGTTCGATATCAATCCAACAGTTGGTGACTGTCAATCACAGTTAAGATTAATATTAGGAAGTGATCGCTATGAAGAAATCGTTAGCAAATGGAAAGAAAACAATCAAAAAATATTATCAGTCTTTGGTACGCTCAAGTACAAAAGTAAAAAAGACACTACTGACAAAACTCTTTACGATGGCTTGGATCCAGAAGATGATCCAAATGACTGGGAAAAAATCTATGTATAAACCAAAGAAACCAAAACCAAGACCTAAAAAATCAATATGATTTATAAAAGCGATGGGAGCATTATAAATGTCAGAAGAAGTAAAGAAGAACTGGGGCGGGAAACGAGCGGGATCGGGTCGCAAGAAAGGCATGATACAGAAACTATCAGGCAGCGAACTATTGAAACAGATACAGAGAACGACTGGCAAAAGGTTCGAGCAATTATTGGCTGAGCATTACCGCGATAGTTTTTTGCGCGAAGATTGGCAAGCAGTGCGTGACTATGAAAAGACCATACTCAGCAAAGTCATAGCAGACAAAGTTGATGTGACTAGCAATGGTGAGAGCATAGCACCAACATATACATTCAAAGAGAAGGAATTACCTGATTGGAACAATTTACCAGTAACGATAACGACAAAACAAAAATAGCATTTGTTTTAGGTAATGGTCGTAGCAGATTGAGTTTTGACATCGGTAAGTTGTCAAAATATGGTACTGTATATGGTTGTAATCGCATCTATGATCATCTATTTCCAGACTATCTAGTTGCCGTTGACAAAGCAATGATAGACATGCTGTTATTGGATGACATACAAAAGAAAACAAAAATCGTCATCGATAAACGCATATATGACAAACATTATGGTAACACTAGATCATTAGATCATATTGATCCATTTGTTCATGGTATCATAGATAGCGGTAATCTAGCCTGTATGTTAGCAGCACAACATGGACATACTCAAGTATTCATGATTGGATTCGACTATATCAGCCAAGATGGTTATCACAATAATGTCTATAGCGGTAAGAAACCATATAAAGACAAACATCAAACACATACGTTACCGATCAGCGTAGAGAATTGGTATAAGAAATGCCAGATCGTCATCAATAGATATGATAAGGTTTTATTCGCACGTATCAATAATAATGATTATGTGCCACCTATACAAGCATTGAACTTTGTCAATCTTTTACCAGAAGATTTCGATAAATTGTTTCCAGATATCTATGATTGTGATATCAACATACCACGATCATATAAACCAATAATCGATAAATTACCTAAGCGCGGCGGGCGTGTCATGATACAAGCACCCTTGACACATGGAATGGTCAGATGGAAAAAATAGTCAACATCATCACTGTCAAGCATGGAACTAAGTATGGGCCAGAATACGTTAACAAGATGTATAACATGGTCTATCGTAACATCACTATGCCGTTCCGTTTTTATTGCGTGACTGATGATAGTCATGGATTAGAAAAAAACATAAGACCTGTCATGCTGCCAGAAGATTATCTTTACAAGGGCTGGTGGTGTAAACCATATATCTTTAAGACAGGATTGTTTAAAGATGGTGTCAATTTCTATATCGATCTAGATATGGTGATCTTGCGCAACATAGATTGTTTCATGACACACATGCCTGGGCAATTTATTGGATTGCGTAACTATCTATATCTGCGCGAGAACCATGACGGACATCAGAGCCTAGCGAGCGGTATTATGCGCTGGGAGAACAACACATACAACATGATACATGAACGTCTACAACGCGATGATACCATAGTTCAGAGTTATCACGGTGATCAAGATTATATATGGCATTATCATAGACATGACATCAAGTTCTATCCAGATGAATGGACTATGAGTTATAAATGGGATCATGTCAGAGATTTTAAAGTATTACCTACAACAAAAATATTAGTGTTTCACGGTGAACCAAGACCGCATCAAGTCACTGATGAAATCGTGTTGGATAATTGGATATGAATGTCGATCTAGAACTATATGGCGAGCAAGCGACATTATTGCGCGACATGCTTGATAGTGACAAGCATTGTATACATATCGTGCCTGTAGGTAGTGGTAAGACGTTCTTAGCAAGCATCGCATTACCAATATTCGCATCAAATGAAAAATACCATAAGGGCAAAGATATCATATATTCTGCGCCTACTGGTGCTATGATCAAATCACTTATATGGGAACCATTAAAAAAGAGTTGTATAAATTATTATAATTTGCGTGATGGTATCGACATCAACAACAGCGAACTTACCATAAGATTTCCAAATGGTGTGTTCATACGTTGTAAATCAGCAGAACAACGTGAGAACTTACGCGGTCTGAACGTTGGCGTATGGATCGCTGACGAAGCGGCATTATACACAAGTGATACACTACAAGAGATAACCAACAGACTTAGACCCAGCGTAGGTCAACCAGACTCAGCAGGTAGATTGGTCGTGATATCGACACCAAACGGTGCGGGACCATTATATGATCTATTCAAGATGGCTCTTGATAGACCAGAGAAATACATCGTGCGTCATTTCAATTATGAGCAGATGCGCTCAGGTAATCTAGATTACATCAATGAACAAAAAAGAATATTGAGCCCATTAAAGTTTGCGCAAGACTATCTATGTGCTTGGGAAAGTGTCGCTGATCAGTTTTATTATACTTTCAACCTACATAAACATACAGTTGATGAGATAGTAGATCGTAATGGTGATCTATATACGTTCCATGACTTTAACAAGCGCGTGATGTGCGCTATAGTCGCGCAAGTCATAAAAGCAGGTGAAGAAGATGGTAAGATTGAGATACTTAAAAGTTATGCGATTCCGGATTGCTCAACTGAAGGCATCGCTGATGCGATACGCCGTGACTTTCCGAAACGACGCATTAGTTCAATCATTGACATGTCAGGCACACAAGTCAATAGGGATACGACAAGCCCTTTCGGAATCACAGATCGTATCATTCTTGAGAAATATGGTTTTTCCATCGTCAACTCAAGAAAGAGTAATCCTCTTGTTAGTGATACTGATAACACATGTAATTCCTTTATTAATAGGAATGGATTGGTAATAAAGAAAGACGATAAATACTTATTAGAAGCGTTACAGACTTATCACTTTGAAGATGGTAGTCGCAAACGCTTAGTCAAATATACTGAGCAAAAGTACGCTCATATAGACGGCTTAGGAGACGCACTGAGATATGGCATACATCATTTGTTCCCTATCACATATGGACAGAGTTTTCCAGAATATGTTGGTATGGATCCAAGATATGCTAGGGCAAACGATCCAGCAAACAAATACTTGCCAGACAGTCCATTATATCCAGGCGGACCTAGTTGGGAAGAAATCGTTAATGGTGAAGAAAATAATCAAGATTACATGGTTTGGGAATAACAAATGAAAAAGTACGATATCATATTATGCGATCCACCCTGGGATTATAAAGGTCAAAAGCAACATGCTGGAAAAGGAAAAAATGATACAGGTGGTGCTATCAAACATTATCCTACCATGACGGTAAAGGAAATGATAAAACAAATCAATGTCATACAATATGCCAAAAAAGATTGTTTATTATTCATGTGGACTACATGGCCACATCTTGATCAAGCGATAGAACTAGGTCGTGGATGGGGCTTTAGATATGTACACACGCCATTTATCTGGAACAAATGTAAGACAAATCCTGGATATTATACGTTGACACAGACAGAACCAGTATTGTGTTTTAAAGTAGGTAAAATACCTACACCACGCGGTGCTAGAAATATAAGACAACTAGTAGAGGTACCTAGAACAAGACATAGCGAAAAACCTCAAGTAATTAATGCTTTAATTGATATGATGTTCCCTACACAAGATAAACTTGAGATGTTTGCTAGACGCAAATATAATGATTGGGATGTATGGGGCAATGAAGTTTAAAAGGAGACGACTATAATGATTACACCAGTATATGATAGATTGATAAGAAGGATACGCAAGACTAAATCAGGTTGTTGGGAATGGATGGGCGCGACCAACAACGCAGGATATGGATTCATACGAGATGAACCACGTTTTACATGTGGTATGATCACAGTACATCGTGTGATGGCAAGACATGTAGGTTTCGATATTGAAAATAATGAGATACAACATAAATGCTTGAATAAAATATGTGTCAATCCTCATCATCTGACTACAGGAACTGTCCGTGATCGTAGCGACAGGGTTTTGAAAAAATACGGTCACAAATACATGTATCCTAAAAAGACATACATCACATGCGAACATTGTAATGGTACAAGTTATTTCGCATGGTTCAGTAGACAGCACAAAGATTGCTATCCTGGCATGTTACAAAGTATACATGAAAACTTACACAAAAAGCATAAATAATTAACACATATGGAGACACGACCATGTTGGATATCGTAAACGAAGTCTATTCATTGATGAAGGAATATGTTCCCAGTGAAAGCCTAGATGATGCGGCAGATGATGTCGTGAACCATCTCATGGATATGGGATATAGCGCCAATCAGATTGAGATGGCATGCGGTGAGCATAATGAGATCATGGATGCTGTGCGCAGATCAGATACATTCACTCAAGTCAGTGAAGATTACATGGACGATGAATATGCCGATGAAGATTATTCAGAAGGATATGCAGGCTATGTATATCAAGATATGAATGACTAACATCGGAAACAATATATGAATGCCCACGAACTTATAAAGAAAAATCCAATATATAACGCTACCTTTGAACAGATGCTTGCTCTACAGTATGGCTATCTAGGTGGCTATGTGTTTAAAACATATGTGCGTAAGAAAAGACCAAGTGAAGATAGCAATCTTTACATCGATCTTGTAAAAAATACAGTAGCACAACCTATCTGCCGTTACATCGTTGACACTATCAACGATGTTTTGTTTGAGCCAGGTGTCAAGCGCGATATCAGATTCGCTACGCCTGCTGGCGCATACATCGATCCAAAGAACACAGAATGGGCAGAACTATTTTTATTAGACGCAGACCTCAACAATAGAAACCTGAATGGTTTCATGGAACAAGTCGGTGATCTAACTAGCATCTATGGTCATTGCTGGGTGTTCGTCGATATGCCTAAAGAAGATGAAGGCAATCTAGGTAGACCATATGTTGTAGCATTGAATCCATTGAATGTCTGGGACTGGGAGTGGGAACAGTTCGGCGGCAAGCCAATGGTCAAATATGTCAAAGTATTAGAAAGCGAAGACCATGAGAATTATTACATCAAATGCTATCATCTTGGTACAGAAGAATATCCAAGTTATTGGAGAAGTTACAAAGTAGGTAAGAATGTCGCTAAAGGTGACGTAGAAGTTATCGGTGAAGGTGTCTATCCAGCAGGCATGGCTATACCTGGATTCATAGTCTATGGTCGCCGTGATCCAAGAAGCATCGATGTTGGCGTGAGCGATATTGACTCAGCAGTAGACGCACAACGCGAACTATACAAACTAGAATGCGAAGCATATACTGCCATACAGTTCGCACACACTATCATACGCGCAGACAAAGGCGTGAGCATTCCAGTACATGCTGGTGCTATCGTCAGAGCAAGCGAAGGTCAAGTCAGCGCGATACCTATCGATACTGGTGATGTTGATAAGATCATAGCAAAGCAAGATCATATCTTACAACATATTGAAGCATTGACAGGTCTTGGTGGATTGCGTAATAGCAAGAATCAGATCGCGTCAGGCGTAGCCATCATAGAGGAACGAAAAACATTACATAGACTCGCAAAGAGCAAAGCCCGCTTGATGGAAGTTGCTGAAGAATTGATCTTTACCTACGCTGCTAGATTCATGGGTATGCGTTGGGCAGGAGAAGTGATCTATAACACAGATTACGAAGCACATGATACAAATTATAGATTAGCATTGATCGAAAAAGCCAAATCATTGGTACAAGGTAATGCTATCGTTGATAACCTTGTGGTCAAAGAGATCATCGCTATGTTAGCACCTGATGAGAAGGTTGCTCAATACGAGCAAGCATATATCGATACGATCACAGATCCACAAGTAAAAGAATTGATGACACAAGACGCGGAACAAGTATTGAGCCGTGATCTTGGAAGTCAGATCGTCACTCCAGAAGACTTTGGTGAAAATCAAGCAGTCTATGGTGATGATACAGAATATGATAGTGGCGAAGCCTATGATATTGATGATCAAGGCATCGGCACTCCAGTAACATATACTGGACAATCATACTATACCCAACAGGCTATTGCTACTCAGTTAACTGGTATCAATACTGGAAGGTAATTTCGTTTGTTACGATATAACTAAGAGGAAATTATGACAGAAGAAACTTTCGTTGGCAACGATACAGCCCCTGAAGCAGAACAGGGTACAAATGATGCCGTTGATGGAAAAGTAAACCCAGGTGCTATACGCAAAAGCACTACAAGTTCAATATTGAACGCATTGTCACAAGCAAGCGGTCAACATTTTGAAAGTGTAGAAGCAGCATTAGCATACGTGGCACGTACTTCAAGTCAGCGTAGCGGTGGCAACGTACAGCCAGTGGAATCAGAACCTGCTGATGATACACGCATGGGGCGTGATGTGGGTGATGATAATACTGATCTACGCGAACAGTTCATGAAACTACAACGCAATCTCGCTCAAAAAGATAGAGCATTGCGTATGAAGGAGTTAGACACTGAGATATTACGCAACATGGGCGATAGATTCGATCCTGATTTACAGGATTATGCTTTACAAAAAATAAAGTCAAATCTACAGTTCAAGCGTGATGGATCATATGCTATCATTAATTCAAAGGGTCAGGAACGTTATGGCATGGACGGTAATCCACTATCAATAAAAGGCTTGATTGATGAAGTCGCT
>Ga0208161_1000269_pt1 | contig 29412 bp, 35 predicted proteins | sample CB_VirMetaG_3_FD_184538 | JGI IMG/M metagenome (GOLD analysis project Ga0208161, IMG submission 184538) | Freshwater to marine saline gradient viral communities from Chesapeake Bay - CB_1508_1S Viral MetaG (SPAdes) (version 4) | ecosystem: Environmental > Aquatic > Marine > Coastal | place: USA... | reverse complement strand
AGTCCCAAGCATGAAAATATGCATCGCTTTCTTCTTTTATAAGAGCAGCCTTCATTGTATTCATAAACAACTCTTCCTGAATATCAGAAATCTTATTCATTTCACTTCTGACTTCAGCCATTATCTTTTTAAACTTCTGCGCATTCATATGTCTGTTTAACTTTCTTTTTGGTCCTTTCTAGTTCTTCAAACACTTCAAGTTTAGCCCAAAAATGTTCATCTCTTTCAAGTACAAGATAATGATTACGAATTTTATCTTCTATTTCATCTACGAACTCTTTTGATACTTCAACCATACCTTCAGGGCACATACAACGATAGTACTTATCATCTACCATTATGAAGTCATTAACAGAGAAAGGTCTGATCTTAGCATCTAAAAATGTAGCACATCCATGAACAGGAGATTGCCATTCTTCTTTCAATTTAGTCCAAAAGTAATCCCAATCACCATTACCGAATCGATTGAATTCGAAAGTTTTATACCCCGGGTAAATTATCTTTACTTTATGTAGTCCCATAATAATATTTAACTTAAACGAATTAATAATGAATCAATTTTATCTTTAACCATATTGATTATATCTTTCTTCTCTCCATAATCAAGGTTATCTTCAAAACCTTTCCAACCTTCTTCCTTTCTAATGTCAGGTATATCCCAATACATAATATTATGGGGATTAATATTATGTTTCATCTTAAACTTCTCCATCATTGGATAATGCTCTCTATAATTCATACATATAACGATTTGAGATTTTTGTATTTGTTTAGGGGTTAGTTCTTGTTGAAACGGTTCAATTTCCCAATCTTTAACACCTTCTCTAATACAAAACTCATAAGCATCTTTATCCATAGTAATGTCTTTTTGACTACCATGATTGTAATAACTATCGTCATGATGTTCGTCTTGTAATCTCCAAGGCTCAAATCCAGCAGATGCACATGACAATCCTTTATTGCAGGCAAGAGCTGCAGCTGTTTTACTCCTAAAGACATTACCGGTGCATACAAAGAGAAATCCTCTCTTTAACTCTGGTTTATATTCTATCTTCATATGTATATTGTAGTAACTTGCCCAATAAAACTCAATTAAATATTAATATGATGATGCTAACAAATGAGACTGCAGAAGGGGCAGAACTCCTTCTAGAAGAAACTTCTTTAATAAGCAAAGCTGACGCTCAAGGTAAGATAACTTATGCAAATGAAAAGTTTTTAGAAGTTGCAGGGTATTCACTTGAAGAATGTTTAGGTCAAGATCATAATATAGTTAATTCAGGTGTACATGGTAAAGAGTTTTGGAGAGATATGTATAGTACTGTAGTAAAAGATAGAAAAATATGGTACCATCCATGTGTAATAAACATTAACAAAAAAGGAGAGTTATATTTTGTTAAGTCTTGGATTAAGGGAGAGTTTAAAGATAATAAGTTATTTGGTTACATTAGTATAAGACACGACATAACAGACTTAATAGTTCAACAACAAGAGATAGAAAAGAAGAATGCTTATTTAGAACACGCTGCTAAAATATTAAGACATGATATGCATTCAGGTATCAATACATACATACCGAGAGGTGTAAGCTCATTAAAAAGAAGATTAGCTGATGATAAAATAGAAGAATTGAGAATAGGAGCTCCATTACGAATGATTGAAGAAGGGTTAATGCATACTCAGAAAGTATATAGAGGTGTATATGAGTTTACTAACTTAGTAAAACCCGACGCAAAATTAAACAGAGAAGTAAAGAACATAGGTAGTATATTAGATGAATACCTAAGTAAGACATCATATTATAGAAGTGTAATTATTGAAGACTTACCTGATGAAAGTGTTAATGAATCTTTATTCTGCACTGCATGTGATAACTTAATTAGAAATGGGTTAAAGTATAATGACTCTGATACAAAGTTGGTAAAGATTTACTTTGATAAAAGTAATGAGTCTATTATTATAGAAGATAATGGTAGAGGTATTAACCAAGAGCAATTTGAAGAGTTACGCAAACCGTATGTTAGAAATGATAAGCAAAAAGAATCTGGTTCAGGGTTAGGTCTTAATATATGTTGTGCTATTTTAGAAGAGCATGGCTTTAGAGTTAGTTGTGAAAAATTAGAACAAGGTACGAAGTTTAAAATCCAATTGAGAGAGCTAAATAACTTCTGTATATGACCAAACCAATAGGACAAATAAACATATTCGCTGTACCTAGAAGTGGAGGAACAATACTTAATTTATTCTTGAGAGAGTTTGTCTGTGAGAAGTGTAGTTTAGTTCACCCGCAAATGTTGAACGATAAGAGTAAATCAGCTAATGATTACGGAAACAATAACTTATTTCTATTCAGACACCCGTTTGGTATATATGGGTCAATGTTACATGTAGATAGTATTGATAGAAAAGATAGAGCTATAAAAGTCATACCTGGTAATGCAGAGATGAAGTTGAATGAGCTTGACAAAAGATTATCTTTCTTCTACGATTTCGTAGATAATAATAAAGGTAATGGTATTGTAATCAATTATGAGGATTATCATAATAACTACGACTATCTTAGAACCTTTATCAGTGATAACTATAACGTTCAAATAACTGATGAACAGTTTAATAATTTTCAAGCTGATTTTTGTGCTGAAACGATAGCTCAAGATATGATTGCCGGTCAGAAGAAGAGAAAAGACTTTAGACCTTTCCATGTTAGTAGCGGTAAAGGAGATAACAAAGCAAATCTTAAATTAATTCCAGAAGATTATAGAGAGACCGCTACAACAACCCTTCAAAAATATATAGATAGACATAACTACGAAACATTTGATTTATCTACCTTACCTAATGACAAAGTATTCAATTTAGATGAAGAATATCATTAAATAATAAACAGATGCCATGATGATTGACTCCATTCTTTTAGTTGACGATGAAGACCTGTTTCATTTAGTCTTTGAAGATGCATGTTCTTTGCTTGATATAACTTTATCTTTAAAAGCAATGAGTAGTGCTGACGAAGCAGAAAAGTACTTTAAAAATATAGTAGACAACAATTTATCTAAACCAGATTGTATATTTGTTGATCTTAATATTATAGGGAGTAGTTTCGATGGGATTGAATTATGTAGACGTATAAACTTTGTACACGGAGATGGGGTTGTCATAGGGATTATATCAAGCTCTAATGATGAAACTGAACAAGCTAAAGCCATGAAAGCAGGAGCTCAATTTTGGATAATCAAGAGTGATGAAATAGAACCAAGATTAGAAGATTTTAGAAAAGACTTTGGTGGCTATAAAGATAGAACAGCACCATTTAAAGTCTATAAATGAAGAAAATAAAATTTTCAAAAACAAGTTCTGAACAAATATTAGAACTTGTAAATCATAATATTAGAATTGAAGGTAATTTTTTAAAAGTTATAGACACTTCAGATAATCCTGACCTAGAAAAATATGTAAAAGAAAGTATCGAAAAGGATATCGAAACAAGAAAGAAAAGACTTGAAATAACTCGCCAGGTTCAAACACAAAATAAAGAGCTAGTAGAATGGAAAGAAAAAAACGAACAAGCTCAGATAGATTTAAAAAAAGCACTAGAAGAATCTAATAAAGCAAAAGCTATAGCAGAAAAAGCTAAATTAAATGCTGAAGAAGATTTAGATTTCATAGTTAAAAAAAATCAAAACGAATTAGTTAATAAAATAGTAAGTACATCATTAGTAGTTATATTAGGAGTAGGTTTTATTACATCTATATTATACTTCTACACAATAGTAACCGGAAACGAAAATCAGATAATTGAGAGCTCATGGGCTAATATGTTCAGTATATTATTAACAAATTCATTTAGTATCATTGGAACGATTATGGGAGTAAAACATATGCAATCAACTAATGATGCTAAAAAGAAACGTTAAGGGTAAGAAGGTAAATATTCTATACCATCTAAAGTAACAGGAAAATAATTAAACATATCATATACTCCTGATCTAATATATTTGTTCTGAATAGCTTTTCTAAATCGTTTAGGTATATATTTTATATTTTCTTCATTGTTACCTTGATTTACACTTACATGATTTTGAGAATAACCTATATATCCTTCTGAACCTACTCTAGAATTTACAACTTCTAAACCAAAGTTTTCGTAAAAATTATTACGATCCTCTTCATTATATTCAAACCCAAATACTTCTTGAAAATGTTCAAAGAAATAGTTATATTCATTTACAAATCTTTCATATTTAAATAATACGGTATTGAAAGTATTATTTTTTAAAATATCATAACACCATTTAAAATCTCTAATAGATTCATCAACTTTACCCATCACATATCTTTCAGATAATGAAGATGTATCATATGTATTATTTTCATTCTTATTATCATATACTAATAAAGAAGCTAACTGACTAAAAGGGTGTCTAACAGTAACAATATAATATGTATGAAAGTCAAAGTTGCTTAACTTTATGTGATCGCTTTCAAAAGGAGGGTGAGATTTATTTACATTATTATCTATTTGAAAGAAACCATTATTTTTTCCTGCAACATTATATTTACAGAAATGCCAAAGTAAAGTGCTACCGCACCTGGGAGGAGATACCACCTCCAAATTAATCATTTTCATATGCTTCACCTAAGTCCCCTTAGTCACACACACTCCAATACGGTTGGAAGTAGTAATACTAACACTAATATTTAATACTTAGTATTTGTAATCAACACCAAATGATAACTGTAAATCCTTTTCGTTAGAATATATAGCTGATAAAAAAGCACTATCATCATTCTGAAATGTTTTAATTAATCTTATTTCAGCTCCATAATCGTAATCGTTAACTAGAGCGTCAAATTGTAAATTTAATCTATCTGTTAAAGGAGTTTCAAAATTAGAAGTTAAAAAATAATTTATATCGCCATTTATTCTACTAAATGATAAAGTAGGTTCAAAAGGAAACTCATCTGAAGTTTCGATTACCAGTTTAGGGTTCTGAAAATTACCTTTTAGTACAAATGTAAAATAACCTGAATCTATTTCATAATTAAAGTTCTTATTAAGTCTGATATCATCTATATCAAAAATGTTCTTCAATAAACCTCTATCATTTTCAAATCGTTTGAATGGAAGAATCTCATAAGGTATTAAATCTTCTTCTGAAGGTAATTCAAACTCAGGTTTATCTAAACTTGGAATAGCATTAGTTGGGGGGCCTATTTTGTTCATATTAAAATCTTTAATATGACTAAGATCGTTTATATTGTACTTTTTAAGTAATGCTTTTTCTTCTAATAATGCTTCTACATCATCAGTTATGTTATCAATCTTTTCTTTTACTTCTAAAATAGGTTTTAATTTAGTATAATATTTCTGAAACACTCCTATGCTTACCATTAAAAGTGTAACAATAACATATACTATAATAACTTTTTTCATTTAGGTTCTTCTTCATCACCAGGGTGAAATAAACCCTTAAACTTATTTTTATAATAATCCATGAATGATGGAACAGATTTAGGTTGACTTCTAAAAGATTTAACAACTTCAAACTGAGGTAATATCTTTTGTATGCTGTTTATTTCATCAGTGTTAACATCAATAGCTTTATAAGGAGATACTTTCTGATACCTTAATGGTTGTACTTGATCGCCTTTAACTCTTAGATTATAAAAATCGTAATCTTTTTTTCCAAACTCATTTTGAAAAGCTGCGTGTAATCTATTATGATGTTCATTTTCAGGAGACCAAACAACTTTATTATTACGAAGAAGTATACCTCTTTTTATTTTAGACTTTTTAAACTCATCAGGAGTACCTATCATAATATGATAACCATCTAAGTGATCATAGTCATGTTTATATTCTTCAGCATCTTCTTCACCTGGATAAGCATTAGGTTGATTACCTTCTGTTTTATTACCTCCATCCATATCTGTACTATTAAAAGGCCATTGGCGATACTGAGTATAAACCTCACCATCGCCTTGGTTGTTAATAGGAGCCATTCTTGGAACTCTCTCTGACATATAATTATTTAATAGTATGACACACCTGCCATGTGGCATTATCTCCTCTTCCTATCTTAAGATAAGCACCTTCAGCAACTAACTCACGTAATGCTGAATTAGCATACACAACACTTACTTTATATTGACTACAGATCTGATTAACATTAACACTATCAAGCTTCTTCTTCTTAAGATCGTCTTTAATAATTTCTTTCTGATTCTTCTTGCTAACGTATTTGTTCTCTTTAGCTACAACCTTGCTATACATATCGTAGCCTGAATGAGTCATCATAAGAGTCAATTCATTAGTAGGTCCAAATCTGTTCTTTGAAAACCAAATACGTCTAGCTTGATCATCTACTTCAGCATCAATCATGATATTAAGATTAGCATCAACTGTATGAGGAACAAGCGTAGTGCCTTTAAGCTTACCTGCCTTAGTAAGATGCATAATGAAACAAACGCAGCATTCATTCTCTTGAGCAGCCTTGACTAGCTTCATCAATGCATATCGTTCTTTCTCTAAGCTGTTCATTTTCTTGCTAGTAGTCAAAGCTTGAAAGCTATCAATAACTAGAAAGTCATTTGTCTTAGTCAGTTTAACAATCTCATCTACATCAGTCTTATTAGCAATCTGAAGCTTGGTACATTGCAATCGTCTACAAGTCATAGCTAGCTGATAGATATTCTCTTCACCTGAGCAATATCCAACGCTGTATCCATTCTTTGTAAGACCTTCTAGTAATTGTATCATGAACGTAGTCTTTCCACAGCCAGCTGCAGCTGTCAAAGTCATAGTTGAGCCAGGCAAGAAGCCTTCATGAAGAAATTCGTCTACTGTTTCGATGCCAGTCATCATACGCCTGTAGAAGCGCTCTGGTATCTCGATATTCTCTACAGATAAAAGATCAGTCTGATTAAAATTTAATTCTAACATACAATGATTATATGCTCCTTCCCTTTTTGACTCCACTGGAATATTCCTTAAATAGGAATGAATGAAGACAATAATAGGAAGTATCTGTATCGACGGAGAGAGAGAAAAATCTAATCAATATTTCAAACGATCTAAGATTTTGATTGACTCTGTTTTGAAACATACTAACTTCTCTATCCTAATGTTAACGGACAAGCCAGATAAGTTCAACTATAATAATGAAAGAGTTTTTATTAGAGATTTTAACGAGCTTTATCCTAATGACCCTAAAGAGGTATATGGTACATTTAATTTTAATTTAAAAAGATACCCTATCAAGTTATGTAGTGAATTAAATTTTGATTACATTTTTTATAACGATTGTGATTGCTTTTATTCAGGATGGCATAATGAAAGTTATCTTAAAATGTTAGAGGAAGACTTTGACGTATACTATGCTACTTTTTACCCTCACCATACAGTAAGAGTACAAATAGACAATCCAAAAGATCACCCCAACACAGGACGAAGAGTTAACTCTGTCAAAGAAGCAGTTACTGAAGAAATGCTTGATGCGGTACTAGGAGTTGAAACTCGTATGCTGTATAAGAATAATGATAAACTAAAGGTAATGCTCGATAAATGGGATGAAATATCCCGACTTTGTGAAAAAGCAAACGAGTGCACTCACCCTGAAAGTACTTTCTTTTGCATGGCAGGTCAACATGCTAAGATGAAAGCTACTGGGGTATCAAGACAGATTGAAATAGCAAATTACTGCAATATGATACACGGGGTAGCTTCTGAAAAAGAACAACAAGGTGTAGACAAACCTCTAAAGATATTAAACTACTTTGGATTAGTTATAGATAGAAAAGATACAGAAGATGAAATTATATCTATGTTAGGTATTTAAAAACTGAGCTTTACAATCTCTGAAGAAATAAAAGTCAGATAACATCTTTTGTGTTGCAATTGTATAATTGTTAAATGATAATGCTTTGTTGCGATCTTTTGTCCAGCTTCTTTTACCTTGGTAAAGAAGTCCCTTATCGTTTTTTATCATTATTTTCATTATATCGAGGATTATTTTTCATCTCTTCTTCAACCTGTTCTTTGATAGCAATCAAACAATCTGTAAAACCAGCGTCATAATCATCCATAGTAGGCCTTCTGAGAATGATTTGTCTATTAAGCCAATCGTATAATCTAATAGGGTTTATAGTCATACCGTCGTCGATTAGAGTTGTTTTTTGTTCGGAAGACATTCTTTTTGTTTAATACTGGCTTATGAATATTTATCAATTCCTGCTCTATTGCAGCGTATGGATTGATAGATAGTTCTTCATTAATCATAAGCTTCTTCTTAGGTACATGAATAAAAGTACAAAGGTCAGGATCACGATGATTACCATGAAAGATACTATTGACATACTCTCTAACCCTCACATTAGATGCACCATTATGATTACAATAACAATTCATTCTTTTTATGAATGCTACTGAACACTCTCCAATATAAAGAAGTTTATCATCAAAGAAATGAGCATATATGAGATGAGTTTGTTCTTTATATCGCTCAAATACTTTTACTCTTAGATGATTATGAGCATCTTTATAAAAATGAGCTGCTCTCTCAAAGAGCACCCGCTTATATATCGTTGTTCGATCATGTAACTATTATAGCTTACCGCTAAGTAGTTTCAAGGCTGAATGTTTCAGATTGTTGCTTTGACCGCCAACCATATTGTTCATGAAACGTCGTTCAAATCCTCTGCGCATTCTATCTGATGATAGCACGCTTTGACCGTCACGTAAGATTGCATTGTTTATCCGCTTTGCTCCCTGATGATGATCAATATACTCAGTAACAGCATTGAAAGCGTCCCAACGAGTTTCTCCTTTGTTTCCTGCGCCGTTAGAGAACAGCTCAATGACTCGATTCCTTGACGTCTCTCCTGAGAGGAGTACTTCTTCTCCTTTGTTACGAACTTTCTTATCAGGAAACAATCGGCTGACTACCTTCTCTAGCTCTTCTCGAGAGATCTTCTGTGAGTCTAGAGCATCAGCAGTACTAACAAATTCAATATTCTTTTCGATACCTTTCTTAAAACTATTCATTAATACATTAATACGTTGCTCATAATTAGAACGGTGCATAATAGTCATACCTCTTGCTGATCTAGCTACAGTATTGAATTGATTGTTACAGAACAATCTATCAACATATGGAAAGACAGAATCTGCTCTAGTACCATCATGATTAAGAACAGCCATGATATAACCGCAAAGTTTATCTTGACTATTGCTCTTAAGCTGCAGCTCTTCAGGAAGCTTTGCACTAACCCAAATGTTATTACCTTTGCCAATAACACCGCACTGAGACCATTCTGCTTTAAACTGACGACGAACTTCATCAAATGGCTCAAGAATCTCTCTATTCTGAATGACCTGGTATGTATCACGAACAATATTAATTACATCTCCTCCTTCACCTCTTCGGAGCACTTTCCAGTTATCTGCTCCTTGAACATTATTTCCAAGATTTTCTTCTACTACCTCGAAATTAAAACCTCCAGCATCCATTACGTCATTTATTGAAGAGCCTTCAATTTTATTTCCGACCAATTTGTCTAAGCTGACTAAGCTATTATCAATTAACATACATATATATTAAGGACTCTCCCTACAAAATCAAACTAAAAAAACTCATGAGTTTCTATACACAAGCAGAACATCATCGAATCTTCCGGATACGTTACGAAGATCAACTACTTCAAAAGGAAGGAGATTTATTATACTATCAAAAGAAGGGGGGTCACCCCAAGGAGAAGTTTCTATTCGTACATCTTCAATAACTAAAATACCATCCGGTTTTAATTTATCTTTAAAATATTGTATTGTTGCTTCTTGATAATTACCGCAATGGTTACCATCGTCAATAACTATATCATATTTTTTATCAAAATAACTTTCCTCTTCTATTTTAAGAATGTCTTGAATATGAAATTTAACTCTTTGGGAAAGATAACATTTAGAAAGGTTACTAAAGTTATTAGAAGGTTTATTAATATCTAAAAAGTCAAAAGTACATTCTGGATTTGTAAAATAGTTACTCCAAAGTACTGCAGATTCACCTTCATAATAACCTACTTCTAAAAGTGTAATAGGTTTGTCAACTTTATCAGCAAATAACTTTTCATATGTATCAAGATAGTTGTGATCAGTATTTTTATCTGAACAACAGTCACTAGATTGGTATACTTCTTTTAATGAAGGCACAAAGGTATTTAAGTCATATCAAATAAATCCAACTCTCTTCTTCGAAGTAACCCACCTTCAAACTTAAATGTCATTTTAAGTTTTATTTCAGGACCTCCGTTATTAGACCCTTTGTAAGTACCTAAGATTGAACCAGTAAAGGACTTTTCGTTTTTACCTTCATGTAACCTATTATGAAGTAAGTGATATGCTCCTGCAGGTAATAAATCACTATCAAAAGTAAAAGGAATAAAATCCGGAAAATAACATAAGAAACCCCCGTCAATATGCCCGACTGTAATAGATCTATCAACTGTAAAAAAGCTAATGTTGACCATGTAATTATTTAAGCGCAAAGATTCTTAGAAAAATTCTTTACTGAAGATCTTGCGCCTTGCGGAGTATAGTATTTCTTCTGCTCGTCATAACATTCGCTTGACATGACTTGGATGGTCGGCGCCGTCTTGTGCGACCAATTCATCACACCTTTATAACGAGCAACGTCCCTACCTCTAAACGCACAAGCTTTGCAAGTTTTCATTCCGAACTCAACTCTAGGTTGCTCAATATCGTTAGAACAAGTAATGCATTTCATACGTTTATGATAGGGACGCTCTATAATTAGTCAACTATCAATTGACAGTCAACGTGCGCTTAATACCTGCATTACGCAGAACGCGATGAACGCTACGAGCACGAAGCTTTTTAACTCTAGTAGCGAACTGATTTACTTTTACTTCTCCGTGAGCCTCTACAACATGCAATGATCCATCAGCACCGACTTCAAACTCAGCAAAGATGCGCTGAGGATTGCCTTCGACTCGCTTTGCGTAGTCAATAGGACGTCCGGTCATGTAGGTTGTAGTGGTTCCATCGTAGTTTGTGTTTGTCATTGTTGTCATATACGTTTATTATAATGACAAACTACAAACGTCAACCTTTTTTACCACCATGATAATCGACAGCAAGACCTTCGTCTAAAAGAACACGATTAATATTTTTAGATTCACCGTGAGAAGTAATCGATACAACTTCAGCTAAACATCTACCATATTTGTCAACACCATGTGATTTAATGTTAACCTCATAGTTACATGCTTCTAATAATTGAACCATTCTTTCTTTTGCTTCGAATCCTTTTTCCTTCTCCTCCAGGTCTCTTGTTCTTGTTTCAGGACAATCGATACCATATAGTCTAAGAGTTACATCATGATGCATATTAAACCCTACATCGACTAAAGCCTTGAGAGTATCACCGTCAATCACTCTCGTGATCTTCGCTCTATATTCATACATACGCATATTTACACATCAGTCTCTCGAATTCCCGGCTGGGTTACTTTAGACTTTCTTTTATATGATATCTTGGGTAAAGATGGCTGATTAGTATAATTAGGTCCAGGTTGGTTTCTTATATCTGGAGCTTTATCAACGCCAGGTTGTTGTGGTATATTTTTACGCATTATCTCCCCTTTGATTTGCGCTTCTTCTTCACCAGGGCCAGAGAAGACAGTTTCGTCTTCATCTTTATAAAACTTTTTAAAGCTTTTAATTTTCTTCTTCATTACGTTTATATTCCTTTTTCTGATCAGCCATGTGATCTTTATACGACATAAAGAAACCGACACCCACAATAAGATGCAATGCTAAACTAGCTAATAAAGCTTCCGATATATGATAATCTTTAATTGATAAGTGAATATGACCTACTGTCCAAAAAGGGATAGATAAGTTCTCACTAACCCAGATAATAAAAAATCGTATAAAACTCCACACTTTAATTATTTAGTTATTTGGATAAGTATATATGTGCAAGATAAAGTCATAGCAGGTATATCAGGAGGCCATAATGCTGGCATTACTATCTATAATAAAGGGGAGTTTATTGCTATAGAATTAGAGAGACTATTCAATCATAAAAACTTAGCATGGTGTAACTTTATGCCTCGTATGGATGGTGAGTATATGACTAAAATAATCAAACACTATATAAAAGAAAAATATGGTATTGATAAAATAGATGTAATAAGAAGTATTAACTCAGATTGGGAGAATAAACAGATAGGTAGATTCTTTAATGTTGATCTGATTGAACATAATCAAGTAAGATTAGATAGCGAAGGTAATCAGATTGAAGGATGCAGTGATACAAATGAAACAAGCGGTGATGGGTGGGCTGCATTTCATCATAAATCACACGCTGCAGGTACATTTTATCAAAGCCCTTTTGATGAAGCTTTAGTCTTCTCTTTTGATGGAGGGGGAGATGATGGATGGAATTTAGGATATCATTTTGATAGAAAGAAGGAAAGAGATAAACAAATGAAAACGATTCATTTCTCTTTTAATGATTACGGCAATCCTTATTTCTATCTAGGTTATTTTATAGATGATATCAAATACATTCATGACTATGGTGAAGCTTGCTTAACATATGCTGGTAAGCTTATGGGGTATTGTTCGTATGGTAGTGTAAGAGAAGATTGGATTGAACCTATTAAAGATTATTACTCTAAATGGAATAGGGTAGGTTGGAATCCAGTTGAAGACAAAGCCGAACAATACTTGGGTGATTTAGGTAGTAAGATAGGTTTACATTTTGACTTTAATGAACACGGACATGCATCAGGAGAAAATAGATTAAAAGGGAATGATGCTAAAGATTTAATTGCTACAAGTCAATATGTATTTGAAGAGCTTCATTTTAATGAAGTAAAGAAGTTAATAGACTTTTATAAAACTAATGTTTGTATCACTGGTGGGTGTGGTATGAATATTCTTTACAATACTCGTATAAGAGATTATGTAAGAAAGACACACGGCAAAGATGTTTACATTGCACCTAATTCATCTGATTGCGGTTTGAGTACTGGTTTAGTTATTGATTATCTAAGACCAGAAGAACCAATGGATCTTACTTATGCAGGGGAAGAGGTATATGATGATAACGATATCTTTAGCTATATGATTGAAGGTAGAGTGTTTGAACCTCTTAACTTAAGCAAGATAATAGATCAAATTTTTAAAGACAAACACATCTATGGAGTTGTTCAAGGAAGAGCTGAGCATGGACCAAGAGCATTAGGTAACAGATCTATCATATGCTCTCCTGCAGAGGGAATGAAGAAGGTTTTAAATGATAGAGTTAAACATAGAGAGTTTTTTAGACCATTTGCTCCTATTGTGAGATTAGAAGATGTATCTACTTACTTTGACTGGGAAGGTGAAAGTAGACATATGAACTTTGCTGCTTATGTCAAAGAAGAATATAGAGAGCAATTAGCAAGTATTACTCACTCAGATGGTACTGCTAGAATACAAACCGTAACTAGAGAGCAGAATGAGCTTATGTATGATATGCTTACTGAAGCAGCTAATAAAGGATTTATTCCTGTGTTGTTGAATACTTCTTTTAACGTTGCAGGTAAGCCTATTCTCAATACATACAAAGATGCATTTGCAATTATGGGTAAAGAAGATATGAATGGTTTGATTATTAAATCAAAGTACTTACCTGACGTTACGGTCTTCAAAAAATCATAATAAAAACTCTTTATATAAAGTACGGTCTTTATATCTTTCAACATCCTGCTGAGTTGAATCAGCTGGCATATAATGAAAGTCACACATGCACGGTATAACTGGCATTTGTTTTATTTTATTAAAACTCTTACCAATTATAATACCTAATTCAAAACTCTCACCATAGTTGTCGTTCAAATGAAAGTCCATACAATACTTAACTACATCAATGGTAGTATTGATATATACTTTCTCTTTCTGTAGGTATGATTGCGAAGATAAGTCTCTGTTAAACAATAAACAAGTCTCAACAGGAAAGGTAATCTCTTCTTTATCATTAAGAGCATACTCAACAAGCATGTTATCCTTATGTGTAACGTTTAAGAAGGTGTATGTATTATATCTTTTACCTCTATCGGTATAAATGTGGTGAGATAAAACATCTTCAAACTTCGCAAATGTATGAGCATCTTTGTAATAGATACCTTTATCATAGTTTGCATACTCTTGCATTCTATCTTTATCTATAATAGGAAATGCATCACAATCATACCAACAATATATCTCATGCTCATTATCATTAGATAATGCAGATGTAAGCATAAGATGTTTTAGTATTGTATTATCTCTAAACTTATTACCTGAAAGATTGATACTAAATGGCCTTACAGTTAGTTTAATTTTAGTTTCAATATCTTTATATCTGTCTACATCATCAGTATAGATAACTAGCTCATCTGTCTTATCGTAATTTAGTTTATCGTAAGCTTTAAGAGAGGTTATACATCTCTCATTATATTTTTCACCAATCGCGCATGTAGCAAATAAAACATTAATCATTTAACTAATCCTTCTATACGTTCTTGAAATAATCTTCTAATATAATCGACTAAATCTAATCTTCGTTCAAGTTCTCTTTGAACCTCTTGATCGACCCTTCTACTATTTCTAGTTACATCATTTTCTATAACAATAGGATAGAGAGCTTCATACTCTCTATCCAAGTACTCTGAAAATTCAGTAATTTCATTAATTAAATCGTTTTCATTTACGATTTGTTTTATTTTTTGTGGAACTAGATTTACTGGGTGTGAATGTTCTTCTGGATCGGGGTTGTATTCAAATATTGGTTCCGGGGCCTGTTGTTCTGGTTCTGGTTCTTGAAAAGTATCTTCATACTCTTCTTCAGAATTCACTCGTTTTTTTTAAACTCAATATTATCTGCTACATCCATTTTCTGCATTAGTGTGTAGTTAGATAGAACAGCAAGCAAAGTAATTACTTGAGTATTATCTAAAGAGATAGGAGGTACGTTTGAAAACGTGATATCAACCCCATCACCGTTATGCCATGCAGTAATAGAACAAAATTGATCATTCCATTCGGCAGTAATATTGTTAACTTGTTTAACTGATAATTTTACTTTATCACTCATATTCGTCTATATGTTCTCTAAATTTAGTTATTACTCTTTTCGTCATTTTTTCGCATAATGTTACAGCAATTGATTCCATTATTATTTCAAACTCATCTGATGCGGGCATCACTTTATTGTTATACATAAACAAAGCAATCATATCCTCCATATGGTCTGTATCATCAGACTCTAATATAGTTTCAATTAAAGCTTCAACATCATTAATAAATTCATTCATCCGACTCACCGGTATAAAGTTCTCTAACGATACTATCGATAGATGTAGTTACATCCCTAAAATTAATCTCTTCATTAAGACTATATTCTCTTTTTGTACTTTCGTTTACAATAGTAGCTTCACCAACTTCATCGCCGGTAAACTCAAAAATCTTAATTGAAGGACCACTAAACCATGCGTAGATTTCGTTGAATTCTTCGTTAAGATAAACGTATCTTGCAAGATGAAGTCTTTTAAGTAACTCTAATGAAAAGGTATTTCTCATATACAATAATATATACAAGAAATACCGTTAATATCAATATTCATCTTCGTTAAAAATCTCTAATTCTTCAATTTCTTCATCGAATTCAAAGCTGTCATCTAGAGACCTTTCATAACTATTCCACATATCATCCATCTGTCGTCTTTTTTCTTCTGCAGACATTTCGAAGGGGTTCTTATTCTTATCTATCATTTTATTAACTATTTGTTATTGTAAAAGTGGGAGGTTGTCCATCCTGTACCCATTTGTCATAAGATATCATATTTTGTATAATAGTATATTCAAATGCCGGGAATTTACAAGTAGGTATCGTAAGAATGTCGGTAAATTCGGGATCAGCTTCTGGATATTTTCCGGGGTATTGAATTTGATTTAAAATTTGTAATCTCATTTCATACCCCGTAGGTTGATTAAGATTTATTGTACTATGACATTCATTCCATCGTTCATAATAACTAAAATCATCAACAACATTAGTTACCTGCACATAAGCCCACATGAAATATCTTGTACCGTCGATAGCTTCATACCATGGGTAAGATGTAGTTATAGCAGGTCCCAAATATAACCCATTTTCATTAAAACTTTCAGACCTACCGGATCGTTCCCCTTTAGCTACTTGAACTGCCCCGGCTGGTAAAATAGGTTGTACTTTTCCGTTAACTGTCATAGAATCTATCATTTCCAAAATAGATCTTTGTGATTTAATAATTTTCCAGTTAACTACAATATTACAAACTTGTTGATTACCTACTTGATATAAAGCCGGTAAAGGTAAAAAGTCACCATATCCATCCTGAGCAGGTAAATTTACAACTATAGGGCTATCTACAATTGGACCATAACCAAACTGAAACACAGATTGGATGTTAGGTGTAGTTATAATTTTTGGTGGTATTACCGGAGGGGGTGGTATTACCGGAGGGGGTGGAATCACCGGTGGTGGAATCACCGGTGGAGGGGGAGGAGTAAAAGAAGTAACAGTATGACCTGAACAATTGTTAGTCACTATTACACTTGTTACAGTAATGCCAGGGTCGTCTCCTTCAAAATATACATAAGGAGTAACCGTGTAGTCAGTTGATGTTACAGGTAAATAAACTTTAACGGTATTACTTTCTAAAATTTGTTGAATATCAACTGCAAAATATGATTTAACATCATCTGAATAATTATATTGTAAACCTAATTTTACTGTAGAAGGATCAACAGTATCGTTTATACCTTCATAAGTTAAAGTAAATTCTTTGCTTTTACAATCTTGTGCTAATGAAACTGCCGGGGTTGGAGGGGGTGTGACCGGTATGTTAATGTTTATCGGTGAACGAGATTTTGTTAAAGTAGGGGTTTTAGTTCTAGTTACAAAACTGGTTCTTGATCTAGTTCTTGTTATTGTAGATGTGGGGGTATAAGTACGTGTTTTAGTTTGTGTTCTTGTTCTTGTTTTTGTTGGTGTTTGAGATGATGTTCTTGTGAACGTAGGAGTAGGTGTTCTAGTATGGGTTGCTTGTTGAGTATTAGTAGGGGTTAAGGATCTTGTAGGTGTTGGGGTAATGTCACGTTTTATTGCAAAATGATTTACGTAATTAGGATTTTCTAACTCCATTTTTATCATCAAATCTTTAGATGATAAAGGTAAAATAGTAGCGTCTAATAAATTAAATTTATCAGCAACATTATAGATACTATCTCTAGCTACTCTAAGAGGTAAAAGATATTCATCAATCATACCATCTTGTCTATAAGCAGAAAATCGAGTTTGAAATGTTCTTTCAAAAGGATGCTCTTCTTCTAAAGTATAGTCGTAAGAATATAAAACATTTTTAGGGTTACTTCCTGTATTACCTCCAATGACTAAATTATAAGGTAAATTTTTATCAAATATTAATTCGTTATTTTTATACGTAACGGTTTGAATGATACCATCTTCAGGTTCAAATAACATTTTAACAATTGTATTTGTAGAGTCATCAATACCAGAAAGATTAAAAACAATAGTATCAAACTCACTATATCTAACTGCACTTAAATCAATTATTGTAGATCTTTTATAATTAAAGACACCACTATCAAAATTACTGGCTGAAAATAATTGAGAGTATGTACTGTCATTAAAGCTCATACTACTTGCTGTGTTAGTATAAAAGTCACTGCTTCCATCAATAGGGTTTTGATAAAAATAACCAGAAGCTTCTTGAGCGCTTAACACGCTTACATCTGTACCTGTTACATAAAATATATGTTTATGAGCCATTTTATTGTCTTACGTTTGTAAATAGTGTTAATCTTGCTCCCCAATAGGATGTCGAACTAGTAGAAGAGTTGTCAATATAGTTAATTAATTCAGTTGCATAACTGAACGATATATCAATGTTACCGGTATTAACTCTTAAGTACCTAATATTTGGCAACACCCTATAACTATCAGGGGTAGCTATGAAGTTAGGTCTATCTGAATCATTTTCAATATAATCATAATTATATAATATTCTTCCTGTACCGTTATAGTTTATAACATACCTATCATTATTAGATGCATCAAATGTTACGGTCTTATAATTAGAAGTTAATCCATCAATACCCCAAATGTTAAAATTTTCGCCTGAATTTTGTGCAGGGTTAGGACGTTCATTAGAGTTATCTGTTTTATTAATGTAAATTAAAGTATCATCTAATGCATCGCCAGTATTAACTAAAATCTTTAATGCTTGGTAAACGTTAGAAGAAATACCATCTCTAAAGTCTGTATTAGGGTTAGACGTAGATGATTTATTTTCCACAAAAGGTATACCAAGCCATGTTGTCTGACCATCAACACCTGGAGCATATTGTTGTTGACCAGTTATAGCAGTACCATCAAAAAAGAAAGCTCTAAAATACTTTCTATCAAAATCATTAGCAACTCCATTAGGATTAGAGGTTGTAATTAAATTTATTAAATTAGTAGATCCAGTATTTCTATTAATACCAAATCTTGCATTATTAATCAAAACATTAACTGCTGCTGCAGCACTATCAGCGTTTACCCAGTTACTTTCAAATACAAATTTATATGATGAATTTGCTGCTGCAATAAATCTCTTAAATTCAGTAGGTGTGTAAGTGTGGGTTTGTGTCGGTGTTCTAGTGCTTGTTCTGGTAGGTGTTTGAGTTGATGTTTGAGTAGGCGTTTGAGTAGATGTTCTTGTATTAGTAGGTGTCTGCGTTCTAGTAGAAAATTGAGTAGATGTTCTTGTATTAGTTGGTGTTCTTGTTTGTGTAGGGGTTTGTGATCTAGTGCGAGTAGGTGTAGCAAAATTTGTATTTGTTATTGTAATAGTATTTGTCTGTGTTGGTGTATTAGATCTTGTTACCGTGGGTGAATGATTTTGCGTGGGGGTATAAGTTAATGTGTAAGTTGGTGTTGGGGTAGGAGAAGAAGTTCTTGTGATATTTTTTGTAGCTGTTGGTGTAGGTGTAAACGGGCTATCATAACCAACCCCATTAACTGAAAAGTTATAAATGTGAAATGCTGAATAATTTATACCAGTAGAGTAAGATAAGCCAACTTGAATTTGACCATTTTCAGGTTTTATTAAATCAAGATGTTCTTCTTCATGAACTAAAACAAAATTACCTGCGTTATTTCTAAGATAAACATAAGCTGTTCTACCGTAATCAGATAATCTTATTTTAAAAGCTTGGCGTTTAGGATACAATCCTGTAGACGTGGGTGTTTTTGTTTTAGTTAAAGAATTAGTATAAGTTAAAGTAGGGGTATGCGTTCTAGTAGGTGTTTTTGTAGGTGTAACACAATTGTTTAATGAACTAGTAACAGTTGTTGATTGTGTTGTCGTTCTTGTTGTTGTTTTTGTAGGTGTACTAGTTACTGTTGATGTGCGGGTTGTAGTTGGAGTTGCAGTTGCAGTACTGTTAGCTGTTGCAGTAAATGTTTTAGATGGTGTAAAAGTAGATGTTGTTGTAGAAGTTGCTGTAGCTTTAGGGTAAAGATCACCGTAAGTTTGATATATACTAAAACCTAAATCAGAAACATTATCACTACTTGCAATATATTGCCAATCATTTAATGAACCGTGTCTTAAAGTAATAGCGTTAGGGTGATATACTACATCACCATCAATATCAGGGCCTAAAGGAAGAGCAAAATCACCAGCAGCATCAAAACCAATACCTAAAATAGAACTAGGTATACCAGAAAATATATCTGTACCGTTAAACTCAACGATACCATCAGTAGGTGCAAACCCTAAACCAGGGCCAGGACTTCCTACATCATTGCCGGTGCAAGCATTAACAAAGTAAATACAAAATCCTTCTCCTCCAGTAGTAGATGAACCGAAGAAAGAAAACTCACCTGATATAATAATATCTTTTCTGATATCTAATATATCCTCTAATAAAAGGTTATTTGTTTTTACATTGTATATAGGTGATGCTGGCATTATATATATTTACTGTTACTCTCCTAATTTCAAAACACCTTCAGGTTTAATCCACGATGAATTATTTGTACCTTCAAGGTAGTTATATTTTATGTATGAGCCGGTTAGAGGGTTAGTATAATTTTCATCTCTTACTTGAGCATTTTGAAACCAGATCTCGTTAATATCATTAGTAAATACACCGTTAATATATTTGTATGTCTGATACCAAAATGCCATACAATCAGAAGAATCTATAGTTTTTATAACATAACCGTAGATATTTGTTTCTGGGTTATATGTAAGTACTGGACGATCAGCTTCATACATATTATAAATACATTGTTCTGTAGTACCTAAAGATTGCATGACTGGGTCATGATGAGATCTAAAACTATACTCTATAAGAGAACCAAATAAATTTTTAGTGCTATGAGGAAATATTCGTTTAAGAGATAAACTATCAAGTTCTAATTTATATATAGTAGGGTAGAATGTTCTATAATTAGTAGCTGACATAGCTCCTAATAAAGTGGTTCTATGTAACAATAATGTATTTGTCTTTTCATGGAAGAAAAAGTTACCAAATTTTTCTAATTTATTATCACCTTGAGTTGTTCTAGTGATATAATTTAACTCGTTTGTAAATGATAGAACTTTACCGGTATTATAGTCGTAATCTATCTTTTCTACAACCATGTAATTATCAGTTTCAATTATCGCTACATCAAATACAACATCAAATTTGATAATATTATCATTTAACTCTTCGTAAATATCTGGAACTGCTTTGTACTTAACAAATATAGCACTTAATGCTGCTGAAAGAGGAGATACATAATTGTTAATATCTCTAAATAAAGATGTAGCAGATAAAACATACTTTTTATCATAGATTGATCTACGTATAGTTTCGGATTCATCTACATAAGTGGTTGATAAACTGCTAATAGTATCAGAATAATAAGGTATTTCATACCTATTAGCTATAGCAAAATTAGATTCAAAAGGATTTTCTTGCCTAACTGTTGCATAATCAAATATACCACAATCAATAATTGAACTTAATTCTTTTAAAAATGTAGCAGGTCTTGCAAAATTTGGTCTTATACCGTTAATATCTGAACCAGCATCTAAAAGTAAGTTATAGTAAAGTGATTGATCTGATGTACTCCAAGAAGGTGAATCTGAGCTAGGAGTATCAGGTAAAATAACCCCTTCATAAGTTGTATAAAAACAACCATCATATATATTACCTCTTCTGTAAGTAGTACCTGATGTAAAACACCAAGGCATATCAAACACACCAAATGTAAATTTGCTCAATGTATTAGTAGTAAAAGAACTACTTAACATTGTTACATCACTAACTATAAAAGTTTGACCAGGAATAACACCGAATATTTCAGCATTATCATCTTTGTAATTAAATTCTGAATTAGAATACTCAAATAAACCATTACTGAAAAACAAACATCTATGGGTAATTGAATTAGTAGAAACCGTATAGTTAACAAATTCTCTAGGAGTAGATTGTTTATAAAAACCATAACTATTTCCATAAACATCTGATGTATCAAATATTAAATCTTTTTGAGATATACCTAATCTAGATTGTCTATCATCTATAGGGAATAAAGCTTTATTAGATATCTTATAAACATCTTCATTATTCCAAATATCACCATTAACACCTTTAAAGAAATCTACCTTATCGTATAATCTAGACACACCTGAAGAGTATATCTTATTTTTCTCTTCTTTGTTTTCATACCCATGAAAGTTAAGATACTCTGATCGATCATTTATATAACCAAATGCAGAGCCATTACTAATATCATAATTAACAATGTATGCATTTTCATTAATATCAAATACATTAGTTGACTTACTGTAACGAGAATTACCGTAAGTAGCTACATATTTGTTAGGGTCGGGAAAATAATAAATTGAATTAGCTGATAATGAATCTGTGTTTAAAAAATAATCGTAAGAAAATGTATTGTATTGCAACACACCTAAATTATTAGGAGTATAAAAACCACCAATATCTTTTGCAGTAACTAAAAATGCTGTATTAGGTACCGTTGCAGTACTTACATTGTTTCTGTTTAAAAAGTTTTGAGATTTATTTTCAGCTTTTAAAAATTGTCCAGATAATATAGTTGATGTTACATCACCAGTTGAAAGATAATACCAATCAGTACCTGAATATTTTTCAAATAATTTTTTCTTATTAATTAGATTTAACTGATTAATATTACCGTTATTATATTGATCAATAAAATCTTTATTTTTAAGATAATTTGTATCTACAGATGTTATAGATACTGGAAATGAAAAATTTGAAATAAAATTCTCTAAAACATAATTGTAACCGGATAATAATCTAACTACTGAGTTATCATAATTTAAAAATAAATCAGGGTCAAAAGGATTGGTGTTACTTGTCCATTGATTAGTTCTATTAACACCTCCATATTGATAAGCTGATGCGGGTTCTGATGCTGTTAAATCAAAATAATCATCATATTGATCGTATAACTCATCAATAACATAATTAACATTTGATAAAATATACCCTACATTTTTATCATATTTGTATACTAATGATCTTGTATCGGAGTTATAATTTAAAAGATCACTAATAAGTTTAGTTAGAAAAGACTTAATACCTAAATTAGAAGAAAAGATATTATTTTTCTTAGGTGTTGTCTTTACGGTTTCTCTAAAGTCTTTATAATATGTAGTTAAAGATTGTATCTTATTTGATACTAAAGGAACGAGTACATCTAATTGATCCGGGTCATTATAATCAATTGAATTTAAAAACCTTCTTTCTTGTTCAGTATATACCTCTAACGATATCTGCTTTAATAATGATAGATAATTTTCCTTTACTAAATTATTTTGCTGATCTAAAAATGTATTTTTAACTTTATTCCAAGAAGTTAAATATTTTCTATAAGAACTTTGAAATGTGGTTATTGTAGTAGAATTGTTTTTAAAGTAAGATAGCCAGGTCTTAAAATCAAATGGAAAATTATAATCATCAGCATCAGATACATTACCAAGAACGGTAATTGATCTATCAATTTTATAATCACTAAAACGATCTATAGTGTTAACTGGCATTGATAATATTTAATTGATTAGTTAGCTGACAACAATTCAAGACCAACACTTAACTGATAATTTAAATTTTGTGCTACTACACCACTTAATGAATCCCAATTCATTTCATCTAATGGTGTGCCTCTATAACTGCTGAGATAAGATGGTAAGTATGTGCTAGATAAAGGATTATTACCTAAAAGATTTATTGTTGTTTGATAAGTATCTTCCCAATTTATTAAGTTATTATTCCATTCTCCTGGTACTACATCAATATATTCATAAAAAGCATAATAAGAAGATAATGTATATATGTAATCTGGATCATTAAAGAAACCGTTTGGTAACACCAAAGGCCAGCCCCAGTTATTATTAAAGGTACTTAACGGGTAACTAGATAATGTTTGTGATTTAACGTCTAAATTAATATCATTAACTACATTAGTTCTTAACAATGTATATTGATCAGAAAAATATTCATAAGCAATTATATAATCATCTCTCTTATCAATAACACCTGTTAAAATATCTATAGGGTTACCTGTGTTATTACCTCTATTTTTACCCAAAGAATAATTTGTAGTAGCTAAATCTAAGTTATTAAAGTTTGTACCCTGCCTGTAAGTATCTTTAAAGTTAAATGTATCCTGATTACGTTTACCAAATAGTAATGACTTTTTAACTGAAAATAAATTTACTAATCTTGCTAAATCTGCAGGGTAATTAATTAATAAATTAGCTGTAGCATAGTCATCTAAATCTACATTATATTCTAATGCCAATCCGTACAAGTTTTGAATATTACAAGTATCTATATTGACATTGTTTTTAATAAAGTTAGATGTCTTTTCGTATATTCGTTTACCTACTGCATTAGTATCAGAACTTAATGTACCTAAAATGGTTCCAAAGAATGTATCAAAAATTTCTGGTCTCTTATAAATCGAAGGCTGAAACGCTAAATCTTTCATATAAGTAGACATATCAAAATTTTCATTTATTTTAGCTACCTTATTTTTATTCAATGGATTTATTTGAAAGAAACTACTACTACCTGATAATACACCAGAACCTGTATCTATATATGCTTCTAATCTAAAATTAGGCAACTCAGCATTATAATATCTAAAAGCAGATAAAGGTAAAGTTATATTACCTTTAAACCACCCATATCTATAATCTTTAAAAGTATTAAGATCAAATGTTATATAATCTTCAGCATATTCGTTTAAAACATTATTGCCTAGTACATCAGTTACAGATAAACTAAAAGTATTTGTAGCAAAATTTAAAAACCCAGGATTTAAAAACCAAGATTGATTTTTTACATCATACAAATTATTTTTTAATTTAGCAACAAAACTAATTGGTTGATTAACATACTTGACAGGTCCTATGTTAAATGTGTTTAAAGTAAAACCTTCACCATCTATACCATTAGAAGTAATTGATATAGAAGTAGGTTCAATATAAGAATTTTCTGCTATTTTATAATAAACAGAATTTGTATTCTTTATAGGTAAATCTGAATGATAAGGTAAGTTAAAATATTTTGTATAATTGTCTGGAAAGTTTGCTGTGTCGATTGTAGCTAACAAGTAGTAACTATCGTTTCTATAAAAATCGTCAACAAAATTAAAATTAGCATACCCACTTGTTCCTACAAAAAATGCATTAACATCTGATGATGAAGTAGGTATTACTAATGAGTTACTATCTAACTTACCATATAAGTTAGTGTCATTAGTTTTAACTTTATGTACTATTGTATCACTATAACTATCTCTAATTAACTCTCTAGTTACAAATCTATGTGTGGGTAATAAATGAGCGTAAGGTTCTTTAGCTAATTTAGATTCATCATAAAAAAGTGAATTACTTCCACTAGCATTTAAAAAGAATGAGTACCCATCAGCTGAATAAGTTTGCAAACTATTAAATCTATTAATAGTTAAAGTAGGTGAATAGTTACCTGCTGACAAATATAACATTTCAAAATTTTCAGCTGATAATTGTTCGAATGCAAAAGTATTAGGTATAAAATCTTTTATTGTAACTGTATTAGCGTATGAATCTAATACAGTATCACCTGATGTTAAAGTAACGGTCATTGTTACTCTATATTCACCAGGATAAAAATAATAATGTGAAGCAGATAAATCTTTTACTTTTGGTGAACCATCACCAAAGTCCCAAATGATATAATAATCGCTATAATCTGAAGCTGCAAGATTAGTAGGTAAAAATTTTAGAGGGGTTTGCTCTAATGCATAAGATGATAACGATTGAACATCGAATACATTATAACTGTTAAATTTCCAATATCCTGTATTATAAATCGGCATCTTTAACCTTGTCTAATAACTTCAATTCTTTCTGATATGGTTGATAAATTTTTAAAATATGGGAATTGAAAAAATTGTAAATCTATATCTTGTTCAGTAAAATTAAAATCACTTGTAACATAAACTGGATTATAAACAACAAGTTGTAATAAATTACTAATAATGGTACCTGATGATGAATTTCTTCTAGTTGAAAATTCTGCAACCCCGTCAATATCTAATATTAATTGCGACAAATCTTTTAAACTAACAACCTGCCCTAATTCTAAATTACTAACATTAAAATAATTTAAAAACACTGAAGCTACTTCGTTTTTAACTGAAGATAAATCTCTTCTAGAATTTTTATCAACTTCAATATAAAGATAAGATTCATCTCCTGCAATATCTGCAAAGTCAAAATCAGAAACACTTTGAGTAACCCCTAAATTTAACTCCATGTAAACCGGGTCTGTTACAACTAACTCAGTAGTTGCTGACTTAACATCACTTAACAAAATATTAATTGCATTCTTCTGAGCTACTGAAAGATAATTAGTTCTAATATCTAATGATGTTTCTAATATTTTATTAGGTACTGCAAATACATAAACGTTATTAAAATCACATGCATCAGCAAAATTAATTTGGTTAAACAAAACTCTTGAATCATCATTAGGTCTATCTAATCCAATATCAAAAAAGTATTTTTGATAAAATGCAGTATAATCAAAATTGTTTACAACTTCAACGGATCTAATCCAATTACCAAAATTCTTACTTATATAATTTCTATAATCATCTGTAGTTACTAAACGATACTGAGAATTGAATAAGTTAGGTGCATTTTGTTTAATTTCTGCTACTGTTTCTTTCTCTTTAAACAATGTTGAGGAATTAATATTTGTAAATGTTACATTAGCACTTTCAGCTGAAGTAATAATATTGGTACCAGAAGAAGTTGTATCAGTTAAAATTTGATTGAATGTAGAAGTATTATAAAAATAAAGCTGTTGGTTGTTGAGAGAACCTTTACTAACTTGACCTTCAGCTCCATCAGATTTCAAATAATAAATTTGTACTAAATCTCCCTGATTTAATCTTTTACCGTTAACATTATTACCGAACTTGATTTCATATTGTTCTTCTTCATTAAATCTTACTGAATATTTTTTAGCACTTCCAGACTCAAGATATAAAGAAGCTGACCTTGACCATTTCTCCCAAGTTGTATCTAAACCCGCAGGTTTAACATAAACATCAATACTGTTATTATCAATGAAAAAGTTGTCGTTTATATTAGATGCAGCTAGGGTTGCAACTTCGTTATTTTCACCAATTGCCTCAAACACCGGAAACTCAACAAACTGACCATTATAAAGTAATGTGTTGTTTTGTAAATTAGTTAAAGCTTCAATACCGTTAAGAGTTTTTTGAAACGAAACATCTTCGGTAAAACTAAAAGAGGTACCGCTGAATGTAAAATAACTATATCTAGGTATTGTATATAAATTAGTTGCTAAATTAGCGTTAGCTGTAGCTTCAAATGATAAATTAGATGTTTGAGGCCCTGTAGGGTTATAATCAATACTCTTAACTATCTGATTAATATTTTCATATAACTCAGCTTGACTAAAATTACTCTCAGAAGAGTTCTTGTTCAAATAATAGATAAGAACATGATATGAATATGCTACAATATCAATAATAGCAGATAGATTACTACCTTCATAGTTTTGATCAGTGAAAACCTGTTGTTGGTTCATTCTTTCGATGATCAAGTCTTTGAGACTAACAGCATCAAATGCTACGTAACCATCTTGTTCTATTCTAAAATCTGATTCTGCCATGATTATTGATAAAATTCTATTCCGGTTGAATTCAACAATGCTTTAAAGTTTATTGTTGTATTATTATTTATGAATGGCACTCCTAGTACCATGTTAATGTTATACTGATCATTTTCAGGGTCTGCTAGTACTTCAATTTCTATAGGTTTAATTCTTGGCTCTTGTAATAACAGTTGGGTATTAATAATATTACCTATTCTCTGAGCAGTTGAATCATTACAAGGTAAAAAAAGATATTGATTTAAATTTAAACCAAATTGAGGATTTAAAATTTTATCACCGGGAAAGGTAGTAAATATATTTACGATACTATTTTCTATAGCACCTAAATCATAACTACCAACTAGATCTTTATCTTTAAGATTAGAATATAATGCTGCTTGTTGTGTTTGATCAAACTCAAAGTCAACTTTTACATCAGCATAAGTAAACTGCTTCTTTTTAGATATATTTTTAGGTTTTTCTAGATTACCTAAAATAATGTTAGCCATATTAATATTTATAACTACCTTTTAATTAGCTTCTGCAGCATAAATAATATTGTGGAAAAGAAATTCAATAAGATTTACGAATCTTACGTTTCTAGATATACCAGAGGTGGTTTTCTTACTGGTGATTTAGTTAAGGTAAGAGATGACTACAAATCTAGTGAAGGATATAAGAAGTTAAGTCCAGAATACAAAGCTAAGTTAGATGATCTTATAGCAAGTGATCTTAACTTACGTGTATCTGGTATTGAGAACAAATATCCTTCTAACCAACCGGGCAACACAGATAACTCTAGTGGTGAGTTTTCTATTACTGTATCACAAGAGACAGCTCCTGGTAGGTATGATGGATTTTATCAATTTCCAACTGATATATTTCAAGAAGTTGATGTTTATCCTAATAGAATGCCTGTACCAGATAGTATGGTTAGACCTAATGGTACTAAAATTGATCCAGACACATTAGAATATGAAGATAGTTATATTGGACTAGATCCTTTGAAGTCTCAGGTTGATGCAGGTTATTTACCAGATAGTGAAAAAGCTGTTGCAATGGGTGATGATAGAGAACTTAAAAATACAAATGTTCAAATACCCAATGGCAACAACTTTGATGCTCAATCAGTAGGTGGGGGTAATATGCCCGACACTAGCATTTACTTAAAGTAATAAAGCAAGAGTAAGCACAGATTTCGAAGTCCATAACAAAAGACATTTTATAGATAAAGTCGTGGCAAGTTGTAAGCTGCGACTTTTTCTTTTCTTCATCGATATCTAGATTATCAATATGGTTAAACATCTCTTTCAACAATACAGGGTAATCATTATTAAACACATGCTCATTCTTTATCGCAAGCTTTCTGCACTTAAGAACATGTCCATGCTCAATAAGCTTATACAAATCAGCGACAAGTTTGGATACGTTAGAGCTATCATCAACTTCAATCTTACCATCATTTGTAAGCTTTTGAATCGTATTGATGGTCTTACGAAGATCTGGAAAGTTATCCCTAACAATTTGTTTCAAGTCATCTTCACTACATACGATGTTTTCCTCATTCAATATATGAGCCATGCGTCTGGTTACGTCCTCTACATCATGAGTTATGTTAAATACTTGGCACCTGCTCTGTAATGCTGGAATGATACGATGCTTATAGTTTGCAGTAAGAACAAATCGAGTAATTGCACTATACTCTTCCATTACATTACGCAATGCTCTCTGACCATCTTGAGTCAAACCATCACATTCGTCTAATATAATAACTTTGATAGGAAATAGACTCTTTGTCTTAGCATAGTTCGTAACCTTACTACGGATAGTATCAATACCATTCTCATCTGATGCATTGATATATAGATGATCACATTCGATTAGTTCATTAACAATAATCTTTGCAAGAGTAGTCTTACCAATACCTGGACTACCTACAAGAAGTACATTAGGAATCTCTCCACTCTCTTTAGCTTTATTAATCAATTGCCTAATTGAATTACCTTCTTTAAGACAATAATCAGCAATCTGCTTGGGACGATATTTTTCAACGAGGAGGTTGTTAAACATATTTACTTTATTACTTTCCATGTTTT